>Ga0307515_10000955_pt1 | contig 66009 bp, 65 predicted proteins | sample 17_EM_MG_FD_194513 | JGI IMG/M metagenome (GOLD analysis project Ga0307515, IMG submission 194513) | Populus trichocarpa ectomycorrhiza microbial communities from riparian zone in the Pacific Northwest, United States - 17_EM | ecosystem: Host-associated > Plants > Roots > Unclassified | place... | reverse complement strand
TGCTTCGGATTGACGTCCATAGATGTCCAGCTAACTTAGATGGACAGCATGGTCTCCGTCTCGGCTTCAGATCTCAAGGTGGGGCGGCTGGCCGCTTACCCTAAACCAACGATGCCGACCTTCGTCAGTTGGAGATTGCGCTCGCTGTTGATGCCCAAAAAGCTCTGGCGGTCATGCTTGCTCATGATGTTCTCCGTATTTGTGAACTCCCGCACCGACCTGAATGAAACCGGCGATGTACTGCGGCTTGGACTTCGGTGCAGTACGTAGGAGACTGGGTGCCGTCATCCAGACTTGGCGATCCAATGACCGCTGCACCACCAGAACAGCCGTCGAGCCAATCTCCCGCTTGGGACGACGGTGACCGCAGCCTTAGTCTGGTATTTGGATAGGTTTCCTTTTGACCTCAACTGGAGTTGTCTGTGTTCTGGGGGTCGCTGCCCCAAACGCTGATTGGCGTCGTCCCGAGCCGCATGCACATCGAAGCCGCAGATGAAAGTACGACGCTTTTGTCGCTCCGCCCCTGGGCCCAACCGAGGGCGGTCAATATCAATTGGGGACCACTACACTGAGGCGCATGAGCATGCTCACGCCGACTAGCCGGCCAAGGGAGGAACATGAACCAAATACAAGTTGAGCCTGAGGAGCGGACTTTCTACTGCCAGGTCGACACCTATCTCGGCAGGAAGGACTATCTGCGAGGCGGACGCTGTGTGCGCCTCGTAGGCGTAGAGAAGGCCGACTACGTCCGCCTGACGCAGAACGAGTACAAGGAAGGGGTTCGCACCTTCGTCATCGATATTGAAGTGCCGAGCTTCCTCAAGAGGGCACACTCAAAAATCTGGAAGCAAGAGAACCGGTTCCACGCCAAGTTGATGGCATTGCTGGAGCTGAAACTCAACGAGGAGTCTGTCTGGTACGAGGTAAATGTGGAGGTCGTTGAAGCCGGGTACAGCTACTTCTACTCGACGTTCTCAGCGCTTCCTCCGACGTTCTTCGCTGCAAAGACTGTTAAGCCCGCAAGGGCACCTCAGCTATCAGTGAGCCCAGCCCCGGCGCAGAAGCTCATGGGGTTCATGAAGGCTACCGAAGCCGTCCGTCCCCTCAAGGCAATCGACCCCGGTTTCGGGGTGCTTAGCTTCACCGCTTTCCACGTAGGCCAGGGCATGTGCTCGATGGTTCATGACAAGCGGCATGGCGTGATGTTTGACGCCGGTGCTGGCAAGCCCGTTACGCGAGAGCGCTACCTTGCTGGGCTCAAGAAGAACGAGCTTCAGTCATTGGTGAACGATTTCAAGAGCATTCCCTACTTCGTCCTGTCCCACTTTGACAACGACCACTGGAACATCTTGGCGTGGGACCGGTCGCTCAGGGACAAGGTAAGGCGAATCATTGTCCCGAAGGTGAAAAACCGAAGTGCCCGAAGTGTTGCCTTCTTCGACGTTGAGGTCAAAAAAAAGGTCGATGAGACAGCCTTCGTCACCATCCCTCTCGGAGGAACCTCGTCAGTTGAAGGTCGTCGCACTCAGCCAAGTGCTTCGGATAACAACGGGCATTGCCTGATAAGCGTCATTGACATCGACGGAAGGCTTGCTCTGGCAGCAGGCGACTATGTCTACTCTCGCATGAAAACGGATACTGAGCCCTCCATCGGGCCTTGGGCTGCTGGCCCGTACGCGGCAGTCATCGTTCCTCACCATGGTGACGAGGCAAGCGCCAAGCAGATCCCGGATTGCACTGCCAATGGCAAGGCCTTCTTCTCTGCCGGAACCCACGATACCTGGGACCATCCGAGCGGTGTATCAATCGACAATCACAAGAAAAAAGGCTTCCAAACTATCGAGAACCACACCGAAGAGAACATCATTCGAAAGATTCTCATCTAGGAGAATCAGCAAATCGAACCCGCACAACGAGTTCGTTGGCAGAATCAATCTGTCGGCAAAGGTCGCTTGGCCTCCCGTCGACTGCCATGACGCCGCAATAGCCAACCTCTCAAACAACAATCGCTTATGACACTCGTTGTCGCCTGGACCAGACCGACCCCCATCTGACGAAGACGGTCGCGAGCGAAGGGTTTGCAGGGCAGAATTTAGGCATAGCAGGTCGTGGGGCAGCAACCCGATTCTGGCCGAGTCCCACGCAGTCGCCGCCCGAGCATTCGCCCACGGTTGTATTCTTTCTCGGATCAAGGAAGCGGTTGGGGCCGCGCAGTTCCCGGTCCTTTGCACTTACTTTGCTGCTCGTGACATCGCTGCTCAACTCGACGCACCAACTCCGATCGCTCGTGTCCCGCCGACGTCATCGGTCGGCCTCTGGGGCAACTCGACATTGCCAGCTCGCTCGCCGCCGCCCGAATCCCCCATGGCGCCGCGCGTCGCAAGGGCAGGTCGGCGCTTTCGAGGTTTTGGGTCAGCGCGATGGGGCTGAGCACCAACTAGACTGATTGGTCGTCGCCCATGGCATGCTCTGCCTCGGCAAACTCCTTACGCAACTGTCCCATGAACCCACGCCAGCGCGCAGCTCTTCAGTACTTTGCGGGCGCAATAGCAGAGCTCAAGGCGGCCGAAGTCATCAGGTCGCACCGCTACCTAGGCGACATCGCCGAGTTCCTATGTTGTGTCCACTTCAAAATCGAACTGCTGCTAAATCTGCGCGCTCCGGGACACGACGGGATGCTGGGCGATCAGCGCGTTCAGATTAAATATGGGGGGGCGCCAAAACGAACGTTTCGCTCGGCGATCCTGACGCCTATGAGAAGGTCTTTGTTGTGCTTGGTCCGACAGCGTGCTGCGAGACATCGGCGACAACAACGATTTCCTGGTCTACATCCTCACGGCGGAGGACGTTCGCAGGCACCGTACGAAGAGGGGAACCTTCTCCTGCGGTAGAAATGGTCTCAAGTTTCGGACGCCTACACGGATCAGCGTGCAGCAGCTTGTGGAAGAGGTGCAGGCGATCGCGGCCTAGGTCGCAATTCCTATGGCCTTTTCGCAGCGGTTGCTGTTCTTCCCGGTCGCTGGCCGAACTTACGCTGTCAGGCCGATTCAGGTCGTCCAGGTGTCAAAGAGACGTTGGTATCGACGGCCGGTCCCAGGGTATTGCAGACATAGCCCGTCGCTTGCCCTCTCGCGACCGCGCCATCGCAGTATCGAATGGCCGCTATCCAGACCATTGAAGTGGGAGTTCGGGCCCGGTGCGGTCCTCCACTTCAAGAGAAACCGACCTTCGACAAAGTTACTGAACGGCCATGAGCGGCTCTTCGCGAAAGGCTGCTTGCGGCGGTCCTGTGTCTTTTGGGACGTTGTTTGGGGCGGTGCGAGCAGTTGAGCACCTGGCGCGCCCCCGAAGTGATCGCAGTGTCGCGCGGGCTGCTTGTTCGACACCGTTCACGCCGCTGGTTTACCCTCGCCCACCGAATCTGTCGACGCATGCAGCATGTCGAACGCCTATCCGATGCAAGGCGCGCCACAATTGGCAATGGATCTTGCAAAATTGAAGTTGTTCATTCAGGTCGCAGAAGTGGGCAGCCTGAGCAAGGCTGCGGTTCTCTTGGACTCTGTCCAGTCCGCAATCAGCCGGCAGATCGCGGCGCTCGAACGCGAGTGCGGCCGTCGCCTCTTCGATAGGACAGGTCGCGGCGTCACGCTGACCGACTTCGGTAAACGTGTGTTCCCTCAGATCAAGGCCCTGGTTCTAGAAGCTGAGCGTGTCGAAAGCCTGATGAATGGCAAGGACGAGATGCCCATCGGCGAAGTGCGGGTCGGGTTCATGCCGTCGGTGGCCGAACTCCTTGTCGCGACCCTCTTCAAGCGCGTGAGCGAACGCTTTCCCGCTATCAAGTTGCGCATTTCGGAAGGCTCGAACGGACAGCTGGATGAGTGGATCTCGACCGGACGCATCGACATGGGCGTGCTCTATCGCTATGGCAAATCGGCGCGTCGGAACGAGGACTCGCTGTTTGTCGTCGATACGTTTCTCGTCGGGGCACCCGGCGATCGGGTCACAAGTCAGCCGACCATCAGCTTTGCGAAGCTCGACAGGCTGCCGCTTGTTCTGCCCGGAGTGCCGAACGGTATTCGCGTTGCGCTCGACCAAATCGCAAAGCGCCAGAAGCAGGGGTTCAAGCTGTCGGTCGCCATGGAAGCAGATTCCCTGCCGATCCAGCGCAGTATGGCGAGCCACGGCCAAGCCTATGCCGTTCATGGGGGCGTGGTGGTATGGCGCGATGTTCAGGCCGGCATCGTTTCGGCATCGCGAATCGTCAGCCCGGCCATCAAGCGCACGATGGTGCTCGCGACAACCACTCAACATTCGCTCTCACTCGCGGCACGAGAAACAGCGACCATCGTCCGGAACGTGGCGCTGGAATACTCTGGCGCGGGGGCTTTCGATGGCCCTGCGCCCGCTTCACCTCAGTCGAAGCCGTAGAGCGCCGCTGGGTTGCGGACCAGCACACGGTCTCGCAGGTCGTCGTCACTCAGCCACTCGTCGAGAAGGTCCAGCAAAGCGCCAACGTCCGGCCGGTTGAGGTTCATGCCGAGGAAAGGCCAGTCGCTGCCCCACAGCAGGCGGTTCGGATTGGCGCCCACCAACGCGTCATGAAATGGCCGCACATCCTCGTAGCGCGGCGCCGATTTCGAGTTGCGAAAGGCAGTGAGCTTGACCCAGGCAACCCCGTCTTCGACCAGCGACTGCAACGAACGAAACGCGGGGTCTTCGAGGCCCCGCGTCACGTCGAAGTAGCCCAGATGATCGATGACGATCGGGAGCCCTAATTGCCGCAAGAAATCACTTGAAGACGCGATGGAGGAAGTGTTCGCCCAGATCACGGCGTGCCAGCCGAGTCGGCGCATCTTCGGAGCCAGCTTTGCGAGCGCATCGAATCCGACTCGGCCCGCAAAGCGCTGTGAGGCGGTGGGTCCGGCCACCTCAGTGAATCGCAGGCCGCGAACGCCGCCAACATCCAGCTTTTCCAGTTGCTCGTCAGTGGCGTCCGAAGGCATCACGCCGATGCCGCGCAAGCGCTCTGGCGCCGCCGAGATCGCATCGAGCATCGCCCGATGGTCCCAACCGTTGGCGCCACCCTGCACCAGCACCCCGCGATCGAAGCCGACGGCTTTGAGCATGGCGAGGTAGTGCTCTTTCGGCGCTTGGGCCGGCGTGTACGGCCGCGGGTCGGCCAGTGGAAAGCGGTCGTAGGGTCCGAACACATGTGCGTGCGTGTCGCAGGCGCCGCGCGGCAAGGCCTTGGCGGAGGCCGACGGACGATCGAATGGGGGGACGGTGTCGGCGCTCATCGGGCGGCCCCAGTCGTTGGCAGCCCACTGCGCAAAGGCAGCGGGGGCGCAGCGCCCGTAGGCAGCGGCACTTCGTGCGCGTTCAGGGTCATCGCGATGAAGCTGTAGTACCCGATCACCGCGACCAATTCGACGGCGCCCTTGACGCCAAGCAGCGCGCTAGTTCGGGCGTAGGTCGCCTCGCTGACGAAATGCGTGGCAAGCAGTTGCGAGGCGAAATCGTAGACGAGCGCGTCTGCCTCGTCTGGCAGCTCCGGCCGGACGCCCTTGGCGATCGCCTCGCAGATCGCTGACGAAATGCCTTCCTTGCGCGCGATCTTTTCGTGCTGGAACCATTCGAACTGACAGTCCCAATGCCTTGCGGTGACGATGATTGCCAGCTCGCTCAGCCGCGGCGCCAGCGAGGTGCGATAGCGCACCAGCTCACCGAAGAGCTGTGCCTTGTCCGCCAACTCGGGCGAGTGCAGCAATGGGGCGTACGGACCGTTGAGCCACGTGCCCCGCGTGCGAACGATGTCGTCGAAAACACGCCGCTGCTCGGGGTCCATCTGTTCGGGAGTTAAAAAGGGGGTTCGTGTCATCGCGTTGTCCATTCGGAGGGCTGTCAGGCTGTCGGGCGCAGTTCGAGGATCTTGCGCGCTTCGGCCGGCGTGGCGATTTGCGAGCCCAGCGCTTCGACAATCTGCACTGCGCGCTCCACGAGTTGCGCGTTGCCGGTGGCGAGCTTGCCCTTGGCGATGTACAGGTTGTCTTCAAGGCCCACGCGCACGTGTCCGCCGAGAATCGCCGCCTGAGCGACCATCGGAAACTCGTTGGACGAGATGCCGAAACCCGCCCACTGTGCGTTGGCCGGAAGCGTATTGCGCATCGCGATCATGTTCTCCGGTGTCCCCGGCGCTGCCCATGGCACGCCCATGCACAACTGGAACAGCGGGGTGCCCTTGATGATCCCTTTCTCGACCATCGTCCGAGCGAGCCAGGCGTGTCCGAGATCAAATACTTCGAGTTCGGGCTTTACGCCGGCTTCCTGGATCAGGATCGCCATTTCTTCCAGCTGCCTGGGCAAGTTGACAAAGGCGTACTGCGGGAAGTTCATCGTTGCGATATCCAGGCTGCAGATGTCGGGCCTGAGTTCCACGATGTGCTCGACCCGCTTGGCCGAAGAGGACATGGTGCTGTCGGCGCTCGCCTGCATCGGATTCGATTCATCGGGCCGATAGCGCGCGCCCGGACCGGTGGTGAGGTTGATGAGCACGTCGCTTCCCGAATCACGAATGCGGCGCACCACTTCCTCGTACAGCGCGAACTCCATGCTGGGCACGCCGGTCCGCACGTCGCGAACGTGAATGTGAACGATGGCGGCACCGGCAGCGCGTGCCGCGATGGCCTCCTTGGCGATCTCCTCGGGGGTCACCGGCACGGCGGGGTTCACCTTATGGGGTGCGTTCATCGAACCCGTCAGGGCTGCGGCAATGATGATCTTCTCTTGCATGGTGCGGCGTGTCTCGGTGTGGTTGAGCCATTGCTGGCGAGTGCGAAAAGTGTAGGAACGACACCCCGGAATTGCCACCCATGACGACGTAAACCAGATATGCCGATGCAGCAGGGGAGCCGGGCCGAACATCCATTCGAGCTACAACAGAAAGCTCATACCTGCTTTCGCGCCATACCCATAGTGCGATGGGCAGTCGATCCCTAGAATTTGCCTCATGACGTTCGAAGCGACCCGCTTCAACGCAGGAGACAACCTAAGGCCCCCATGCGAACCACCCTCGAATTCCTCGGCATCCCTTGCGACGCCGGCGCCTGGAGGCGGACATGAAACTCCATTGGGGCCCGATGTCGCCGTTCGTGCGCAAAGTCACGATCACCGCCCACGAGACGGGCTTGGCCGATCGAATCACCCTCGTGCGTTCGCTGGTCGCGATGAACGCGGCCAACGCGGACGTGATGCGGGACAACCCGCTCAGCAAGATTCCCACGCTGGTGACCGACGAAGGTGTCGCACTGTTCGATTCGGACGTCATCTGCGAGTACCTCGACACCCTCCACAGCGGCCCGAAACTGATTCCGCTGGAACCGCAACCGCGCTGGCAGGTGCTGCGGTGGAATGCGATGGGAAGCGGCATGCTGGATGCACTTGTCCTGTGGCGCAACGAGCGCATGCGGCCGGTGCCCAACCAATCCGTCGAAACCCTGAAGACATACGAGCGGAAGATCACGGCGTCGCTCGACTGGGTCGAGCATGAAATGGCGGAAATCGTGGCGCGTGATTTCAGCCTTGGCCACGTCGCGATCGGCTGCATGTTCGGTTACCTGAATGTTCGCTTCACGGACATCGACTGGCGCGCCGGTCACCCCGCAAGCGCCGCATGGTTCGTTCGCTTCACGCAGCGCCCTTCCGTCCAACTCACAGATCCCGCTGTCACCGACGCGGCCGTGCCCGCTTCCGCTCAGTCGACAGCCAAGCTGGCGCCATCCCGATGATCACCGTCAAAGACATCGTCTACGTTCGCTACCAGGCACCCGACCTGGACCAGATGGAGCGGTTCCTGGTCGACTTCGGGCTGCATCGGGCGTACCGCACAGCGACCACCCTGTACATGCGCTCACGCGGGACGATGCCCTATGTGCATGTCACCGACCTGGGCCCCGACCGCAGCGTCGGCTATGGGCTGCTTGCCCAGAGCCTGTCGGACCTCGAGACACTGGCCTCGGAATGCGACGCCAAAGTGGAGCCCAACCCGGAGCCGGCCGGCGGCCACATGGTCAAGCTGGTCGATCCTTCGGGCTACGAGATCACCGTGCTGGCCGGCATGAAGCAGCACGAGCCGATGCCGATGCGCGACCTGTTCGACGGCAACCGTGCCACGCAGCGCGCCCGTTTCGGCAAGGTCAACCGCGTGGCGACCCAGCCGTCGCACGTGCATCGGCTCGGCCACGTCGCGCTGCGGGTCAAGGACTTCGAAGGCACATTCGAATTTCTCACCGGCACGCTCGGCTTTCGGGTTTCCGACAGCGGCTATGCGGGCACCGAAGACAACGTCGTCGGTCACTTTCTGCATTGTGGTCTGGGCAAGGAATATACCGACCACCACACGGTCGCGATCTTCAAGCGGCCGGAAAGCAAGATCGACCACTGCGCTTTCGAGGTGCTCGATTGGGACGACCTGATGGTGGGCAACAAGCACCTGCTCGAGAAGGGCTACCAGCACCAATGGGGCGTCGGCCGCCATGTCGAGGGAAGCCAGATCTTCGACTACTGGCGCGATCCGTTCGGCAACAAGATCGAGCACTGGACCGATGGCGATCTGGTCAACGAGGACTACGTCGGCAAAGTCTCGAAGCTCTCGCCGGAAGGGCTTTCTCAGTGGGGCCCGCCGTTGCCGGCTGATTTCTACAAGTGACCTCCATGAGCACCACCACAGATTTCGATGTAGCCATCGTGGGCTACGGCCCGGTCGGGCAAGGGCTTGCGGCCATGCTGGGCCAGGCCGGCTACCGCGTCGGCGTATTCGAACGCTGGCCGACGCTTTACCCGCTGCCGCGTGCGTGCGTGGTCGATCACGAGATCATGCGCGTGCTCCAGTCGGTCGGCGTTGCCGATGAGTTCGCAGAGCTGGCCGTCCCGACGGATGGGGAGTACGTCTGGCTGAACGCAAAAGGCCAGACGCTCTATCACTTCAAGTACAACAAGGATGGCATCTCGGGCTGGCCGGCGCGCAATCTGATGTACCAGCCCGACCTGGAAGGTGTACTCGACAAGAAGGTGCGCACGATCGCCGAAGTCGAGCTGAATCAAGGGTGGGAAGCCGTTTCGTATGTCGAGAGCACTGAGTGCTCGGAACTCGTCGTCGCAGCCGGCTCCATCAACGAGAAGGGCCAGTTCGTGCGCGGCGACAAGACTCGCCGGATTACAGCGCGCTACGTCGTTGGCGCCGACGGGGCGAATAGCTTCGTGCGTCAAGCCGCAGGGCTGCCGTGGACGGATCTCGGTTTTCGCGCTGACTGGCTGGTCGTGGACTATCGGCCGAACCATCCGGAAAAGGCGCTCGACATGCCGCAGGCCGGCCAGATCTGTGACCCCGCACGCCCGATCACGCTGATGCGCCACATGGGCAAGAAGCACGTGCGCTGGGAAATGATGCTGCTGCCGGGCGAGACGGCCCAGGACATAACGCAGCCCGCGAAGGTCTGGTCGATGATCGACCCGTGGGTCAAGCCGGGCGACGGCGTCATCGACCGGGCCGCCGTCTACACCTTCCGCTCCGGCGTGGCCGAGACGTGGGTCAAAGGTCGCACGATCCTCGCGGGCGATGCGGCGCATCTGATGCCTCCCTTCCTCGGGCAAGGCCTGTGCTCAGGCATGCGCGACGCGTTGGCCGTGTTCTGGCGACTCGACCTCGTCCTGCGCGACGCGGCGCCGGCCAAACTGCTGCACAGCTACGAAGAGGAACGCAAGCGTCACGTCACCATGGTCATCGAACGAGCCGTCGCCCTCGGCAGGGTGGTCTGCATCACCGATCCGGTGCAAGCCGCCAAGCGTGACGAAGCCATCTTGTCGGGAACGGCGCCGCCGATCCCGCCGTTTCCGGGTCTGACGAGCGGTGTGCTGCACCGCGTTTCGGATGGCAGCGTCGCGGCTCCTGTCGGACAGCTCGCGCTCCAGGCGCGGGTCTCGTTTCGAGACGAAGCAGGTCGTTTCGACGATGTGATCGGTGGTGGCTGGTGCGTCCTGACGCTGGACCAAGCCATCGACGGAAGCTTGTCGGATGCACAGCGCGCATTCGTCGAACACATCGAGGTACGCCTCGTCACCTTGTGTCGTGATGGCCTTGGGGTGGTGGACATCGATGGCGCCTACAGGAACTACATGGACGGGCTCGGCGCCAAGGCATTGATCGTCCGCCCCGACTTCTACATCTTCGCCGCAGCCTCTTCACTCGAAGAAGTACCAGCGCTGCTGGACGACCTGCGAGAGCAGTTGGGGCTCGACCCATCGCAATCCGTCGCCGCTGCGAACGCGGGATGACCTTTCAATCCAAGGAATCTTCATGAAACTCGTGACCTACACCCTCAACGGCAAGACATCGATCGGCAAGGTGGTCGGCGACGTGGTGGTCGACCTGGCGAACGCCTATGAAGGCGGGCCCAAGACCATGCTTGAGGTGCTGCAGGGCGGAAAGGACGTGCTCGCCAAGCTTGACAGAGTGCAGGCGAAGGACGCCAAGTCCGCCCCGCTGGCCAGTATCAAGCTCGAGGCGCCCATTCCCAACCCGCCGAAGTACCTGGCAATCGGTCTGAACTACAAGGACCATGTCGAGGAAATCCTCAAGCGCGGCGGCAAGGCACCTGAGCACCAACTGTGGTTCAACAAGAACGTGTCGTGCATCAACGGTCCCTACGACCCCATTCACCTGCCCACGGTGTCCCAAGCGCTGGACTACGAAGGCGAACTCGGCGTGGTCATCGGCAAGCGCTGCAAGCACGTCTCCGAGGCGGATGCGCTCGATGTGGTTGGCGGGTATCTGGTTGTCGACGACGTGACTTGCCGCGACTGGCAGCGCAAGACAACGCAGTGGACGCTCGGAAAGTCATTCGACACGCACGGCCCGATTGGCCCGTGGCTGGTGACGCCGGATGAAATTGCCGACCCGCATGCGCTTGAGCTGCGACTGTTCGTCAACGGCGAGCTGCGGCAAAAGCTCTCGACAGGAGGCATGGTGTACGACATTGCCGCCCAGATCGCGCATCTGTCCAGCGTCATGACGCTGGAGCCCGGCGACATCATCGCAACGGGCACCAGCGCCGGTGCGGGCTTCGGCTTCAACCCGCCGCGCTTCCTGCAAGTCGGTGATGTCGTGCGAGTCGAGATCGACAAGCTCGGACACATCGAGAACACCGTCATCGCCGAGCCCTCGGCCTAGAAAGACACCACGATCGACACGGCTGCACTCCGCGAAAGGGCGGTGTGCCCGAAGTTTCTCGCGCCGACGTTTCATCGCTGCACACCGGAGACACATATGTCCATTCTGAAGAAGTCCCTGCTTGCGTTCGCGCTTGTCGCGTCGGCTGCCGCAGCCAATGCCCAAGCCTGGCCGAACAAGCCCATTCGCTTTGTTGTTCCCTTCCCCGCCGCGGGCCCGGTCGATCTGGTAGGCCGCAGCATCGGTCAGGCCATCGCCACGACGCTCGGCACGCAGGTGATCGTCGACAACCGTGCAGGTGCGTTCGGCACTATCGGTTCCGAGGCGGTGGCCAGGTCCGCGCCCGATGGCTACACCGCCCTCGTCATGGTGTCCGGCGGACATTCGCTCACGCCCGCAATCATGAACTTGAAGTACGACCCTCTGAAGGATCTGCCGGTCCTCGTCGGCGTGGCACGCAGCGAGCACGTTCTTGTCACGGGCGCAAGGAACAAGGGCATGTCCATGCAAGACTTCATCAAATTTGCCAAGGCGAATCCCGGCAAGGTCAATGTCGGAGGCATCGGTACCGGTTCGACCAATCATCTCGCCGGCGAGATGTTCAAGCGGTCGGCGGGGTTCACCGGGCTGCACGTCCCCTACAACGGCGCGTCCCCGCTCGCGCTGGCGGTCATCTCGGGCGAGGTCGATCTTGCTGTGCTCGACATGGGTGGGGTACTGCCTCACATCGCAGCAGGCAACCTCATTCCGCTGGCGGTTGCAAGTGCCAAGCGCTCGGAATTTCTGCCGCATGTTCCGACCACTGCGGAGGTCGGCTTCCCATCGGTGATTTCCGAGAACGTCTACGGCATCTTCTTGCCCGCGGGCGTTGCGAAGGACGTGCAAACCAAGCTCAGTTCGGCGATCGTGGACGCGGTTGGTACTCCCGCCGTCCAGGAGCAATTGAGAAAGTCCGGCTTGGTGCCCCAGGGGATCCCGCGCGCCGACCTTGACGCCATGATCAAGAGCCAGCACGACAAGCTCGTTCCGCTGGCGCAGGAACTGAAAATTCGCCTGGACTGAGTACTGACATGGAAAAGTCATTGAACCTCATCGGCATGGCAATCGCGGCGCTGATCTCCTTCAACGTAGAGCCTGCCATCGCCCAGGCGGTACAGGCTGGAGCGGAGTCCACGCGCGCTGTGCTGCTTCGAAAGAGCGAACTGATGGCCAAGGTTCCGGATCGCAGCGGGCCCGGCGTCAACGTGTGGACCATGCGCCGCCACGGGAGCGCAAGAACGAACCTGGTCGAATTCAGCGCTCGATCGCCGCTCCACACCCATCCGGATGCCGACCACACTTTGATGGTTCTCGAGGGTGGGGTGTGGGTTCGAGCGGGCGCCGATACGTTCAAGCTCAACGCCGGCGACTACGTCTCCATACCGCCGAACATGCCTCACACGTACTGGGTCGACCCGGGTGCAAAAGCACTGCTCGTCAGTTTCGACGCGCCCGCATATGACGAGTCCAAGACAGTCTTCCTGGAAGGTGAGCGGCGATGAGTCGGCGTGGCTTTGCGCTGATCCCTCCGCATCCTGCATTGGCATTGGAGCACGAGCGCTGTCGGGCGTTGGAACAGCGTGACGTGGCAGCTCTCGAAGCGATCTTCGCGGAGAAGCCGACTTCGCATTCATTCGACAGGGAGGGTCCACGATCGCGAGCTGTCGTTCGTCACGCAATCGTGGACGCACTATGGCTTCCGCTGGCGCATGTCGCTGATGCAGTCGACGCGCGTCGACAACGCGCTCTGGCTGGGTGATGAGAAGCTCGAGCGATAGGCCTTCTGGAGACGCTATGGATGACCTGACCCAGTTGCAAGTGAGCATCGCAGACCACGTCGCAACACTCACGATGAACAGCCCGCCCGTCAACGCGCTGACCCGCGTCCTCAACGACGAGTTGACCTTGGCCCTGGATCGCATTTCCGAAATGGACGACGTTCGCGCCGTCGTGCTTACCGGCGCCGGAAAGGTTTTCTGCGCGGGAGCGGATCTCAAGGGACGCGCCGAGAACATCAAGGGTGCTGGCGACATGATGGCCCACTCGAGGCGAACACGAGAGTGCTTCCACGCGATACGCGAATGCGCGAAGCCGGTCATCGTCGCGATCAACGGTGCGGCGCTCGGATCAGGGCTGGCGATGGTCGCGTCTTCGGACATCCTGGTCGCTTCCGAAAAGGCATCACTCGGCATGCCCGAGGTCGACGTGGGTCTGCTGGGTGGAGCCCGCCACGCGATGCGGCTTTTCAGTCACTCCAAACTGAGGCGCATGGCTCTTACGGGCCAGCGCCTCGGCGGCGCAGACTTGTATCGCCTGGGCGTGGTGGAGGCTTGCACCGCACCGGAGGAATTGATGGTCACTGCCTTGGAGATCGCGGCCACGATCGCCAGCAAGAGCCCGGTCTCCACTCGCATGATCAAGCACACGCTCAACGTGATCGAAGGCATGAGCCTGCGCGACGGCTACCGCTACGAGCAGGACCAGACCGCGGCCATCGGCAAGACCGAGGACGCCAAGGAAGCGCAACTTGCCTTCAAGGAAAAGCGGCCGCCCGTATTCAAAGGTCGATAGGGCAGATTGTCCCAACGCCACACATCATGTCTATTGACAACCAGCCGCGCAGTCCGTTCGTTGCTCAGCCGAGTCAAGCGGAAACCCACAAGCCGGTTCGCATGCATCGCGACGGCAGCGTTCTCGTCATCGTCATCGACAACCCACCGATCAACGCGGATCGCTTGCGGTGCAGGCCGGCCTCTTGGAGGCTGTGAGGGTTGTGAACGACGACGCCCAGTTGAGTGCAGCAGTGATTGTTGGAGCCGGCAGTATGTTTGTCGCAGGTTCCGATCTCCGAGAGTTCGGCCAGCCCCCGCAAGACCCGCAACTGCCAACGGTGATCGAGACGATCGAGCAGTACGGGAAGCCAGTGATTGCTGCGTTGAAGGGCGCAGCGCTTGGCAGCGGCTTTGAACTGGAGCTTGGATGCGATGGGCGGATCGCGAGCCCGAACACAGTCGTCGGGCTGTCCGAAGTCTCGCTCGGGATGATCCCAGGCGCAGGTGGATCAGGCGGGCGATCCAGCCCAGGTGAGATCTCAGCGGCAGCAGGCGGTGCCATCCGGCGGGGGCGATCCCTTCAAGCGTTGAACGACTGCTTTCAGCCGCTCCATTTCATGTCCACAAAGGCTGTTTGGGGCCCGGAGCGCAGGTTCGCGACATTCGGAAGCGGCCGTTCACGCGGATTTCGTCCTGGTCGTCCGTTGCCACCCGCGATCCGTTCGCTATCGCCGAATTTGGATTTCCTCGACGATGTCGGCGAAGATCAGGTTCTGAAGGTAGACCGGTAGACCGGTAGACCGGCCGTCCGCGAAGAAAAGTACCAAGGTGTGCTTTCGTCAGTCGCCGATTTTCGACAGCCAATTTCGACCGACAGCAGTCAGTCTGAAGAAGCCCCTCGTGACCCAGATGGGCATAGGATCCATGTGTTGAAGTCGATCGCGCAGGAGACTGAGCTGTGGCTCCACGCGCACCCAGGGGTTTGAAGACGCTGACGGATAGCGGCAAGTGCTCAACGACCGGACCTGGGCAATGCCGGCATGGCCAATCGAAGCGCTGCGCAAAGCTGCATGGCGAGCTGCATAATGTAGATGCGGTGGTTGGGTAGGTCAGTGGTTCGAAGCCAAATTTACCCTCCGACCGATGGTCAGTTTGGTGTACCCCAGCGTGTACCCCAAGAAGACGGACAGTTGCAAGAGTAAGGATTGGCGCGACCTGCGGAGAATTTTTCGATTCCGCCCCAGGCCACCATCCCCCTCTTCTCTTGGATCCCGCCCTGCAGTGGTGTTGCTCCCGCGCTGACGCGAACTGTCGCCTCAGCGTCGGCGCTCCCCAAGAGCGTGTAAAGGGCATCGTCCGCGCCCACGAGTGGGACGTGGATCCCATAGAGTTCCGATGCGACGATGCAGCCGAGCCCTACGATCAAGTCGGGATGGCGCATCACGATGGCAGCAGGCCCTTTGCCGTTTCTGATGGCCTCTGCCAGCACACTGCTGCTCGAACTCGATCCCTTGGCTCGCTCCATCACCAGAACCTTGCCGCTCAATGACGCGCCGAACTGTGGATGCGTGCGCTCGACGATCAGGCCGCTGCCTGAATCGAGGCCTCCCCAGAAGCTCAAGGGCGCCTCCAGCTTGAGGATCGGGCCAGATCCTTCTCCTTCTACGGCGAGCCATGCCGAAAGAATGGTGGCGTCAGGCAGCATCGAACCACACCTTCCCGAGAACAGCCGATTGAACGCACTCGCGCAGACTGCCGAACGCAACCTCGACGCCGATGTTTGATGGCGCATAGTGCGCCCATTTGCCGGAGTTCGTCATGACGAGGCCGCGGGTGTTCTTCATGATCGGGGTGATGTAGGTGCATGTATCCGTCACGATCTCAACGCCGTGCTGCCGCAGCTTTCGCTCGATCTCGCTGCCTTCGAGCTGCCACAGAATGAACCGGCTGGTGTTGACGTAGAAGTCGCTGCGCAGAGGCGCATCGGTTTCATCCAGGAGCCGTTCCAGATTCGCGAACTCGGACAGCGAAAAGTGCGGCGTACCGACGCTGACGGCCGCGATCGCGTCACCCGCTCGGGCGCGGTTGAGGCTTGCACGAGTCTCGACCAGCTGAGCCGCAGAAACATGAAAGGTGCTTTGCGGCTCGCACGATCCCAAGGCGACATCCAGACTGCGCGCCTCGGGCGTGATGCCCACGGCATGAAACATGGCGATGGAACCGCTCGACGCCGCGGCCGCGCCGAGCGCCTTCAACTCGTCTTCGGTGGTGTCGAGCGGCAGGCCGGCGATGACAGGAATCAGTCCCTTCGCGCGCTGGCCGACCAGGAATCCGAGCGATGCGAACGAGATGTCGCGACTGCTCGAGTCCGAAGGGAAATCCTCGACGTTGAACAGCACCTGCCCGACACGATTCTCGGCCAGGTGCAGGCCGCTCAGGGGGGCGCGGCCAGTGATGGCTGCGCAGAGATCGATGAAGTCGCCATAGCGGTTCGTTCGCGCGCCGAGCACCGAGTTGGCGAACACGATCGCGTTGGATTCCGCCCATGCGATCTGTTGCCCGAGCTTGGGGCGATTTTTGAGCTGATAGGGGGCGCAAGTGAAGCTCGACTCGCAGCCGAGCGCGAGATGCGCCTCCATCAGGCGGCGTCCGTTGGAACGCAGCGCCTCGTCGCCTCGGAAGAGCTCGGGGTGGATGAGGTCCAGCGAGCCGACGTTCAGCGTCGTCGGCACCACGACCTTGCCGCCGTCCCGCACCAGGCGTTCGACGAAATCGAGGCTTGCCTGGCCGTGATACAGGCACCCATCGATATGCGCACCCTCGATGTCCAGGAGCCGCTGTGCGCCCATGACTGCGGCGGAGCGCACGAGGATGCGCATCGCCAGCGCGGCGGCTTGGCCTCGCTCGCCATCCAGCATCTGCTGGTCAGCCAGTGTGAGGTCGATCACTGCTCAGGCGCGGTCTTATGCCGCGCGCTCGGTCGGCGCTTCGTCGAGCAAGCGGCCGACAATCGCAAGAATCTGCTCAGCCGCATCGGCGATGTGATGCTCCAGTGCCGCCTGGGCCTTGTCTGCCTGTCGATGCCGGCACAGGGCGATGAGCGCCAAGTGTTCTTCATGCGCCTGCTGGCGGATCGGCGCATTGACGACCTGGAAGCGAAAGTAGCGCTCGGACTTCTCGTGCAATGCGCGCACGATGCTCATGGCTGCCGGCCGCTCCGCCGCCGAGTACAGCAGCTCATGCAGTTCCCAGTTCAAGGCACCCCATTGCTCCGCGCCGGCGTCATCCATCCTGTGGACCAAGCGTTCTGCCCGGTCCAGCTCGGCGATCGAAACGCGCATCGCCGCCTCATGGAAAAGCCACGGCTCCAAACGAAGGCGCAGGTCAAAGAACTCTCGCACCTCGTCCTTGGACAACATGGAGACGTAGGCCCCCTTGTGCGGGTACACGTCGACCAAGCCTTCCGAACTGAGAAGACGCATGGCTTCCCGAAGGGGGATGCGACTGACTCCGAGCTCGTCGGCCAGCGCTTCCTGGCGCAGCGCCGAGCCCGGTGCCAGCTGGCCTGACAGGATGCGCGAACGGAGCTCGGCCACGACCAGTTCCACTGCGGTCTTGCGAACCAGACGACCGCTTGCAGCGCCTCCTGCGTTGACGAGCTCTGGAGAGGAGGGCGGGGAGTCTTTGAGCACTTTGAGGTCGGTTCGCGGTTTGGGCATTGTGTCTCTCCTGGCAGACTATTTTTCTGGAAGACCGGCCTCATGCTGGTGCATCGAAGTGGTTCAGGCGCACGCGCTGAAGCAATTCAAACTAGTGGAAGACCCTTGTCGACTCTGCCGGTTGGTGATCTAATATAGATTATATTGTATCCAATAGCCAGCTCGTATGAGACTCCGCAGCGCGACCGCTTCTTGGAGGCTCGGATGCTGTTCGGCACGGTTTCTGCCTTGCACGAAAATATTGTATCCAATATATTGTTTTCATGAATCCCGGTTCTTAACCGCTTACGTCTCAACCACTTCGCCGCACGAGGCGGCAACTCGAAAGGATTTGCACATGGCAACGACCGTCAATTGGAAGGGCGTCTTTCCCGCCGTCACCACCAAACTGAAGGCCGATTTCTCCCTCGACATCGACGCGATCAAGGCCGGTCTCGAGCGCCTCATCGACGCAGGCGTCGGTGGCGTCGTGATGATGGGGATGGTGGGCGAAAACGCCCAGCTGTCGCCGGAAGAGAAGCTCACCGTGCTGCGCACGGCCAAGGAAGTCGTGAAGGGCCGCGTGCCGATCATCTCCGGCCTGGCCGAAACCAACACCGAGTCAGCCGTGGCGTTCGCCAAGGAAGCCGAAAAGATCGGCGTCGACGGCCTGATGGTGTTTCCCGGCCTGACCTACAAGTCGGACGCGTACGAGACGGTCGAGTTCTACAAGGCCGTCGCGCGCGCGAGCAGCCTTTCCATCCTTCTGTACAACAATCCGCGCGGCTACGGCGTCGACCTCACGAGCGACGTGATCGCCAAGCTGCTCGAGGAAAAGACGATTGTCGCGATCAAGGAAGAGTCGTACGAAACGCACCGGGTGACCGACCTGATCTCCCGATTCGGCGATCGCCTGGCGGTGGTCTGCGGCGTGGACAACCTCATTGTCGAAAGTGCTGCGCTGGGCGTCACCTGCTGGGTCTCGGGCATGGCCAACGCCGTTCCGAAGGCGTCGGTCGAACTCCTGAAGCTCGCCGTCGCCGGCGACTTCGTGAAGGCACGCAAGCTCTACGCGGCTCTGGACCCGCTGTTCTATCTGGATACGGTCGTGAAGCTGGTCCAGCACATCAAGCTGGCCGAGAACATCACCAGCGGCACAGCCGAAACCGTGAAGCCGCCGCGGCTCGACCTCATCGGCGAAGAGCGCGAACGCACGATGGCCATCACCAGGAAAGCCGTGGCCGACCTCAAGGCCCTGGGCTTCTGAGCAGAGCAGAAACCTCGTCCGCCCGCGACAGTTCTTGCAGCGCGTCTTGAACGACACCCAACAACGAGAGGCTGACCATGAACCACACCTTCTTCTGCATCGACGGCCACACCTGCGGCAACCCCGTTCGTCTCGTCTCGGGCGGCGCGCCGGCGCTGGAGGGCAACTCGATGATCGAGCGACGCGCTCACTTCGAGCGGGACTTCGACTGGGTTCGCACCGCGTTGATGTTCGAGCCGCGCGGGCATGACGTCATGAGCGGGACGATCCTGTATCCGCCGACGCGACCGGACTGCGACATCGCGATTCTCTTCATCGAGGTCAGCGGCTGCCTTGCCATGTGCGGCCACGGGACGATCGGCACCGTCACCTTCATGATCGAGCATGGCCTCGTGAAGCCTCGCACTCCGGGTGAGCTGCGCCTGGACACGCCTGCCGGCCTCGTCATTGCGAACTACAAGATGGACGAATCCACCGGGCAATACGTCGATTCGGTGCGTCTCACGATCGTGCCTTCGTTCCTTCACTCGCGTGACCTTTCGGTTGATCTCGAAGGCTTCGGTGAAGTGAAGTTCGACGTCGCCTACGGCGGCAACTTCTACGCGATCGTCGAGAGCCAGGCGTCGTACGACGATCTCGAAGCTCTGACGCCCTCGGACATCCAGCGCCTGAGCCCGGTGCTGCGCCGGAAGGCCAACGAAAAATACAGCTTCGTGCATCCCGAGACGCCCGAGATCCATGGCCTGTCGCACGTAATGTGGACGGGCAAGCCGAAGATGAAGGGCGCGACGGCGCGCAACGCCGTGTTCTATGGCGACAAGGCGATCGACCGTTCGCCGTGCGGCACCGGCACGTCGGCTCGCATGGCGCAGCTCGTCGCCAAGGGGCAGCTGGGGATCAACGAGAAATTCGTCCACGAAAGCATCATCGGCACGTCGTTCAACGGTCTGGCCCTCGAACGCTTGAAGGTCGGCGAGTACGACGGCATCCGACCGAGCGTCGAAGGCTGGGCACGCGTGACAGGGCACAACACGATCTTTGTCGACGATCGCGACCCGCTGCGAAACGGCTTCCTGCTCAAGTGATCAGCGCAGCACAAGTCGATGACCGAAACCGTTCAACTCTCCTTGCATGAGGTGCACGAACTCGCCGTGCGCGTCCTCACCCTCAACGGGATGTCGGACGCGCATGCTCAAGCTATCGCGCGCGTCATCACTGCCGGCCAGCGCGACGAGTGTCATTCGCATGGCGTTTATCGCCTGCTGGTGACGACGCACACGCTGCGGAAGGGAAAGGTGTCGGGCACGGCTGAGCCGATCGTGTGGGACCGTTCACCCGCCATCGTCGCGGTCGACGCACAGTTCGCGTTCTCTCAGCTTGCCTTCGAGGTTGGCAGCAAGGTCCTCGCAGAGAAGGCGCGGCGCACCGGCATCGCGGCGCTGGCCATCAACAACTGCTACCACTTCTCGGCGCTGTGGCCGGAGGTCGAGACGCTCGCCGAGCAAGGTCTCGTCGCCTTGGCGATGACGCCGAGCCACGCATGGGTCGCGCCCGCTGGCGGTTCGCGGCCCGCCTTGGGAACCAATCCGCTGGCCTTTGGCTGGCCGCGCCCCGGCAAGTCACCCTATGTCTTCGACTTCGCCACCAGCGCGGCCGCGCGAGGCGAGATCGAACTGCATCGCCGCAGCGACAAAGAGATTCCGCTGGGCTGGGGTGTGGACGCTGCAGGCAATCCGACAACCGATCCGTCGGCAGTGGTCAACGGTGGCGCCATGCTGACGTTCGGCGGCCACAAGGGCTCGGCGCTGTCGACCATGGTGGAGCTGCTGGCGGGTCCCTTGATCGGCGATCTGACCAGCATCGATTCCCTCGCCGTGGACGCCGGGGAAGGTGGCACGCCGTGCCACGGGGAACTGATTCTGGCGTTCGACCCCGCCGCCTTCGGCCTTGGCGATCTGCAAGGCGACCAGGCCCGTGCTGAGCGTCTCTTTGAGACCATCACGGGGCAAGGCGCCCGCCTTCCTTCTCAGCGACGCTTCGAAGCACGAGCGCGCAGCGTGGCGCATGGCGTGGCGCTTCCGCGCGCTCTCTATTCCGAGGTTCTCGCTTTGCTGCGGTGATTCGGCGATATCAGAAAAACTCCAATAGGACCGAAACATGCCCAACGTAGTCATCGTCGGCGCAGGAATCGTAGGCTTGAGCTGCGCCTGGGCGGCGCAGCGCCGCGGGTGGCAAGTCACGCTCGTCGATCGCGATTTCGAGGGGGATCGCGCGTCCCACGGCAATGCCGGCGGGATCGCTGTCAGCGAGTGCGCGCCGCTCAATCTGTCCGGCCTCGGCCTTCAACCCCTGAAGTGGCTCATGGATCCCCTGGGCCCGCTGGCAATCCGCGCGGCCCATGCGCCGAGCCTCCTGCCTTGGTTCCTCGCGCTGCGCAAGGTCGCCGAACCCGCGAACTATCTGCGCATCGCGAAGGCACTTGCGGCGCTGAACAACCGTGCGCTACGCGACTTCGAGGCGGTGCTCGCTGACATCGGCTTGAGCGCGGACATTCACAAGCGCGGCGCGCTGACGGTGTACGAGACGCATGAAGCCTTCGCGAATGACGCCGACGAATGGGAACTCAAGCGCTCGCTCGGCGTCCGGTATCGCAATGTGGATGTCGCCGAACTGCGCGCACTGGAGCCTCGGCTCGCGCCGGTCTTCGTGCGTGCCGTCATGCTCGAGGATTGGGCCCATCTGAACGATCCTGAGCGGGTCGTGACGGCACTGCGAAATCGCGTGAACGCGCTGGGTGCAACTTTCATCAGGGGCGATGCCGTTCGACTCGACGCGGCCAATTCCGCGCGGCCCGCTGTCATCCTCGCTGGCGGCCAACGCTTCGACGGCGATCGCCTGGTGGTGGCCGTGGGGGCGTGGTCCGCACGCCTGTCCAAGACCATCGGCGACCGCGCGCTGCTGGAAAGCGAGCGCGGCTACAACACGACACTGCCGGCCAGCGCGACCCGCCTGAATCGGGAAGTGATCTTTGCGGAGCGCAAATTCGTTGCAACGCCACTGCAGATCGGCCTGCGCATCGGTGGGGCCGCCGAGTTCGCAGGGCTGGATGCACCGCCGAACTATCAGCGCAGCGCCGCACTCTTGAAGCTCGCGCATCGCTACCTTCCCGATCTGGACGAAAGCGGCGCGAAGCAGTGGATGGGACATCGTCCTGCAACGCCCGATTCACTCCCCGTCATTGGCAAGTCGGCCTCCGCTCCTGGCGTCGTCTACGCCTTCGGTCACGGTCATCTTGGGCTCACGCAGTCGGCCACGACCGGTGCGCTTGTGGGCGAGATCCTCGCCCATGAGAAGCCGTCGGTGGACTTGGCGCCGTACGCCATCACCCGCTTCTAAACCCGAGCCCTCGTCGGCACCGGCGCCACGGCGAGAGAACCGAGACAAACCGGCGCCACCAACGTACTTTTACAGCGAGCCTGCACCATGGAAATCTTTCGTCTCCTTATCGTGTCCGCGCTATGCGCGGGAGGCGTGGCCACCGCGAACGCGGTCGACCCGTATCCGACCAAGCCGATGGAACTCACGGTCGCCTACCAGCCAGGCGGCGGCAGCGACAACACAGCGCGCGCCATCGCCGAGGCGGCAAGGCCGTTCCTGCCGCAGCCGACCATCGTGGTCAACAAACCGGGTGCCAGCGGCTCGATCGGCTGGTCCTACGTCGCCAGCTCGGCGCCCGACGGCTATCGGCTTGTCCTGATGACCCCCGAAATGCTCGTGGTCCCGATCATGGGCATCGGCAAGACCACGGTCGATGACTTCCAGGCGATCGCGCGGTTCACCGACGATCCGTCGTCAGTCACGGTGCGCGCGGACGCCCCCTGGAAGACCATTGAAGAGTTCCTCGCGTATGCCAAGTCGAACCCTGCCAAGGTCGCGATCAGCAACGCAGGCAATGGCACGATCCCGCACATGGCAGCTGCCGCGCTGGGCGACAAGACCGGCACGTCGTTCACGCACGTCCCGTATCAAGGCTCCGCACCGGCCATCATGGGCTTGCTGTCGGGTGACGTGCAGGCCACGACGGTCGCGTATGCCGAGCTGCGCCCCCACGTGGATAGCGGCAAGCTGAAGACCCTGGCAGTGATGTCTGAGAAGCGGGTTGCCGGTCTCGATGCGCCAACCATGAAGGAAAAAGGCGCGGATCTGCAGTTCAGCGTCTGGCGCGGCATCGGTTTGCCCAAGGGCGCGGCCAAGGAAGTCGTTGAAAGGTGGCGCGAAGCGGCCCACAAGATTTACGACACCCCGGCGTTCCAGGAAACGATCAAGAAGCAGAACCTCACGCTGGCCTACGCGGACACGCCCGAGTTCGCAGGTGCGATCACGCGTCAGAACGATGCGTTCAAGAAGCTCGTGCCCAAGCTGGATTTGAAGCAATAGGCAGCAAGCACTTTTCAGGCGCGCAGAACCTCTCTACGGAATGAATTCAATATATTGGGTCCGTTTCATGGTGCGCGCCGGCTTGTCGAACGGTTGTCAATCTCTCCAGCGTGCAGCGGGACGAACGGGCATCGTTCGCGACTGCAGCGGCTCAGATCTGCAGCATCAGCTTCACCAGCTCTGGGGTCGTTGCCACCGAGTATTTCCGCAAGAGCCTCGTCTTGTAGATATCTACGGTCCGAAAGCTGATGCCGAGCGCCTTGCCAATCTCCTTTGCGTTCTTGCCGTCGATCAGCAGCGCAGCGATGTCGCGCTCACGTGGCGTCATGGAACCGCGGAGTTCCGAATTGAGCTTTTTTCCCTCAGAGAGGTCGGTGAACGCCCATATGGTCTCGCGATGCGGATCGTCAGGCGTCCAGGAGAACCCGCTGACATGGACCCAGAAGAGCTCGTCGTCCTGCCGCCGCATCACACGGTTGTCTGCATAGACCCATTTCTTGCCGAGCAACGGAGCGATGCGCTTTCCGGTCTCCTCGTAGTGCGATGCCGACGGAAAGAGTCGCTGCGTCGAGTCACCGATGAGGTCTTCCCTCGTGCATCGGAACATCTCTGCGAAGACGTAGTTGACGTCAACGATCACGCGACCCCTACAGATCATCTGACCTACGGGCGCGTCCTGGAACGCTTTCCGGTAATCCACGGCACCCAGGGTGGTGCTGCTGCCCAAAGTCTGTGCCTTCTTGCGTGTCATTGGTGCTCCTCGGTACTACCCCTTAGGTGTGCGACACCTATTGGCTTACGAGTATAGGGCACATACAGTCTTAACACAGTAGGTGTTTCGAAACCAGCGACGACTTCTCGCCAGCCTCACAGCCGTCAACGCGGTGATCCCATTAAGCAGATCGAAATCCAGGAGTGACAGCAATGAACCATGTGCTCAGACTTTCCGCATGCGCGCTCGCGCTTGCCAGTTTTTCGTGGAGTGCCCAAGCACAGAGCTCGACGTTCTCCGTCGGTGCCCTGACGCCGGTCACCGGGGCCGGCGCGCCGTATGGCGGCGGGATGTCAAAGGCCATCGAGATGGCCGTGGCCGAAATCAACGGGGCTGGCGGCGCGAAGGGCGCCAAGCTGGTCCTGGCCTCGGAGGACTCGCAAAGCGCGCCTCAGGCGGCGGTGCTCGGCGCCAAGAAACTGATCTCCGTGTCCGGCGCGCGTGCGCTGATCGGCGTTTGGAGCTCGGGCGAGTCGCTCGCCGTGATCCCGCTCACCAACGAGGCGAACGTCCTGCTGATGCACGCGTCCGGCGCGCCGGCCCTGAGCGGCCCGCCCGTGAACGAGAAAAAACTCGGCTTCCGCTTCCAAGCGACGAACGGGCGTTTCGGTCGCGCATTTGCCGAGATCGCCAAGAGGCAGGGCTATGCGAAGCCCGCGACCATGGCGTTCAACAACGCCTCGGGCCTCGGCAACACCGAAGGGTTTGCCGCAGCCTGGAAGGCGACCCAAGGCAAGGACATCGTCGCCAGCGTGGTCTACGAACCCAACCGTCCGTCTTACCGCTCGGAGCTGCAGTCGGTGCTTCGTGCCAAGCCTGACGTGATCGTCACGGGCTCCTACCTCGCGGACACCACCATCATCCTGCGCGAGTGGTACCAGTCGGGCGTCGACACCAAGTGGATCATTCCGGGATGGGCCGCCAATGCCGACCTGATCAAAGCGCTGGGCCCGCAGGTGACGGAGGGCATCATCTCGGTGGAGACCGTGTCCAACGAGACGGCACCCAGTTTCAAGCACTACGCCGATGCGGCGCAAAAGGCGGGCATCAACGTGCAGGGCAACGCGTATGCCGCCATGGCTTACGACCAGGCCATCATCCTCGGCCTGGCGGTCCAGGCGGTGGGCGCGAACGCCAGCGGCCCGGATCTGGCGAAGAAGGTGCACGAGATCGGCACGCCCGGCGGCACGCAGGTCTACACCTTCGCCGAGGGCAAGAAAAAGCTCGAGGCAGGTGGGCGCATCAGCTACATCGGCGCGTCCAGCGCGCTGAACTTCGATGAGTTCAACGACGTCACGCCGGACTTCGCGGCATTCTTCATCGAGAAAGGCCAACTGGTCCGCAAGTACGTCGTGAAGCTCTAGGGCCCGGACGTGAACTACGCCGACTTCATCAATCTGGCGATCAACGGTCTCGTTGAAGGACTGGTCATGGCGCTGCCTGCGCTCGCTCTGACGCTGATCTATGGGTTGGCGCGGTTCCCCAACGCGGCGACTGGCGATTTCGTGGCGGTCGGTGGCTTCGGTGGCTTCGCCGCGCACCAACTCACCGGCTCGCTGATCATCGCCGGATTGGGCGGCGCGGCCGCCGGTGCCGCGGCTGCGCTGCTCGCATACTGGCTTGCCTTTCGGCCAGTCATCCGTCGATCGGTCATCACGCTGATGCTGACCTCGATCGGCGTCGGTTTTGTCTACCGCTCGGCCCTCGGCCTCGCATTCGGGCACGAGCCCAAGGCCTTCGACATGCCGCTGCAGCGCGCGATGCGCTTCGGTGACGTGTCCATCCTTCCGGCGGACATCAGCCTCGCGGCACTGACCATTGCGGTCCTGGTCGCCGTGTTCGCGATCCTCTTCTGGACGCCGCTCGGGCGCTCGCTGCGTGCCATCGCCGACGACCCTGATCTGGCGCGGGTGAGCGGCATCCGCAAGGAACGCTCGATGCTCGCGATGTGGACCATGGCAGGCGTCGTTTGCGGCATCGCCGGGACAGTCTCGGGCATGCGAACCGTGGTCTACCCCGACTCGGGATGGAACCTGCTGCTGCCTGCCTTCGCCGCAGCGGTGATCGGCGGCCTGGGCAACCCTGTAGGCGCGGTCATCGGCGCCATCCTCCTCGGCGTGCTGCAGGAACTGGCGACTCCCTTCACCGGGTTCGTCTACAAGATCGCGATCGGCTACGTCGTCATGGTGATCGTCTTGCTGGTCCGCCCGCAGGGTTTGTTCAACCGCGTTCAGCAGGTGCGTTGATGGACACCTACCTCCTCACCATTGCCGTCATCGTCGGCATCTATGTATTGCTGAGCCTGTCGCTCGATCTGCAGTACGGATTCACCGGGCTGATCAACTTCGGCCTCGCAGGGTTCTTTGCGGTCGGCGCGTACACCTCGGCGCTGCTGACCATGCGCGCCGGCCTGAGTCCGCTGTTGTCGTTCCCTGCGGCCGCGATTCTTGCCGCCCTGCTGGCGTGGCCCATCGGGCGCGTTGCGCTTCGGCTGCGCGATGACTACCTGGCCATCGTCACGCTGGGCTTCTCCGAGATCGTCCGACTGGTCCTGGTGCAGGAGCAATGGCTCACCGAAGGCGTCCGCGGTATCGCGGGCGTTCCCCGCCTGGGTGCCGGTTGGGGCAATCCACGGTTCAGCGAGTTCTTCCTGCTGGGCATGCTGGTCCTGTGCATCGTCCTGGTGATCCTCTTTCTGCGGCGGCTGACCGCGAGCCCCTACGGTCGAACGATCCAGGCGATTCGCGACGACGAGACTGCGGTGCGTGTCCTCGGCAAGGAGCCTGCCGTCTTCAAGACGCAGATCCTGATGCTCGGCGGCGCCATTGCCGGTCTCGCCGGCGCCTTCTACGCGCACTACATGACCTACATCGTGCCCGACCTGTTCGTGCCGCTCGTGACCTTCTACATCTGGATGGCCATCATCATGGGCGGTGTGGCGCGGCTGTCCGGTGCGATCGTGGGCGCGGTCATCCTGGTCTTCTTCACGGAAGGCGTGCGCTTCCTGCGCGGCGTCATTCCAGGCGTCTCGGATGCCCACATGGGGAGCCTGCAGCTCGGCATCGTCGGCCTGGTCCTGATCCTGTTCATGCGCTGGCGGCCGCAAGGCGTGTTCGGCTCGCGGGGGGCAACGTGATGTCCGGCGCGACCCAGATGAGCACGCGAGACATCTCGCTTTCCTACGGCGACTTCAAGGTCCTGCAGGGCGTGAGCTTCGACGTCTCCCTGAACGGGCTGCACGGGATGATCGGCCCCAACGGCGCGGGCAAGAGCACCTTGTTCTCCGTGCTGAGCGGCCTCATGAAGCCCGATGGCGGCGAGATCCACTTTGGGGACAACTCGTTCGGGCACACGTCGCCCGCGCGGCGCGCGCAACTCGGTCTGGGGCGCACGTTCCAGATTCCGCGCGAGTTCAAGCACCTCACGGTCCGCCAGAACCTGATGGTGGGTCCGCGCAAGCAGCCCGGCGAGTCCTTGGTCGAACTCTTCCTGATGCCCGCAAAGGTCAGGCGATTCGAAGAGGAGGTGATGGCCAGGGCCGATCAGCTGATCGACTTTCTGAAGCTTCGAGCGGTGGCCGACAAGCCCGCAGGTGGGCTCTCCGGCGGGCAGAAGAAGCTGCTCGAACTCGGCCGCGCGCTCATGTCCGAGCCGTCCTTCATCCTGCTTGACGAACCGTACGCGGGCGTGAACCCCGTGCTGATCGAGGAGATCTCAGAGCGCATCCGCGAGATCAACAAGGAGCGCGGCATCGGCTTTCTCATCATCGAGCACAACCTCATGGCGCTCAATCGCCTGGTCACCGACCTCTACGTCCTGGATACCGGCAAGCTGATCGCCCATGGCGAGCCAGGTGCCGTGCTCGAGCATCCGCAGGTCCGAGCCGCCTATATGGGAGCCGCCGCATGAAGCCGCTGCTCAAAGTCGACAGCCTGGTGGGCGGCTACAGCGAAGTCGACATCCTGAAGGGCGTGTCGCTCGAGGTCTATCCCCGCGAGATCGTGACGATCGCCGGTACCAACGGCGCCGGCAAGTCCACGGTGATCAAGGCGATCATGGGCCTGCTGCCGCGCAGTTCCGGTTCGGTGATGCTGGGCGAGCTCGACCTTGCGAACAAGTCCGTCGAGGCCCGGCTCGATTGCGGCGTCGGCTACGTCCCGCAGGTCGCGAACGTGTTCGCCTCCCTCTCCGTGCACGAGAACCTGCTGGTGGTGCAGGGCGTGAAGCGCCCGCGCGATCGTGCAGACGCGATGTATGCGCTGTTCCCGGCCCTGGCCGGCTATCGACGCCGCGCGGCCGGCACGCTCTCCGGCGGCGAGCGCCAGCAGCTGGCCTTTGCCCGCGCACTCATGCGCGAACCCAGCACGCTGCTGCTCGACGAGCCGACGGCGGCGTTGTCGCCGGCGCGGGTGAATGAAATCCTCGACTATGTTCGCGTGCTACCGCAGAGCGGCGTCACGGTGCTGATGGTGGAGCAGCGGGCGCGCCAGTCGCTGGCGATCAGCCAGCGCGGCTACATCATCGATCAGGGGCGAGTGGCCATGACTGGCTTGGCGGCAGATCTGCTCAACGACCCGAAGGCCGCGGATCTTTTTCTGGGGAAGCACGAATGAGGAAAGCGGCCAAGATCGCAAGGCCCCGATCATGCTGACCATCTCGGGCGTCGCCCGCAGCTTCTACGGCGTGGCCGCATTGCGCGGCGTCGATCTGTCCATCGCGCGCGGCACGATCACCGGTTTGATCGGGCCCAATGGTGCAGGCAAGTCGACGCTCTTCAATGTGGTTTCGGGCTTGTATGCACCGAATGCCGGGAGCATCAGGTTCGATGGCCAGGAGATCACCGGAAGGCAACCCGACGACATCGTTCGCCGCGGGTTGATCCGGACCTTTCAACTGGCGCGCGGATTCCCCAAGCTGTCGGTGTTCCAGCATTTGATGCTCTATGGACCGGCGCAACCGGGCGAGGGCCTGTGGGATGCGCTGACAAGCAGCCGCCGCTCTCGTGAACGAGAAGCGCAACTTTCGGAAAAGGCCTGGCAGATCGCCAAGCGGCTGCGGCTGGACTCCGTGATCGACAACCCCGTCACGGCGCTCTCCGGCGGGCAGAAGAAGCTGGTGGAGATCGGCCGCGCATTGATGGCCGACCCGCGGATGATTCTTCTCGACGAGCCGATGGCCGGCGTCAATCCGACGCTGACCGCGCAGATCGCCGAGCACCTGGTGTCCCTGAACAAGTCCGGGATCACGATCTGTCTCATCGAGCACGACATGGCGCTGATCCGCGACCTGTGCGACCCGGTGATCGTGATGGCCGATGGCAAGACCCTGACGGCCGGCCGCTTCGACGATGTGGTGGCCGATTCCCGTGTCCAGGAAGCTTATCTGGGGAGACGGCATTGACTCTTCTTGTCGTCAAGGACGTGGTTGCCGGCTACGGCGCCTCGGAACAGATTCTCAAAGGCGCGTCCATCGAAGTCGCTGCCGGTGAGATCGTGACCATCATCGGACCGAATGGCGCAGGCAAGTCGACCTTGCTGAAGGCCGTCGCCGGACTGGTGAAGGCGAAGGAAGGCCGCATCACGCTGGAAGGTGCGGACGTCACTGCCGCCGACGCCCTCGGCCGCGCGAAATCCGGCATCTCCTTCGTGCCGCAGGAGCGCAACGTGTTCGGCACGCTGAGCGTTCTGGAGAACCTCACGATCAGCGCGTTCTCTGCACCGCGGCTGCAGAAGCAGCGCGCCGAGCAGGCGTTCGAACGCTATCCCATGCTCGCCGAGAAGCGACGTGCCATGGCACGCACGCTCTCGGGTGGGCAAAGGCAGATCCTGGCAATGGCAATGGGCCTCATGACGGATCCCAAGTTGATCCTGCTGGACGAGCCGACTGCCGGACTGTCGCCCAAGGCTGCCGACGAGCTCTTCGAGGCCATCGTCGCGCTCAACCGAACCGGCCTGCCGGTGTTGATGGTCGAGCAGCACGCGGTCGAGGCGCTGGCGATCTCGACGCGCGGCTATGTCCTGGTGGCGGGGCGAGCCGCCTCCGAAGGCGCGGGCCCTGCGCTCGCGGCCGATCCCGAGACGCGACGTCTCTTTCTTGGCGGATGACCGCCAAACCCAGCAACCTCGATTCCACTTCACAGGAAGCCCATCATGAATCAGCAAACCATCCGTTTGAACCGCCGCGACATCCTCCAGTTGGGTGCGCTTGCCTCCGCCGGCGTGCTCGTAGCAACTCCCGCGTGGGCGCAGGGCGCACCGGTGCGGCTGGGTGCGCTGCTCCCGCTGACGGGCTCCGGCGGCCCTTACGGCGGTCCCATGGCCAAGGTGGCAAAGGGCGTGGTCGATGAGGTCAACGCGGCCGGCGGCATCCTTGGCCGCAAGGTCGAGCTCTTCATCGAAGACGACCAGACAAGTGCGGAAGCAGCGGTGCGCGCTGCGCGCAAGCTCATCGACGTCGACAAGGTCGCGGCGGTGATGGGCACATGGGCATCCGCGGTGACCACGGCGGTGGCGCCGCTGTGTTGGGAGTCGAAGACCTTTCAGACCACCACCTCGGGCGCCGATTCGATCACGCTCCTGCCGCATCAGGGCTATCTGATCCGGACGCAGCCGAACACGACCTTGCAGGGTCAGAAGTTCGGCGGCTTCGCGGTCGAGAATGACGCGAAGAAGGTGTTCTTCATCTCGCCGCAGACGCCATTCGTCAAGACCCAGCTCGAAGGCATCACCGCGGCAGTAAAGAAGGCCGGTGGCTCCGTGGGTTCCCTGGTCTACGACGACAAGCGTCCGTCGTATCGCTCGGAGGTCGACGAGATCCTTCGCTTCGAGCCCGACGCCATCATCTTCGGTGGCTATACGCCCGACACGACCGTGATGCTGAAGGACCTCTTTCGCGCAGGGTACAAGGGCAAGAAGATCGCCTTCGCCTATGCCGTCAACCAGAAGCTGATCGAGAGCGTCCAGCCCGAGATCGTCGAAGGCACATTCACGATCTCGCCATCGCCGGCCGAAGGATCCAACGCCTATGCCCGTGTGGCCAAGCTGGCGGGGATGTCGAACCCCGATCCCTACACCGTGCAGATGTACGACCAGATCAACCTGGTGATTCTTGCCCTCGCCGCCGGCGGCGGCGACATGAACGGCACCACGATCAAAGCCAACGTGCGCACGATCAGCCAGGGGCCGGACCGGATCAAGGTGGACAACGCCGTCGAAGGGCTGAAGCAGCTGGCCGCCAAGAAGAAGATCGACTACGACGGTGCGAGCGGCCCTTGCGACTTCACCGACATCGGCGACATCATCGACAGCAAGTTCCGCTACGAGCAGGTGAAGGCGGGGAAGCTGGCGTTGCTCAAGATCGGCTGATCAGCCTGCCATGTTTTCATCCTTGCTGCAGGCGATCGTGAGTGGCCTGATGACAGGGTCGCTCATCGCGCTGCCCGCCATCGGGTTCACGACGATCTTTGCCGTGTTGCGATATCCCAGCTTCGCGATCGCCGCATACATGACCATCGGCGGCTTCGCTGCCATCTACGCCAACCAGCACTTCGGAATGGGCGTCATTCCGCTGCTCTTGCTCGCAGCCGTCGTCTCCGGTTTGGTCGGTCTCCTGGCGGAGCAGACGGCTCTGGCGCCGCTGCGCCCGGCTGGCGCCTTGACCGCGGCGATCGGATCGATCGCGCTGAACGTGGTGCTGGAGAACATCGTCCGCTTCAGTTTCGGGAACGACCTGCAAGGCTTCGATCTCCCGATTCACCCGGACATGCGTTTCGGTCCCATCCGTGTTGGAACTCAGCAGCTTCAGAACCTCGCCATCGCAGTCGTGGTCATGGGCGGCATCTTCGCCTTCCTTCGATTCAGTCGCTTCGGCCGTGCGATGCGGGCGGTCGCGGACAACGATGACCTGGCGCGCCTCAAAGGCATCGATCCGAAGATCATCTCCGGCGTCGCCGTTGCCGTAGGTGCGGCGCTGGCCGGTGTGGGCGGGGTGCTTCTCGGCATGGACACGTCGATCGATCCACTGACCGGATATCGCGTGCTGCTCTCGGTGTTTGCCGCTGCGGTCCTTGGCGGCCTCGGATCCATTCCCGGCGCAGTGGTCGGCGCTCTCGCCATCGGCGTGGCCGAGGAGGTCTCGCTCCTGGCGGTGCCGGCGACCTACCGCGGCGCCATTGCGTTCTTCGCGATTCTTGCGATGTTGACGTTCCGCCCGCGCGGCCTGCTCGGTGAAAGGAGCACCTGATGACCTCGTACGTTCTGTTCACGCTGACCATCGGCGGCATCTACGCGCTTCTGGCGCTGAGCCTCAACCTGGTGTGGGGCATGGCGGGCATGGTCAACCTTGGCTTGGCCGGCTTCTTTGCCGTCGGGGCCTACGCGTCGGCGATCGCCACCGGCAGCGGCGCGCCAGTCGTTCTGGGGTGGCTGATCGCCATTGCCTGCGGCGTTGTTGCGGGACTGGTCATTACCTTCGCGACGCTGCGGCTGCGCGATGACTACCTCGCCATCGTGACGCTGGGCTTCGGCGAGGTCGTGCGGCTGGTTGCCTTGAACGAACGCTGGCTCACCAACGGCGCGGATGGCATTTCCGGCATCCCGGGCCCCCTCAAGCAATCGCTGGGGCAGACCGGCTTCCCGATCTTCTACCTGATCCTCGTATCGGCCATCGTGTGCCTGGTCTGGCTCGTACTTCGGCGGCTCGACCTCTCGCCGTACGGTCGAACGCTGAAGGCGATCCGGGAGGACCAGGAGCTGACACGGTTTGCAGGAAAGCCGGTGCTGCGCTTCAAGTACGAGGCTTTCGCGCTGGCTGCGGCGATCGCTGCACTGGCAGGCGCCCTCTACGGGCACTTCCAGTCCTATGTCTCGCCCGACCACTTCCAGTCGCTCATCACCATCTACATCTTCCTGGCCGTCACGGCGGGCGGCGTCGGGCGGCCCCTCGGCGCGGTGGCAGGGGCGTATGCCGTGGTGATCTTCCTGGAAGCCACACGGTTCTTCGCGGATGTCCTGCCAGGACTGCAACCCGTCCAGCTCGCCGCTGTGCGAGAGATGCTGGTCGGCGCCGCCCTGCTCGTCGTGTTGTTGTGGAAACCCACGGGCCTTCTCTCCGAGCGGATTGCACCCGCAACGCCTCGCACTGGATCACCATGAACCTGACTGAACCCTTCGCCAGCATCGCTGGCCTTGCCTCTGCGCTGCAGCGCGCGCCCGACGAGATGAACATCTGGCTCGAATTCGAGCGTGCGCTTTCAACGGCATTCGGCCACCGGCTGTTCACCGTGCTGGCCTTCGACATGGCGAAAGGACGCCTGCGACGCGTGCACAGCAGCCGGCCCGACGTCAATCCGGTGGGCGGTGCCAAAGCGGTGACCGACAGCGACTGGACGCGGCACGTGCTGCGAGAGGGCCGGATCTATGTCGGGTCGAACAAGGCCGACATCAAGGCGGTGTTCTCGGAACATGAACTGCTCGCCTCGATCGGCTGCGACAGCGTGCTGAACATCCCTGTGCGCAAGAACGGCGTCACGATCGGCACATTGAACTTGCTTGACGCGGCAGGGCGGTACGACGCAGCCAGCGGGCCCGCGGCGCTCGTCTTCGCGCAACTCGCCTCGGCTCCTCTGGCCGAATACCTGGCGCATGCGCCGGCGGGACCGTCCGACGACGGCCCCCTGGAACACGTCTGAATTCCTCGTCCCCGAAAGTCCTCCCATGATCATTCTCACCAACGCGCGCGTCCTCGACGCCGACCATGAAGTCGACGACGGTCGCTACGCCATCCTGATCGAAGGCGATCGCATCCGCGAAGTAACCACCCAACCCATCGATCGCAACGGCGCGGAGGTCATCGACGTCGGCGGCCGCACCGTGATGCCCGGGATGGTTGACTGCCACGCGCACGTGATCGCGTCCGTCGCCAACCTGGGTCTCAACGGACGCCTGCCCAACACCTTTGCGTTGCTGCGCGCGGTGCCCATCCTTGCCGGCATGCTGCGTCGCGGCTTCACCACGGTGCGTGACGCCGGCGGCGCGGACTACGCGATGTCCAAGGCCATCGAGGAGGGCGTGATTGCAGGACCGCGGCTTTTCGTTGCCGGCAAGGCGCTCTCCCAGACCGGTGGCCACGGCGACTTCAGGGATCGGTTCGACAACTCCGACCCCGATCCCTGCGGCTGCAATCGCAACCTCGGCGCCATCGGCCGCATCGTCGACGGCGTCGACGAGGTGCGCAAGGCGGTCCGGGAAGAGATGCGCGCCGGCGCCCACCAGATCAAGATCATGGCCTCGGGCGGTGTCGCCTCGCCGACGGACCCGATCGGCAACCTGCAGTTCTCGGTGGACGAGGTCAGGGCGATCGTGGAAGAGGCTGCGTCGCATCAAACCTATGTGATGGCGCATGCCTACACCGGCAAGGCGATCAAGCGCGTGGTTGAGCTGGGCATCCGCACGATCGAGCACGGCAACCTCGTGGACGACGAGGCTGCGGCGTCAATGGCGAAACACGGGGCCTTCGCAGTGCCAACCTTGGTCACCTATGACGCGATGAGCCGCGTTGGCGCCCAAATGGGTCTCTCCGCAGACGTGCTCGCCAAGAACGAGTCGGTCAGGCTGCAAGGGTTGAAGGCGCTGGAAATCTTCAAGCGTCACGGCGTGAAAATGGGCCTGGGCAGCGACCTGCTGGGCGACATGCAGCAGTTTCAAAGCGACGAGCTGAGCATCCGCGCCGAGATCCTTGGTGCCTTCGAAGTGATCTGCCAGGCCACCGCAGTAGGCGCCGAGATCGTCGGGAAGAAGGACGAACTCGGCATCGTCAAGGCAGGCGCTTTTGCAGACCTGCTCGTAGTGGATGGCGATCCGCTCGCCGATATCCGCGTTCTCGGCGGTCAGGGAGAGCGCATCGTCGGTGTCCTGAAGGCGGGCGCATGGGCCAGTCGCACCGGCGTTTGATGGTCCGCGAGCGATGAGGCTTGGATTCATCGGCACCGGCACGATCGCTGCAGCGATCGTCGAGGGCCTGTCCAAGGCCCGCGTGTCTTCCCTGGAGATCGTTGTTTCTCCTCGCAATGCGACGATCGCGCAGGTGCTCGAAGCGCGTTTCGCCAACGTCCGCGCGGCGAAGTCGAATCAAGCCGTACTGGATGCCACCGATCTCGTCGTGCTTGCCGTGCGCCCACAGGTCGCCGAGGAGGTGCTGCGCGGACTTCGCTTCCGGCGAGGCCATCAGGTTGTGAGCCTGGTTGCCGCGTGGCCGATTGACCGCGTTCGATCCATGGTGGCTCCCGCGACGACCGTTGCACGCGCAGCGCCGTTGCCGTTCGTTGCGAACCTGATCGGGCCGACGGCCCTGTATGACGCGCCCAAGGCCGTCGTGGAGCTTTTCGATCATCTGGGCAGCGCCATGCCGGTCGAATCCGAAGAGGCGTTCGACGCGTTGATGGCCACAACGTCCATCATGGGCTCGTACTTCGAGTTGCTCCACACCGTGTCGACCTGGCTCGCTGGAGCGGGACTATCGGAGGGCCTGGGAGCGCAATTTGCTTCGCAGATCTTCTACGCCCTCGGGAGCACCGCCAGATGTGCCCCCAGCTCGGATTTCGCAGCGCTGCGAGAAGAATTCTCCACGAAAGGTGGGTTGAACGAGCAGTTGGCTGAGCGCCTGGCGGCCGCTGGGGTGTTCAGCGCCGTCCACAGCGGCTTGGACGGCGTCATGGAGCGGCTTCGGGGCAGCTCAACGACCTTCCGGTCGAAGCATGTCACTGCGCCCTGAGTCGCACTGCGAGTTTCCGGAAGTGCGCCGCCGCCGGACTCTCGCTGTCGGCCATGTACACCAGCGACAGCCCGAGGGAAGCTCCCGCCGAGACGTCAGTCAACGGCCGGTAGACGATCCTGTCGCTCGCGTAGCGCTGCATCACGGAGGGCACCAGGGCCACGCCGAGGCCGCTTTCGACCAAGGCCAGCAGCGTTTGCACCTGCACCGCCTGCTGTGAAACTTTGGGGACGAAGCCGGCTTCCTGGCACGCGAGCATGGCGGCGCTGTGCAGTCCGGCAGCGGCGTTCGCGCCGTACATCACGAAGGTCTCGTTGGCCAGATTCGACAGCCGCAGCGGCCCCTTGCCCGCCAGCGCATGACCGCGAGGCAGCGCAGCGATGAATGTGTCTTCCTCCAGCGGCACCAAGGTGGCACTGGTGGACTGGAGCAGCGGTGTGCGCACGAGGCCGATGTCCAGTGCATGGTCTTCGACCTGCTGCACGATGGAGACTGAGGTTGCTTCGCGCAGCACCAGTTCCACTCCCGGATACTCGGCGCGGAATGCGGGCACGAGCCGTTGGAGCATTCCCCATGTGGTGGTGCCGACAAACCCGATGCAGAGCGTGCCGCCGGTGCCGTCCAACACGTTCCTGGCCGTTTCGGCAAGCTGGGCTCCGTGGAACAGAAGCTTGCGCGCTTCCACCAGCACGGCGCGTCCGCTGGGCGTGAGCGAGACACCGGTGGTCTCGCGCACGAAGAGCTTCGTGCCCAGCTCCGCTTCCAGCCTCTGGATCGAAACGGACAGCGGTGGCTGCGCCATGTGCAGGCGCTCGGCGGCACGGCGGAAGTTGAGCGTCTCTGCCAGGACGACGAAATGGCGGATTCGGCGAAGGTCCACGGGCCTGGCTTTGGAATCGGATGCGTAGCCCGGGGTCGCCGCCGGGGCGCCGTGGCGGGCACTCATCGCCGTTCAGCCCTTGAAGACAGGCGTGCGCTTTTCCAGGAACGCGGAGACGGCCTCACGATGGTCTTCGGTCTGGTGGGAAAGCGCCTGGAAGGCGGCGGCCATCTCCAGCAGCGTGTCCAGGCGCGTGTGCATGGCTTCGCGCAGCAGGCGCTTGGTCAGTCGCACGGCATGCGGCGGGTTTGCCGCGATCTTGTGCGCGACTTCATCGGCCGCGGCCAGCAACTGGTCCGCCGGCACCACGCGCGACACCAGGCCCCAGTCGGCCGCTTGTTGCGCACCTATCACCTCACCGGTGAACGAGAGCTCGCTGGCGCGCGACAGGCCGATCAGGCGCGGCAGCAGCCAGGCGCCGCCGTCGCCCGGAATGATGCCGAGCTTGACGAAGCTCTCGGCGAACTTCGCGTGCTCCGATGCAATGCGGATGTCGCACATGCACGCCAGGTCCATGCCCGCGCCGATGGCCGCGCCGTTCACCGCTGCGATCACCGGCACCTCCAGGTTGAACAGCGCCAACGGCAGGCGCTGGATGCCGGTGCGGTATTCCTGGCGGATCTGCATGCCGCCCACTTCCCCGGAGGACTGGCGTTCCATGTCGCGGATGTCGCCGCCGGAAGAGAACGCAGTGCCGGCGCCGGTGAGGATCACGGCGCGCACGCTGCGGTCGTTGTGGATGCGCTCGATGGCGGAGATGAAGTCCGCCACCGCGGAGTTGCGTGTCAGCGGATTGCGGCGCGCGGGCTCGTTCATGGTCAGCGTGACCACGGGGCCCTTCTGGTCGTAGAGCAGGAAGTCGGGCATCGCGGGGTTCCTCGAGTGGGATTCGGTTTCGGCGCAAGCGTAGGGCTTGCCGGGCGAGAAGTCCAATGGAAATACCGGGAAAGCCATACCGCATCGGTATCGCTCTCGTTGGGATCAGGTCGAGTAACTCATATCGAAGTCGTATCGATCTTCACCGATTAAGTATTGGACGCAGATGGCTGCGAATCCTATGCTCCCGGCCCATGGCATCGAACCCGAAGGCAGCATGAAGAGCGCGCCATGAGCCAGTTGCTGTCCTCGTTTCGATACGCGGCGCTGCCCGCTGCTGCCGAGGCTTTTCGCGTGGACGTTCGCGAGTTCCTGCGCACGGCGTACACGCCAGCGTCACCGCAGCAACGCGCACGTTCCTGGATGGGCTTCGATGCAGCGTTCAGCAAGAAGCTGGCCCAACGCGGCTGGGTCGGCGTGACGCTGCCCAAGGCCTACGGCGGCGCCGAGCTGGACGCCTTTTGCCGTTTCGTCCTCGTGGAGGAATTGCTGGCCGCCGGCGCGCCCGTCGGGGCGCACTGGATCGCCGACCGCCAAAGCGGTCCCTTGATCAACAAGTTCGGCACGGACGCGCAGCGCAAGTTCTACCTGCCGAAGATCTGCGCCGCCGAGGTGTTTTTCTGCATCGGGATGAGCGAGCCCAATGCCGGCTCGGACCTGGCCAGTGTCGGCACCCGGGCGACGCGCGTGGACGACGGCTGGCGCCTGAACGGCCGCAAGCTGTGGACCACCGGCGCGCAGCACTGCCGGTACATGATCGCGCTGGTCCGGTCTTCGGGGGAGGCCGGCGATCGGCAAAAAGGCTTGTCGCAGTTCGTCGTGGACCTCGCGCTGCCCGGTGTCGCCGTGCGTGCCATCACGGACCTGGCCGGCGACGCGCACTTCAACGAGGTCTTCTTCGACGACGTACGCCTGGCCGACGAGGCACTGATCGGCAACGAGGGCGACGGCTGGATGCAGGTGAACGCCGAGCTCGCATTCGAGCGCAGCGGGCCGGAGCGAATCTATTCCAGCATCGTGCTTCTGGAGCACTGGATCGAGGTGTTGCGCCGCGGCCCGCATGCCAATGCGCATGTGGAAACCATCGGCCGCTTCGCCACGCATCTGGCCACGCTGCGCAACATGTCGATTGCGGTCACTGCCAGGCTGGTGCGGGGCGAAAGCCCGCTTGTCGAGGCGGCACTCGTGAAGGACATCGGAACGGAGTTCGAGCAGTCGATCCCGGCGGTCATCGAAGCGGCGATAGCGGCGGATCCTCAGGCTGCGGTGGATCCGGACCTGCTGGCCACCGTGATCTACCTGTGCCAGGTGGCGCCCATCTTTTCGCTGCGCGGAGGGACACGCGAGATCCTGCGCGGCATGATCGCCCGCGGCCTGGGCCTGCGCTAGGAGTGCCCATGTTCGCTGAAGCCATCGAAGACATCCTGCGCGACCAATGCACGCCGGCCGTGGTGCGCGCCATCGAGGCGGGCGGCTCCCCCGCGCCGCTGTGGGAAGCGATCGCGGGCGCCGGCTTCCTCGACCTGCTGCTGGGCGAAGAGGAGGGCGGGGCGGGACTGCCCTTGCCTGAGCTGTACACGGTGGTCAGCCACTTCGGGCGATACGCAGTGCCGTTGCCCGTCGTGCAGTCCATTGCCGCTCGCGCCCTGGTCGCGCGTGAAGCTCAGCTGCCTGACGGATCGATCACCCTGGCGCCCGCGCTGCGCCGCGAACCCGACGGAGCATTGCGCTGCCCACTTGTCCCCTATGGCGCCATCGCGCAGTACGTACTGGCAGCTGACGATGGCGATCTGCTGCTGCTGCGCTGTGAAAGCGCGCAGCGCAACGGCACCGGCATTCTTCACAGCCAGTTGGCAACGCTGATGTGGCGCGACGACCGTGGGGCCGAGCGCATCGCCGGCGACAGCAGCGCGCTCGCGCCGTTCGCGGCGGCGTTGCATGCGGCGCTGCTGGCCGGCGCGATGTCGAAGGTGTTCGAGATGACCCTGCAGTACTGCAACGAGCGCTCGCAGTTCGGCAAGACGCTGGGCAAGTTCCAGGCCGTCCAGCACCAGCTGAGCGTGATGGCCGAACTGGTCGCCGCAACCGGCATCGCCGCCGAAGCATCGTTCCAGACCACCGATCGCACGCCGCGGCTGCTGTCCGCCGCCATGGCGAAGGCGCGCGCGAGCGAAGCGGCCATCAGCGTCGCCAACACTGCGCACGCACTGCATGGCGCCATCGGCATCACAGAGGAGTACGACCTGCAGTTGTTCACACGGCGCCTGCACGAATGGCGCGTCGCCCACGGATCGGAGAGTTACTGGAACCGCGTGGTGGGCGAGCAGGTGCTTGCCGAGCACGGCACGCTTGCCGAATTCGTGCGCGGGTGAGGAGTCCGCCCTTTCGGCGCTACTGGAGTTCGAAATACTCGAGCGTGCCCGACCCCGCGGCAGCGGGTTGTCCCGGAAGCCTGGTCGTGACCGAACTTTCGAAGCGCGTGTACCAGGGCTTCAGTCCCATTGCGCCCGCGGCCACGCGCTTCAGGAACCCCTGGTTGGCCAAGAGATCGGCAGACGTCAGCAGGCGATCCGAGATGTTGAACTGCACGCGGCTCCCGTTCGGCGTTCCGAAGGAAACGCTCGAGCCGATGGTGCGGATGTGCTTTTGATCCGGGTGGGGGACCGCAGGTCCTTCGACGGCCGCCACATCGTTGCCCATCGCACTCACTACGATTTTCTTTTCGTCGCCGATGAAGAGGATCGGAAGGCGGTGACCTCCCAATGCAGGCTTGGCGTGCAGGACCGATGCGATCACCGTGTGTTCACCGGTCTGGGCCCGGCCCCACCACCAGCCGTCGAACAAGGCGGCCGGGGACACGTTGCCCCAGTTGTGGTCGTGGTAGCCGCTGCCGGTGACCTGACGAGTCACCTTGTCGACCGTGATCGTTCCACTGATCTTCCCTTCCGGCACTGCAGCGAGCCAGGCGAAGTACTGCTTGCCGGCGCTCATGTAACCCGTGGCGGGTCGATAGGAGGGCACGCGCCGCTGCAGGATCAGGTCGCAGCCCAGGCCGCCGGTCTCGTTGGCGTCGACGTGAATGGTGTAGGTGTCGAGGTCTCCCTTGAAGGTGTGGGGACCGATCGCGATGTCCGCGCTGGTGGTCGAAAAGGCACCCGGTTCATCAAACGTGCGCCTGATCCGGCGTGTCGTCTGCCCGGGAAGGGTCAGTTCGATGTTGACCGCTCGCTTGTGCGAGCCGTAGAACCAGTTGTCGCCGAACCAGACCACGATCACGGTTCCGTCGTCGAGCAGCCCGTCGAAGTACCACCATTCGAAATTCTCGGGACTTGGCGTCGTACGCCGGCCGTCCTCGCGCGGCACGATGGTGTCGCCAATACCCAGCGCGGCGTAATCGGCCGGTGTCGTCTGAAAGTGCAGCCTCTCGTCTCCGGACACCGCGGTCGGGGCGGTCGAGCATGCCGCCAACGCGACGGACAACGCGACGGACAGCGCAACCGCCACCCATCTCACGCGAACCATTGCTTGAAGGTTTGCCATCATTGAGCCGCCCGGCCGTAACCGAATTCCTTGAGATAACGGGGGACAAACAGTTCTTGCCCCTTGAGGCGGGCGGTTGCCCACTTGCCGACCTGCAACCCGTTGCGCAAGACCGGCAGCACGCTCGCGCCACCGCGCGGCCCGAGGGGAACCAGGATGCCGCGCATGGGCCATGGTTTGTACGGCGGCAACGAATCGAGGAGCTGGCCCTCGAGCATTGCCATGATGGTCTTGCGCAGCCAGGGAACCTGGCGTGTGATGGCGACGATCGTCATGGGGTCGCCCGTGCCGGCCGCGTCGCCGAGCGCGAACAGATCTCGGATACCCGCAGGGCGCAGCCAGGCATCGAGCTCGACGCGACCCTGCCGGTCCAGACTGACCCCTGGGATCTGTTGCAAGACGGTCGTGACCGGCTTGGCGCCCAACGCCGGAAACACCAACTGCCCGCCGGTCTCGTCCTGGCCTGTGCCCAAGGAGCCCACGAACGGGCGGCCATGGGACGCCAGCGTGTCCACCCTGGTGTTCAGTTGCAGCGAGACGCCCTTGGCGCGCAACTGCGCAGCAAGCGTTTCGGCCAGCTTGCCGGAATAGCCCGGCATCAATGCGGGTGACCCCGACACGAGCGTCACGGCCTTGCCGGGATAGGCGGTGGAGATTTCACCCGCCAGCTCGACGCCCACTGCACCGCCACCGACGATGGTGATCGCGTTCGTGCTTTCGAGTTGGGCATGGGCCGCTCGCAGCTCGCCGGCGAACGCCTGGGTGGAGTCGCCCGGCGGCTTGAACGGACTCGCGTAGCGCGAGCCCGTCGCCACCACGACGATGTCGCCTTCGATCTGTTCGCCATCGGACAGCGTGACACCCCGCGCCGACACGCCGGTCACGGTGCCTTGCCGGACACGGCCGCGATGCAGCAGTCGGTCGTAGGGAATCAGGATGCCGTCGAGCAACGAGGGATCGACCACGCCGCGGATCGCCGCAACGTTGTGGACGAAGCGGTCGCGCGCCTCGACGAGCTGCACGTCCGCCACTTGATCCAATGCCCTCGAAAGAGCCGTGCCGGCGTAGCCGCCGCCCACCACGATCACTCGCTTCATCAAAGTCCCCGTCAATGTCGTCAATCCGTCCGACTTTCCGTTCGGAAAGTCTGGCGCGATGATAGACTTTCCGAACGGAAAGTCAAGCCAGGCCGGACGGTCTGCCAAGGAGGTGACAACGTGAGCGATCCCAAGACCAATCTGCACGACGGGCGCGCACGCATCCTTGCGGCGGCGCTCGACATATTCGCCATCGCCGGTTTCGAGGGTTCGAGCCTGCGCCAGATTGCGCAGCACGCGGGTGTGCAGCACCAGCTCGTCGTCTACCATTTCAAGACCAAGGACGCCTTGTGGCGGCAGGTGGTCGCCTCCATCTTTGGAGAGGCGTCGCAGGAGCAGACGCTTTCGCACTGGGCCGAGCGGGTCAGGCTGCTGGGACCGGCCGACGCCATGCGCGAGATGCTGCGGGCGTTCGCCCAGTTCACGGCGAGGCGGCCCGAGTGGCACCGGCTGCTGTCCTTCGAAGGGCAGGCGGACAGCGATCGTCTGGCTTGGCTGCTCGAGACCTTCGTACGCCCGCACTACGAGATTTCAACGCGTACCATCCGCGCGGCGCAGGATGCCGGTGTGGCGCGGCCGGGCGACCCGGGCCGGCTGCATTACGCGGTGATCGGCGTGATCACGACCGGCCTGGTGTTCGCCAACGAGTACCGGCGCATGACCGGCATCGACCCGTTCCTGCCCGCCGAAGTCGAGAAGGCCGTGGACCTGGCTGCCGATCTTCTTGGCTTGCCGCCGGTAGGCGGGTGAGGTGGGGCGAGTGAGGCGCTTGCCGGCGAATCGGCATCCGACGTCCATGGTGGCGCCCTGCGGACCCAAACCGTAGGGAAATCGGACGCGATGGCCTATGCTTTCAGGGAGGGCGCTGGGCCCTTCCGGAGAAACGACCTATGAAGACCGTGGCGGAAATTCTCAAGGCGAAAGGCGATGAGACGGTTCACACCATCGAGCCCACAGCCTCGGTGTTCGAAGCCGTCGAGCGGATGGCGCAAAAGAACATCGGCGCGCTCCTGGTCCTGGAGCACGGCCGAATCGTCGGCATGCTGACCGAGCGGGACTATGCGCGCAAGGTCGTTCTGATGGCGCGCTCGTCCAAGGACACACCGTTGCGCGAGATCATGACGACTTCGGTCATCTACGTGCGCCCCGACCAGACCAGCGAGGAATGCATGGCACTGATGACCCAGAGCCGGGTGCGCCACCTGCCGGTCATCGACGACGGCAGGCTGAGCGGCCTGATCTCGATCGGAGATCTGGTCAAAGGCATCATCTCGGAGCAGAAGTTCATCATCGAGCAGTTGCAACAGTACATCACCGGGGAGCGCGGTTGATCTTCCTCAGACCGAATGCCGAAGGTGAAACGGCTGTTGGGTATCTCGTTTTTCGAGTTGCTTCATCCGTCGCTCGAGGTCGTAGATGTCGACGGACCCGGCGAGGTATGCGTCTTCGGTTTCCCGTTGAGTTGGAAAGCGGCGTTGAAGCGCGGATAGCACGCGATAGAGGAGTGTCATGGCTGTACGGGGTGAGGAAGGGATCTCTTGTGCAGCAAGGAGACTAAGGGTTTTCCCTAGTTTCTGCTTTTGGCCGCCGCCGCAACCATGCCGCGCGGAAGGGTATGCCTGCCGGCAATGAGCTTCCACTTCTTGTCGCCCTCCTCGCATTCACGCGACGTTCGCCGCGTTGCTCCTACATCGCGCACCCTCCAGTGCTGACACACGGCTTGGCCCAATCTGCAAGGATTTATTCAGCAGGCCAGTGCCGGCAACGAGCGAAAGGCGTTTGATGAATCCGAGCGACCCCGATCAACCCGCCCCGACGGTGGCCGACGAAGTCAGCACTGTGGTTGACGACGCGGAGGTGATATCGAAAACACTGCCTTCGGCGCGCAGGCCAGCGCGCCTTACCGATCGAGCGCGTCACGCGCTGAGCGTGACGCGCGAGCAAGCAATCAAACACCCAATCCAAGCGGTGCTGATCGCCGCTGTCGCGGGCGCTGCCTTGTCGGCCCTGGCGATCACCTGGATGCTTGACTGTAGTTTTCCTGGCGGCCGGAGAGAAACCCCAGGGTCTTAGAGTTGGACCTCGGCGAACGACCGTGGCCCACGCCATGCTCGGCGCTGATGCTGCCACCATGCGCCGCATCGCGCAGTTTCCGCAGTGCCTTCGAATGCGTCTCGCTCGTTGCCATCATGGCGTCGGCGATGAGGCCTCGGGCCATCGCATCCGCGAGACCCGCTTCGAGCAGGGCCGCGAGCGAGCTGTCCGGCCAGGCGGAAGCTGCGCGCTCCACCGGCCTTACGCGCATGCAGGCGCTGCGACACGTGGTCATTCCGTAGGCGACGCGCAACGTGCTGCCGGATCAGGGCGCGTTGAGACGCGGTGCACGCATGCGGACGTGGCGCATTCCGTCCGCAAGGAAGAACGCGTCGCCGCCGAGGCAGCGGGGGACGGTGCAGCTCCCTTCGAAAGCGAAACGTAGTGTGTTGATTTCCGGTGCTGACACAGAGGCATACACGATGTGCGTCGACGAGGCCGAGCGCGGCCAACAATCCGCTCGTTCATCAACCCGCCCTCATCACTCTTCCTCAGGATTCACCATGAAGTTCTCCCGCATTGCCATCGCCGCTTCGTTCACCGTGCTTGCCATCACGCAGGTCCATGCTGAGGAATATCACGGCGTCTTGGAGAACCATTCGACGCTCAGCCGCAGCGAGGTGCGTACACAGGCGGTCGCAGCCGCGCACGCCGCGAATCCGTATGCGGATGGCGTTTCATCCGTCGTGGCCGCTGTGCCGACTTCACCGCGCGACCGCGCCGCGGTGCGGGCCGAGGCGTACGCGCGCGCACACGCGCCCAATCAGAACCTGCGCGTCGAAGCTTTCGCGAACAGCCGCGTGCCCGACCACTACAACTTCGACAAGGCTTCCTCGACGCGCCAGGCCCGGGTCGACGACAGCAGCAGCTTGCGCTGAACCTGCAGCGAAGGCCATCGAGTTATCTGTACGAACCATCGAACACCATGAACATCCGATCCATTGCAGTTCCCATCGCCGTGGCCATCGCAGCCTCGGTCGCCGCCCTCACGTTTGCCGCGCCGCCGCTCGGCGGCAGCACGCCCGCGGGCGAGACACGGGCGGCGCCGGAGTTCCAGAACATCGACACCTGGCTCAACTCCCAGCCGCTGAAGCTGGACGAGTTGCGCGGAAAGGTGGTCCTCGTCGACTTCTGGACCTACACCTGCATCAACTGCCTCAACCATCTGCCTTCCGTCCAGGGCTGGCACGAAAAGTACAAGGACAAGGGCCTGGTCGTGGTGGGCGTGCACACGCCGGAGTTCGCGTTCGAGAAATCCACCAAGAACGTTCAGGACGCCGTCAAGCGGCTGCAGATCAAGCACGCTGTCGCCCAGGACAACAGCTACGCGACCTGGAAGGCTTTCAACAACCAGTACTGGCCGGCCGTGTACCTGATCGACAAGCAGGGCAAGATCGTCTACTCGCATTTCGGCGAGGGAAGCTACGGCGCAACCGAGAAGAAGATCCAGGCGCTTCTTGCGGAGCAGCCGTCTGCCGGATCCTGAGATGAAGAAGATCTGGTTTGCCCTGATCTTTCTTGCGGGCGGCATCTCGCACGAGATCCGCAATCCGACGAGTTGCCATTCCATCACGGCCCGCCAACCCGCCGGGCCGGGGAAGCGGCATCGCCGCGGGTGAGCGCCTCATCGCCGGCGGTTGAACACCGAGAAGTTCTTCTGGATCTCCATCAGCAGCCGGCCGGCGGCCACGGACAGCGGTCTTCCCTGGCGAACGAGCAGCCTCACTTTCGCCGTCTTGCAAAGCGGGTGAGAGAGGTCGAGCGCGACGAGCTGGCCCGCTTCGATCTCCGGGGCCGCGGCCAGGCCGGCGCCGATGAAGGTCACGCCGTTCGTGGCTCGCACGAAGCGCTTGAGACCCATCACCGAGTTGCTGCGAAATGTGGGATGCAATTTCACATGCTCCGCGTACTCGAGAAGTTCCACCAGCCGCCCGACGCCGTAGCCCGGCGGCATCAAGGCCAAGGGGAATTCCATGATCTGCCGCAACTGAAGCGGACCGGCGATCTTCGTCAGCGGATGCCCGGTCCGCACCAGAAGTTTCGTGGGCGCCGCCGCACTGGCGACGACATGCAGCTGCGGATCGGAAGGCGGGTTGTACGCCAGGCCGATGTGCGCGGTATCGTCGATGAGCTCGCCGGCGAGCTCGCTCACCGGCAGGGCGTCGAGCATCACGGAAAGCTTCGGATGCGCGTCGCAGAAGGGCGCGACGACCTGGTCCAGCAGGCCGTCGATGAAGCCCTCGCTCGCGACGATCCTGACGGTGCCTGCGTCCATCGATTCGATGGCGCGCAGTCGCTCGGTCAACTGCTCCTGGTGGGCCTGGCAGCCTCTCCAGTAGTCGAGGACATGGGACGCGGCATCGGTCGGCACGACCCCCCGCGCCTGCCGTTCGAACAGGGTCAACCCCAGTTCCTCCTCCAGCAGCGCCACCTGCCGGGTGATGACCGACGGCGCCGTGTTGAGCGCATCCGCGGCGCCGCGGATCGAGCCGTGCACGACGACCTCACGAAAGTACCGCAGCCGCTTCTGGTTGATTTCGCGCATGGCTTCAGTCCTGGATAGCGTTGCTTGTTGAGCAACGAAGTGGTCGGAAAATTGCTATTGCTCGAACACATCCTACGTCAAACAATTTGCTGGACGCACTTCCCCGCGCCGACCACCCAGCCCGTTTGAAAGTAGAGGATGCAATGCGAGACACCCTGAAGAACCCCGCCGCCTGCTTCATCGCAGCCATCGCCACCTTTCTCGTCGCCGCGACGGGCGCGGGACCGGCCCTGGCTGCGGATGCGTTTCCGTCCAAGCCGGTGACCATGCTGGTGGCGTTTCCACCCGGAGGCCCCGCAGACGTGCTGGCGCGCGCCATGCAGCCTTCGATGGCCAAGCTGCTCGGCCAGCCGCTCGTCATCGAGAACCTGCCCGGTGCCGGTGGCGCGCTGGCGGTGCAGCGGCTTCTGAGCCGGCCGGCCGACGGCTACACGCTGATCATGGGCTCGCCCAACGAGGCGATCCTCGCGCCGCTCGCCAACGCCTCGGCGAAATACAAGGCCGAGGAACTGGCGCTGCTGGCGCCGATTTCGACGCATCCGCTGGTGGTGATGGCCAGAAACGACCTGCCTTTCACTTCCCTCGAACAGCTCATCGCCGTCGCCAGGAAACCCGGCAGCCAGAGCCTGACATTCGGCAGTCCGGGCCACGGGTCGATGTACCACATCGTCTCCGAATACATGGCGCAGACCACCGGCGCCAAGCTGCTTCATGTGCCCTACAAGGGGGCCACGCCGATGATGCAGGACCTGGTCGGCCAGCAGATCGACATCACCATCCTTCCGAATCTCGGCGCCTCGACGCAGCTTCTCGACAGTCACAAGATCAAGGCGCTCAATGTGCTCGACACCCAGCGCATGCGCACGCTGCCGGATGTGCCGGCCATCTCCGAAACCAAGGTCGCGCAAAAGGACGAGTTCGTGTATTCCATCTGGCTGGCCGTCATGGCCAAGTCCGGCATTCCGGACGACCGCGTGCGTGTGCTGCTGGAGGCATCGCAGAAGGCCATCCAGTCGCCCGAGATGGCCAAGGCGCTCGAACAGTCCGGCGTCCTGCCGATGAAGCCGCAGTCCCTGGCGAGCTCCGCGAAGTTCTATGCCGACGAGACGGAGAAGTTCCAGAAGATGGCCCGCTCCATCAAGCTGACCGCCCAGTGATGCCCTGAAAACAACCCGTTCGAAAGAGAGCTTCCACTTGAACATCCTCGTCGCCGGTTTCCAGCATGAGACCAACACTTTTGCTCCCACCATGGCCAGCTTCGAAAGCTTCGTGCGCGGCGAAGACTTCCCCGGGCTCGTGCGCGGTGAAGACATCTTCGGCCTGCTGAACGTCAACCTTCCGATCAGCGGCTTCATCCACTGCGTGCGCGAGCGAGGACACACCGTCACGCCCGTCATCTGGGCCGGCGCGGGCGCCTCGGCGCATGTCACGATCGACGCCTACGAACGCATCGCCGGCGAGATCGTTCAAGCCGTGAAGACGGCGTCCTTCGATGCGATCTACCTGGACCTTCACGGCGCCATGGTCGCGCAGCACCTGGACGACGGCGAAGGCGAACTGCTGGCCCGCATCCGCGCGCTGGTGGGGCCCGACATGAAGATCGTGGCCTCCCTCGACTCGCATGCCAACGTCACCGAGAAGATGCTCTCGCTGGCGGACGGCCTGGTCGCCTATCGCACCTACCCGCACATCGACATGGCCGATACGGGCCGCCGGGCAGGCGAGCTCCTGATGGAACTGACGAGCGCGCAACAGCCGGCGCACCGCGTGGTGGCGCGGCTGCCCTTCCTCATCCCGGTGAACAGCATGTCCACCATGATGCAGCCCGCGCGCGGCATCTATGACCTGCTCGAAGCGCTGGAGGCGCAAGGCGTGCTCTCGCTCTCCTTCGCGCCGGGCTTTCCGGCGGCCGACTTTGCGGAGTGCGGACCTGTCGTCTGGGGCTACGGGTTCGACAAGGCCCGGACAGAGCAGGCCGTCGACGCCCTGTTCTCGCGCGTCTCCCACCCCGAAGACCAATGGTCGGTGCAGTTCGAAGAGCCCGATGCTGCCGTGCAGCGCGCCATGCATGTCGCAGAGACGGCAGAGCGCCCCGTGATCATTGCCGACACACAGGACAACCCGGGCGTCGGCGGCGACTCGAACACGACCGGCATGCTGAGGGCACTGTTGAAGTTCGGTGCCAAGAACGCAGCCATCGGCCTCATCTGCGACCCGGCTGCCGCCGCGGCAGCGCACAAGGCCGGTGTCGGCGGCCGGATCGACATCGCGCTGGGCGGATGCGCCCAGGTCGAGGGCGACGAGCCGCTGCGCGCATCCTTTCGGGTGGAAGCGCTTTGCGACGGCAAGTTCGTCTACGGCGGCCCGATGATGAACGGCAAGCAAGCCGACCTGGGGCCGATGGCCTGCCTCAGGATCGACGGCGTGCGCGTGGCGGTGAGCTCGGCCAAGGCGCAACTGCTCGACCGGAACATGTACCGCACGGTCGGCATTGCGCCGGAGGAAATGAAGATCCTCGTGAACAAGAGCTCCGTTCACTTCCGGGCCGATTTCGCCGCCATCGCCCAGGAGATCATCGTGGCACGTGCCCCCGGCCCCTTCCTGGCAGACCCCGCGCAGCTGCCGTGGCAGCACCTCGGGGAAGGGATGCGAACCGCGCCGCGCCGAGCGTAGACGGTCCTCGAGAAAGTTGCGCCTCAGCGGCGCGCGGACGCGAGCGCCCAGACGGCATCGGCAAACGCCTGCGGCGCTTCCAGCGGAACGTTGTGGCCCGCATTCACGATCTGGTGCGATCGCGGACCGGTGAACTTCGAGGCGTAGGACTTTCCGTCGGTGGCCGGCACCACGCCGTCCGAGTCGCCGTCCATGGTGATCGTGGGAACGGAGATCGCCGGCAGCGCGGCCAGCCGCTTCTCCCACTCGGCGTACTTCGGAAAGCCGTCCGCCAGGCTCAGGCGCCAGCGGTAGTTGTGAATCACGATGTTCACGTAGTCCGGGTTGTCGAAGGACGCCGCGGTGCGCTCGAAGGTGGCGTCGTCGTAGGCCCACTTCGGGGAGTTCGTCGTCCACAGGATTCTTGCGATGTCGCGCCGGTTCGCCTCGAGGCCCGCACGGCCGCGCTCGGTGGCGAAGTAGTACTGGTACCACCAGCCATGCTCCGCCTTCGCCGGCAGCGGGAGCTTGTTGGCCGGAAGGTTCGTCATGATGTAGCCGTTGACCGAAAGAAGTCCCAGGCACCGCTCCGGCCAAAGCGCCGCGATGATGCAGGCCGTGCGGGCGCCCCAGTCATAGCCGACCATCACGGCGCGGTCGATCTTGAGCGCATCGAGCAGCGCGATCTGATCCACCGCCACGGCGGCCTGCTGACCCGAGCGCGGCGTCGCGTTGTCGAGGAAGCGTGTCGTGCCGTGTCCGCGCAGGTGCGGCACGATCACGCGGCAGCCGCGGGCCGCGAGCATGGGAGCGACGTCGGCATAGCTGTGGATGTCGTAAGGGTAGCCGTGCATCAGCAGCACCGGAATGCCGTCGACGGGCCCGGCCTCGTAGTAGCCGACATCGAGCTCGCCTGCCTGGATCTGCTTGATCGGCTCGAGCTTCTGCGGCCGGGCCGACGCGCCGGAGACCGGCTTGGCAGAAGGCTTGGCATCTGCGGCATGGGCCACGCCCATGAATGCCATCTCTGCGGCTGCGACGCCGGCGACCGCGCCCCCCAGGAAAAACCGGCGTTGGTGATTGACTTCGTTGGACATGTGCGTTCCTTTCTGTGGCGACAAGCCATTGGATACGCCGCATGTATTTGCGATGTGTCGAGAAGGGGGCGATCTTGTATGGGCGTGTACGTCGGCTTCGACAGATACAGGGGCATACAAAGCCGGCCTTTAGTCCCGCGCTTCGACGGTCGAAGCAAAGACGTAGCCTTCGCTTCGCACGGTCTTGATGTACCGGGGCTCGCGCGCGTCGTCGCGAAGCCGCTGGCGCAGCCTGCTGACGAGCAGGTCGATCGACCGCTCGAAGAGCTCCGCCTCCCGGCCCTGGGTCAGGCTCAGCAGCTGGTCGCGGCTCAGCACCTTCTGCGGGTGATCGAGAAAGATGCGCAGGAGCCGGTACTCGGCGCCGCTCAGCGCGACCATCATGCCGCTCTCGTCGAGCAGATGCCGCGCCTTGGTGTCCACTTGCCATTCGCCGAAGGCCAGCTTCGACGCCCCTTCGGTCGATCGCATGTTCGGAGGCAGCATCCGCGTGCGGCGCATCACGGCGCGCAGGCGTGCGAGCAGCTCGCGGGCCGCAAAGGGCTTGGCCAGGTAGTCGTCGGCACCCATCTCGAGGCCGAGGATGCGGTCGGCTTCTTCGCTGCGCGCCGTCAGCATCAGGATGGGGATGGCCTTGTACTTGCCTGAGCGCAGGTCGCGGCACAGCGTCAGTCCGTCCTCGCCGGGCAGCATCAGGTCGAGGATGATCAGGTCGAAGGGGCCCGACTCCTCCAGCGCCGCCCGCATGTGCCGGCCGGTCGGCACGGCCACCACGCGAAGGCCGTTCTTGACCAGGTAGGTGGTGAGCAGTTCCCGGATTTCGCGATCGTCGTCGACGATCAGAATGTGATCGGAGGTCTTGGGTGTCATGGCAGTGTGCTTCTGATGCGAGGCGTCGAACACGCAATGTAGCGCCGGTCCCCCTTCGAGGACGGCGCTTTTTAATGCCCAGGTATCCGGCGCTGCCGGACATCGGGTTCAGACCACGCTGAGCGTGATGTCGATGTTGTTGCGCAGGGCCTTGGAGTACGGGCAGGTCTGGTGTGCTTGTTCCACGAGCGCCTGGGCGACTTCGCGCTCTAGCCCAGGCAGGCTCACGTTGAGGCGGGCCTGGAGGAAGTAGGCGCCGTCGTTCAGGCACAGGTCGACTTCCGCGTCGACGGCCGTCTCGGCCGGGAGCGCGATCTTCCGCTTGCCGGCGGCCAGGCCCATCGCACCGATGAAGCAGGCCGACCAGCCGGCGGCGAGCAGCTGCTCCGGGTTGGTGCCGCTGCCGGCGCTTCCGGGCGACGTGAACTTGATGTCGAGGCGGCCGTCCGAGCTGCGCGATGCGCCGCCGTCCCTGCCGCCCGTGGTGTGGTTCTTGCCGGTGTAGAGGACTTTTCCGATTTGGGTCATGGTGATTCCTTGGTGTATGAGATACAGATGGCATTCGGCGTTCGATGGCTGCCGGTGCACGGCCGATCGCTTCTGCCGTGACGCCTATTGAACTTCGGCGGCGTATCTCCGATGTGTCGAGTCTTGGCGTTTACGTCGTTCCATGTGTCTGCATCCGGCCGGGATACAGAGGGAGACAAATTCCCCGCACGCCGCAGTGCGCGGCGTAATGTTCCATGTCGCCTGCCGCTGCCGAACACACTGCGATACACGCGACAGACGTTTTCGGATGAACCCGGCCTATAACTGGCGCCATGTCCACGCCAACAAGCCAACCCGCGCATCCGATGCGCCGCCTGGTCCCCCGCTCGCTGTTCTCCCGCGTGACCCTGATCATCGTCGTGGGGCTCGCGATCGCGCAGCTTCTGACCTTCGCCGCGATTCGCTACGAGCGCGACATGGCGCTTCGCGAGCTGATGATGATCGGCATCGAACGCGACATCGCCAGCTCGGTCGCCATCCTGGACCGCCTGCCCGCTGCGGAACGCGAGAGCTGGCTCGCCAGGCTCGAGCGGCGGAACTACCGTTTCGTGCTGGGCGGCAGCGCAGAGGGGACCGAGCTCACGTCCCAGCTTGCGCAGCAGTTCGCCGATGCCATCGTCGATGCGCTTCGTCCGTTCGAGATCGTCAAGGTCGCGCAGGTGGCCCAACCGACCGAAGGCCTGCAGATACAGGTCCGGTTGACGGACGGGTCCTCGGTGGTCGTCCATGCGAGACGGGTGGGCATGCCGGTGCGGACCTGGGTCATGTGGGTGCTCCTGATCCAGCTGCTGGTGCTTGCCGTCTGCGCCTGGTGTGCGGTTCGGCTGGTCACGCGGCCTCTCGCACAGCTCGCCGCCGCAGCCGACGATCTGGGGCCTGACCTCAAGGCGCAGAAGCTCGACGAAGAGGGCCCCACCGAGGTGGCGCACGCGGCCCGCGCGTTCAACGCCATGCAGCAACGAATCGCCGGCTACATGGCCGAACGCGTCGAGATCCTGGCGGCGATCTCGCACGATCTCCAGACCCCGATCACCCGGATGCGGCTGCGCACCGACCTGATGGACAACGAGAAGGACCAGGCGAAGTTCCGCCAGGACCTCGACGCCATGAACACGCTGGTGCGCGAAGGCGTGACTTACGCGCGCACGCTCCACGGCGCCACGGAGCCGCCCTGCCGCATCGATGCCGACGCGCTGCTCGAAAGCCTGGTCGCCGACTACGAGGACGCGGGCCAGCAAGTGCTGCTGGAAGGCCGGACCGGGCAGCCGATCGTGAGCCGTCCGAACGCGCTGCGCCGGATCCTCATGAACCTGACCGACAACGCGTTGAAGTTCGGCAGCGATGTGCGCATCCGCGTGCATGCCGAGGCGGATCGGCTGGTCGTCGCCGTGCTCGACAACGGACCGGGCATCCCGCCCGATCAGCTGGAGGCCGTGCTCAAGCCCTTCTACCGCGTCGAAGGCTCGCGCAACCGAAGCACCGGCGGCACCGGCCTGGGACTTGCCATCGCGCACCAGCTCGCCATGGCGATGGGCGCCGAGCTGAAGCTGCACAACCGTAGCGAAGGCGGCCTCGAAGCCCGACTCACCATGACCATCCTCCCGGACCCCACACCATGATCATTCTGATAATTGCCTACCTGGGCGGCGTGCTCACCATCCTGAGCCCCTGCATCCTGCCCGTCCTTCCCTTCGTGTTCGCCCGTGCCGATCGCCCGTTCAGGTCGCATGGCCTGCCGATGCTGCTGGGCATGGCGTTCGCGTTTGCCGCCATCGCCACGCTGGCGGCGGTGGGCGGCGGCTGGGTGGTGACGGTCAACGAGTACGGACGCTACGCGGCGATCGCCATGCTCGCGGTGTTCGGCATCACGCTGCTGTTCCCGACCATCGCCGACCGCCTGACCCGGCCGCTCGTCGCCCTCGGCATCCGGTTGTCCGAACCGGGGCCGGACGCAGCCGCCGCACGGCCTTCCGTCTTTTCACCGCTCTTGCTCGGCATCGGCACCGGCCTGCTCTGGGCGCCTTGCGCGGGCCCGATCCTCGGATTGATCCTGACGGGTGCCGCCATCAACGGCGCCAGCGTCGGCACCTCGCTGCTGCTGCTGGCCTATGCCGCGGGCGCGTGCACATCGCTCGCGGCTGCGCTGCTTTTCGGCGGGCGCCTGTTCTCGATGATGAAGCGTTCGCTGCATACCGGCGAATGGATCCGGCGTGCCGCCGGCGCGGCCGTCCTGGTCGGCGTGGTCGCCATCGCGCTGGGGCTGGACACCGGTGTGCTCGCCCGCCTTTCGGTCGCAACCACGTCGACACTGGAGCAGGCGTTGGTGGACAAGATCGAAGCCCGCAAGCCGCAGCCGCCGCGCGCCGACTCGGGTGTTCGACCCGAAGACGCGGGCTTGATGCAGACAGCGGCGGGCCGCGAACCGGCACCTGCGCGAACACTCGCAACGGAAGGCGTCTTTCCTTCGCTGGCCGGCGCGACCGAGTGGATCAACTCCGCCCCGCTGACGCCTGAAGGCCTGCGCGGCAAGGTGGTGCTGGTCGACTTCTGGACCTACTCGTGCATCAATTGCCTGCGGACCCTGCCGTACGTTCGGGCGTGGGCCGAGAAGTACAAGGACGCGGGCCTGGTGGTCATCGGCGTGCATGCGCCGGAGTTCGCGTTCGAGAAGCGCTCGGCCAACGTGCGCAAGGCGACCAAGGACCTGAGCATCGATTTTCCCGTCGCCGTCGACAGCGATCTTGCCATCTGGCGCGCCTTCGACAACCAGTACTGGCCCGCGTTCTATTTCATCGATGCGCAGGGACGCATCCGCCATCACAAGTTCGGCGAGAACCAGTACGAGAAGTCGGAGCAGGTCATCCAGCAGCTGCTCGCCGAGGCCGGGCAAACCCATGTCGCCGCCGGACTGGTCTCGCCGCAGGGGCAGGGCACCCAGGCCGCGCCAGGCCCTGAGCCCGCATTGTCGGCGGAGACCTATCTGGGCTACGAACAGGCGCGCAGCATTGCTTCGCCCGGCGGCATCGTGAACGATCGCGCACACGTCTACCAGGGCCCCGCTTCGCTGCGAACGAATCAATGGGCGCTGGCCGGCGACTGGACCGTGGAGCGCGAGCGCGCCGTGCTGAACCGCGCCAACGGACGGATCGCCTACCGCTTCCAGGCGCGCGACCTGCACCTGGTGCTCGGGCCCTCGGCCGACGGCAAACCGGTGCGCTTCAAGGTGCTCGTGGACGGAAAGCCGCCGCTCGCGGACCACGGCTTCGATGTCGACGAACAGGGCAAGGGAACGATCGACGGACAGCGGCTCTACCAGCTGGTTCGCCAGGCGGCGAACGGGAGGGATCGCCTGTTCGAGATCGAATTCCTCGATGCCGGGGCGCAAGCCTACGCGTTCACCTTCGGTTGAGAAAAGCCGTCAGTCGACGAAGGTTTGCCAGGCGGCCCAGGCTGCGAGCGCGAGCGCCGCGACGCCGATGAAGGTTCGCCGGATGCGGGTTGCGCCCCGCTCGCGCTGCCTCCGTGTGGAGATGCGATCCATGGCGACCGCAGACTGATTTTCGGTTTCGCCTTCCAGCAATTCGGGAAGCTCCGCATTCGGCGCTCCCTTGCGCTCGATGGCTTCGAGTTCCGGCAGCTGGGCCATGAGATCTGGGCGCGGGCGCGGTTCCATGGCTGGGATTCTGCCCCGTTCCGCGCCGGTGGGAAACCCCGCAGCCGGAACCTCAGTCGCCCAGAACGGTCGACCAGTAGCTGCGCGCCCGGTCCATGTGGCGCAGGATCAGCAGCTGGCCCTTGGCCGAATCGCGGTTCCTGATGTGTTCGAAAAGCCGGCGATGGTCGCGCAGGGACGCCTTGCCCTGGGCCGGGTCCTCGAACATGACTTCGCGGCGCCGCCCGGTGAAGCGGTAGAAGGCATTGAGCACGCGCACCAGCACCGAGTTGTGCGTCGCATCCACCAGCGCGATGTGGAAGTCGGTGTCGGCGGCAGCGATGTTGCCGCCTTGCGCGAGCACTTCCTGGGTCTGGCGCAGCACGGCCTCCATCCGGTCGAGGTCGGCATCGGTGCGCCGCTTGCAGGCGAGGCCCACCGCGAGCACTTCGAGATGCGCACGCACCTCCATGGTTTCGGCGACTTCGGTGGGCGTGGGCGTGGCGCCCATGTCGGTGAGCATGACCAGGGCTTCGAAGCTGCTTTCGCGCGCGACGTGCCGCAGATAGATGCCCGAGTTGGGCCGCGATTCCACGATGCGCAGCGTGACCAGCGTGGCCAATCCCTCGCGCACGGCGTTGCGGCCGACGCCGAGCCGCTCGGCCAGATCGCGTTCGGAAGGCAGGCGGTCGCCCGGCTGCAGCCGGCGGTCCTGCAGGTACGCCAGGATGCCGGCGATCACGGTGCTGCCGCCGCTCTCGCGCGCATCGTCGGCGGGTTCGAGTTTCGTCGTCATGTGGCGTTGCCCTCGTCAAAGATCCAGCACCAGCGTCTTCGAGCGTGCGCCGGAGCAGCAGATCATCACCGACGTGTTGGAGCGCTTTTCTTCATCGCTCAGGAAGTCGTCGCGATGATCGGGCTCGCCCTCCAGCACCTGCGTGCGGCAGGTGCCGCAGACGCCGGCCGTGCAGGCGTAGGGCACGTCGATCGAATGGTCGAGCAGGGTGTCGAGAATCGTCTTGCCCGGCGCCACCGTGAAGCGCGCGCCGCTGCGCTTCAGAAGCACGTCGTATCCGCCTTCGGTCGCGGCCTCGCTGCCGGCGGCGAATCGCTCGAAGTGCACCGTGTGCGCAGGGCGCGAAGCGCAGGCGTCGATGAAGGCGTCGATCATGCGGGCCGGACCGCAGCAGTACAGGTGCCAGTCGGCCGGCGCGTCCCGCACGATCGTTGCGATGTCGAGCCGGTCGATGCGCGAAGAGCCGAAGCAGAAGTCGACTTCGCCGGTGCTGCTGCCCATGCCTCGCAGTTCGTCGACGAATGCGGTCTCGGCCGGCGAACGGCTCGCATAGTGCAGGCGCCAGCGGCGGCCCAGCGCGTCGAGCCGGCGCGTCATCGACATCACTGGCGTGATGCCGATGCCGCCTGCGATGAAGATGGATTGCGCCGCGTCCTCGGCCAGCGGAAAGTCGTTGCCGGGCGGGCTCGCGCGCAGCACGTCGCCGACGCGCGGCGTCGAGTGCATCCAGGTCGAGCCGCCGCGGCTCTTGGCTTCGCGCAGGACGGCGATCAGGTAGCGGCCCGCATCCGACGGCGCATTGGCGAGCGAGTAGCTGCGCACCATGTCGTGCGCGAGGTGCAGGTCGATGTGCGAGCCGGCGCTGAACGGCGGCAGCGGCGCGCTGGTAGCCGACACGAACTCGTAGGAAGCAATGCCTTCGGCTTCCAGGCGAATCTGCCGCAGGCGGAGATCGATCAGGGGCGTGCCCATCTCAGGGTGTGTAGCCGAAATCGGCGCCCAGTTTCGCGACCATCAGTTCGCGCCCGGATTCGCTCCACGACTCGCCGGCCGGTACCGTCAGCGACACGGCGCGCACCATCGACAGGGCTGGATCGTCGACGCGCGGCGGCCGCTGCTCGCGCGTCGTGAGGTTGCGCGCCGTCTCCAGCAGCAAACGGCGCGTCATCGCGATGCCGGTGTCGCTCATGCCCAGGTGCTCCTTCGAGCGGTCGTAGATCGGCGCCACGCCCGATTGGCAGGCGGCATCCTGCACCCACAGCCCCGGCAGGCCCGAGAACCAGGTCTTGGTCTGTGCGTCGTAGTTGAAGAGGAAGGCGCTCTGCAGGTTGAACTTGGTCCAGTACTTCGCGTACGGTTCGGTCGCCGGACGCGGCGCATAGGCATTGACGCTCGGGTGCCCGGTCTCGCGGCCCGCGTGGCCGTTGTCGAAAAGCTTGCGGGTCTTCTCGTAGAACTTCTGCGTCGGGTGGTACGAGAACATGATGCACAGCGTGTGGTGGTCGTCGAGCGGGACCCAGGCATGGCCGCTCAACTCCGGGTACTGCGACTGCGGCGGCACCAGCGTGTAGAAGGGCAGCAGGAACTGGTTGACTCGCCAGTAGTGCGTGTTCTCGTCGAGCACGCGGCGCGAGGCGATGCTCATCCCGAAATCCTGACGCTTGCACTCGAAGGTGGGGCGCAGGTCTTTCTTCGCAATCCAATCGCTGATCGCGCCTTGCGCATCGATGCGGCCGTGCAGGATGGCAGCGTGCGCCGAGTCGATCTCGCCCTCCACGGCCTGCAGCCAGTTGCATTCCTGAATGCGGAAGCTCACGTAGACGTTCTCCTCGGGCACGAGGTTCCACTCCAGCTCGGGCAGCGGCGGCAGGTGGTCGCGATCCGGCCCCATGTAGGTCCAGGCGATGCCGTTGCGCTCGCGGCAGGGGTAGTTCTTGATGCGCACCGTTTCCTTGAGCCGGCTCTGCGGCGGTTCGGCCGGCGTGTCGACGACGCGGCCTTCGGTGTCGAACTTCCATCCGTGATAGATGCAGCGCACGCCGCAATCCTCGTTGCGGCCGAACACCAGCGGCGCGCCGCGGTGCGGGCAGGCGTGGTCGATCAGCCCGATCCTGCTTTCGCTGTCGCGGAACGCCAGCAGATCCTCGCCGAGCAGTCGCACCCGCTGGGGCTGCCCGTCGGCCTCGAGGTCCTTGGACGGCAGGAACGGAATCCAGTAGAGGCGCATCAGCTGCCCCATGGCCGTGCCGGCGCCGACGCGCACGAGGGTTTCGTTGTCTTCGTGGGAAAGCATGGGTTCCTTCTTGGTTGACCAGTTTGGTCCTACCAATTCTAGGAAGCTTGGTTGTTGCAGTCAAACATTTTAGAATGGTATAACCATTTATCGAACTCACCACGAGCCACAGGAGACGTCTTCGTGCAAACCCCTCAACCCGTCGCGCTGGTCGCCGGCGCCAGCGGCATCGTGGGAACGGGCATCGCGCAGCGGCTCGTTGCCGACGGCTGGCGCGTGCTCTGCGCCTCGCGTTCGGGCGGCGGCGGCATCGCGGGAACCGAGGGCATCGCGGTCGACCTCCTGGACGCGCAGGCGTGCAGAAAGGCCCTCGCGCCGCACGCCGCCATCAGCCACGTCTTCTACGCGGCCTACCAGCAGGCGCCCAGCCGGGCAGCCGAGGTGGCGCCCAATCTCGAGATGCTGCGCAACCTCGTGCAGGCCGCCGGCGCCGCTGCGCCGGATCTGCAACGGGTCGTGCTGGTCACGGGCGCCAAGTTCTACGGCATCCAGTGGGGTCCGACGAAGACGCCATGCCGCGAAACCGATGCGCGGCAGTTGCCGCCCAATTTCTACTACGACCAGGAAGACTTCCTGCGCGAAGCCCAGCGCGGGCAGAAGTGGTCGTGGGTCAACCTGATCCCGCCCTTCGTCTCCGGCTTTGCGGTCGGCAACCCGATGAACCTCGTGCTGGGCGTCGGCATCTACGCCGCCGTCAGCAAGGAACTGGGTCTGCCGCTGCGCTTTCCCGGCAGCGCCGGTGCCTACGACGCCCTGCACCAGATCGCGGATGCCCACCAGATCGGCGCGGCCGCCGGCTGGGCCGCAAGGGCCGATGCGGCGGCCAACCAGGCCTTCAACGTCGCCAACGGCGATGCCGCGCGCTGGCGCAACACCTGGCCCGTGATCGCGCAGAGCCTCGGCATGGCGGTGGCCGAGCCCAAGACCCTGCCGCTGGCCGACGTCATGCCCGACCAGCAGGCCGTGTGGGATCGCATCGCCGAGCGCCACGGCCTGCGCAGGATCGACATCACGAAGATCGTCAACTGGGCATGGGTGGACTACATGCTGCGCATGGCGCACGACGTGCTGCTCGAAACCGGCAAGATTCGCCGCGCCGGCTTCCACGCGTGCATCGAGACCGATCGCGTGTTCGTGCAGCGGCTGCGCGAGCTTCAGGAGCACAAGGTGATACCGGCATGAACACACGTCATCGCAAGACCTCCGGCTTGACGCTGGGCTTCCTGACCCTGGGCGCGCAGGCCGCGCCGCTGGACACCATCGACGCTGCCGCCCTGGCCGACTATGGCGCGGCGGGACCGCGCATCAGCGGGCGCTATCCGGGCGACGCCTGGCCGTCGGTCGATGGCGACGCCTCGGCGTTCCGGAAGATCCGCGAGGCCGCCGCCGAAAAGAATGTTCGCATCTCGAGCATCAGCGGCTACTACCTTTCGCCGCAGGTTCGCGCTTCGCACCTGCAGGCCAATGTGGCGGCGGCCAGGGCGGTGGGTGCGCCGATGATCCTGCAGGGCTGCTTCGACGCGGATCACGCACGCGTCGCGTCCCTGCTGCGCGACTATGCGGCCGCCGCTTCCGATGCGGGCATCCGGATCGCGCTCGAATTCATGCCGATGAGCGAGCTGAAGACCATCGAGCAAACGCTGGCGCTGATCGAGGCCAGCGGCGCGGCCAATGTCGGCCTCCTGATCGACACGCTGCACCTCGCACGTTCGGGCGCCACGGCCGCCGATGTCGCTGCGCTGGACCCTGCCGCCATCTATCTCACGCAGCTCTGCGACGCGCCGGCGCAACTGGCCGCGGGCAGCACGCTGTTCGACGAAGCGATGTCGGGGCGGATGTATCTGGGCGATGGCGGACTCGATCTCGCGGCGGTGGTCAACGCGCTGTCGCCCGATGCCGAGATCGAACTGGAAACGCCTGTCGTCGCGCATGCCGCATTGCCGGCCGCAGAACGGGCGCGCCATGCCGCCGGCGCGGCGCTGCGGTTCTTCGACCGCCACTTTTCCTGAAACCATGGAGTACGAACGATGAGCGAGCACACGACTTTCGGTGCCGATGCCCTCGAGGGGCGCGTCGCGGTGATCACCGGCGCAGGCGGTGGCCTGGGCGGCGCGATGGTCGCGCGTCTCTCGGCGATGGGCGCGCGCGTGGTGGCCGTCGACCTGAAGGCGCCGGAGAACCCGCTAGCCGCGCTCTCGCTGGCTTGCGACATCACCGACGAGGCGGCGATCGAAGCCATGGCCGGCGAGGTCAAGGCCAGGCTCGGGCGCTGCGACATCCTGGTGAACAACGCCGGCATCATGGCGCCCGTCACGCCGCTCGAAGACCTGCCGGTGGAGGTGTGGGACCGCGTGATGAATGTGAACCTGCGCGGCTCCTTCCTGTGCGCCAAGCACCTCGCGCGCATGATGCTCGCGCAAGGCGCCGGCGCCATCGTCAATCTGGCCTCCATCGGCGCGCGCGTCCCGAACGACATCGGCCCCTACGGCCCGAGCAAGGCCGGCGTGCTCGGCCTCACGCACCAGATGGCGGTGGAGTGGGGCTCGCGCGGCATCCGCGCCAACTCGGTCAGCCCCGGCATGATCCGCACGCCGATGTCCGAGCACTTCTATCTGAACGAGAAGCTGCACCAGGGCCGCATCAAGGCCGTGCCCACCGGCCGCATCGGCCGGCCCGACGACATCGCGGACGCGGTGGCCTTTCTCGTGAGCGACGCGGCGTCGTACATGAACGGGCAGGACATCATCATCGACGGCGGCTTCATGCGCACCGCATTGATGAACGTCCAGCCCAAGGTGTTTGGCTGACCCTCAGGTCGGGGCGCTTTGCGGTCCGCGCACCAGCCGCCCCGGCACGGCGCCGGTGGCCTCGCCTTCGACGTAGGTGATCACGCCCGACAGGATCGTCGCGCTGTAGCCGCTCGCCTTCTGCAGCAGCCGCTTGCCGCCGGCCGGCAGGTCGGCCACCACGTAAGGCTTGCCGAGCGCGAGGCGATCGAAGTCGATCACGTTCAGGTCGGCCTTCATGCCGGGGCGCACGAGGCCGCGGTCGTCCAGCCCGACCGTCGACGCCGGATCGCTGGTGTAGCGGCGCACGAGTTCCTCGACCGGCTGGCGGCCGCTCGCGCGGTCGCGGCCCCAATGCGTGAGCAGATAGGTCGGGAAGCAGGCGTCGGTGATGAAGCCCACGTGCGCGCCGCCGTCGCCCAGTCCGATCATGGCGTTGGGGTGGTTGAGCATCTCGCGCGTGGGCTCGCAGACGAATTCGTTGAAGCCGGTGAAGGTGGCGTAGAGGAAGCCGCTGCCTTCGTCGTCCAGCAGCATGTCGTACGCGACCTCGGCGCCGCTGCGGCCTTCGCGCCTGCCGATGGAGGCGATCGACGATTCCCGCGGCGGCTCGTAGTTGGGCGGATCGCCCAGGAGAAACATGTGTTCGTACATCTGCTCGAAGCCCATGCGCTCGAACAGCGGGAAGGTGCTTTCCTTGTACGGGTCTTCGCTCAGGATGCGCCGGCGCAGCGCGGGGTCGCGCATGCGCGTCACGCGCTCGGCCAGCGGCAGGTGCGCGATGGCGCGATAGCCGGGCGTGCCTGCGAACGGGTTCTGCGTGCCGGTGAGGCCGAACAGCGAGCCGATCGGCCGCGGCGCGGTAACCGGCCGCATGCGCAGGCCCTCGGCCGCCGCCTGGTCCGACAGGTCGAGCAGCTCGCGCCACATCTCGCTGCGCTCGCCGTGCCGCTGGTTGAGCGAGAACACGCAGCTACGCCCCGAACGCTCGACCAGGCGTCGCAGCATGCCGAACTCGGCGGCGGGCGTCGGCTGGTCCCAGTCGGAGACGAACTCGATCTGGCCGTGGCCCGCGTCGGCCAGGCCCATCGCGATGCCGGTGAGCTCTTCTTCCTGCGCGCGCAGCATCGGCGTCGGGTCGCCCTTCGCGGTCTTGTGGCTCACGGTGCGCGAGGTGGTGAAACCGAAGGCGCCGGCGCGCATCGCCTCGGCCGTGAGGCTGCGCATCTGCGCGATGTCGGCCTCGGTGGCGTCTTCGAGCCGCAGCGCGCGCTCGCCCATCACGTAGACGCGCAGCGGTCCGTGCGGCAGCTGAGCGCAGACGTCGATGTCGCGCGGCTGCGCTTCCAGCGCGTCCATGTAGTCGGCGAAGCTTTCCCAGTTCCAGCGCAGTCCTTCGGACAGGCAGGGGCCGGGGATGTCCTCGACACCTTCCATGAGCTCGATCAGCGCCTCGCGGTCGCTCGGGCGCACCGGCGCGAAGCCGACGCCGCAGTTGCCCATCACCACCGTGGTCACGCCGTGCCACGAGCTGGGCGCGAGCTGCGTGTCCCAGATCGCCTGGCCGTCGTAGTGGGTGTGGATGTCGATGAAGCCGGGCGTCACCAGCTTGCCGCGCGCATCGATCTCCTGCGCGCCGCGCCCGTCGAAGCTGCCGACGGCGGCGATGCGGCCGTCCTTCACCGCGACGTCGGCCGCGAAGGCCGGCGCGCCGCTGCCGTCGACGACCTTGCCGTTGCGGATGACGAGATCGAATTCGCACGGCATGGTGGGTTGTTCCTTCATTCGGCGACGATGCCGGCGGCATCGATGATCGGTCGCCAGCGCGCCGTTTCCGTCGTGATCTGATCGACGAGGTACTTCGAGCTGGTGTCCGGCGCGGGCCGGGTCGACAGTGTCTTGAGCTGCTGCAGCACGATCGGGTCGGCCAGGGTGGCCGCCATCTCCTTGTTCAGCCTGGCGAGAATTTCCTTCGGCGTGCCCTTCGGGGCGAAGAGGCCGTAGAACGATTCCATCACCAGGTCGGGCATGCCGAGCTCGGCCGTGGTGGGAATGTCCGGCGCCGCCGTTTCGCGCTTCTTGCTCAGCACGCCGAGCGCGCGCATCTTGCCGGCCTGCACGTGCGGCAGCGCGGACAGGTCGCCGAAGATCACCGAGGTCTCGCCGCCCAGCAGGCCCATGTAGGCCGGGCTGCCGCCCTTGTACGGCACGTGGACCATCTTCGAGCCGTTGAGCTGGTCGAACATCGCCGGCATCAGGTGGTAGGTGGAGCCGTTCCCCGCCGAGCCGTAGGTCAGCTTGCCCGGGTTCGCCTTGGCCTGCGCACGCAGGTCGGCGAAGTCCTTGATCGGGCTGTCGGCCTTGACGACGATGACATTGCCGCTGGTATAGACCATGCCCACGTGCTCGTAGTCCTTGACCGGGTCGAAGGGCAGGCCCTTCATCATCGACGGCAGCAGCGTCGACGTGCTGTTGGTGCCGAGCATGATGGTGTAGCCGTCCGGCGCCGCGGCCTTCAGCGCCTGGAAGCCGACGACGCCGCCGCCGCCCGGCCTGGCGTCCACGAAGACCGCCTGTCCCAGCCGCTGCGACAGGCCTTCGGCCAGGATGCGCGCCAGGTTGGCGCCGAGGCCGCCGGTCGCGAAGGGCCAGAGCATGCGGATCTGCTTGTCCGGATACTCGGCCGCGAAGGCCGGCGCCTGCGCCGTCACGGCCGCGGCGGCCAGGGTCTTGAGAACAGCGCGTCGCTGCATTCCGAAGCTCATGGGTGTCTCCTTCGATTCGTGCAAAAGCCCGGCGCGGCGCTCACGCCGGTGCGCGCTGCGGCCCGCGCACCAGGCGGCCGGGCAGGGCGCCGCTGGATTCGCCGGCGCGGTAGGTGGGCGTGCCCGACACCACGGTCGCCACATAGCCGCTCGCGCGCTGCAGCAGGCGCCGGCCGCCGGCCGGCAGGTCGAACTGCATGTGCGGTGCGGCCATGCCCAGCGCGCCGGGGTCGATCACGTTGATGTCGGCCTTCATGCCCGGCGCGATCACGCCGCGGTCGTACAGGCCGACGGCGCGCGCCGTGTCCGAGGTCTGGCGCTTGATCAGCCACGACAGGTCGAAGCGGCCGGTCGCGTTGCCCCAATGGCTCAGCATGAAGGTCTGGAAGCTCGAATCGCTGATGAGGCCGACGTGCGCGCCGCCGTCGCCGAGGCCGATCACGGTGTTCGGATCGGCAATCATGTCGCCGCAGGCTTCGAGGCTGCGGTCGGCGTAGTTGGCGAAGGGCGAGTACAGCATCCCGTGGCCGCCGTCGGCCATCATGAGGTCGTACGCCACCTCGCCCGGCGCACGGCCTTCGCGCGCCGCGATCGCGGCGACGGACGATGCCGGGCCCGGGTCGTAGTTCGGCGGATTGCCGAACGCGAAGATATTCTCGAACTCGACCAGGCGCTCGCCCAGCGGCGTGGTGCCGCTCTCCTGGATCTCGCGCAGCAGCGTGGCGCGAAAGCCCGGCGCCTGCATCGACGCCGCGCGGCGCTCGAAGGGCTGGCCGGCGATGGCGCCGTAGCTCGGGCATTCGGAAAAAACGTTGCGGCTGCCCTGCAGGCCCAGCAGCACGCCCACGCCGCGCGGCGCCACCTGCGCCAGCATCCGCAGGCCATCGCGATTGGCCTCCTGCGTGAGTTCGAGAATGCGCCGCCAGCCGCGCGGGTTCTTGTGCTTCTGCATCAGCGAGAACGACAGCGGCCGGCCCGAGGCTTCGACCAGCCTGCGCATCAGCTGGAACTCGCTGTCGACGTCCTCGCCGTCGAAGTCGGTGATCATCTGCAGCACGCCGCTGCCCGCATCCTTCACGCCCATGGCGATGGCCATGAGCTCTTCTTCGGCCGCCTTCAAGGTCGGCGTGGGCGTGCCCTTCACCGACTTGTGGTTGATCGAACGCGAGGTCGAGAAGCCGATCGCGCCGGCGCGCATCGCTTCGGCCGCCAGCCGGCGCATCTGCGCGCGATCGTCGGCCGTCGCCATCTCGAGCCTCGAGGCGCGCTCGCCCATCACGTAGACGCGCAGCGCGGCGTGCGGCAGCTGGGCGCCGAAGTCGATGTCGTGCGGCTTGCGCTCCAGCGCGTCGAGGTAGTCGGAAAAGCTCTCCCAGGCCCAGTCCAGACCTTCATGCAGCGCGACGCCCGGGATGTCCTCGACGCCTTCCATCAGCTCGATCAGGCGCTCGCGGTCTTCCACGCGCACCGGCGCGAAGCCGACGCCGCAGTTGCCCATCACCGCCGTGGTCACGCCGTGCCAGCTCGATGGCGCGAAGCGCTGGTCCCAGACCGCCTGGCCGTCGTAGTGGGTATGGATGTCGACGAAGCCGGGCGCGACGATGCAGTGGTGCGCATCGATCTCCTCGCGGCCGCTGCCCGCCACCTTGCCTACTTGAACGATGCGGCCGTCCTTCACCGCCACATCGGCTTCGGCCAGGGGCGCACCCAGGCCGTCGGCGACGGCGCCGCCGCGACCCACGAGATCGAAGGCCTT
>Ga0307515_10000954_pt1 | contig 66117 bp, 65 predicted proteins | sample 17_EM_MG_FD_194513 | JGI IMG/M metagenome (GOLD analysis project Ga0307515, IMG submission 194513) | Populus trichocarpa ectomycorrhiza microbial communities from riparian zone in the Pacific Northwest, United States - 17_EM | ecosystem: Host-associated > Plants > Roots > Unclassified | place... | reverse complement strand
CCAGTTCGTGGAAAAGCGCTTGCCCACCATCGCCGAGCTCAATGCCGTGGCACCCGATACACCGGTATTTCTGCTGCACCTCTACGACCGCGCGCTGCTCAACGCGGCGGCCTTGCGCGCCGTGGGCTACACCAAGGACACGCCAGCGCCACCGGGCGGCGAGATCATGCGCGACAGCGCCGGCAACCCGACCGGCCTGCTGCTGGCCAAGCCGAACGCGTCCATCCTCTACGCCACGCTGGCCAAGGGGCCGAAGCTGCCCTACGAATACCAACTGAATTCCACGCGCCACTTCATGCGCGAATTGAACCGCCTGGGCGTGACCGGTGCCATCGATGCGGGCGGCGGCTCGCAAAACTACCCGGACGACTACAAGGTGATCCAGGAGCTGGCCGATGCCGACCAGCTCACCATCCGTCTGGCCTACAACCTGTTCACGCAAAAGCCCCAACAGGAGAAGGCCGACTTCCTGAGCTGGACGGCATCGTCCCAATACAAGCAGGGCAACGACTATTTCCGCCACAACGGGGCGGGCGAGATGCTGGTCTATTCGGCCGCCGACTTCGAGGACTTCCGCGAGCCGCGCCCGGAGATGCCGCAAGAAATGGAAGGCGACCTGGAGGAGGTGGTGCGCGTGCTGGCCCAGAACCGATGGCCGTGGCGCATGCATGCCACCTATGACGAGACCATCACCCGCGCGCTGGACGTGTTTGAAAAGATCAACCGCGACACACCATTGGCCGGGCTGAACTGGTTCTTCGACCATTGCGAAACCATCTCGGAAAAATCCATCGACCGCATTGCCGCGCTGGGCGGTGGCATCGCCGTGCAACACCGCATGGCCTACCAGGGCGAATACTTCGTGGAGCGTTATGGCGCAGGTGCGGCGCAGGCCACGCCGCCAGTCAAGCGCATGCTGGAAAAAGGCGTGAAGGTCTCCGCCGGTACCGATGCCACGCGTGTCGCGTCCTACAACCCCTGGGTGTCGTTGTCCTGGCTCGTCACCGGCAAGACGGTGGGCGGCATGCAGCTTTACCCGCAGCGCAACTGCCTGGACCGCGATGCCGCGCTGCGCATGTGGACCGAGAACGTCACCTGGTTCAGCAACGAGGTCGGCAAGAAGGGCCGCGTCGAAGTCGGCCAGTTCGCCGACCTGGTGGTGCCCGACCGCGACTTCTTCGCCTGCCCCGAGTCCGAGATCGCCGACACCACGGCGCTGCTGACGATGGTGGGCGGCAAGGTGGTCTACGGCGCGGGTGACTTCGCGGCTTTCGACGAAGGTGCGCCGCCGCCGGCCATGCCCGACTGGTCGCCGGTGCGCCGTTTCGGTGGTTATGCCGGCTGGGGCGAGCAGGGTGCGCCCATGCAAGCCGTGATGCGCCAAGCCGCGGCGGCATGCGCCTGTGCCAACGACTGCAATGTGCACGGGCACCAGCACGCGACGGCCTGGAGCAGCCAGTTGCCGATCTCCGATCTCAAAGGCTTCTGGGGTGCACTCGGTTGCGCCTGTTGGGCGGTATAAAAATGAAAGCGGTTCGAAGCGTCTTCACCACCCGCGCGGTGCATGGGCTGGCGCTGCTCTTTCTGTGCGCAGCCTACCTGCAAGGGGGCTTCAACAAGGCGACGGACTTCCCGTCGGCCATCGCGGAGATGAAGCACTTCGGCTTGTCGCCCGCGGCTCCGATGGCGACGGCGGTCATCGTGCTGGAGCTCGGCGCTTCGCTCATGGTCCTGACCGGCTTTTACCGCTGGCTGGGTGCCCTGGGGCTGGCCGGCTTCACGCTGATGGCGAGCTTTGTCGCCAACCGCTTCTGGGAAATGGCAGCGCCCGAGCGCTTCATGGCCGCCAATTCCTTTTTCGAGCACTGGGGGCTGGTCGGCGGCTTTTTACTGGTGGCGTGGCATGACCTGCGGGAGTCCGATGGCCACTGAAGGCAAAGCCTCGTCGTCCACCGGTAGCTTCGCGCCGCTGGCCCAGCCCGTATTCGCCGTGTTGTGGGGGGCCACGGTGCTCGGCAACATCGGCAGCTTCATGCGCGACGTGGCCAGCTCCTGGATGGTCACCGAGCTGTCGGCCAGCCCGGCGGCGGTGTCGCTGATCCAGACTGCGGCGAGCCTGCCCATTTTTCTGTTGGCGATCCCTGCCGGTGTGTTGTCGGACATTCTCGATCGGCGCCGTTTCCTGATCGGTGTGCAGATCCTGCTGGCCTGCGTCAGCGGCAGCTTGTTGTGGCTGTCGAAGACGAATGCGTTGACCGTCGAGTACCTGGTGGCGCTGACCTTCGTCGGCGGCATCGGCGGCGCGCTGATGGGGCCGACCTGGCAGTCCATCGTGCCCGAACTCGTGCCGCGCAAGGACCTCAAGAGCGCCGTGGCGCTGAACTCGCTCGGCATCAACATCTCGCGTGCCGTGGGTCCGGCCGCCGGTGGCCTGCTGCTGGCAAGTTTCGGCGCAGCCATGGCCTATGGCGCGGATGTGCTGAGTTATGTGTTCGTGATCGGCGCACTGCTGTGGTGGAAGCGCCCGCCGGCGGTCGAGACCGGCCTGTCGGAGCAGTTCTTCGGCGCCTTCCGTGCCGGCCTGCGTTATGCGCGGGCCAGCCGCGAATTACATGTGGTGCTGCTGCGCGCCGCGGTGTTTTTCCTGTTCGCGAGTTCGGTCTGGGCGCTGCTGCCGCTGGTGTCGCGGCGTATGCTGCATGGCACGGCCGGCTTTTACGGCGTGATGCTCGGTGCCGTGGGCGCGGGCGCGATCCTCGGCGCCTTGCTGCTGCCGAAGCTGCGCCAACGCCTTGATGCCGACGGCCTGCTGCTGACCGCCTCGCTGCTCAGTGCCGGTGTGATGGGGGGACTGGCGCTCGCGCCGCCGCAGGCCGTGGCGGTGCTTCTGATGCTGGTGCTCGGCACGGGCTGGATCATCGCGCTGACCACGCTCAACGGCGTGGCGCAGGCCGTGCTGCCCAACTGGGTGCGCGGGCGCGGCCTGGCGATCTACCTGATGGTCTTCAACGGCGCGATGGCCGGCGGCAGCCTGGGCTGGGGGTTGATCGCGCAGGAGATCGGCATTCCGGCGACCTTGCTGGCCGGCGCCGCGGGCCTGGTCCTGGTGGCCTTCGTCTTCCACCGCGTGAAGCTGCCTGCCGGCGAGGCCGACCTGCAGGCCTCGAACCACTGGCCCGAGCCGATGTTGACCGAGCCGGTGGCGCACGACCGCGGCCCGGTGCTGGTGCAGATCGAATACCACGTCGCCAAACACGACATCCCCGCCTTCCTGTTTGCGATGCGTCATGTGGCGCAGGAACGGCGGCGCGACGGGGCCTATGCCTGGGGCGTGTCGGAGCACACGGCGCAGCCGGGGCTGGTGCTGGAGTGGTTCATGGTGGAGTCGTGGGCCGAACATCTGCGCCAGCACCAGCGCGTGTCCAAGGCCGATGCCGACATGCAGGGCGAGGCGCTGCGCTACCACACGGGACCGGACAAGCCGGTGGTGCATCACTTCCTGGCGCTGGACCTGAAGGACGGCAAGCCCCCGGTCCATGGCCATGACGGAGGTGTGGCGTGAATGAAGCGCTGCCACCCGGCGCGGCCTTCCGGGGGAATTGAGCCCTGTTGCGTTGCTGATCGACAGGCCCTGGCTCAGTCGTCGCCCAGCGGCTCGGCGGTGTGGGTCCGCTCGCGCAGGTGCTGGGCCAACGCTGCATAGCCGAGCGGCCGGATGCGCGTGACGATGGCCGCGCCTTCGGCATACGACGATGCACCGCGCGGGACCGGCGGCAGGTTGGCATCGATGAACCCCGCGGCCTGGCACACCAGCACGCGATCGATGTCGGCCGACTGGGAGAAGGCATGCGGGAGTGTGCCCTTGGCCAGCTCCTTCAGCAGATTCAAGGGCATGGGTTTCCTCGGATGGAGTGCGTACGAACCATGCTTTGGAGTTTAGGTGCGTGCCACAAGTTGCAGGCGCGAAAAGTAAAGACCACCCTGTCAGAGTTGACGTGTCAAACGCAGTCGTACGGCTGTGCCCTTCGCCTCTGATCGTTTCCTATCGGTTCTGATCGGTTCAGAACGACTCCCACGCTTCTTCCGCGAGGGCGGGTTCTTTCTTGGCGGCCGGCTTGGGCAATGCCTGCGGACCGGCCTTGGAGGGGAGTGCCTTTCGGGCCGCCACCTTGGCCGCAGGCAGTGGCGCGCGCGCAGCAGGCGCGGGTTCCCTGGCGGCCTTGGCCACCTGGCTGTTGCCCAGCCGGAACACGGCCACCGCCTCCACCAGTTGCTGCGCCTGGGTCTTCAAGCTGTTGGCGGCGGCCGCGCTTTCTTCCACCAGCGCGGCGTTCTGCTGCGTGGCCTGGTCCATCTGCGTGACAGCTTCACCGACCTGGCTCACACCGGCTGACTGCTCCGCGCTGGCCGCGCTGATTTCGCCCATGATGTCGGTCACGCGCCGGATCGAGGTCACGACCTCCTGCATGGTCACGCCCGCCTGATCGACGAGTGCGGTACCCTGGTCCACGCGTTCCACGCTGGCCGAGATCAGGGCCTTGATTTCCTTGGCCGCATCCGCCGAACGCCCGGCCAGGCTGCGCACTTCACTGGCCACCACGGCGAAGCCACGGCCCTGCTCGCCAGCGCGAGCGGCTTCCACAGCCGCGTTGAGCGCCAGGATGTTGGTCTGGAAGGCAATGCCATCGATCACGCTGATGATGTCGGAGATCTTCTTCGAGCTGTCGTTGATGCCCTTCATCGTCTCCACCACCTGGCCCACCACTTCACCGCCCTGGACGGCCACGGTGGAGGCGCTCATCGCCAGTTGATTGGCTTGGCGCGCGTTGTCGGCATTCTGTTTGACGGTGGAGCTCAGCTCTTCCATCGAGGCCGCGGTTTCTTCCAGCGCGCTGGCTTGCTGCTCGGTGCGCGCCGACAGGTCGTTGTTGCCCTGCGAGATCTGCGCGCTGGCCGTGGCCACGCCTTCGGCGTTTTGGCGCACATTGCCCACCACCCGCGCCAGGCTGGTCTGCATGGTTTTCAGGGCCATCAGCAACTGCGAGGTTTCGTTGCGGCCCGAGGCTTCGAACTGCAGCGTCAAATCACCATCGGCTACTGCGCGCGAGACTTCAACCGCCTTGTTGATCGGGCGCGTGATCGAACGCACCAGCAACCAACCCAGCAGGCACAGGAGAACGATGGCGCCCGCGCCAAGGCAGACCAGCAAGGTGTAGGCGGACAGGTAGGCGGCCTGGGCCCGGGCTTGGGCCTTCTGGCCTTCGTCGGTCTGGCTTTTCACGAATTCGTCCACGGCGGCCAGGGCAGTGGCCTGTAGCGGGGCCACTTCGGAGAGTAGCAACTGGGTGGCTTCCTCGTTCTTGTTGGCCACGCCAAATTCGACCACCTTGCTCACCGGCGCAGTCATTGCCTCGATGGCGGCCTCCATCTTGGCCAGGCTGGCTTTCCCGGCCTGGCTGACGATGGTGTCACGCAAGCGCTTGTCGAACTTGATGTAATCGTCACGCACCTGGGCAAGGCGCTGGGCCATCTGCTGGATGCTCGGGGTGTCTTCCAGCAGCACGATGTTGCGGGTGAGGATGGCGCGGGTGTTGACGTTGTCCTTGATGTCGCGCCCCAGTGCGATCTTGGGCATCCGGTCTTCGGTGATCAGGGTCAGCTCGTCCTTGATCGCGCCCATGCTGTTCAGACCATCCCACACGATGATCGCCAGAAGCACGGCCGCCAGCACAATGCCGATACTGAGCCGTGTGCCAATTTTGAGTTCTTTGAAGTTCATAGGAATGGGCTTTTGTTTGTAGTCTTAGGATGAAAACCGAAAAGTCAGAATTGGGCACCACACCGGGGTTGCAATCAAGGTATCTTGTTTGTAAAGATTTGTGAACTTTTCCGAGGTCAAGCACTTTGCCTTTGGCGCGTCGCGCACACGTATGGTTTAAGGCTGCATTAAGTTTCAGCAAGAACAGTACTTGGTGATGCGCTTCAAGAGAGGCCAATCAAGTTCTTTCATAACGAGAAACGAGACAAAGACATGCCTCTGAAAAATACCTTTTTCGCCACCGCTGCTGCTGTGGCCATAAGCGCTGCCTTCGCGGGCGCCCCCTTGCCGGCAGCGGCTTTCGATGGCTGGCATCTGGAAAACGCCACCGCCATCCCTGGTAAAGGCTCGGCCTGGGACTATGTTTCGCTCGACGCCGCGCGCGGCCACCTGTTCTTGGGCCGCCGCGGCAGTGGCCTGCAGGTCTACGACATCGCCACGCAAAAGGCGATTGCCGTTATCGGCACCACAGCGGCGGAAAGCTCGAACGGCGCCACCATCATGGCCGATCTCGACCTGGGGATTTCATACAACGAAAACGGCAGCATCACGCCGTTCAAGCTGTCCACCCTGGAAGCCCAGCCGTCCGTCAAGCTCGGCGACGAACTCGACTCCGCGCATTACGACCCGGCCACGCAGCGCCTGGTCGTCAACATGGCCGCGGGAAAGGACGGTACTGAATTGCTGGTGCTGCAGGCGCCGTCCCTCAAGGTGATCGGGTCCGTCAAGCTCACGAGCAAGAAGCCGGAGCATGCCGAGGCCGATGGCCGGGGCAATATGTTCATCGCCTCGCGCGATGAAAACGTGGTTTATCGCATCAGCACCAGGGAGATGGCGGTGACGGCCCGGTGGCCCACGCCGGGCTGCGTCCAGACCAACGGGCTGGCGCTCGACGCGGCCAACCACCGCATCTTTCTCGGCTGCCGGGGCAGCGCAACGGTGAAGCCTTCATTTGCGGTCATGGACGCGGACAACGGCACCATGCTCTACACCGCCGAGATCGGTGGCGGCAACGACGACGTGGTGTTCGACGCCGAACTCAAGCGCGTGTTTCTCGCCAATGGCGTCAACAGCGTGATGAACGTTTTCGAACAGATCGACGCCAACACCTACAAGCCGCTGGAGGCGCTGGGCACGCAGGCCGGCGTGCGCACCATGGCCATGGACCCGAAGACCAAGAAGATCTACGCCATCACCGCCGAAGGCAGTGCCGACTATGCCAAGAAGATCACCACCAGCGTGTCGCCGTATTACGCCAACACCTTCTTCCCGGACAAGTTCTTTGTGCTGACCTACAGCAAGATGAAGCTCGAAAAATAGTCCCGCAGCAGCGGGGCTCGTTTCGCTACCGACCGAGGCCCCCGGGCGTATCGCTACGGGCCGCCTTGTCGGCCAGCCAGACCAAAGGCAAGCTCAGGCAGACAAACGCGGCCACACACTGCATGGCGTGAGGAATCGAGACCTGGTCGCCCAGCCATCCGAACACCAAGGGCGCCAGCGCGCCGGCTCCGATGGTGCCGGTGTAGAACAGCGCAAATGCCCGCTCACGCCGCTCGGCCGGCACCAGCTCTGGAACGCCGCCGTAAAGCACCGAGGATGTGCCGTTGAGCGCCACACCCAGCAGCGGCAAAGTGGCCAGCGCAAGTTGCAGCGGCAGCACCAGCACGGCCAGGATGATGATGGCCGTGGCGGCTTCGGTCAGCCACACGGTTTTCACCATGCCGATGCGCCGCCCCAGGTAGCCGCAGACCAGCTTGCCAACGGCGCCGCCCACGAACAGCAGGGACAAGGCCAGGCCGATGGTGGCGGTGCCGGCTTCTTTCGCGCGCAGAACAAAGGGCAGGAAGGTGAGGAAGCCCATGCGGGTGCCGCTGTCGATCACGGCGGTGCAGAGCAAGGCCTTGAACCCGAGGCCGTAGCCGGCGGACGGCTGTGTTTGCGGCGCTTCGGCGGATGGCGCAGCACCCGTGGCTCGCTCCCGTGTGTGCGCCTGCAAGCTTGGAACCAGCCACGCCAGCAAGCCCGCCATGCCCAGACCCAGCAAGCCGGTGGCGCTGGCGCATTGCTGCCAGCTGAACCAGCCCAGGGCCAGACCCACCGCGGCGGGAATGACCATCTTGCCGATGTCGCCGGCAAAGTTGTAGGTGGCCAGCGCGCTGCGCGAGGCCGCCTTGTCGCCATCGTGGGCCTCGGCGACCAGCGACGAAGCCAGCGGATGCTGCGTGCTCGCCCCAAGGCCGCCGAGCATCAGCGCGATGCCAAGCCCCGCCAGTGCACCCGCCTGGCCCGCCACCAGATAGGCCAGGCCGGACAAGGCGGTGCCGCCCACCAGCATGTTTTTGCGGCCGAAGCGCCGGGCCAGACGGCTGGCCTGGATTTGAAACGTGGCCATCACGCCCGAGTACATGCCGCGCATCAAGCCGGCCACGAAGTACGACAACGCGAACTGCGACTGCCACACCGGCAACAGCACGTAGATCAAATCGCTCATGCCGTCGTGCGTGGCATGCGCGACACTGGCCGCGACCAGGGCCCGCCTGCGCGGCTGCTCCTGGCTGGTATCAGGCACAGCGCCGGGCGCTCCCGTGGAAGAGGGGTTGCCAACCGTAGTCATGACGCCGATCCCATTTGCGTGCGATAGGTTTGAAACAGCGCTGCACAGCGCTGGGCGATGGCGGCGCATTCTTCGTCGCTCAAGGCCTGGAGCCTGCTGGCCCATGCCAGGCGCTCGGAGAAGAGCGGAAAGCGTGGCGACTCGCCCCATTGCCAGTCGGGGTGCCTGGCTGTGCGGCTTCGGCCGAAGACGTGGAGGTGCACACGGCGTTGCGCCTGCACATTCTTCGGCCCCACGGGCTCGGCCTGCGTATGGAGCGCCCAGTTGCCGGCTTCCCAGTAGTTGAGGCAGGCGTCGGCCAGCTGCGGCAAGCGGTCCAGCATGGCTTGCCCGGTGGCCGCCACCAGCAAGGACCAGAGCGCCAATTCCGAAGGATGGAGGCCGTTGCGTTCCCAGACGGGACGCGGCGGATTCACCACCAGATGCCCGCCGTCGGCACGGTCGCAGAGCACGGTGGACGGGCGCAGCACCTGGCCGCCGGCGCAGCTGAAAAGAATGTGCTCGGGGCTGGGCATGGATGTGTGGTGGTGGTTCATGCCACGCATCATTCCCGACACAGGCCGCGATGGCGATACGGGGCATGATTAAACTCGGCATGCACCATGAGTAAAACGCATACCGAACTGACACCGTTGCTCCAGCCTTCGTCCGTGGTGTCGCATCCGCCGTTGAACGCGGTGCGTGTCTTCGTGGAAGCCGCCAGGCAGTGCAACTTCAGCCGCGCGGCTATGAACCTGGGCATGACGCAGAGCGGTGTCAGCCGGCATGTGGCCAATCTGGAAAACTGGCTGGGCCAGCCGCTGTTTATCCGCGCGGGCGGGCAGTTGCGCCTGACCGATGCGGGCAGGCTGTACCAGGACACGGTCAAGGACGCCGTGGCAAGCATCGACCTGGCCAGCCGTCAACTCAAGGGGCCTACCCGTCGTGATCTCGGCCACCACCGTGACCGGCTCGCGACCCTGATGGTGCGCACCTCTCTGCCCACGTTTTCCATGGCCGTGCTGATACCGGCGCTTTCACGCTTTCAGGCGATGCACCAGGTGGACGTCGAAATCATGACCGCACTGTCGCCCCCGGCGCCCGGTGACTTCTGCGACGTGCTGGTCACGCGCGACCTGGTCATCCCCGACGCCGAACAGTGGCATCTGGCCAACGAGGACCTGATTTGTGTGGCGGCGCCGAGCCTGCGTCATCGGTGCGAGAGTGAGCCCATGCGCAGCTGGCCGTTTCTCGCGCCACGCTCGCGGCCGGACATCCTGCTGCGCTGGGCCGCCGCCATCGGCATTGGTGCGGATCAGATCCGGATCTGCACCAGCTTCGACCATTTCTTCCTCGCCATCGCGGCTGCCAACAGTGGCGCCGGGGTGTTGGTGGTGCCGCGCTGCCTGGTGCTCGATCTGCTGCGGCAGGGCTTGCTGCTGGAGCTGCCGGTGGACTCGGTGCGCGGGGATTCGAGTTATGTGGCGTTCGTGCTGCCCTCCACGCAGCGCCCCGACACGGCGCGTGCGTTCTGCCGTTGGCTCAAGGGCGTGCTGGCCATCTGACTGGCGCCGCTTCGCATGGCATACTGCCGTCCCCCAAACTAGCAGAAGCCTCGCATGGAAACGGAAGTCGCCCCCCAGATACTCGCTGTCCTCAATGAGGGGCGCTTGTCGGGACCACGGCTCAGCCCGGTCGACATCGTCGCCAAGATGGGCGTCTTCGATGCGCGTGAGAAAGCCTACGACCACGCCTGGCTGGCCACGGGCGACATCGTCATCGCAACCGTCTGGGCCGAGCGTGTGAGCCTGGGTGCCGATGGCCGCTGGTTCTGCCTGGAGTCGCTGGACACGCAACTGCGACCCGACGGCCGCCCACGCGCGCCGAACCAGGTGCAAAAGGCCATCGACCGCCTGGCCTTGCTCAAGCGTACCCTGAAGGACGAAAAAGGCTTCAGGGCCGTGCTGCAAACCAATCGGGTGGCCATCGCCGATTTCGAAAGCGACAAGAACGCCAAGGTCTCGATGCGGGTGCGCGATCCCGAGGAATGGCATGTGGCCGCCTGGGAAGCCGAGCAGCAATTCGCCGTGCTTGTGCGCGGCCCGCGCGGCTGGACGCCGACCGCCGCGGAGATCGACGCGGCCCGCGCGCGCTGCGGCATTCCCGAGGCCAAGCCCGAGGCCGTGGCGGCTCAGAATGCCTCGCCGGAAGAACGCCAGTCCGCGGCCGTTGCCTACGTGATGAAGCACTTCGCGGGCTACGGCTACAAGCCAGAAGACGTGCGTAGCCAGAGCCTCGGCTACGACATCGAAGTGACGAACGCCAAGGGTGCAAAACTCCTTCGGGTGGCGGTGAAAGGCACCTCCCCGAAGTCGCCGAATTTCGGGCTGACGCAAGACGAACTCACATGCTCGACCCGCGAGCCGCTGTGGAAGCTGCTGGTGGTGACCGACACCCTGAGCGCCGCGCCGACGCACAAGATCTACAAGCCGACCGAGGTGGAGCAGGCTGAAGGGTTCGAGTCGGCTGAGTAGTTCAGGTGCCGTCAGTGGAGCAGCCTGCTGGCAAGTGGCGAATGCACCGTCACGAAAGCCGCGACATTGACGAACACGGTGCCCCAATAAGCCGAGACGAACGCCGGTTTCGATGATTTGTGGCGCAGCAACTGTTGCGCAAGCAATGCGCCCGGCCAACCGCAAGCCAGGCCGAGCCAGTGCAACGTCGCCTCCGGCGTGCGCCACCGACCGTGGCGTGCAGCCGACTTGTCCATCGCATAGGCCACGAAGGCGACGAGGCTCGCCAGCAGGTAGACCGCGCCGACCCATGGGCTGACCGCCCAGCGCCAGGCCACGAACGCGTAGAGGAGCAGGAAGCCGGGGAGAATCAACAGGCGTGGCAGCGTCCAGTCGGCCTGAAATTCTGTATGGCGCACCCGTGTACGCCTGCTGGCGCGAACGAACTCGACCGCCTTCGCTCTCTTCTTGCCTTGAGGCCCAAGCTCGACTTCGAACGACAAGGGCAGGCCGATGGCCGGGCGGCCGGTGCCTGGCGGGAATGACTTGATGTGGACGAAGATCTCCTGTCCACCTTGCAGCGGCTCGATGAAGCCGAAGCCGCGTTCATCGTTCCAGGATGTGAGGTGGCCGGTGAATCGCATGGGCGCGGTTGCGAAGTCTGGAAGCCGAACTGGATGGACCCGAAGCGGTGCTCAAAAATTGGCGGAAGCGGTGAGATTCGAACTCACGAACCCTTGCGGGTTGCCGGTTTTCAAGACCGGTGCAATCGACCACTCTGCCACGCTTCCAGCGGTCGCCATTCTAACCGTGACTTCTTCCTAGCCCGCCTGCAGCATCCCCTTGGTCTCGATAAACGCCACCACCTCGGCCAGGCCGGCGTTGGTCTTGAGGTTGGTCATCACGAAGGGTTTCAGGCCTTGGGTGTTGGTGCGCATGCGGCGGGTGTCGGCTTCCATCACGGCCAGGTCGGCGCCGACGTGGGGGGCGAGGTCGGTCTTGTTGATGACGAACAGGTCGCTCTTGGTGATGCCGGGGCCGCCCTTGCGCGGGATTTTTTCGCCGGCGGCGACGTCGATCACGTAGATGGTGAGGTCGCTGAGCTCGGGGCTGAAGGTGGCGGCCAGGTTGTCGCCGCCGCTCTCGACGAACACGATGTCGGCGTTGGGGTGCTCCACCAGCATGCGGTCGATGGCCTCCAGGTTGATCGAGCAGTCTTCACGGATGGCGGTGTGCGGGCAGCCGCCGGTTTCCACGCCCATGATGCGTTCGGCCGGCAGGGCGCCGCTCACCGTGAGGATGCGCTGGTCTTCCTTGGTGTAGATGTCGTTGGTGATGGCCACCAGGTCGTATTTCTCACGCATGGCCTTGCACAGCATTTCGAGCAGCGTGGTCTTGCCCGAGCCGACGGGGCCGCCGATGCCGACACGCAGCGGCGGGAGTTTCTTGGTGCGGTGGGCGATGTGGTGGAGTGCGGACATGGTGGTGATCTCAGGATCTGAATAAGCGAGAGTATTGCGTTTCATGCTGGGCCGACAGGATGGCCAGCATGGGGGAAAAGGCCTGGCGGTCTTCTTCGGGCATCTGCATGGCCTGCTCGACGGCAGCGGGAATTTCCGCGGCCAGCCGCGCCAGGATACGCTGGCCCGCGCTCTGGCCCAAGGGCACGGCCTTGATGGCGCTCTGGGTCATGTTCTCGGCCCAGCCGAAGGCGAAGGCGAGCAGGCCGTCGCGCACGCCGGCCTGGGTGGCGGCCACGGCCAGCGCGTAGGCGACGGGGTAGGTGGGCTGCATGGCGGCGCATGCCGCAATCTGCGCGGGCGTGGCGGTGTAGTGGTTGCGTAGCCATTCGAGCAGCGAGCGGCCCATCTGTTCGGTCTGGGCGCGCAGTTCGCTGGTTTCGCGGGTCTGCAGTATCCAGCCGTTGAGCGCGGCCACCTCGGCGGTGTCGCTGCGGCGCCAGGCGGGAATGGCCTTGGCGATCACGGCCAGGTCGCTGCGCGCCAGGCTCAGCTGCAACTGGTCGACGAGCCAGTCGGAGGCCGCGGCTTCGGTGTCTACGCCAGCGCGGTCCACCGCGGCTTCGAGGCCTTCGGAGTACGAGAAGCCGCCCACCGGCAGGGCCGGCGAGGCCAGCCAGATGAGCTGCAGCAGGCTGCTGCCGGACAGGGTTTCAGGCGGGGTGATTGTGGCGCTGGCAGGGCGCTGGCGGTGCAGCGATCGCATCGGCTTGTGTGCCGGCTCGACCGCGGCGGGACGAAGGCGGCGCATCAATGCGAATGGCCGTGCCCGTGGTCATGGTCGCAGCCGGGCCCGTGGACATGGGGCGCGGCAACGACCGGGATTTTCACGGCCACCGGCTTGGGGGCCGCGTGGGTGTGCCCGTGCTCATGGTCGTGATGATCATGGTCACCATGGTCACCATGGTCACCATGGTCATGGCTGTGGCCGCCGTGGCTGTGTCCGCCGGCCGCATAGGCGCCGCCTTCGGGCTCGAAGGCCGCGTCCTGCGCCACCACGGTGAGGTGCATGGCGCGCAGCATGTCGGCCAGCACGTGGTCGGGCTCGATCTTGAGGTGGTCGGGCTTGAGCTCGATCGGCACATGGCGGTTGCCCAGGTGGTAGGCGGCGCGGGTCAAATCAAACGGCGTGCCGTGTTCGCTGCAGGGGGTGATCACCAGCACCGGCTGGGGCGCGGCGATCACTTTCACCAGCGAGCCGTCTTCGGTCACCAGCACGTCGCCGCCACGCACCAGGGTGCCGCGCGGCAGGAACACGCCGAGCTGGCGGCCGAGCGAGTCGGTGGCGTCGAAGCGGCTCTTCTGGCGCACGTCCCAGTCGAGTTCGACGGTGGCGGCACGCTTGAGCAGCACGGGGGCAAGGCCGTGGCCCTGGGCGATGAGTTTGGACGTTTGAAGCATCAGCGCATTAAAACAAGAAATACCGTTGCGCCATGGGGAGGCTCTTGGCCGGGTCGCAGGTCAGCAGCTGGCCGTCGGCACGCACGGTGTAGGTTTGCGCGTCGATTTCCATCTTCGGCAGGTAGTGGTTGTGCACCATGTGGTGCTTGCGCACCTGGCGGACGTTCTTCACCGCGGAGAGCGTTTTTTTCAGGCCGTAGGTTTCGTGGATGCCGGCATCGAGTGCCGAGTTCGACACGAAGGTCAGCGAGCCGCGCGCGATGGCGCCGCCGAACGCGCCGAACATCGGCCGGTAGTGCACCGGCTGCGGCGTGGGAATGGAAGCGTTCGGGTCGCCCATGGCGGCCATGGCGATGAAGCCGCCCTTCAAAATGAGCGCCGGCTTCACGCCGAAGAAGGCTGGCTTCCACACCACCAGGTCGGCCCACTTGCCGACCTCGATGCTGCCCACCTCGTGGCTGATGCCGTGGGCGATGGCCGGGTTGATGGTGTATTTGGCAATGTAGCGCTTGGCGCGGAAGTTGTCGTTGCGGCTGCTGTCTTCGGCAAGGCTGCCGCGCTGCTGCTTCATCTTGTGCGCGGTCTGCCAGGTGCGCATGATGACTTCGCCGACGCGGCCCATGGCCTGGCTGTCGGAGCTCATCATGCTGATGGCGCCCATGTCGTGCAGGATGTCTTCGGCGGCGATGGTTTCCTTGCGGATGCGGCTTTCGGCGAAGGCCAGGTCTTCGGCGATGGCCGGGTCCAGGTGGTGGCAGACCATCAGCATGTCGACGTGTTCGTCGAGCGTGTTGACGGTGTAGGGCATGGTCGGGTTGGTGCTGCTCGGTAAAAAGTTGGCCTCGCCCACCACGCGCAGGATGTCGGGCGCATGGCCGCCGCCCGCGCCTTCGGTGTGGAAGGCGCACAGGCCGCGACCCTTGGTGGCGGCAATGGTGTTCTCGACGAAGCCGGACTCGTTGAGCGTATCGGAGTGGATCGCCACCTGCACGTCGGCGCCTTCGGCCACGTCCAGGCAGTTGCTGATGGCCGCGGGCGTGGTGCCCCAGTCTTCATGCAGCTTCAGGCCGATCACGCCGGCGCTCACCTGCTCGTACAGCGCAGCCGGCAGGCTGGCGTTGCCCTTGCCCAGGAAGCCCAGGTTCATCGGGAACGCATCGGCGGCCTGCAGCATGCGCTCGATGTTCCACGGGCCGGGCGTGCAGGTGGTGGCGAAGGTGCCGGTGGCCGGACCGGTGCCGCCGCCGAGCATGGTGGTGACGCCGGCGGCCAGGGCTTCTTCGATCTGCTGCGGGCAGATGAAGTGGATGTGTGAATCGATGCCGCCGGCGGTGACGATGTTGCCCTCGCAGCTGATGATTTCGGTGCCCGGGCCGATGATGATGTCCACGCCCGGCTGCACGTCGGGGTTGCCGGCCTTGCCGATGGCCACGATGCGCCCGCCCTTCAAGCCGATGTCGGCCTTGACGATGCCCCAGTGGTCGATGATGAGGGCGTTGGTCATCACGCAGTCCACCGCGCCTTCGGCGTTCATGCGCTGCGACTGCGCCATGCCGTCGCGGATGGTCTTGCCGCCGCCGAATTTCACTTCTTCGCCATAGCCGCCGGCGCGCAGGGTGAAGTCTTGCTCGACTTCCACCAGCAGGTCGGTGTCGGCCAGGCGCACCCTGTCGCCCACGGTGGGGCCGAAAATTTCCGCATAGGCGCGGCGTCCGATGGTTGCCATCTTTAGAGTTTCCCTTGGGTGAGGCCGCGAAAGCCATAGACGGTGCGGTCGCCCGAATAGTCGACCAACTCGACGGTGCGTTGCTGCCCCGGCTCGAAGCGCACGGCCGAGCCGGAGGGGATGTTCAGTCGTTTGCCGCGCGCAGCAATGCGGTCGAAGCCCAGCGCGGCGTTGGTTTCGGCAAAGTGGTAGTGCGAGCCGACCTGGATCGGCCGGTCGGCGGTGTTCTGTACCACCAGGGTGAGGGCGGGGCGGCCGGGGTTGATCTCGTGGTCGCCGTCGTCGATGAGGAATTCGCCGGGTGTCATGCGTGTGCCTTCATCAGATCATCTGCAGCAAAAAGGCGCCGCCCAAAAGCGTCACCAGGCCACCCACCACACGCGGCCACCACACGCTGTGCGCGCGCATGGCCAGGCCGATACCCACGCCGGCCAGGTGCAGGCCCATGGTGGCGATCAGCATGCCGGCCAGCGGCGTGAAGCCGTTGCTGCCGCCGGCCAGTTCGGTGCCGTGCGCGATGCCGTGGAAGATGGCGAACACCCCGACGATGCCCGCGGCGAGCGCGGCCGGCAGCTTGGCCTGGCTGGCCACCAGCAGGCCCAGCACCAGCAGCGAGGCGGCGATCATCGGCTCCACCGCCGGCAGCGCCACGCCGCCCAGGCCGAGCAGCGCGCCCACCAGCAGCATGCCGGCAAAGGCGATCGGCGCCAGCCAGACACGGCGTGCCGAGGTCGCGGTCATGGCGCTCCACAGGCCCACGGCCAGCATCGCGGCCATGTGGTCGGCGCCGGTCAGCGGATGCAGCAGGCCGTCCATGAAGACGACGTCGTGTATGCCGCCGTCGCTGCCGGTGTGGGCAAGAGCGGCGGCGGACGCAGCGGCAGCGGCGGCCAGGGCGAGAGTCTTGGCGATCGAGGGACGCATGTTCTGGTTCTCCGTCTGGGTGAAGTTAAACGATGGGTTGATGGACGGTTACGAGCTTGGTGCCGTCCGGGAATGTGGCTTCGACCTGGATGTCCGGGATCATCTCGGCGATGCCGTCCATCACGTCGGCACGGGTCAGTACGCTGCGGCCCTCGCTCATGAGCTGGGCCACGCTCTTGCCGTCGCGTGCGCCTTCCATCACGGCGGCCGAGATCAGGGCCACGGATTCGGGGTAGTTGAGCTTCAGGCCGCGGGCCTTGCGCCGCTCGGCCAACAGGGCCGCGGTGAAGATCAGCAGCTTGTCTTTTTCACGAGGAGATAGTTCCATTTCGTTTTACTCAATAGTTAGCTCGTGCGGCCGCAAATGCCGGCCGAGCACGAGGAGTGAGTTCCATGGTCTTTGCGGAGGTGGTCGGGGAGAAGAAGATCAATCGATTTTGACGCAATACCCATGCCCGCCAACCGATGGCATGAAAGCTGCACCTCCCCGGTGTGCAAGACTTGCCCCAGGCCCCCCCCGAGCGCGCGCCGCTCCCCGATGCGCCACAACACGTGGTGAAGGTCAGGCGCGACTACAACAGCTGGGTGGTCAGCGAGACCATGGAAGACTACGCGCTGCGCTTCACGCCGCAGCGCTTTCGCAAGTGGTCCGAATGGCGTGTGGCCAACACGGCCTTCGGTGCGGCCTCGTTCCTGATCCTGGAGGCGGTGGGCGCCACGCTGCTGGTGCAGCACGGCTTCGTCAATGCCTTCTGGGCCATCGTGGCCACCGGGCTGATCATCTTCCTGGCCGGTCTGCCCATCAGCATCTACGCCGCGCGTTACGGCGTGGACATGGACCTGCTGACCCGCGGCGCGGGCTTCGGCTACATCGGCTCCACGCTCACCTCGCTGATCTACGCCTCATTCACCTTCATCTTCTTCGCGCTGGAGGCCGCGGTGATGGCCTATGCGCTCGACCTGGCGCTGGGCATACCGCCGGTCTGGGGTTATCTCATCTGCGCGGTGGTGGTGATCCCGCTGGTGACACATGGCGTGTCCGTCATCAGCCGGCTGCAGGTGTGGACCCAGCCGCTGTGGCTGGTGATGCTGGTCGTGCCCTTCATCTATGTGGCGGTGCGCGAGCCCGGGGTGTTCAAGGCGGTCATGCACTATGGTGGTGATTCGAGCGGCACAGCTTCGTTCGATATGCTTTCTTTTGGTGCATCTTTGACGGTGGGGATCGCGCTCATCACCCAAATGGGCGAGCAGGCCGACTATTTGCGCTTCATGCCGGTGCGTACCGAGGCCAATCGGCGCAGCTGGTGGTTCGGCGTGCTGGCCGGCGGGCCGGGCTGGGTGATTCTGGGCGTGCTGAAGATGCTGGGCGGCGCCTTGCTGGCCTACCTGGCCATCAGCCACATGGTGCCCGCCGACCGCGCGGTCGACCCCAACCAGATGTACCTGGCGGCCTATGAATACGTGTTCCCCAACTACGGCTGGGCGGTGGTGGCCACGGCCATCTTCGTGGTGCTGTCGCAGCTCAAGATCAACGTGACCAATGCCTACGCCGGTTCGCTGGCCTGGTCGAACTTCTTCTCGCGCATCACGCACAGCCACCCGGGCCGCGTGGTGTGGGTGGTGTTCAACACGCTCATCGCCTTCATGCTGATGGAGATGAACGTGTTCGAGGCGCTGGGCGACGTGCTCGGGCTGTATTCCAACATCGCCATCGCCTGGATGATGGCGGTGGTGGCCGACCTGGTGGTCAACAAGCCGCTGGGCCTGTCGCCGCCGGGTATCGAGTTCAAGCGCGCCTACCTGTACGACATCAACCCGGTGGGCGTGGGTGCGATGGGGCTGGCCTCGGCGTTGTCCATCTCGGCCTATCTCGGCATGTTCGGGCCGATGGCGCAGGCGTTCTCGGCGGTGATCGCGCTCGGCACGGCGTTCATGACGTCGCCGCTGCTGGCCTGGTGGACCAAGGGCAGGTATTACATCGCCCGTGGCCCTCAAGTTGACTGGCTGAGTGCTGCAGAAGCACCCGAAGCCGACAGCAGCTACAAGCGTTATGCCGTCAAGAACTGCGTGATCTGCGAGCGCCCCTACGAAGGCCCCGACATGGCGCATTGCCCGGCCTACCAGGGGCCGATCTGTTCGCTGTGCTGCACACTCGACGCGCGCTGCGGCGACCTGTGCAAGCCGCATGCGGCCTTGTCGGTGCAGTGGTCGGCGGCCCTGCGCTGGCTGCTGCCGCGGCGCATCTGGCCGTACCTGGACACCGGCCTCGGCCACTTCATTTTGCTGATGCTGGTGGTGGTGCCGCTGCTGGCCACGGTGTTCGGCCTGCTGTATTACCAGGAGCTGCGCGCGCTGGCGCTGGTGGTGACCAATGCCGACATCCTCGGCGCCATGGAAGGCGCGCTGCGCTCGGGTTTCCTCAAGGCCTACATGGCGCTGCTGGTCACGGCCGGCATCGTCGCCTGGTGGCTGGTGCTGGCGCACAAGAGCCGGCAGGTGGCGCAGGAGGAGTCGAACCGGCAGACCCACCTGCTGCAGCGCGAAATCGAACTGCACCGCCAGACCGACCAGGCCCTGCAGGACGCGCGCCTGGTGGCCGAGCGGGCGCGCCAGGCCGCCGACCTGGCCAACCAGGCCAAGAGCCGCTACATCAGCGCCATCAGCCACGAACTGCGCACCCCGCTCAACAGCATCCTCGGCTATGCGCAGCTCATGGGCGAAGACACGGCCGTGCCGCCCCACCGCCAGCAAGCGGTGAGCGTGATCAAGCGCGGCGGTGAGCACTTGCTGTCGCTGATCGAAGGCACGCTCGACATCGCCCATATTGAGTCCGGCAAGCTCACGCTGAATGTGAAGCCGATGCGCTTCGCCGACGCCATGCACGAGATGTGCGAGATGTTCGAACCCCAGGCCCGCGCCAAGGGCCTCGAGTTTCGTTTCGCGCCCGAGGGTGTGCTGCCCGAGGTGGTACGTGCCGACGAGAAGCGTGTGCGCCAGATCCTGATCAACCTGCTGGGCAACGCCATCAAGTTCACCGCCCAGGGCCATGTGCGGTTGCGCGTGCGTTATGCGCGCGAGCTGGCGATGATCGAGATCGAAGACAGCGGCCCGGGCCTGGCCGCGCCCGAGCTGGCCAGCATCTTCGAGCCCTTTGCGCGCGGTGCCGCCAGCAGCCAGGCCGCGCCCGGTGCCGGCCTGGGCCTGACCATCGCCAAGATGCTCACCGACCTGATGGGCGGCGAGATGACGGTGACCAGCACGCTCGGGGTCGGCGCGGTGTTCCGCATCAAGCTGTTCCTGCCTGAGCTGCATCCGTCCACCATCGGCCCGCGCGCCCTGGTGGCCGCCTCGCCCCGCCCGCAGCGCCGCGGCTACCTTGGTCCACGCCGCACCCTGCTGGTGGTCGACAACGAAGAGGCCGACCGCGAACTGCTGGTGCAACTGCTCAGCCCTCTCGGCTTCGAGCTGCGCACTGCCGCCAGCGGCCATGACGCACTCGACCTGCTGGCCACCGGCTACCAGCCCGACGTGGTGCTGATGGACCTGGCCATGCCGGGCATCGACGGCTGGGAGACCATCCGAAGAATGCGCGCCGCCGGCCATACGGAGGTACAGGTGGCCATCGTTTCGGCCAATGCCTTCGACAAGGCGCTGGAGAACGACGTCGGTATCCGGCCGGAAGACTTCATCGTCAAGCCGGTGCGGCACAGCGAGCTGCTCGACTGGCTGGAGCGGCGCCTGGCCCTGCAGTGGACCGACACGCCCGCGGCCGAGGCCGCGCCTGAGACCGTGGCGGCAGTGCCGCGGGTCTGGCCCAGCGCCGAGCGGCTGCAGGCCCTGGCCGAGGCAGTGCAACTGGGCTACTACCGCGGTGTGCTCAACCAGCTCGGTACCATCGAGGCCGGAGAACCCGCCTGCGTTGGCCTGGTGAATGAGATCCGCGGCTTGGCGCGACAATTCCAGTTTGAAACCATCGGCCGCCTGCTGGCCGAAGCGCCGTCCTCGTCCCTGTCCAAAGATGTCCCTACCGCCCGTTGATTCACCCGTTGATTCACCGCATCCCGATGCAGTGCAGGCCGCCCAGGCAACGGACGGCCCGCTGGACCGCGCCAACAGCGATGTTGTGCTGATCGTCGACGACGTGCCCGACAACCTGGCCATGCTGCACGACGCGCTCGACGAATCGGGCTACACCGTGCTGGTGGCCACCAGCGGCGAAACCGCGCTGCAGCGCGCCGCCCAGGCCCTGCCCGACATCGTGCTGCTCGACGCCATGATGCCCGGCATGGACGGCTTCGAGGTGGCGCGCCGGCTCAAGGCGCTGCCGGCCACGGCCCACATCCCGATCATCTTCATGACCGGCCTGACCGAGACCGAGCACCTGGTGGCCGCGCTGGAGGCCGGCGGCGTGGACTACGTCACCAAGCCGATCAAGCCCAAGGAAGTGCTGGCCCGCATGAACGTGCATCTGCAGGGTGCGCGGCGTGCGCGCCAGGAGGTACGCCAGGCCGGCCAGGCGCGCAATGCGCTCGACGCCTTCGGCTACGCCAGCATCACCGTGCGCGCCAGCGACGGCCGGCTGATGTGGCAGACCCCGCTGGCGCGCGACCTGCTGCGCCGCTATTTCGGCACGCCCCTGCCGCATCTGCAAAACACCGCGCCCCAGGTGGTCATCGACTGGCTGCGCAAGCATTTGCCGCTGCTGGACGCGATGCGCTCGGCCCAGGTTGAGCCGCCGCGCCTGAGTGTGGAGCAGGGCGCGCAGAGCCTGAGCTTTCGCCTGCACCAGCAGACCGGCGACAGCGAAGGTGGCGGCGACTGGCTGATCGTGATGCGCGAGGTCTCGGACGCCGCCGTGATCGAAGCCATGAGCCTGTGCTTCAAGCTCACCGGCCGCGAAGCCGAGGTGCTGTACTGGGTGGTCAAGGGCAAGACCAACCGCGACATCGGCGAGATCCTGGGCAGCAGCCCGGCCACGGTAAAGAAGCACCTGGAGCGCGTCTACGTGAAGATGGGCGTGGAGACCCGCACCGCGGCGGCCGGCATGGCGATGGGGAAGATCCGGCAGTTGCACCCGCAGTTCGAGGGGTGAGGGCAGGGTTCAGGGCATTGGCATTGGCATTGGCGCTCCGGGAAACCCGTCGCTCGCCAACGTTCGCTGCAGAATGGAGCGTTGTTTAATTTAACGGGAGGTACGCATGCGTTTTGTATCCACAGTCGGTTCTATCCTCATCGCTGCAATGCTCGCGGCTTGTGCTGCGCCACTGACGCCGCCAACGCCGCCCACGGTCGCGCAGTCCCATCTGGATGCGGTGCAAACCGCTGCGACGCTGCGCATCTGCACGCCTGGCGACTACAAGCCCTTCAGCTTCCAGAAGCCGGACGGCAGTTACGAGGGCATCGACGTGGACCTGATGACTGGCTTCAGCGCCAGCCTGGGTGCCAAGCCGCTGTGGGTCAAGACCACCTGGGCCAACCTGCTGCCCGACCTGACCGCGGGCAAGTGCGACATTGCCGTGGGCGGTGTTTCGGTCACCACGGACCGGCAAAAACGCGCCTTCTTCAGCACGGCCTACATGGTCAACGGCAAGACGCCGATCGCGCGCTGCGCCGATGTCGCGAAGTACCAGAGCGTGTCCGCCATCGACCAGCCGGGCACCCGGGTGATCTTCAATCCGGGCGGCAGCAACGAGCGGTTTGCACGTGCCAACTTCAAGCAGGCCAAGCTCACGCTGCATGGTGAGAACATCACCATCTTCGACGAGATCCTGGCCGGCCGTGCCGACGTGTTCGTCACCGAGGCCGCAGAGGCGCTGACGCAGCAAAAGCTCAAACCAGGCCTGTGCGCGGTCAACCCCGACAAGCCCTTGCAATACGGCGAAATGGGCTGGATGCTGCCGCGCGATGACGTGGCCTTCAAGGCCTATGTCGACCAGTGGCTGCATTTGAACCAGGCCGGCGGCGACTTTCAGCGCGTCATGGACCGCTGGCTTAAATAACCCGCGTGCTCAGTCCGAACGGCGGCATGTTCCGCTGGGCTCATGTCCACATCCGTTCGCCCTGAGCTTGTCGAAGGGCACCCGATCATCCTGAGCCCAGTCGAAGGGCCTGAGCTTGTCGAAGGGGCTCGTACAGGCCCTATTCCAGCTCGTCGATGGGGTTCGGCTCCGCGTCGGTCTTGCCGGCTTCCATGGCGAAGCGGTCGCGGGTGCGGATGTAGTAGCTCGCGCCGAAGCGGGCCACGGGAAAGTAGTTTTGCAGCTTCACACGGTGGCGCTCGATGTCGATCAGGTCGTCGCGCGCATGCAGCCACAACACCTCGCCGATGAAGATGTGGCGGCTGGCGGTCTCCAGGGTTTCGGACAGCTTGCATTCGAAGGCCACCGGCGCTTCGGCGATGCGTGGTGGGTTCACGGCCATCGAGGCCGCGGTGCTCAGGCCCACGTGGTCGAGTTCGCTGCGCGAGGCGGGCAGGGTTTCGCCGCAGCGGTGCATCTGCTCGGCCATGGGTTCGTCGGCGATGTGCACCACGAACTGCCCGTTGGCCAGGATGTTGGCCGAGGTGTCCTTCAGGTGGTGGTCCCGCAGCTTGTTGATGCTGATCATCAGGATCGGCGGGTCTTCGCCGAGCATGTTGAACATGCTGAACGGGGCCGCGTTGACCACGCCCTCGGCGTTCTGCGTGGTGACCAGCGCGATCGGCCGCGGCACGATCAGGCTGGCCATCAATTTGTAGCGCTGGTAGGCGGTGAGGGTGGCGAAGTCGATTTGCATGGGGCCTTTTCGTTGGTGGCGACGGACTGCTGCGCGGCCTATTTGTCGACGAAGAGCGATTGCCCGATCACGTAGAACTGCCCACCCGCCACGTAATGCAGCGTGCGCAGTGTTTCGGGGGCCTCGTCGAAGTGCCAGTGTCCGTTCGAGAAGACGCGGCTGTCGGCCCAGGCTTCGACCACTTCGCCGATGAACAGGTCGTAGGCCGTCTGGTTGTGCGGCTCGCGCAGCACGCGGCAGGCCAGCCAGGCCACGCAGCCGTTGACCAGCGGCGCGGCGGGGTGACCGCTGTCGAAGGTGGTGACCCCGTACGTGGCGAGTTTGTCGGGCATGGTCTTGGCGCTGTCCGTGCCCACGGCCAGGGTCTGCCTGGCGAAGCCCGCGCAGGGCACGCTGAGCGCGAAGAAGCCGCTGGCTTCCACCAGCTCGCGGGTGCGGGTGGCCTTGTCCAGCACGACCGTGACCTTGGGGGGCGCGAAGTCGAGGGGCATGGCCCAGGCTGCCGCCATCACATTGGTGTTGCCGCCGTGTGCCGACGACACCAGTACCGTCGGACCGTGGTTCAGCAGCCGGTAGGCCTTTTCCAGCGGGACGGCGGTGACGTGGTCGGGCATTCGGGGCATGGGGAGTCGAGGTCGTGCAAAAGGCGGATGTTAGACGTTTCGGGCGTTTGGAGCCGTGCGGCGCCCATGCTGTGGGTTTGATTTCCAGTGCGTTCACTGACTGGCCATGACGGGCCTGACGCCGACGCGGCTTCGATCAAACCACTGCGCGCTAACTACCCGCCAACCAGTGCGGTATACGCTTCGCGCGTGGCAGGCGCCACCGAAGCCACCAGCTGCGCATAGGCCGTCTGGTGCCTGGCCAGCATGCGTGCCGAAGCCACGACCTTGGACTTGCAGAACCAGTGGCAGGTGTGCTGCATCAAAAACAGTTCGGCCGACATGGTGAAGGCCTTGTCCTTGTAGCTGCGGCCGGCGCGTTCATCGGCGGCGGCGGAAATGCCCATGGCGTGGATCACGAAGGCCTTGCGCAGGTCGAAGGTGGCCGATGGAAACAGCACATTGGCATAGGGCACGGCCACCGGCAGCTGGCTCACCCGCGCTTCCTCGGCCGGCACCTTGACGAAGTCCGCCGTGAAACGGCTGAACTGCTCGCAGAGCTGCATCTCCGTGGTGCGCAGCAGCCGCCAGATCTGCTCGCGCCGCTCGTTGTCGTTTTCGCCGAGCGCGCGCAGGTAGCCCTGGGTGAGGTTCTCCATGAGCTTTTCGATCTGGTAATTGCCGAGGTGGCTGCCGAGCAGGGCAACGCGGTGGCGCTGCTCCCTGGACTTGATCAGGTAGGCGCCGAAGGCGATCAGCGCCAAGAGAATGAGGATTTCCATAACGAGAGGAGGTGGCTGAACGGAACGGCGGGTAGGGGCAAACGGAGGATCGAATGGAAGAGTTTAGGGCCTGGGCCGACACGGCTTGCGCTCCCCGTCTTTTGCACAAACAATGCGCGCTGGCCGCGGTCAGCCGCGGGCCGGATGTGATCAATTTTGCGACAAGAAACAACGGAGACAAAACATGCATTTTCCAACCGATTCCGCCTCGTCATCACCATCGGCATCGCGGCGCCTTGCGCTGCAGACCGCCGTTGCCACCGGGCTTGGCGGCTTCCTGGCCGGCATCGGCGAGATGGCCATGGCCCAGTCCGGGCAGGTCGAGACGCTGAGGCTCGTCACCGGCTTCGCGGCCGGCGGCACCTCCGACACCCTGTGCCGTCGCCTGGCAACCAGGCTCTCGCCCGACTTCGCCAAGACCACGGTGGTCGAGAACCGCACCGGCGCCGGCGGGCAGATCGCCATCCAGTTCGTCAAGGCCCAGGCTGCCGACGGCGCGACGATGCTGCAGACGCCGACCTCGATGCTCACCATCTACCCGCACATCTACAAGAAGCTGCCCTATGACCCGGTGGCCGACCTGACGCCGGTGTCGCTGGGCTGCGTGTTCGACTTCGGCTTTGCCGTGGGGCCGGCCGTGCCGCTGGAGGTGAAGAACGTGCCCGACTTCCTGGCCTGGGCCAAGGCCCACCCCGCCAAGGCCAACTTCGGCTCGCCCGCGGCCGGCTCCACGCCGCATTTCATCGGCGCGCTGCTCGGCAAGAGCGCCGGGGTGGAGATGCAGCATGCGGCCTACCGCGGCACGCAGCCGGCCATGCTCGACCTGCTGGGCGGCAACATCTCGGCCGTGTCCGGCCCGATCGGCGACATCACCCAGCATCTGCCCACCGGCAAGGTGCGCATCCTCGGCGTGTCGGGCGAAAGCCGCAGCCGCTTCGCGCCCGATGTGCCCACGTTCCTGGAGCAGGGCCTGAAGGGCATGGCCTTCAGCGAATGGTTTGCCTTGTTCCTGCCGCCGAAGGCACCTGCCGAGCTGGTGGCGCGGCTGAACGCGGCGGTGAAGGCCGCGCTGGCCAACAAAGAGATCGTCGACGGCCTGGGCACCTTCGGCCTGGAGGCCATGTCGTCCACGCCCGCCGAGCTGGCCGAGCTGCTGCGCAAGGACACGGCGCGCTGGGCGCCGATCGTGAAGCAGATCGGCTTCACGGCAGACACTTGATAAGTGAAGAAATGAGGGCGTAGGGGCCGGCCGACCGGGCCTGGGCAAGGCTGGCCGCAAACTGCTAACCTGCGCGGGCAGCCATCCCATCGGAGCCTCCCTTGCCAGAATCCCCCAGCGGCCAGCCGGCCAATAACGACATCCACGGCATCCATTTCTACGAACCCAGGAACGGCCATGGCCTGCCGCACGACCCGTTCAACGCCATCGTCGGCCCGCGGCCCATCGGCTGGATCTCGTCGCATGATGCCCAGGGCCGGCTGAACCTCGCGCCCTACAGCTTCTTCAACGCCTTCAATTACATTCCGCCCATCGTCGGCTTCGCCAGCATCGGTGCCAAGGACAGCCTGCGCAACATCGAGCAGACCGGCGAGTTCGGCTGGAACCTCGCCACCCGCGCGCTGGCCGAGCCCATGAACCAGAGCTGTGCCGCCGTGCCGCCTGAAGTGGACGAGTTCGTGCTGGCCGGCCTCACGCCGCAGGCCTCGCGCATCATCGGTGTGCCGCGTGTGGCCGAGAGCCCGGTGTCCTTCGAATGCAGGCTGAGCCAGATCCTGCAGTTGCAGGGCGCGGACGGCCACAAGGTACCTACCTGGCTGGTGCTTGGCGAGGTGGTGGCCATCCACATCGCCAAGGCCTTGCTGAAGAACGGCATCTACGACACGGCCGCCGCCCGGCCCATCCTGCGCGGCGGCGGGCCGGCCGACTATTTCGAGGTGCAGCCCGAAGCCTTGTTCAAGATGTGGCGACCCAGAGTGTAGGAAAGACCTTTTCTTCCGTTTGGGTTAAACTTGCACAAGTTCCAGTACAAGTAAGGGCAGTCCATGCGCATCGTCACTTATTCAGAAGCCCGCAGTTCGTTGAAGTCCGTGCTCGACGCCGTGCATGAAGACGCCGACGTCACGGTCATCAGCCGCCGCGATGGCGCCGACGCGGTGGTGATGTCGCTCGATCATTACGAAAGCCTGATGGAAACGATGCATCTTTTGTCGACGCCCGCCAATGCGCAGGCGCTGGGGCGGGCGGTGCAGCAGGATCGTGATGGGCTGGCGCTGCGGCGCACGTTGGCGCAGGCTTGAAAGACGTCCAAGGTGGCAAGGGACATCCGGCTCGTGCCCGACGCGTGGGAGGCGTACACGTGGTGGCAAGGCCAGGACAAAAAGACCTTGCGCCGCATCAACACGCTGATCGAGGCGGCAGTGCGTGATCCTTTCGATGGCATCGGCAAACCCGAGCCGCTGGTTGGCAATCTGGCCGGTTATTGGTCGCGGCGCATCGACGGCGCACACCGCTTGGTCTACCGCGCAACGGACACTGAACTGGTGGTGATTGCCTGCAGGTTTCACTATGGTGACTGACCCATGAACATTTCCGTGCCAACCGACCTCAAATGTCGAGCCCTCGCAGCCTGCCTGTGGCTCGCGTCCCTGTCCGCGTTCGCTGAGTTGCCGCGGCACGACCTCATCGTCGAGCTGCGCCAGATCGAGGACCAGGCCGGTTATGTGGTCAGCACCCAGCCGCGCACGCCCGCGCTGGCGCCGCAGCAGGTGCAGGTGCGCAACGGCGAAAAGGCCGTGCTGCGCATGGGCCAGTCCATGCCGGTGAAATGGACGCAGTCGGTCGCGGTGCAAAGCGGCCGCACCGAAGGCGCGGGTGTGAGCTACGGCCTGACCTGGATGCAGGCCGGCCAGAGCTTCACCGTGACGCCGCGCTGGCCCGGCGGCAAACAGCCGGTGGTGTTGCAGGTCGAGGTGCAGTCGGCCAGTGTCGATGCCTCCACCGGCGCCGAGTTGCCGACCCAGCAGCGCAGCGAGTTGGCCACCACCCTCAGCGCCCCGCTGGGGCAGTGGGTGACGCTGGCTTCAACCGGTGGTGAACAGCAGCAAAAGGGCGTCTACAGCAGCCGCGCCGCGGCCGATACCAGGCAACTGATCCAGGTGCGTGTGTCGGCGCGTTGAGCTTCGGGGCGCGGCCGGCCGGCTGGGATAATCGAGGCTTTTCGAGATTTGCAAAGAACCGAAGTGATGGAACAAGAACAACCCGAACCGATCGAGGAATACGTCCCCGGCATCGCCAACGGCCGCAACTTCATGGCCAAGCTGCGCCGGGTGGGAGATGGCCCCTGGTTCATCGACCTGGTCCACGTCGAAGGCCTGGCGCCCCTGAGCGACAGCGGCCGCACCTGGCCCACGCGCGAAGAGGCCGCAGAGGCCGCCGAGAAACTGGTGGCGGCGCTGGCCCACTGATATCCATCGGTCCGTCACCCCATCGGCCCGTCGAGATACGCCACCCGGCGTATTTCCCACATCCCCCGGCTTCCCTAAAGTTGACCCATCGACGCGACAGGCCCTGCAGACAAACAGGGCGGCGCGTCGAGCAGGTTCATTCAACTTTGGAGAAGTTCACATGCAACGTCGTTTTACCCTCAAGGCCCTCAGTGCCGCCACCGCTGCCGTCGCTCTGACCGGCTTGTCTGCCTTGCCCGTCCATGCGCAAGACACCATCAAGGTGGGCGTGCTGCACAGCCTGTCGGGCACCATGGCCATCTCCGAGACTGTCTTGAAGGACACCGTGCTGATGGCGATCGACGAGATCAATGCCAAGGGCGGCGTGCTCGGCAAGAAGCTCGAACCCGTGGTGGTGGACCCGGCTTCCAACTGGCCGCTGTTCGCTGAAAAGACCAAACAACTGCTGGGCCAGGACAAGGTTGCCGTGATCTTCGGCTGCTGGACTTCGGTGTCGCGCAAGTCGGTGCTGCCAGTGGTCGAGGAAATGAACGGCCTGCTGTTCTACCCCGTGCAGTACGAAGGTGAAGAGCTGTCGAAGAACGTGTTCTACACCGGTGCCGCGCCCAACCAGCAAGCCATCCCCGCCGTCGATTATTTGATGAGCAAGGCCGGTGGCGGCGCGAAACGTTGGGTACTGCTCGGTACCGACTATGTGTACCCACGCACCACCAACAAGATCCTGCGCGCCTACCTGAAGAGCAAGGGTGTGAAAGACACCGACATCGACGAGAAGTACACCCCGTTCGGCCACAGCGACTACCAGACCATCGTGGCCGACATCAAGAAGTTCTCCGCTGGCGGCAAGACGGCAGTGGTGTCCACCATCAACGGCGACTCCAACGTGCCGTTCTACAAGGAACTGGGCAACGCCGGCCTGAAGGCCAAGGACGTGCCGGTCGTCGCCTTCTCGGTGGGCGAAGAAGAACTGCGCGGCGTGGACACCAAGCCGCTGATCGGCCATCTGGCCGCCTGGAACTACTTCATGAGCATCAAGAGCCCGGCCAACACCGAGTTCATCAAGAAGTGGAGCGACTACGCCAAGGCCAAGAAGCTGCCCGGTGCGGACAAGCCTCTGACCAATGACCCGATGGAAGCCACCTACATCGGCATCAACATGTGGAAGCAGGCCGTCGAGAAGGCCAAGTCCACCGACACCGACAAGGTCATCGCCGCCATGGCCGGCCAGAAGTTCAACGCGCCGTCGGGCATCGTCTCCGAGATGGACGCGAAGAACCACCACCTGCACAAGTCGGTGTTCATCGGTGAAATCAAGGCCGACGGCCAGTTCAACGTGGTGTGGAAGACGCCGGGCCCGGTCAAGGCCAAGCCATGGAGCCCGTACATCGAAGGCAATGACAAGAAGCCTGACGAGCCAGCGACGAAGTAAGAGTAAGGGACTGGCTTTCTTCTCTCTTGCTCCCTCTCCCGCACGCGGGAGAGGGAGCAACACCGGTGAATCCGTCAACGCTGCCGACCCACCAGGCACCTCATGTCGATCCGAAAAATATTCCTGATATTGCTGCTGCTCATTGCCAGCCACGCGCATGCGCTCACCGCCGCAGAAGCCAAGGCGCTGGCCATCGGCGAGACCGAGGACCGCATCACAGCCTTGACCAAAGCCGTCGCCAATGCCGACGAAAAAACCGTCGCCTTCATCCAGGCGCTGTCCGACGACCAGGTCAAGACGCTGGGTGACAAGGTGTTCGTCTTGCAGGGTGACAAGGCGGTCGATCCGGTGACCGGTACCGCGTTGACACTGCCCGCCGATGCCGAAGACGTGATCAACAACAACCAGATGCGCGGCGAGCTCGACAACGCGCTGGCCGCCGCCAAGCTGTTTTCCAAAGACGACGCGGTGCGTGCCGCCTCGGTCAAGACGCTGCTGGCCGAGCCCGACGAAAACAAGCTGGCCATCGTCGAAAAGGCCTTCGCCACTGAGACCGTGCCCGCCATCAAGGCGCAGCTCGGCCTGCTGCGCGGTGCGCTGCTGGTCAACAGCGAAGACAAGGCGAAACGCCTCGACGCCATCAAGACCCTGGCCGACAGCAGCAACCCCGCCACCAAGACCGTGCTGCTCGCGCGGCTGCAGAACGAGCCCGAAGCCGACGTCAAAGTGGCGCTGACCGCGGCGTTGGCCAAGGTCGATGCGGCCCTCGCCTGGGGCGACAAGCTCGGCGCGATCTTCAGCGGCATCAGCCTGGGCTCGATCCTGCTGCTGGTGGCGCTCGGCCTGGCCATCACCTACGGGCTGATGGGCGTGATCAACATGGCCCACGGCGAACTGATGATGATCGGCGCCTATGCCACCTACGTGGTGCAGACCGTCTTCCTCAAATACCTGCCGGGTGCGTTTGACTGGTATCTGGTGGCTGCCGTGCCGGTGTCCTTCCTGGCATCGGCCCTGGTGGGTGCGGCGCTCGAACGCAGCGTGCTGCGTTTCCTCTACGGCCGTCCGCTCGAGACCTTGCTTGCCACCTGGGGCATCAGCCTGATGCTGCAGCAAGGCGTGCGCAGCCTGTTCGGCGCGCAGAACGTGGGCGTGGAAAACCCGGTGTGGATGAGCGGCGGCGTGCAGGTGCTGGCCAACCTTTCGCTGCCCTACAACCGCCTGGTGATCATCGCCTTCGCCGTGGCCGTGCTGCTGGGCGTGGGCTGGCTGATCGGCAAGACGCGGCTCGGCCTGTTCGTGCGCGGCGTCACGCAAAACCGGCCCATCGCCTCCTGCATGGGCGTGAACACCGCGCGCATCGACACCTATGCGTTTGCACTCGGCTCGGGCATCGCGGGCCTGGCCGGCTGCGCGCTGAGCCAGGTCGGCAACGTCGGGCCGGATCTCGGCCAGGGCTACATCGTGGACGCGTTCATGGTGGTGGTGCTCGGCGGCGTGGGCCAGCTGGCCGGTACCGTCTACGCCGCCATGGGCCTGGGCATCCTCAACAAATTCCTGGAGGGCTGGACCGGTGCCGTGCTGGCCAAGATCGCCGTGCTGGTGATCATCATCATCTTCATCCAGAAGCGCCCGCAAGGCATTTTCGCCATGAAGGGCCGCTCCGCGGAAGCTTGACATGAATCAACCCCCACGCTCATCGCTCCGCGTATCGCTGCCCCCCGAGGGGGCGCGTCAGTGCCTTCGGGCGGCCGGGCGTCACTGACATGCGCAATCCAAGCACTCCCATGCACGCCGTCTCCCTTCCCGCCAAAGGCCCGTTGCTGACCCGCGCTGGCTGGAGCAGTTTCTTCCTCGCGCTGATCGTGGTCTGCGCCGTCGTGCCGCTGCTGAACCTGTGGATTCCCGCCGGCAGCCTCTGGCACATGAGCGACTACGCCATTGCTCTGGTCGGAAAGATCATGTGTTACGCCATCTGCGCGCTGGCCATGGATTTGATCTGGGGCTACACCGGCATCCTGAGCCTGGGCCACGGGCTGTTCTTCGCGCTCGGTGGTTATGCCATGGGCATGTATTTGATGCGCCAGATCGGCCGCGACGGCAACTATAAAAGCGACCTGCCCGACTTCATGGTGTTCCTCGACTGGAAGACCTTGCCCTGGCACTGGACCTTCAGCGACAGCTTCATCGCCACGCTGCTGCTGATCGTGCTGGTGCCGGGCCTGGTGGCGCTGGTGTTCGGCTTCTTCGCCTTCCGCTCGCGCATCAAGGGGGTGTACTTTTCCATCATCACCCAGGCCATGACGTTTGCCGCGATGCTGCTGTTCTTCCGCAACGAAACCGGCTTTGGCGGCAACAACGGCTTCACCGATTTCAAGCGCATCCTCGGCATGCCGATGGCCACCACCTCGATGCGCATGACGCTGTTCGTGCTCACCGGCCTGGTGCTGCTCGGCTTCTTCTTGTTCGCCAAATGGCTGGTGGGCAGCAAGTACGGCCGGGTGCTGCAGGCGATCCGCGACGCGGAAACGCGGGTCATGTTCTCGGGGTATTCGCCGCTGGGCTACAAGCTCAGCATCTGGGTGATCTCGGCCGTGATGTGCGGCGTGGCCGGCGCCCTGTACGTCACGCAGGTCGGCATCATCAACCCAAGCGAGATGAGCCCGGCGAACTCGATCGAGATCGCCGTGTGGGCCGCCGTGGGGGGCCGGGCCACGCTGATCGGGCCGATCCTCGGCGCCTTCATCGTCAACGGCGCGAAGAGCTGGCTTACCGTGGCCTATCCCGAGTTCTGGCTGTATTTTCTGGGCGCGCTGTTCATTGCGGTGACCTTGTTCCTGCCTGATGGGGTGGTCGGACTGGTGAAGAAGTTGAAGGGAGGCAAGGTATGAGCGACGCACGGCCGCCCGAAGGCGCGAACACCCCCTCGGGGGGCAGCGCAGTACATGAAATGACAAGCGTGGGGGCTCGTCCATGACGCCCGATCTGATGGAAGAGGGCGCGCGGCGCGTGGCGGGCCATGCGGCGCAGGCGGAAACCGGCAAGACCGAATCCGGCGGCCGTGAAGCCGGTTTCTCGCGCATCCACACGCCAGGCGTTGTCGACGTGACCCATGGCCGCATCCTGTACCTCGAAGACGTGCACGTGAGCTTCGACGGCTTCAAGGCCATCAACGGCCTGTCGCTCGACATCGCGCCCGGCGAACTGCGCTGCGTGATCGGCCCGAACGGCGCGGGCAAGACGACGATGATGGACATCATCACCGGCAAGACCCGGCCGAACACCGGCAAGGTGTTCTTCGGCAGCACCATCGACCTGTTGCGCCACAACGAACCCGAGATCGCCCAGCTGGGCATCGGCCGCAAGTTCCAGAAGCCGACGGTGTTCGAGAAACTCAGCGTGTTCGAGAACCTCGAGCTCGCGCTGAAGATGGACAAACGTGTGAAGTCTTCGATGCTGCACAAGCTCGACTCGGCACAGAGCGACAAGCTGGCCGACATGCTGCACACCATCCATCTTGCCGACAGTGTGTCGCGCATGTCGGGGAATCTGAGCCATGGGCAGAAGCAGTGGCTGGAGATCGGCATGCTCTTGATGCAGGACCCGAAGTTGCTGCTGCTGGACGAGCCGGTGGCGGGGATGACGGATGAGGAGACGGCGCGGACTGCTGAATTGTTTTTGACTTTGAAGGGCAAACATTCGCTGATGGTGGTCGAGCACGACATGGGTTTCATCAAGACGATTTCTGAGATCGTGACGGTGTTGTGTGATGGCAGTGTTTTGGCGCAGGGGACGTTGGACCAGGTGCAGGCGGATGAGCGGGTGATTGAGGTTTATCTTGGGCGGTAGGTTGTTCTCTTCGGGGGGCGCTGCTGGCCGGTATTCGCACCGGCGGGCGAGTAACTTTTATAGAAATCGGCAAAGCCGATTTTCTTGTGCGGACCGGCGTGCTTCGCACGCGGGGTTTGCTCACTTCGCGAAGCGAAGTTACGCAAACACCAAAAGTCACCAAAAGAAAGCGCCCCTACTGTCTGCGACCCTTCGCTGCGCTACGGGCGACCTGCGCTGGGAGGTGTCGGCGGGGGTCTTGCTCGAACTCGCTGCGCTCAAACAGTCGCAAGCCCTGATCCCGCCGCCCCCTCCCATCGCAGGCGCAGCCACAAGGGGGAAGTCGGGGACAGGCCATTGCTTCGCTCGGCGGACAGCCAACATCCGCGATGCGCAGCGAGCCGTGACGGTATTGGGCTTTGCCGAGCGCAGCGACGGCTCTCCCCGCCCTTCTGGATGCGCCGAGGAGCGCAGGGCTCAGCGGATCAGGGCTTGCGACTGTTTGAGCGCAGCGAGTTCGAGCAAGACCCCGCTGAGCCCGAGCACCGCAGGTTGCCCGGAGCGCAGCGCAGGGACGCAGGCAGTAGGGTCGCCTTCTCTTTGGTTACTTTCTCTTGGCGAAGCAAGAGAAAGTGACTCGCCCGCCGGGGCGAGACCCGGCCTCCACCCGTCAAGGCGAGAACAAAAATGCTGAACGCAAAAAACATCAACCAGTACTACGGCGGCTCCCACATCCTGCGCGACGTGAGCCTCACCGCTACCCTCGGCAAAGTCACCGTCCTGCTAGGCCGCAACGGCGTAGGCAAGACGACCCTGCTCAAATCCCTCATGGGCCTGGTCCCCATCAAGACCGGCACGATCGAACTCGACGGCAAACCCATCCAGGCCGCCACACCCTACGAGCGCGCCCGCGCCGGCGTCGGCTTCGTGCCGCAAGGCCGCGAAATCTTCGCCCGCCTCACGGTGGAAGAAAACCTGCGCATGGGCCTGGCCTACAAAAGCGCCGGCACGCCGATCCCGGCCGAACTGTTCACGCTGTTCCCGGTGCTCAAGCAGATGCTCAACCGCCGCGGCGGCGACCTCTCGGGCGGGCAGCAGCAGCAACTTGCCATCGCCCGGGCGCTGGCGGCCGGCCCCAAGCTGCTGATCCTCGACGAGCCCACCGAAGGCATCCAGCCGTCGATCATCAAGGACATCGGCCGGGTGATCCGAATGCTGGCCGACCGCGGCGACATGGCCATCCTGCTGGTCGAGCAGTACTACGACTTCGCGCAGGAGCTGGCCGACGACTACCTGGTGATGGAACGCGGTGAGTTCATCGCGCGCGGACTGGGCAAGGACATGGAAGCCAACGGCGTGCGCAACCTGGTAGCGATCTAGTTTGCTTGGCTTTTCATAGCGGCCGTCCCCTTAAATTTCCACTGCCGGCAGCACTGTGCCGCGGCACTCCCCAAAGCCGATGCGGGTTTGGCCTTGGCGTTCGCACCAACCGCGGATCAACAGGCTGTCGCCATCCTGCAGATAGCTGCGCTCGCTGCCGTCAGGCAGGCTCAGTGGCGCCTGTCCGTCGCGCGCCAGCTCCAGCAAGCAGCCGAGTTCGCCGGGTTCCGGGCCCGACTGCGTGCCGGTGCCCAGCAGATCGCCGGGCCGCAGATTGCAGCCATTGCTGACGTGATGGGCCAGCATGTGGGCGACCGACCAGTAGGCATGGCGATAGCTGGTGCGCGACAAGCGTGTGCCAGTGGCTGTGCCCGCCGGCGTCAGCCAGGCTTCCAATTGGATGTCGTAAGCCTTGACCCGCTGCGACTGCAGATAAGGCAGGGCCGCCGGGTCGCCGACCTCGCGCGGCAGTGGTACGCGAAACGGCGCCAGCGCCTCCAGCGTGACGATCCACGGCGAGATGCTGGTCAAGAAATTCTTCGCCATGAACGGGCCCAGTGGCATCGACTCCCAGGCCTGCACATCGCGCGCCGACCAGTCGTTCAGCAGGCACAGGCCGAAGGCGTGCTGTTCGGCCTCATCGATGGCGATGGCCGTGCCACGTGTATTGCCTTGGCCGACGAAGACGCCCAGTTCCACCTCGTAGTCCAGCTTCTGCGTCGGGCCGAAGCCCGGCATATTGGCGTCGGGCCTTCGGGTCTGGCCACAGGGGCGCTGCACCCGGTTGTCGCTGACGGCTACCGACGAGGCCCGGCCGTGGTAGCCGATGGGCAGCCATTTGAAGTTGGGTGGCAGCGCATGCTGCGGCTGGAAGATGCGACCGGCGTTCAGCGCGTGGTATTGCGAGGTCAGAAAGTCGGTGTAGTCCCCGATCTGCGTTGGCACCGCGTACTCGGCATCCGCCTGGGCTACCAGGCAGGACCGCAGCCGCGCTGCCTGCGGGGCGCCTTCGCGCAGCAGGCGCGACAGGGCCAGCCGCAACGCGGTCCAGGCATTCGGGCCGAGTGCCATCAAGCCATTGAGGGTACTGGCGCTCGCACACTTGGCAGCGTCGGCCACCTGGCCGCCGAACATGTCCAGGGCATGGGCGGCAGCCATGTCCAGAATTGCGTCGCCAATGGCTACGCCACCGCGCCAGGGTTCCCGGCTGCCGCTGCGGCGGAATACGCTGTAGGGCAGGTTTTGCAGCGGGAAATCGGTGCCGGGCTGCTGCGCGGCAGCGACCCAGCTGCGCAGGCCGGGGTCATGGGTTTCATTGAGCATGGATGTGCCTTTCATCACAAGCTCAGAATCGGTGGCGTATGCCGACGCCGTAGCTGTTACCGCTGGCGTCGATGGTGTTGAACGGTGCGGGCAGGGTGCGCGTGCGGGTGTTGTCGTGCATCCACATGGCGTAGACATCGGTGCGTTTCGACAGGTTGTGGTCGTAGCCCAGCGTCAGGATGCTGCGCGCCACATTGCCACCGGCCGTGCTGGCCGGCACCGGCGCCACGGTGTCGCGGGTTTTGCGCACGGCGTACCCGGCCAGGATGCGGCCCGCACCTACCGGCACGGCAGCGCTGATGTCCCAGAGCCGGTAGCCCACGTCTTGTGGCGCGGCTTGGGTGCCGTCGTTTTGGATATGGCCGATGTGGGCATACAGCTTCACCGCCCCGAAGTCGTACGAGGCCGCCAGCTGCCAGGTGCTGGTGTCGTTCGGCGTGGTGCCGTCGGCAAAGGTCAGCGGGTCTTTCTTCACGCTTTGCCAGACCAGCGCGGTGGCCAGCGGGCCTTGGGCGTAGGCCAGGCGCAGCGCGCTGTTGCCGCCGCCCTGGCCCTCCGACAGTGAGCGGGCCACGGTAGCCGAGGCGCCGGCGAACGACGGTGTCTCATAGACCACCGAATTGGTCCAGCTGGTGCCGCCACTGAGGATGCCGCCAGTGAAGGTGGTCAGTGGCAACGGGCCGAAGGTCATCGAGTCGCCAAAGGCGTTGGAGGAGATGCTGCTCAGGAACAGCTGCGAGATCACATTGCCCATGCGCAGGCGGCCCCAGCTCGGGCTGGACAGGCCGACCCAGGCCGCGCGCGAGAAGAACGGGTCGGCCGCCACATTTACCGGCGCCGGCAATGCGCCGCTGCGGCCGGAAGCGCCGACATCACTACGGAAAAATGCCGACAGTTCGAACAAGGCCGTGAGTCCGCCGCCCAAGTCTTCGTTGCTGCGCAGGCCCCAGTGGCTGGTGGACATGCCGCCGTCCTCCACTTTGGCAGTGCGCAGACTTTGCGCACTGACGCCACTGATGGTGCTGGCAAAGCTGCCAACCACGTTGTCGACCAGGCCGTAGATCTGCAGGCCTTCGCTGACGGCGGGCTGGGCATGGGCCGTGCCGGCACAGAGGCCCAGTGCGACGGCGAGCGGCGCCAGAGTGGATGTATTTTTTGAAATCACGGTGTTGTCTCCTCGGTGGGTTGGTGGCTAATTTCGGAACGAGCAGATCCCTGGAGCGGTCGGCGGGCGACTGCTCCACAGGGGAGTCAGAGGATTGGGTGGGCGCGGCGGCCCGGCGGGTTGACCGGTTGATCGGTTGACCGGTTTATGGGCTCATCGCGCACTGGCCTGTAGTGCGTCGTCGAAGATGGCGACGGCGCGGGTCCAGCCGGCCGAGGCGGCGCGCACCTTGACCGGGAAGCAACTGATGAAAAAGCCGTGCGGCGGCAGCGCGGACAGGTTGCTCAGCTTCTCCAAATGGCAGTAGCCGATTTCGCGCCCGGCTTTGTGGCCTTCCCAGATCAGGCTGGCGTCATGGGTCTGCGCGTAGCGTTCGGCGGTTTGCGGAAACGGCGCGTCCCAGCTCCAGGTGTCGATGCCGGTCAGGCGCACGCCGCGTTCCAGCAGGTACAGCGTGGCCTCGCGGCCCATGCCGCAGCCGGCGCGGGTATAGCCCGGCGTGCCGTAGGCGGCCTCGGCCCGGGTGTTGACCAGCACGATGTCCAGCGGCTGCAACGTGTGCTGGATGCGCGCCAGCTCGTCGGCCACATCGGCGGCCTGCACCACGTAGCCGTCGGGGAAATGCCGGAAGTCCAGCTTCACGCCGGGCTGGAAGCACCAGTTCAGATCCACCTCGTCGATGGTGATGGCGCGCTGGCCGCCGTCCATCGTCGAGGCGTAGTGCCAGGGTGCATCCAGGTGCGTGCCGTTGTGGGTGTTGAGCTGTACGTTTTCCACAGCCCAGGCCTCGCCGTCGGGCATGTCGTCCTTTTGCAGGCCGGGGAAGAATTGCGCCAGCTCGGGGTAGCTGGTCTGGTGGTCGATGTACTGGATCTTCGGCCCCAGACCTGGCGGGTCGGAGGGCACATCGTTTTCCAGGTGCATGGAGATGTCGATAAGGCGGCGGTTCATGGTGGTGTCTTGAGCGAATGGGTAATCGGTTACTACTTTTTAATAGCGAATGGTGTTTGTTTTTTCTGTGCTGGAGGCTTCTTCTGTTTTGAATGTCAATGGCGTAGCCCTTGCTGCGCCCGCATCAGGGCCATGACCGCAACCGCCGCGACGACAATGCCTGGAGACGACGCCGCCATGACACCGCTCACGCCCATGCCTCCGGCAAGGATCTGGCCTGCGATCATTGGGCCGCTGATGGCCCCGAGCCTGCCCAGCGTGATGGAGGCACCCACACCGGTGGCGCGGATGGCTGTGGGGTACAGCGCCGGTGCCATGGCGTACAGCACCAATTGACCGCCCAGCGCACAGAAGCCCGCACCCAGGCCGGCCAGCAACATCAGACCAAAGCTGTCGGACAAACCGAGCCCGGCCAGCGAGAGCAGCATGCCCAGGTAGATGGACACAGCGGTGAACATGCGGCCCTTGGAGTCCATCAGCCGGCCCACCATCAGCGAGCCCGCAGCGCCGCCAAAGTTGAACAGCAACTGCACCATGCCCGCGTCGGCCCGGCTGAAACCTTTGCCCTGCAGCAGCGAAGGCAACCAGTTCAGCAACATGTAGAGCACGGTCAGCACGAAGAAGCTGGCCAACCACAGCAACAGCGTCGGCTTCCACATACTGCCTTTGAACAGACCGGCCATGCCTTCGGTGGAACGTGGTCGGTCTGGCTGCGCCATGGCGTTGCGGTCCAGGAAAGCCCGCGACTCCGGCAACAGCACCACCAGCAGCAGGGCGACGGCGATCGGCAGCACGCCGCCGACATAAAACAGGCCGCGCCAGCCACCGCCAAAGTTCACCATGCCCAGCACCGCGGCCACGGCACCACCCAGTGGAATACCTGCATAGGTCATGCTGACGGCCACGCCGCGCCGGCTTTCCTCGGCGGCTTCGGACGACAGCGCAATCAGGATAGGCAGTGCCGCGCCCAACCCCAGGCCAGCCATGAAGCGTGCCGCCAGCAGGCTGTGGTAGTCCCACACCTGGGCCGTTGCCAGTGAGAACAGGCCGAACAGCAGCACCGAGCCGATCAGTACCTTCTTGCGGCCGATCCGGTCCGCCAGCCAGCCGCCAAACAGTGCGCTGGGCAGCAGACCGACCAGGCCGGCGCTGAACATGCCGCCCATCTGCGGCGCCAGCAGTTTGAATTCGGCCCCGATGCCGGGCGCTGCGATGCCGGCGGCCTGCAGGTCCAGGCCTTCGAGCAAGGCGACGATGAAGCAGAGCAACAGGGTGAGCAGCTTGCTGCTGTTCGCAGCGCCGGTTCTGGCGCTGGCTGGGTGGGCGGGCATAGTGCGGGTCTCCGGGTGAAGTGGTTGTGGCGTGAAATCGGTGGTGATGGGGCGTGCGCATCCCCGGCGTGGTCGGAGTAGCGACTGCGCCTGCGGGCACAAGGCAGGAATACTGCCGGGTATAGAGCGGCGCGGGCGCCGGCTTTGCTACGGGCTCATCGCATGCGGGCCTGCAGTGCGGGCGTCGAAGTCGGCGACGTGGAGGCGCGTCATGGCAGCGTCCTCATTGCGTGGGGACGCCACAGGCGCCGCGCAAGCCGTGGGTGATGAAGGCCACCAGCAGCGGGCCGGCGGTTTCCGAGTCGCCCGGCTGGTTCTGGCCCAGCGACAGACGCTCGATGCGCTGGTCGCTCACGTGGTGTAGCAGCGCCCCCAGCGCGAACTGGTAGCACCAGGCCACCTGGCCGCGCGTGGCCTGGGGCAGGGCGGCGGCCAGCGCGTCGATGAAGGCATGGGCCAGCGGGTCGAACAGCTCGCGGATCACCGGCTCGTCTTCTTCCAGGTGCTCGTTCATACCGCGCGTCAGGATGCGCAAAAAGTTGTGCCCCGTGGGTTGAGCCGCCACCTTCAGCACCGGCAGCACGAAGGCCTTCACGATTTCTTCCAGCAGAAGGCCCGGAGCGGCTTCACGCTGCGCCATGGCCAGCGATTCCAGTCGCTCGCCGATATAGCCGGCGCGTTCGCGGAAGATGGTGTGGTACAGCGCCAGCTTCGGGCCGTAGTAGTAGCCCACCAGCGCCAGCGGTACGCCGGCTTCATCGGCAATGTTGCGGATCGACACGCCGTGGAAGCCGCGCGCGGCAAACAGTTGTTCTGCTGCCAGCAGGATGTTTTGCTGGCGGTTCGGGGCCAGCGCAGCGGCGCTCGGTTCCGAGCCGACGCTGCGCCGGACCGCCGCAGCCTTGCGGGTCATGGGAGTGGATGGGGTGTTGGGCATAGCGGAGTTTATACACTCGTACAAAAAATTGCACACTCGTACAAACACCGATACCCAATCTGCGTCGACTTGTGTTGTACGTTCGTACAACTTGTCTTGCAACCCGGTGACGCGTCTCACCACAACACACTCCACAATGCACTCACACGACAGGAGACTCAAAGCATGATGAGCCGACGCCAATTCACCCCGGAATCCTGAGGCGCGAGAGGTGGCGCTGCGGGCCGTTCCTGTGTCCGCTCTCGTAAAAAAGTAAGGAAATATGCTGAACTTGGGCTTCAAAGGTCTAGAGTGCGCAGATCAACCGCTTCTGTGCCGCAACCATGAGATCGTTTTTCCAACGCGTATTGCCCAAAGCCCTGCAAGCATCGACTGCCGCGCCGACCACGCCTGCCCCGATCGCGGCAGAGTCGACGCCCGGGGCGCTCACCGCACGCCGTCCGCTGATGTCTTCGAGCGGTGAAATCGCCGGCTTTGAATTCCGCATCGACAGCCAGGTCCAGCGCGCCCTCACCGAAGGTGGCGACACTGACGCCCAGGCCGCGCATGTGGCGGCCATCCTGGTCGGCGCGCGGCTGGTGGCCATGACCGGGCGGGTCAGCCTGGCCCGCGTGCCGGCGGCCTGGCTGGTGCATGCCTCGGTGCCCAGGAGCGAATCGGGCATCTTGCTTGGCGTCGAATTCGACCCCGCTGCGCCGATGGCACCCGGGCCGCGCCAGGCGGTGGTCGAGATGATGCGGAAGTTCAAGGCGGCCGGGGCGCTGCTGGCCTGGGACGCCTATGAAGACTTGGGGCCGGACATTGGTGCCGTGCCCGACTATCTGCTGGTGCGGCCGGCCACCCAGCCCATCAGCGAACTGGTGGAGTCTCTTGGCGAACGGCCCGAGGTGCTGAAAAGCATCCCTGTCATCGCCACCGACCTTGCCAGCATCGAAGACCTGGAGCTTGCCGTGCTCGGCGGCATCGCCTTCGTCAGCGGCGACATGACCAACTCGCGGCAGGTCCGTTCGGCCGAGTGGGTGCGCCTGCCGCCGGAGGCCGGCCGTCTGACGCAGCTCGTGGGGCAGCTTGCCTCGGGGGCCGATACGGCGGTCATTGTGAATGAGATCAAGGGCAACATCGGCGTGTCGTTTCGCCTGCTGCAGCGCATGAACAGCCCGGCCTTCGCGCACCTGGGCGGCGTGGCCAGCATCGACCAGGCGGTGGCCATGCTGGGCCGCAACGAACTGCACCGCTGGCTGTCGTTGATGCTGATGCAGTTCGCCAGCAGGCGCAAACTCGGCTCGGCGCTGCAGGAAATCGCGCTGTGGCGCTCGCGCCTGGTGGAGCTGCTGGCCATCGAGCGCGGCGAGCATGAGCCCGGCCGTTTTTTCACGTTGGGGCTGGCGTCGATGCTGGGCCTGATCCTGAAGATCAGCCCGGCCGAGGTGGCGGCGGCGCTGTGCCTGTCGCCCGAGGCGGAGCAGGCGCTGCTGGCGCAGAGCGGGCCGTGGTGGGTCTACCTGCGCACGGCCATGCAGGTCGAATCGAAGGTCGAAGACGAAGCCGGCGCCGTGGTCGACGGCTTCAGCAGCACGGAGCGTGTGCTCGAACTCTCGGCCGAGGCCTGGCGCTGGGCGGCGGAAAACAGCCTGTCCGACAGCGAAGCCAAGTCGCCACCTGCGGCCTGAACGCTTCCGGCGCCAGGGCCGGAGATTGCGCTTGAGGGGCTGGGTTCGTAAAATCCTGAAACCACTCCTGGAGCCAGACATGGAAATTTCCCCAGTTTCTGGGCAGTACACCCAGACGTTGAAGCCGACCACCCAGCGCAGCGACGAAGCCCAGCAGGCGCAGAACCGCGCGGTGCAGCAGCAACAGGAGGCCGCGGCGAAAAAGGTGGCGCAGCAGGCCCAGCCGGTGCTCAATGGCCAGGGCCAGACCATCGGCGGCCTGGTCAACACCACCGCCTGATCCCTCCGTCAACACGTTCCAAGCCCCGGCGCTCCATCATGGCCAGCATTGTCGCGACACCCAGCACGGCGACGCCCATCCTGTCGGCGCCGGACAGGTCGCGCGTGACCCAGGCCCGGCGCGATGCCGAGCAGGCCCAGTCCAGGGCCGATGACCTGCGCAGCCAGGCCGACAACGCCGATCGCACGGCCCGCGAGAGCCAGGACAGGGCCGACGAGTTGCGCGCCCGCAGCCAGCAGGTCGACGCGACCTATGAGAGCCAACTGCGCGGCAAGGCGGCCCAAAACACCGGCCGGCTGATCAACGTCAGCGCCTAGCTGATCCTCGTTTTTTTCGCTTAACATGGACCCGGGTGTGCCCCATTGCACACCACGTCGCTCGGACGGTTCCGGGCGCTTACGTGAAAGTTTCCATGACAGCATCTTCCGCTGGCAAGCGCCGTTTCGCGCGCATTGACCGCCTGCCTCCCTACGTCTTCAACATCACGGCCGAACTCAAGCTGGCTGCGCGCCGCCGTGGCGAGGACATCATCGACATGAGCATGGGCAACCCCGATGGCGCCACACCCGCGCACATCGTGGCCAAGCTCACCGAGGTCGCGCAGCGGCCCGACACCCACGGCTACTCGGCCAGCAAGGGCATACCGCGCCTGCGCCGCGCTATCAGCAAGTGGTACAAGGACCGCTACGCGGTGGACATCGACCCCGACAGCGAGGCCATCGTCACCATCGGCTCGAAGGAAGGCCTGGCCCACCTTATGCTGGCCACGCTCGACCGCGGCGACACCGTGCTGGTGCCCGACCCGAGCTACCCGATCCACATCTACGGCGCGGTGATCGCCGGTGCCGACATCCGTTCCGTGCCGCTGGTGCCGGGCGTGGATTTCTTCGCCGAGCTGGAGCGTGCCATCCGCGGCAGCTACCCCAAGCCGAAGATGATGGTGCTGGGCTTTCCGAGCAACCCGACGGCGCAATGCGTGGAGCTCGACTTCTTCGAGCGCGTGGTGGCGCTGGCCAAGAAGCACGACATCTTCGTGGTGCACGACCTGGCCTATGCCGACATCGTCTTCGACGGCTGGAAGGCGCCGAGCATCATGCAGGTGCCGGGCGCGAAGGACATCGCGGTCGAATTCTTCACGCTCTCCAAGAGCTACAACATGGCCGGCTGGCGCATCGGCTTCATGGTCGGCAACCCCGACCTGGTGGCCGCGCTGGCGCGCATCAAGAGCTACCACGACTACGGCACCTTCACGCCGCTGCAGGTGGCGGCGATTGCCGCGCTCGAGGGTGACCAGGCTTGCGTGAAAGAGATCACCGCGCAGTACCAGAGCCGGCGCGACGTGCTCTACAAGGGCCTGATCGAAGCCGGCTGGATGGTCGACAACCCCAAGGCCTCGATGTACATCTGGGCACGCATTCCCGAGGCCTACCGCGCGCTGGGTTCGCTCGAATTCGCCAAGCGGCTGCTGGAGCGTGCCAAGGTGTGCGTCTCGCCCGGCATCGGCTTCGGCGACCATGGCGATGACCATGTGCGCTTCGCGCTGATCGAAAACGAGGCCCGCATCCGCCAGGCCATCCGCGGCATCAAGGCGATGTTCAAGGCCGATGGGGTCGGCTCCCCCGAAGTGAAGGCGTGATTTGTGGGCCGGGCAGGGTGATTCCCGGCCCGGCCCGGCCGGATTAGCGGCAGAATCAGGACCCAGCCCATTCACTGAAACACACGAACGCATGAAAACCGACCCTGGGACACAGGCGCTGAGCCGCCTGCAAGCGCTGATCGCACGAGAAACCGGCGCGCCGCTGGGCTCGTCCGCCGAGGCCGAAGCGGCTGCCTTGCTGGCCGAAGTGGCTGGTGTGCCCGCTGGCGGGCTGGACTTGGCCGTGCAGCAGCGCGAGGTGACCATCCTGGTGGCCGACCTGCGCGGCTTCGTGGCCCTGACCGCCACCCAGCCGGCCGGCACCATCGTGACCATGCTCAACCTGTGCCTGCAGCGCATGAGCGAGGTGATCTTCCGCAACCAGGGCACGATCGACAAATTCACCGGCGATTCCATCACCGTGTTGTTCGGCGCGCCGGAGGCACGCGAGGACGACGTGCTGCACGCCATGGTCTGCGCGGTGGAGATGCAGCTGGCCATGCGCGACCTGAACGACCACTACCAGCGCGGCCGCATGCCCGAGCTGTACATGGGCATCGGCCTGAACACCGGCACGGTGATGGCCGGGCGCTTCGGTTCCGAGGCCTTCTCGCAATACACGGTGATCGGCAACGAAGTCATCCTGGCTTCGCGTATCGAGGCCTTCAGCCTGCGCGGCCAGGTGCTGATCAGCGAGAGCACCTACCAGCACAGCGGCCGCTCGGTGCTGGTGACCGATCCGCGCGAAGTCTTCGTGGCCGGCAAGATGCAGCCGGTGAAGGTGCGCGAACTGGTGGCCATTCCGTCGCGCCACCTCAAGGTGCCGCGCCAGGAATTCCGCCGCAGCCACCGCGCCGAGGTGCGCATCCCGTGCAGCCTGCAGCTCACCGAAGGCACCGAGGTGCTGCCAAGCCCGATCAAGGCCAACATCCTCGACATCGGCTACCACGGCGTGTTGCTCGAACTCGACTTCCCGATCGAAATCGGCCTGGAGGTGAAGCTCAACTTCGACATGACCCTGGTCGACTACCCAGTGACCGACATCTTCGCCAAGGTCATGAAGATCAAGCGCGAAGACGGCCATTTGCTGGCCGGGCTGGAGTTCACCTCGCTGAGCGCGGAGACGAACACCAAGCTGCAGATGTTCGTGCAGATTCTGGTTGGAGCGCAATAAGCCGGCGCAGCCGGCTTATTGCGTCGCGAGCTACATCGCCCAGATGCGCGGGCGTACGGCCGGCATGTTCCAGAAGTGCCCGCGCCAAGCCGCCCACACCTGCTGCATCAGCTGCATCGCCGGCTCCACCAGCGGCGCCAGGGCGCGCACCACCACCACCTGAGGGTTGGGGCTGGTGGCGCCCACCGTGGCCTGCAGGGCGCTGCGTTCGATCACTTCGCGGGCCAGGTCCAGTGCCTGCTGGCGGTGCTGGCGTTCCAGCGGGCTGCCGGCCAGGAAGAACATCGATGCCGTGCAGCGCTGGCCGTTCAGGCCCAGCGGGCTGTTCATCAGCCGATGGTCTGCGGCGTCGATGCGGCCCCGTTCCAGCCACACGCCGGGCATTTCCAGGTGCTGCACCAGCTGGCCGCGTTCGAACGGCTGGTTGGCATGGGGCAGGCCGAGCGCGGTGATGTCCCAGCCGATCAGCTCCGCGCCGGGCGCCAGGTCGAACACGATGTGGTTCTCGGCCTGGCACTGGTTGTAGCAAAGTGCCTCGGCGGGCAGCCATTCGAGCCGGGCATCGGGCGCGAGGCGGATGTGGGTCTGTTGTAGTGCACGCTCGCCCGCCGAGCGGTAGAAGCGTGTGGCGCCGGGTGTGGTGACCAGGCCGTGCGCACCGGGGCCGGCACTCACCTGCAGGTCGAGCCGGTCGCCGCCGACCAGGCCGCCGGGCGGGTGCACCAGCACGTTGTGGCAGACCGCATCACCCTCGGGATACAGGCTTTGCAGGATGCGCAGCGGGCCGTTATGCTGGTGGCGCGCGACGCTGCGATGGTTTTCGAGAAGATAGTCCAGCTGGAGCCGGGCGTGCCATGCCATCAGGCTTTGGTGTCCAGCAGGGCGCCGAGCATCTGGCTGCTGGACTTGAAGACGGCCAGGTTGGCCAGGAAATCTTGCTTGGCGGCGATCTGGTTGACCACGTCGTCGATCATGGCCGCACCGGGGACGGAAGAACGCTCGATGCTGGTGTCCACGCCGCCCGCCGGATCGGCCTGCTGCACCACTTCTTGCCGATGAAAACCTTCGGTGTCGCTGTTGGCGATGTTGTTGGCCGAGACATCCAGCCGGGTCTGCGCGGCTTGCATGCCCGAGAGCGAAATGGAGGAGACAGATGAGATGGCGTTCATGGACGGCTCCGGCGGCGAAGCCTCGATTTTATAGCCGTGATGCGTTTGATGGCACTCGACCGTGGCGCGATCCTGCCCCTCGGACTGTGGGCTTGTTGTCGTTTTTATGTCTGAATTTTCAGTAATTACTGAAATTACGGCAAAATACGGACAATGCAAGCCGCCCCGCCCGACGCCGAATCCCTTCGTCCGCACACCCGCCTGGGGGCCGGCAGCGTGCTGCAAACCGTGGCCACGCTGTTGTGGCTGCCCCAGGCCTGGCTGCTGGCCCAGGCGCTGCAAAGCCTGCTCGGTGGCGGCGGCCTGCGCGCCGTGTTCTGGCCGGCGCTGCTGATCGCGGTGCTGGGCCCGTGCCGTTCTGCGCTCGATGCCCATGGCCTGCGCCGCAGCTTCCAGGCCGCGCGTGCCCGGTTGACCGCGCTGCGCGCGCAGGTGGCGCTGGCCCTGGCCGCGCGTTCCCCGCTCGATCCGGCACGGCCCGCGTCGGGCCTGGCGGCCAGCGTCATGGCCGAACAGGCCGAGGCCGTGCTGCCCTACCTTACGCGTTACCAACCGGCGCGCTTGCGGGCCACGGTGGTGCCGCTGGTGATCCTGGCCGCCGTGCTGCCGTTTTCGTGGATCGCAGCCCTGGTGCTGCTGTGCGCCGCGCCGTTGATCCCGGTGTTCATGGCCCTGGTCGGCTGGCGCGCCAAGGCGGCCAGCGAGGCGCAGATGGTGGAGATGGGCGGCATGAACGCCTTTTTGCTCGACCGCCTGCGCGGCCTGGCCACGCTGCGTACGCTCGGGGCGGTCGACTTCACCGCGCTGCGGCTGCGCGAGGCCGGTGAATCGCTGCGCCGCCGCACCATGGCCGTGCTGCGCATCGCGTTCTTGTCGAGCGCGGTGCTGGAGCTGTTTGCCGCGCTCGGCGTGGCCATGGTGGCGGCGTACGTGGGTTTCCACCTGCTGGGCCAGTTGAACTACGGCGCCTGGGGCCTGCGGCTGAGCCTGGGGCAGGGCCTGTTCATCCTGCTGCTGGCGCCGGCTTTCTTCGAGCCGTTGCGCGAGGTGTCGCTGGTCTGGCATGACCGCGCCGCCGGTGAAGCGGCGTTGGCCGCGCTGGCGCGCCTGAGCCAGGCCGGCATGGCCTTGCCTGGTGCCAATGATGACGTTGACGTTGAAGCAGCCGCTTCGCCAGGCCGTGCGGCAAGGCCGCCCGCGCTGCGCATCCGTGGCCTGGTGTTCGCCCACCGCGGTGCGGATCGGCCGGTCTTCGACGGGCTGGACCTGGACGTGGCCGCAGGCGAACATGTGGCGGTGATGGCCGCTAGCGGCGCGGGCAAGACCACGCTGTTGTCGTTGATCGCGGGGCTGGCGCCCTTGCAGGCCGGTGGCATTCGCGTCGATGGCACGCTGTTGACCGAGGCCAGCGCCGCCGCGTTGCGCCAGCGCATGGCCTGGCTGGGCCAGAAGCCGCATATCTTTGCCGGCACGGTGCAGGCCAATGTGGCGCTGGGCCGGCCCGAGGTGGGCGCCGAAGAAGTCAAGGCCGCCTTGTGGTTCGCCGCGCTTGGCAGCACCGCCCAGGCCCACGGCGGCGTGGCGCTGGGCGAGGGCGGCGCGGGCCTGTCGGGCGGCGAGGCCGTGCGGCTGGCGTTGGCCCGCGCCGTGGTGCAGCCGCAAGCCGACCTGCTGCTGGTCGACGAGCCCACGGCGCATCTGGATGCGGCCACCGCCGAAGCCGTGACCGAAGCCCTGCTGCAATTGGCCGACGGCAAGACCATGCTGGTGGCCACCCATGACCCGGTGCTGGCCGCGCGACTGGACCGCCGGCTGCCACTGTGCGCAGAGCCGAGCGAAGCCATCGAGGTGGCGGCATGATGTGGCGCGACCTGGCCCCGGTGCTGCGGCTGTTCATGGCCGAACGCGGGCGGCAGTTGCTTGCCGGCACCGCGCTCGCGGCCGGCACCGGCCTCATCGGCATGGGGCTGCTCGGCCTGTCGGGCTGGTTCATCAGCGCCACGGCCATCGCCGGCGCGAGTGCGGCCACGGCCTGGGGTTTCGACGTGTTCATGCCGTCGGCCGGCATCCGGCTGCTGGCACTCGGCCGCAGCGGGTCGCGCTACGCCGAGCGGCTGGTGACACACGACGCCACGCTGGCCGTGCTGGCGGCGCTGCGCGAACGGCTGTTTCGCGGCTGGGCCGAGCCCGAGGCGGCGCGGCGTTTGCTGCTGCAGCCGGCGCGTTTGTTGTTCCGCCTCACGGCCGATGTCGACGCGCTCGATGCCCTCTACCTGCGGGTGTGGGTGCCGGTGGGCACGGCTTTGCTGGCGGCCGTAGCTGCGGGTGTGGCACTGGCCTTCATCAATCCCTGGCTCGGCCTGGCTCTGGCCTCTGGGCTTCTGATGGCAGGCCTGGGGATTGCCTGTGTCCTGGCGCTTGCGGCGCAGCGGCCGGCGCGCCACCGCGCCCATGCGGTGGAGGCGCTGCGCGCACGCGCGGTGGACCTGGTGGCAGGCCAGACCGAACTCGCCATGGCCGGTCGGCTCGGCGCGCAGCGTACGGCCCTGGCCCTGGCCGATGCGCACCTGGCCCGGGCCGACGACGCGCTGAACCGGTTGGAGACACGCGCCGTCTTCGCCCACGGCATGCTGGGCAGCCTGGCCCTGTGCGCCACGCTGCTGGCGGTGGCCGCGCTGGTGGAGCAGGCCGCCATCGGCGTGCCCGTTGCCGCACTGGCCTTGCTGCTGGTGCTGAGCGCCACCGAACCCTTCGCCGCCTTGCGCCGCGGCGCGCTCGAACTGGGCCGCACGGCGCTTGCCGCACGCCGCCTGGCGCCGCGCTGGGAACGGCCGCTTGCCCCGGATGCTGTCGCTGAACCGACCGGAACCGAAGGCGTGCAACTGCAGCAGGTCTGTGCCCACCCCGCGGGGCGCGACTCCGCCGGCACGGTATTGCGCGACATCGACCTGCTCATCCGCCCCGGCGAACGCCTGGCCCTGGTCGGGGCCAGCGGCGCCGGCAAGTCGACACTGCTCGCGTTGCTGGCTGGTGAACTGGCGCCGCAGACGGGCCGCGTGCAGGCAGCTGCCAGCAGCCTGCTGACCCAGCGCACCGAGCTGTTCCAGGACAGCCTGCGCGACAACCTCTTGCTGGCCGAGCCTTCGGCTGCGGACGAACGCCTCTGGCAGGTGCTCGAAGCCGCGGGCCTGGCCGACGACGTGTACCGCCTGCCGGCCGGCCTGGACACGCCGCTGGGCGAGGGCGGGCTGGGGCTTTCTGGCGGGCAGTCGCGGCGGCTGGCGCTGGCGCGCTTGCTGTTGCGCGATGTGCCGCTGTGGCTGCTCGACGAGCCCACCGAAGGCCTGGACGCCGCCACCGCGCGCGACGTGCTGCAGCGCCTGGCCGCGCAGTCCGCTGGCCGCACCCTGGTGTTCGCCACCCACATCCGCCGCGAGGCCGAGATGGCCGACCGGCTGGTCTGCCTGCAGCACGGCCGCATCATCTGCGATGTGCGGCGTGGTGACGCGGGCTTCGACGCGGCATTGAACCGGCTGCGGCCGGACTGATTTTTTGGAAGACTGAGGAACCCCCATCATGGAACTCGACATCGTGTCTTTGTCCCGGCTGCAGTTCGCCGTCACGGCGCTGTACCACTTCTTGTTCGTGCCGCTCACGCTCGGGCTGTCCATCCTCGTGGCCATCATGGAGACGGTGTATGTGATGACGGGCCGCGTGATCTGGCGCGACATGACAAAGTTCTGGGGCACGCTCTTCGGCATCAACTTCGCGATGGGCGTGGCCACCGGTGTGGTGATGGAGTTCCAGTTCGGCATGAACTGGAGCTACTACAGCCACTACGTGGGCGACATCTTCGGTGCGCCGCTGGCCATCGAAGGCTTGATGGCTTTTTTCATGGAAGCCACCTTCGTCGGCCTGTTCTTCTTCGGCTGGGACAAGCTCTCCAAGGTCGGCCACCTGGCCGCCACCTGGGCCGTGGCCATCGGCTCCAACTTCTCGGCGCTGTGGATTTTGATCGCCAATGGCTGGATGCAGAACCCGGTGGGCTCGGCCTTCAACCCGCAGACCATGCGCATGGAGGTGACCGATTTCTATGCCGTGCTGACCAACCCGGTGGCGCAGGCCAAGTTCGTGCACACCGTGTCGGCCGGTTATGTGTGCGCGGCGGTGTTTGTGCTCGGCGTCTCGGCCTGGTATGTGCTTAAGGGCCGGCACCTGGCGCTGGCCAAGCGGTCGATGACGGTGGCGGCCTCGTTCGGCCTGGCCGCGGCGCTGTCGGTGGCGGTGCTGGGTGACGAGAGTGGTTATCAGTCGAGCGAGCACCAGAAGATGAAGCTCGCCGCCATCGAAGGCATGTGGGAAACCCTGCCCGCGCCGGCGGCCTTCACCGTGATCGGCCTTCCCGACCAGGAAGCCCGCGAGACGCACTACGCCATCCACATCCCGATGGTCATGGGGCTGATCGGCACTCGCTCGCTGGACACCGTGATTCCCGGTATCGACGAACTGGTCAAGCGCGCCGAGGTGCGTGTCCGCCAGGGCATCGTGGCCTATGACGCCTTGCAGCAGATCCGAGCTGCCGGCAGCACGCAGTCCATCACCCAAGGCGTGCGCGACAACTTCGAGAACAACGGCGTCGACCTGGGTTATGCGCTGCTGCTCAAGCGCTATGTGGACGACCCGCGCCAGGCCACCGATGCGCAGATCACCAAGGCGGCCTGGGACACCGTGCCGCAGGTGGCACCGCTGTTCTGGCTGTTCCGCGTGATGGTGGGCATCGGCATGCTGCTGATCCTGCTCACCGGCACCTTCTTCGTGTTGTCGGCGCGGCGCATGCTGGACCGCCATGCCTGGTTGCTGAAGGCCGCGGTGTTGGCGATCCCGCTGCCCTGGATCGCCATCGAGGCGGGCTGGATGGTGGCCGAGATCGGCCGTCAGCCCTGGGTCATCGAAGGTGTGCTGCCCACCGCGGTGGCCGTGTCCAACCTCGGCGTGCGCACCCTGCTGCTGACGCTGGCCGGCTTCATCGCCATCTACACCGTGCTGCTGGTCATCGAGATGAAGCTGATGCTCAAGGCCATCCGCGGCGGCCCGAAGAGCGAACACGATCCCGACGATGGCGTCGAGCAGCGGCATGCGCGTGCCTTCCGTCCTTCACCTCTGGCTTCTGCGGAGTAAACACACCATGGTTTTGCATCAACTCCTCGACTACGACACCCTGCGCCTCATCTGGTGGGCCCTGATTGGCGTGCTGCTGGCCGGCTTCGCCATCACCGACGGCTTCGATCTCGGCGTGGGCATGCTGCTGCCGTTCGCCGGCCGCACCGACCTGGAGCGGCGCGTGATCATCAACAGCGTCGGCCCGGTGTGGGAAGGCAACCAGGTCTGGCTGATCCTCGGCGGCGGCGCCATCTTTGCCGCCTGGCCGCAGCTGTACGCGGTGTCGTTCTCGGGCTTTTACCTGGCGATGTTCGTGATCCTCAGCGCGCTGATCCTGCGGCCGGTGGCCTTCAAGTTCCGCAGCAAACGCGAAGACCCGAAGTGGCGCGCGCGCTGGGACTGGGTGCTGTTCTTCTGCGGCGTGGTGCCAGCGCTGATCTGCGGCGTGGCCCTGGGCAACGTGCTGCAGGGCGTGCCTTTTCGCCTCGCGCCCGACATGCACATCTTCTATGACGGCAGCTTCTTCGGCCTGCTCAATCCGTTTGCGCTGCTGTGCGGACTGGTCTCGGTGGCGATGCTGGTGATGCACGGCAGTGGCTGGCTGCGGCTCAAGGCCCAGGGTGCCGTAGCCGAGCGCGCGCGGCTTTATGGCTGCATTGCGGCGCTGGCCACCATCGTGCTCTATGCGCTGGCCGGTGTGTGGTTGTGGACGGGCGTGCAGGGTTATGCGATCACCAGTGCCATAGACCGCCTCGGGCCGTCCAATCCGCTGCTCAAGACCGCGGCCGTGCAGGCCGGCGCCTGGTTCGCCAACTACCAGGCCCAGCCCTGGACCATGGCCGCGCCGGCGGCCGGCTTTTTCGGTGCGCTGGTGGCGCTGGTGGCGCTGTGGCTGCGCCGCGAGATACTGGCCCTGCTCGGCAGCGCGCTGGGTGTCGCCGGCATTGTGCTCAGCGTGGGCGCCGCGATGTTCCCGATCATCCTGCCTTCATCCATCGACCCGCGCGCCAGCCTCACGGTCTGGGATGCATCGTCGAGCCACCTCACGCTGTTCATCATGCTGGTGGTGACGCTGCTGTTCATGCCGATCATCCTGGCCTATACCAGTTGGGTCTACAAGGTGCTGTGGGGCAAGGTGGATGAAAAAGCGATCCGCGAAGAAACCGGCCACGCGTACTGACCCCGCCAAAGACTCAAAGGAAACATCATGTGGTACTTCTCCTGGATCCTCGGCCTGCCCCTGGCCGCCGCCTTCGCCGTGCTGAATGCGATGTGGTACGAACTGATGGACGACGAGGCCGTGCGCCGCGAGAAACTCGGCAAACAGAGCGGCGAGACTTCCGAACGGCTTTGAGTAGAAGAGGCCGGTTCAGGCCGCCGGCTTCTTGCCCTTGCCGCCGGTGAGGCGGTCTTTCAGCGTCAACACCTTGGTGACCGTGGCGCCCATGCCCATGAGCTGCATCGCGGTCTCGGGCGTCAGGCGCTGCACGTCGTCGAACCACTTCATCAGCCGGTCGATCAGGTCGTGCATCTCGCGCATGCGCTGCTGGGCGTGGCGCTCGGCGTCGCTGGCCGGTTCTTCGAGCAGGGCCATGCTCAGCATCGACAGCGTGGGCTCGATCTCGCGGCGGCGGCGCTCCTCGGCCAACACGCGGAAGATTTCCCACACATCTTGCGGTGCCTCGAAATATTCGCGCCGGTCGCCGGGCCGATGCCGCAGCCGCACCAGCCGCCACGACTGCAATTCCTTCAGCCCCATGCTCACGTTGGAGCGCGAGAACTCCAGCGTCTCGGCGATCTCGTCGGCGTTCAGCGCGTGCTGCGCGATGAACAACAAGGCATAGATTTGCCCCACCGTGCGGTTGATGCCCCAGCGGCTGCCCATCTCCCCGAAATGCGCGATGAATTGACGGTTGAGTTCAGGCAGGCGGGTCGGCGTGGGCATCCTGGAATTGTAGAGGTTTCAGGAAGTACTGAATGCTGCGATTGTTGGCCACGCCGCCCGTCGAATGCACGACTTGGCGTACTTTCATTGAAACGGTTTTACCCATATTTGTTGCACTTTTCTATCGGATGAAATTCATAAAAATAACAGGTGGAATATGGATATGATGCTCCTTAAATTGTAGTAATTAGCAGGCTAAAACGGCCATCGATCGGGCGACATGAACTTTGTGCGAGGTGGCCATGCAGCAGACTGACGGCGAGACAATCCAGTTCTACAAATCCAATAACTTCATGCGCTCTTGGTCCTTGCAGACCGGCGCTGTCTGCACCCGAGAAGAGGTTGCTTTGTCCACCAGCCGCGCACCGCCCGAAGCACGTTTCCGGCCGGCACCAGAGGCAAAGGTGGTCAAAGAAGTCAAGGATGCCAAGGAAGTGCCCGCACGCCAGCAGGCCAAGAGCGATCCGTACCTCAATACGTTCAACGCCGTGCTCAATGCGGCCGAGGCCACGTCCTCCGCGGTGAACGGGTTTCAGGCCTGGCTGCACGCGCCGGTACCGGCCAAGCCGGTCAAGTCCGTATCCCCTGCGCCAGCCGCTCCTGCCAAACCGGTGCCGCCCTTCGACATCCAGGACATTCCCGGCGCGATGCGCTCGGTCGGCATGCCGATGTCCGCGAAGTTGATGGAGCGATGGTTTGCGGGGGCGTTGAACTATTTGCCGACCAGTAAGGATGAAGAAAATGAGGTCAATCAGAATGGACTGCCTTATCGATCGGAGATGATTGATACCACCAGCATTACCATGGAATGGTTATTGAGTTTCCAAAGGGTGAAGGATGGTCTGAATGAATTGGTTGGACGCTTAAATACGCCTGCCGCAAAAAATAAAATCAGACTTGTGCTTCAACCCTATCAGAGGCAAGAAGACATTCTGACAATGGTGCGGTGTGGCAACGATGTTCAGAAGCTCCACCGTGAATTTCAATTTCAATATGCCCCGATGGGGAGTGCGTTGAGTGATCAATTTTCAAGCATTATGAGTGCATCGCTTTTTAACAAAGGTGTACCGGATGACTTGGTTGGTGCGCTTGGATCATTAAATCTTTATGCCGCAGTCTCCTACGCCAAGTTTGATCACAAATACAACTCCGCGCTGGTGACCCATATCTCGGTCTACGCCAAAGATCACTATACATTTACTGATAAACCAGGGGAGGCATCGCAATACCTCGGTCACTGGAATCGAAAACATGTGGCCTTGGTTCCTGTGCATTACGCCGCACAACTAGCCAACATAAACTGGATCGATTACCCCATTTCTCAAGGTGACATGACACTCAAGGACAACTTTCTTTATCCTGTGCTGAGCAAGGATTTTCGGGCTTGGCAACTTTTGCACCAGCAGGGCGGCGACTTCATCATCTACAGTGATCGCATCGGAGTCAGGCTGGAATCACCGATCCGCGTGAGTTTATAAAATGGGAGAGGCCATTCGCGCCCATGCAGAAGCAGTAGTGTTGTTAGGCCTGATTGTGGTGGCGCTGCTCGTCGCGTGCGTGTTTGTTGCGATCTCGGCACGCCGAGTATTCTCCAAAAAAACCGACCGCGGCAAACGCGCGCGCATTGAGGCCAAACGCTTTGTCGCATGGGTGATAAGTGCCACCATCATCGTCATCGCTCTGAACTATGCGATGGATGTGAAAACCCGGTCCGGCGCGCACGAATGGCAACAATCCATCTCCACAGAAGACGGCGGACTCTACACCGCCGAATACTGCTACGTCGGGTTCGACAAAATTCTTCTCCGACTTTATTCGTCTCAAGACAGAAGCTTGTTGGCCGAACGCATGTATTGGTATCCGGACTCTGCACGCCTGTTGTGGACCTCAGACAGTTTGGTTTTCAACACGAATCCCGGTAGTGGCAGCGGCGAAATCCAGCTTCCGCCTACGCTGCTTGATCGGCTATTGGCCAAATTGCCGTAGCTGGGACAACTGGAAACATGACCCGCCACTCCCAAGACCGGGCCGCCCTCACGGCCTGGCGCAGCTCACCCCTCTATGCGGGACAGCTTGCGGATCACGGTCGGGCCGGCGCTGCGCTCGATCTCAGTGTGCAGCGCTTCGCCCCAGCCCAGCGCGAACAAGACTTCGGCGGTGACGAACATCGGGGCGACCAGCAGCCCGATGAGGTCGTCGACAAATGCCGGCTTGCGGCCTTCGTAGTAGTGCCCGAGGAACTGCAGTGCCCAGCCGAACACGAAGCAGCCCAGGCCCCAGCCCAGCCACTGGGTCACACTGCCGCCCGACACCTGCTGCGCCAGCGCGATCAGCAGGCCATTGACGACGCTGACGGCCAGGCCCAGAAACAGCTGGCCCCGGCTGACGTACCACAGCGTGGACAGGGCCCATACGACCCAGGCCGGTGTCAGCACCAGGCCGCCCAGCGCCCAGGACGGCCGCGCCAGCAGCACGCCGATGGCGAACACGATCAGCGGGATGCCGGCGAAGTGGGTGGCGATGTTGCGGCGGTCGCGGTGGTATTGCGCATACTGGACCAGTAGTGTCGTGGCCGGACGGAACATGGAAGTCATCTTGTGTCTCCTCAACGGTGGATGGGGATCGCGGTTGTCTGTTTGCAGGCCAATGGTAGGCCCGCGCGCCGATCGGAGACTGTCGAGAACTGTCGAAGGCTGTCGTTATGGCGACATCGAACTGCTAGAGGCCGCCTCGCCGCTGAGCTGAGCCGGCTGTTCGAACACCATGGTCACGCGCAAGCCTCCGAGCGACGGTGAAGCGTCCAGGCGCACCGTTGCCGCATGCTGCGCCGCAATGGTCTTGACGATCGACAGGCCCAGCCCGCTGCCGCCGGTGGTCGCCGTGGCTTCCTCGCTGCGGTAGAAGCGCTCGAACACACGTTCGCGGTCGGCCTCGGGAATGCCGGGGCCGGAGTCTTCCACCACCAGGCGGGCGGCGCCTTCGGCCATGTGTGCGTCGACCAGTACACGACCACCTTCGGGCGTGTACTTGATGGCGTTTTCCAGCAGGTTGCGCAGCAGGATGCGCAGGGCCTCGGCGTCGCCGCGCACCCAGGCCGGTGTGCCCTGGGCCGCCAGGTTCAGGGCGATGCCGCGTCCCTGGGCCTGGGCCTGCATCTCGCTGGCCACGGCTTGCGCCAGTGGGCCCAGGTCGACCGGTTCCGGCGCGGCCTGCTGTTCGCCGTCCTGCCGGGCCAGGGCCAGCAGCTGGTTCATCATGCGGATGGCGCGTTCGATGCCCTGGTTGAGCCGGCCGATGGCGACGTCGCGCGTGGCGTCATCCGGCGCGCGGTGCAGTGCCTGGGCCTGCAGCTTGAGGGCGGTGAGCGGGGTGCGCAGTTCATGGGCTGCGTTGGCCACGAAGGCCTTCTGCGCCTGCAGCACGGTGTGCATGCGGTCGAACAGCAGATTCAGCTCCTGCACCAGCGGGCGCACCTCGTCGGGCAGCCCGTTATCGGCCAGTGGCGACAGGTCTTCGGCAGTGCGGCTGGCCACCTGGCGGCGCGTGCGTTCCAGCGGCGACAGCGACTGCCGGATCACGGCCCAGATCACCAGCATCAGGAGCGGCGCGATCAGCGCCATCGGCAGCATGGCGTGCAGCGCCAGCGCACGCGCGCGGCTGAGCCGGGCGCTCATGTCCTGGGCGATCTGGATGGTCTGGTAGGGCGTCTGGATCGAATACACGCGGTAGGTGGCGCCGCCCTGCACCACGTCGGAAAACCCCAGCACCGCGCGTGGCGGCAGCGCCGAGTGTGAGGAGCGAAACAGCTGGATGCCGTCCGGGCCCCAGATCTGCACCAGGTAGTCGATGTCGCTGTCTTCGTCGCGGTCGGGTAAGGGGGGCTGAGGTGATTGAGACGGTTGGGGCGACTGGGATGGCTGGCTCGGCACCTGGGGCATGCGCGCGCGCATCGACAGCGCCATCTGCTGCAAGTGGTAGTCGAACATCTCGTCGGCCTGCCTCAGCGCGCCGCGGTAGGCCGTCACCGCCTGGAACAGCGCGGCCAGCACGATGGCCGTCATCACCGACAGCAGCAGGCGCCGGCGCAAGGAGTGGCTGGACGCAACCGTCGGCGGCATCATGGCTTCGGCATGACCTCGGGCTTGGGCATCACATACCCGAGGCCGCGCACGTTCTGGATCAGCTCGGCGCCGAGCTTCTTGCGCAGGCCGTGGATGTAGACCTCGACGGCGTTGCTGCTCACGTCGTCCTTCCAGCTGTAGAGTTTTTCTTCGATCTGGGCGCGCGAGAACACCACGCCGGGACGCGCTATCAGGGTTTCCAGCACCGCCCATTCGCGGGCCGACAGCGAGATGGATTCGGTGCGGACCTGGCCATCGTTGTGCACGTCGCGCGTGGCCTCGCGGGTCACCGGGTTCAGGCGCAGGCCCTGGTATTCGACGACCGGGTCGGCGCGGCCCAGGCTGCGCCGCACCAGGGCGCGGATGCGGGCCAGCAGTTCGTCGATGTCGTAGGGTTTGACCACATAGTCGTCGGCGCCGGCGTCGAGCCCGGCAATGCGCTCGGCCACCGCGTCGCGTGCCGTGGCCACCAGCACCGGCGTCACGTCCTTGCGCGCGCGCAGGGCGCGCAGCACCTCCAGGCCGTCGCGCTTGGGCAGACCCAGGTCGAGCAGCACCAGGTCGTAATGCTCGGACTGCAGCGCGGTATCGGCCATCACGCCGTCCTTGACCCAGTCGACCGCAAACGACTCCGCGCGCAGCACGTCGAGCAGGGTCTCTCCGATCATCAGGTCGTCTTCGACGAGCAGCAGCCGCATGTGTTGGTTTCCTCTGCGCAAATGGTCAGACCATTATGCGAGGCAGCGCTTAGATGAGGCTTAAAGCCGTGCGGCCCACGGCCGCGGAGTTCTGGAACGTAGCTACGTTCTCAGCCCGCCAGCCGTGCCCGATGCCGTGCGATCTGCGTCTTCACCTGGGCCGGCGCGGTGCCGCCCAACACGTTGCGTGCATTGAGCGAACCGCGCAGGCTCATCACGTCGAACACGTCTTTTTCGATCGATGGGTGGAAGCCCTGCAGCACCGTGAGCGGCAGCTCCGACAGGTCGACCTGGTGCGAGATCGCCGACTTGACCGCGTGGGCCACCACCTCGTGGGCGTCGCGGAAGGGCAGGCCCTTCTTCACCAGGTAGTCGGCCAGGTCGGTGGCGGTGGCGTAGCCGCGGCGCACGGCGGCTTCCATGGCCTCGGGTTTGGTGGTGATGCCGCCCATCATCTCGGCGAAGATGCGCAGCGTGTCCTTGAGCGTGTCCACCGTGTCGAACAGCGGCTCCTTGTCTTCCTGGTTGTCCTTGTTGTAGGCCAGGGGCTGGCCCTTCATCAGGGTGATCAGGCCCATCAGGTGGCCGACCACGCGGCCGGTTTTGCCGCGGGCGAGTTCGGGCACGTCGGGGTTCTTCTTCTGCGGCATGATGCTCGAGCCGGTGCAGAAACGGTCGGCGATGTCGATGAAGCCGAAGCTCTGGCTCATCCACAGCACCAGTTCTTCGCTCAGGCGGCTGATGTGCACCATGGCCAGGCTGGCCGCCGCGGTGAATTCGATGGCGAAGTCGCGGTCGCTCACGGCATCCAGGCTGTTTTGGCACACACCCTCCATGCCGAGTGTTTTCGCCACGCGCTCCCGGTCCAGTGGGTAGCTGGTGCCTGCGAGTGCGGCAGCGCCCAGCGGCAGGCGGTTGACACGTTTACGCACGTCCAGCATGCGCTCGGCATCACGGGCAAACATTTCCACATAGGCCAGCATGTGGTGGCCGAAGCTCACCGGCTGGGCCACCTGCAGATGGGTGAAGCCGGGCAGGATGACCTCGATGTTTTTCTCGGCCAGGTCGAGCAGGGCGCCCTGCAGCGTGACCAGCAATTCGCCGATCAGATCGATCTCGCCGCGCAGCCACAGCCGCACGTCGGTGGCCACCTGGTCGTTGCGCGAGCGGCCGGTGTGCAGGCGCTTGCCGGCGTCACCCACCAGCTGGGTCAGGCGCGCCTCGATGTTGAGGTGCACGTCTTCCAGGTCGAGCTTCCATTCGAAGGCGCCGGATTCGATCTCGGTGCCGATCTGCGCCAGGCCCTTCTGGATCGAGGCCAGATCGGCCGCGCCGATGATCTTTTGCGCCGACAGCATCTCCGCATGGGCCAGGCTGCCGGCGATGTCGGCCTGCCACAGGCGCTTGTCGAAGAACACGCTGGAGGTGTAGCGCTTGACCAACTCGCTCATCGGTTCGGAAAACAGCGCCGACCAGGCTTCGGATTTTTTGTCGAGTTGGTTGTGTGACATGAGGGGCAATCAAAAAAGAAGAGGGAGCGCACCATGACGGCTGTACTGTATGGCGGCGACATCCCCAATAATCGGGCACCGACCCATCCAGCCGCATGACCAGCCGCATGAAAGAACCGCAAATTTTATCGACCTTCCAGGAATCGGCCGACGAGCCCGCGCCGGAAGGCGCCCGCACGCCCGCGCTGGTCTTCGACGCCTGCCAGGCCGGGGTCATCCTGCGCGCCGTGTCTTTCGTGGAGATTGCGGTGGCGGTCGGGGCGATGTTCGGTGCCGCCAGCTTCCTCGAATGGCTGACCAGGCTGTCCCTGCTGACCGGCGGGGCACTGCCAGCCACCCTGGTCTGGCTCGTCGCGGCTTGCAGCCTGAAACGCCCGCTGGCGCGGTTGCCGCGCGCGGGGCAGCAGTTCGCGGGCGTGGTCCTCGGTGCGCTGGCCGGGCTGTATGGCTGCGGCATGCTGGCGCTGACCGGGCTCACCGGATTCGCCGAGCCCGCGCCCTGGCTGGCCAGCGCCAGCGCCGGGGCGCTGTTGTCGGCCCTGGTGGTGGCCGGCCTGCTGCTGCGTGCACGGGCCCGGGCCCCCGCGGCCACGACGGCCCGGCTCGAAGAGTTGCAGGCGCGCATCCAGCCGCATTTCTTGTTCAACACCCTGAACAGCGCCATTGCCCTGGTGCGGGCCGAGCCGGCCAAGGCCGAGGCCCTGCTGGAAGACCTGAGCGACCTGTTTCGCCATGCCCTGGTGGACCATGGCGAATCGGTCACCCTGGCCCAGGAGGTGGCGCTGGCCGAACGTTATCTCTCCATCGAACAGGTGCGCTTCGGCGAGCGGCTGCATGTGCGCTGGTCGCTCGATCCGGCCGCGGCCCAGGCGCAGCTGCCGCCGCTGTTGCTGCAGCCGCTGGTGGAAAACGCGGTGAAACACGGCGTGGAGCCCAGTGCCAGCGGGGCCGAGCTGCGCATCTCGACCGAGCGGCGCGGCGGGGTGGTGGTGATCAAGGTGACCAACACCGTGCCCGGCGGCCCCGGCGCCCCCGGCAACGGCCTGGCGCAAAACAATGTGCGCGACCGGCTGAATTTGTTGCACGATGTGCAGGGGCGGTTTCAGGCCGGATTGAAAGACGGTGTCTACCAGGTCCGGATCGAGGTGCCAGCTTGAGGGAAGCTTGAGATGACTTTACGGGTCTTGATCGTCGACGATGAACCTCTGGCGCGTTCGCGCCTGCGCACCTTGCTGGGCGACTGCAGTGCGCCTTCGGCCGAGGTCGGCGGCGAGGCGGCCACCGCGGACCAGGCGCTTCAGATGCTGCAGCGTGAAAGTTTCGACCTGGCCCTGCTCGACATCCACATGCCTGGCGCCGACGGCATGCAACTGGCCCAGAGCCTGAAGGCGCTGCCGCGGCCGCCGGCGGTGGTGTTCGTCACCGCCCACCCCGGCCACGCGGTGCAGGCCTTCGACCTGGAAGCCGTCGACTACCTGACCAAGCCCGTGCGGCTGGAGCGGCTGCAGGCGGCGCTGCACAAGGTGGAGCGGCTGGCGCAGGTGGTGCGGCCGGCCGAGCAGGAAGTGGGCGAAGCGCTGGTGATCCACGACCGCGGCCGCACCGAGCGGGTGCCGCTGGCCGAGGTGCTGTACCTGAAGGCCGAGCTCAAATACGTCACCGTGCGCACCGCCGCGCGCAGCTACATCCTCGACGGCTCGCTGAGCGAACTCGAGGCCCGCCACGCCGGCAGCTTCATCCGCATCCACCGCAACGCGCTGGTGGCGCGCCGGGCCTTGCGTGCCCTGGAGAAGAGTTTCGACGCCGTCGACGGCGAGGGCTGGGCCGTGCGCCTGCATGGGCTGGACGAGGCGCTGATGGTGTCGCGCCGGCAATTGGCGGGGGTGCGTGAGGTGATGGCGCTCGGCGGGTGAGGCTGGTGAGGCGGATGAAGGGGCCGGGGGAGAAAATTCAAGGCGGTGTCTGACCCGCGAGGTGGGTGCCAGCATGGACAATGGGGCTTGTAATGCCGCCCAAGCCGATCCCAACACCTCCCGCGCCGACTTCGATCTGGACCACGCTGCGCCACGAATCCTTCCGCGGGCTATGGGGCGCGGGCGCGGTGTATTTCGTCGGCAACGCCATGCAGACCATGGCCGCGGCCTGGATGATGGTCGAGCTCACCGGTTCTTCCTTCCTGGCGGCCCTGGTGCAGACGGCGGTGTTCCTGCCGATGTTCCTGCTGTCGCTGCCGGCCGGCGTGCTGGCCGACATCACCGACCGCCGCCGCCTGATCCAGATCGCGCTGATGGTGCAGGCCGTCACCGGCACCCTGCTGGCGGTGCTGCTGCTGACCCGGGTCGGCGGCGCGGCCACGGTGCTGTTTTTCATCTTCGTGGCGGGCAGCTGCACCGCCTTGTTGTCACCCGCCTGGAATTCGGCGATCGCCGACTCGGTGCCGCGCGACGAGCTGCCACTGGCCATCACCGTGGTGTCGATCGCCTACAACGCGGCCCGTGCCGTGGGCCCGGCGCTGGCCGGCGTGGTGTTTTCGTCGCTCGGCGGTCCTTGGAACTTCGCGCTCGCCGTGGCCAGCACGCTGGCGATGTTGTGGTCCATCAGGCGCTGGCCGCCGCGGCCGCATCCGCCCTCGCGCCTGCCGGCCGAGCGGCTGTGGGGCGGCATGCTGAGCGCGCTGCGCTTTGCCTGGCATTCGCATACCGTGCTGGCGCAACTGGTGCGCACCGTGGCCTATAGCGGCACGGGTTCGGCGCTGTGGGCGCTGCTGCCGGTGATCGGCGCCAAGCAGCTCGGGCTGGGTGCGGCCGGCTACGGCCTGCTGATGGGCTGCCTGGGCACCGGCGCGGTACTGGTCGGGTTGGTCATCGGCAGGCTGCGGCTGCGCTTCGGGCTGGAGGCGATTGTCGGCACCGGCTGCGTGGTGTTCGCCACGGTGATGGTGATTGCGGCGTTCTCGCACTGGGCGCCGCTGGTCTACCTGGCGCTGGTGTTCGGCGGCGCGGCCTGGATGGCGGTGATGTCCACCTTCAATACCGCCACCCAGACCAGCGTGCCGCCCTGGGTGCGCGCCCGCGCGCTGGCCATGCACACCCTGTGTGCGCTGGGTTCTTTCGCGCTGGGCTCGGCTTTCTGGGGCGCGCTGTCGGACATCTTCGGCCTCGCCTTCGCGCTGTGCATGGCCGCCCTGGCCATGGGCAGCGGCCTGTTGCTGGTGAGACCCTTTCCGCTGCGCATGGGCGACAAGCAGGACGTGACCCAGGCCACGCAGTGGGAAGAACTCTTCATCAAGGACGAGCCGGCGCCCGAGGCCGGCCCGGTGGCGGTGGAGATGGCCTACCGCATCCGGCCGGGCGAGGCGGTCGAGTTTCTGGAAGCCGTGAGCCATCTGCGCGCTCCGCGCCGGCGCGACGGTGCCACCTTCTGGCGCGTGTACCGCGACCTGGCCGACCCTTCGCGCTTCGTCGAGCGCTTCATCGTCACTTCCTGGGCCGACTACCTGCACCAGCGCGCCCGTGCCACCCTGGCCGACCAGGAGCTGGAAGCGCATGTACGCTCGTTTCTACAACCCGGTGTCGCCGTCACCATGCAACATTACCTCGCCGAACGATAGGACGCATTCACCTCATGAACATCAGGCTAGAAGCTCCTGAGAAGGAACAGATCGCGCTGCTGCCGCCGTTTCCCAGCCTGGCCATGCCGCAGGTCTGGCTGGTGGCCACCGCGCGCGACGCGGCGCTGGCCGATGCGGAATTGCGCGGCCAGACGGTACTGGGTTTCGATACCGAATCCAAGCCGACCTTCGTGCGCAACGAAACCTCGGAAGGGCCGCACGTGGTGCAGTTCGCAAGCCTGTCCAAGGCCTATGTGTTCCAGCTGCATGATCCGGCGTGCCGCGAGGTGGCCGGCGCGGTGCTGGGATCAAAGGCGGTGACCAAGGCCGGCTTCGGCCTGGCTTCCGACGTGAAACAGATCGCCGCCAAGTTCGGTGCCGCGCCGAACGCGGTGGTCGACATCGACACCCTGTTCCGCCGCCAGGGCTACCGCAAGGAGCTCGGCGTGAAGGCCGCGGTGGCGGTGATGTTCGGCCAGCGTTTCAGCAAGTCGAAGAAGGCCGCCACCTCGAACTGGGCCGCGCACCAGCTCACCACCGCGCAGATTCTCTACGCCGCCAACGACGCCTATGCGGCGATGTGTGTGTTCCACGCGCTGCAGACCGGCGCCCATGCTTGGACACACGTTTAGGTACACACCATGCTGCTGAGCCTGCACCACGCCGCCATCATCTGTTCCGACTACACGGTGTCGCGCCGTTTCTATACCGAGGTGCTGGGCCTGCGCGTGCTGGCCGAGAACCTGCGCGCCGAGCGGCAGTCGATGAAGCTCGACCTGGCCTTGCCCGACGGCGGCCAGATCGAGCTGTTTTCCTTCGTGGCGCCGCCGCCGCGGCCGTCTCGCCCCGAAGCCTGCGGGCTGCGCCACCTGGCTTTCGCGGTGGCCGACCTGGACGCCGCCATCGCCCGGCTGCAGGGCTTCGGTGTCGACGTCGAGCCGGTGCGGGTGGACGAATACACCGGCCGGCGCTTCACCTTTTTTGCCGATCCCGACGGCCTGCCGCTGGAGCTGTACGAACCCGCAGCACCGATTTCCCACACCTGAAACCCATGCCCACACACCGCCCCGAGCCTGTCAAAACCGTCTGGATCGCCGACGCCGCCTACCTCTATAACTTCGGCCGCGCACGCGCTGCCGGCTTCGACTACCTGAAGCTCAAGCACGAGCTGGTGCGCTTGAACGGCGGCCCGCTGTACGAGAGTTATTACCTCAACGCCGCCATCGACCCGACGGCCGAGGCGCAAAGTGCGTTCCACACCTGGATCAAGTCGGCCGCGCCCAAGGGCCCGCAGATGCGGGTGCAGTTGTACAAGCTGAAGGACCTGCACAGCCGCTGCCCTTCGTGCGGCACGAGCTTCGACCGCCATGTGCAAAAGGGCGTGGACGTGGCCATCACCACGCTGATGATCAAGCTCGCCACCCAGGGTGTGTACGACCGCCTGATCCTTTCGGCCGGCGACGGCGACTTCGAAGACGCCATCAACTATGTCAAGTCGGACCTGCGCAAGGAGGTCTGGCTCAACGGTGCGCAGAGCACGCTGTCGGTCGACCTGCAGTGTTACGCCGACAAGGTTTTATGGCTCGAGGACATGGGCGCCGCGATCGACAAGTAGCGCCCGCGCCACCGGGCTGAAATGTGTCGGTATTGCATCAAGCGCATGAATTTGTAGCATATTGCGTCATATACTTGCATGCAAATGTGGTCGACTCTCTGTCGGAGACATGACAGGTGCCGCGCCGCGCCCCCTTGTCCTAACTACAAAAGAAACCATGAAATTCAATGACATGCGTGTCGCCCACAAGGTGTGGGGCGTGGTTCTGGGGTTGTTGATCGCCATGCTGGCGGTTTCGCTGTGGGCGCAGTACAGCGCCAGGAACGCGGCCGATGCGGCGCTGGCCTCGGTCGGCGCCTTCGAGCAGAAGATCACCACTGCCGTGCGCTGGCGCGGCACCACGGCGTTGGCCATCAACATGGTGTTGGGTAGCGCGACCACCACCGACCCGGTGCTGGGCGCGTCCTACGACGCCCAGGTCAAGGACATCATCGCCACCATCAGCCAATTGCAGGCGCAGGTCAATAAGTCGGCCACCACCCCGGAAGACAAGAAGGCCCTGGAAGACGTGGCCGCGGCGCGGGCCATCGTGCTGCAGCTGACCGCCAAGACCAAGGAAGTGAAGGCCGGTGGCGACCCGGCAGCGATGCAGGCTTTCGTCGACGGCACCTACAAGCCGGCCCTGGCCAAATATATTGCCGGCCTCGACAGCTTCGTGGCCCTGCAGGAGCGCCAGCGCGACGCGGCCATCGCCGAGTCCGACGTGGCACGGCGCGGCACCGCCGCCGTGGCGCTGGCCATCGTCATCCTGTTGTTTGTCATTGGTGTGCTGCTCACGCTGGCGCTGGTGCGCTCCGTCACCCGCCCGCTCGAAGAGGCGTTGGCGGTGGCCCGGGCCATCACCGCCGGCGACCTCACGCTACAGCTGCAGTCGGCGCGCAAGGACGAATTCGGCCAGCTGCTGCGGGCCCTGTCGGAGATGGTCGGCAAACTGCGCGGCCTGGTTTCCGAGGTGCGCAGCGGGGTTGAGTCGGTGTCCACCGCGTCTGTCGAGATCGCCAACGGCAACCAGGACCTGTCTTCGCGCACCGAGCAGACCGCGGCCAACCTGCAGCAGACCGCCGCC
>Ga0307515_10000953_pt1 | contig 66184 bp, 56 predicted proteins | sample 17_EM_MG_FD_194513 | JGI IMG/M metagenome (GOLD analysis project Ga0307515, IMG submission 194513) | Populus trichocarpa ectomycorrhiza microbial communities from riparian zone in the Pacific Northwest, United States - 17_EM | ecosystem: Host-associated > Plants > Roots > Unclassified | place... | reverse complement strand
AGATCCAACATCGCGTTGCGATATTCTGCCGTCAGGAGAAACCTTTGACCTAGTTAATCCGGGAATATCAAGTGTGGTAGGGCGAATTCGAGGAGTGGATCCGCCGGAAGTGTTCTTCATCGCGTGCCTAGTCAATTGTTAGCTTAATGTTGAAATACAAAGTTTTGACTTGTTCAACAATTCAGGTAGGGATATCATTACTTATACTTACGTTTTTGGGCTACTAGGTACAGTAGGCGCGGGTGTATCGCTGAGGGCGATTCCCACACCATCTTTAGCCAGACTAGGCACATGGTATCCACCGACAACCGGAAGAGGTTTGAGCTCCGTCTGAGAGCATGGAGGTTCCGCCTTCTTTGATATGCCGTTTGACTTTCGTAACTCTGAGATGACGGAAGATTTATTGGTGGGAGCACGAACTTCGCCGCTCGGATCGCTGCGACAATCAAAGTTCGAGTCGTTGGGGACTTTGCTCATAAGGACCGATTTTGCAAAGATTGAGTGCTGGCTTTGTTTGCGGAGGGTGTGGGAGTGAGAAGGTCGTCGTCCAGAAAGATTCTGGTCTGTAGTTATGAGTGGCATGGCGCCCAGCCGGATTAGCTGTGATGTCGTATGAGGCGCTAGCGTGGGCTGGCGGGCGTGCGGCGTCCGAGCAAGCCGGGTGGTGCTCACAGGAACCACAAGAAACAGGGTCGATGCTGGCGAGGAGCTGTCACAATATGGATAACGGTGACTGGATAGCTGGAGGGGCGGTGCGCTTGCACTCCAACGGTCGTGAAGGGGGAGGCCGCCGTTGCTCTCGTGCCCTGTTTTGGGACACGTCCAAGGCACACTCAAGGTATGGTCTAGATAGTGAACGAAATGGTAGTGTTGGCAGAGAAGCAGGGGGGGGGGTCTTGTAAGTCTTGTAAGTCTTGTAAGTCAGGAAAGGAGGAGTGACTCCACCGCCCGCTCAGACTTCGCAGTCAGAGCGAGCGGAGGAGAGCAGAGCGCCCCGCAGATACATAAACTCTAGGCTTTGGCGATGGGGCTCTCTTGATCGCGCTCTTCGGAGTTTATGTAGTAAATGAACACAGTCTGCGACCTTGACCTGGGCGCACCTGCGACAAGGGCCGCAAGGAAAGCCCCCACGGTTACCGACGTCCCAACCCGCACCCAATCATTCATGCACGCTCTGCATTCGGTGGGAGTCGTTGACAGGCTACCCCAAATGCATTCAGGCAAAGTACTCTGAAAACTCCGCGCTGTACGCGGCCTCGTGAGGCTGTCCTCATGCCTACGAATTCAAATACATACATTATAGCCGCCATCCTCCAGCTTGGGGAGCCAATCTGACAAGTTGCTCCGCCTTCAGCTTACACAGCCAGGACGGGTTCGTGTCGACGCCAGGTGTGAAACCTGCAAGCCTCGGCGCAAGATATCGATGATGCACAACGTGTCTCCCTTCAAGTCTTCAACTTGAGCGTGAGGACAAGGAGGCAGGCATAGGCAGCCGCGCTGAGCGCTGTCAGCACCGAGACAACGTTGCCGCTTGTCCTGAACCTCTTGCGGTGCAACCCATCCTCCCCCACTTCCGAGAAGAACTGCTTGTTCCCTTGCTGCCGTCGAAACAGGCTGGTGAACAACACGCCGGCCCCGTACATAGCAAACAGGGCGCCGATAGAGTAGAACTCTGATGTGAAAATCTTCAGCACAATGAGCGAGAAGGAGAATTGCCCAAGTGCTGTCCGGATGTATGCTCCCTCGAATGTCCGCTGGGCGGCTCGTATTTCGACTAGCTCAGATGGCGTAAGTACTACTGAACGAGCGCGGTGGAGGCGGAGGTGGTATCTGTCGGCTGCATTGCGTCCCTAAAAGCAACGTTGAATGAATCAAGCTTTTAGTTCGCATTGTGGAGAACTCTTACCTCAAACATGATTCAAATCGGCCGGATCGATAGCCTTGATTAATAAGAACCTGGGTCTGAATGGCACTTGAGATGGTGGGATTGTGCTAGATATGCATGCTATCTTGGAGGTACTGGCTGGCGCGAGGATGCGCAAAGAGAAGCGCTCTCGCAGACAAGCTCTTTTTGAGGATAGAAGTTAGATGATGTTCAACAACTTCTGGGGTTGGAACGTGGGACGGGTGATGACGGAGACAAAATATGCTGCGTGAACGTGACCGAGGATATGTGCACTTGTTCACCCTATGAAGTCTAACTATCGTTTACAAAGCTTTTCAATAATTCGCTGAGCTTACAGCGACGAGATATATACATCTCTTCAATACTCTTACGATTCACACTGCAGAGCGTGTTACGAGGCCATTACTTTGGTGCGAATTGAGATTCTTTAGAATCATGTCTCTTCGTCGCACTTTCGTTGCACTTTCGTTGCACTTCCACATCACGAGTGGTAACCCCCCTCTCCCTTCTCAATTTCCTGGCCGACCCCAACACCCTCGCCCCCTTAGAAGCTCCCTCACTTCCGTTCCCCGCCCAGCCCCTCTCAGTGACCCCGGCTCAAATAAAGCTTCATCCCGGCCTGCTCTAGACTCTATCTCAGTTTGTTTCGAACTGGATTGGCGAGGTTTCCAACCCCGCTAGCACGAGCCGAGCCATTTGCTTTGACGACTTTGGCTGGGCTTTCAGGCATCAGGTAAGATATAATTGCTCAAGCACCTCCCTACTCTAGACTGTACGAGGAAGATTTCCATATGCTAATACAGGGCTCCCTAGCAATTCGGTCTTAGCCACGAGAGCACCTTAACCGCGTTGACTGCAACAAAATTCACTACCTCACAAAGAGAAGTTTCTTTCAGCTAAGACAGCTGTTTCGCCATCTAACGACTCACCTCAAAGAATTTTGTTCCACTATAAATGCTTGCGCGCAGCCATCCGGCATCCTCAATTTGCATCAAACAGAGCAAGCATGACGAAGTCGAGGTCTCCCCTCTTTCAATATGTAGACCCACGAGAGCCGGATGCAGAAGATGCGATTTCTGTGTCGGCGAATACAACAGCATCTTCCGAGACGAAAAGAAAGCGGGGAACTGAACCGAAGTTCTATGCGGTCAAGGTGGGGAAGAATCCAGACATATACCACAGCTGGTCAGATTGTCTGGCCCAGGTGAAAGGGTTCAAAGGCGCCATATGCAAGCTCTTCACAGCAAAGCAAAATATTATGGAAGTGCTAATGTCAATATTCAGATAAATCGTTCAGTTCCCTCAATGAAGCTGAAGCTTTCATGCGCGATGACCCCACAAAATCTCCCAAGCCGATCCTAAAATACTATGCCGTTCAAAATGGTCGATCTCCCGGAATTTACACCGACTGGCCTTCGGCACAGAAGCAGATCACTGGTTGGAAGCACCCGAAGCACAAAAGCTTTACAACAAGATCGGAAGCGGAAGCATTCGTTGCAGAAGGCAAAAGGATTACAACAGGAGAAGCTGTACCAAACGTTCACATAGATCCAGACGTTGAATCTGAAGCATCGATGGCTGATGGGAGAAAGGGATGTAAGGTCGGGGACAATGCACTGACATCAAAGAAGCAGAAGAAGAACGATGGGTCTCCTGTTGAGGCCTTAGTCAATGGTGGTGAACAAGAGGGTAGGGAGCCGGGTACGGGTCCTCTTCCACCAGACGCCGAGGACGGGTTTGATCGGACGGTAACTCTCAACACCAAGACTGGAAACGTGGAAAAAAAGACGGAGCAACAACTGAACGCTAGGAAGCTACAGCCTACAGGGGAATCCAAGGGCGTCCTTAAGATTTACACCGACGGCAGCTCACTTGGCAATGGTCGAGCGGGCGCAATCGCTGGCGTTGGCGTCTACTTTGGTCCAAACGACCCCAGGTGAGATTCTTTCCCCATCATTTATTTACTGCGTTCCTCTAGCACCGGCTCGCTGAACTCGTAACTAATAGGGAATCATCCAGGAATGTCTCTGAAGCCTTGGCAGGGCCTCGTCAGACTAATCAACGCGCCGAACTCACTGGAATCCAACGCGCTCTTGACATTGCGCCTATTGACAGGGACGTCATGATTTACAGTGACAGCAACTACTCCATAAATTGCGTGACGGTTTGGTTTCAGAACTGGCGTAAGAACGACTGGAAGAACGCGGCCAAGAAACCGGTTGAAAACAAGGATCTTATTGAAGCCATCCTCAACAGAATTGAAGAGAGGAATTTGTGCAAGGCTAAGACGGAGTTTACGTGGGTGAAGGGCCACGCCAACGATCCAGGAAACCAGGCTGCAGATGCTCTAGCTGTTAATGGAGCAAGATCAAGGGTTGCAATGGCTTTGGGCGCGGCTGAGGTCTGAAAATGCGCAAGACGACGAATTTGATATTCTTCGGAGAAGGTGCCGGCGGCTGGATTACCTGTCTCAGGGGTTTCTGAAATGTGCGTAGGACCTAAGTCAGGAGAATCATGGACTGTGATAATGGTGATCATCAGCATTCAATTTTTTCAAAGGCGGCATTTATGCTAACGAGGTAGGAAGGGGTGGTAATTCTGCACGCATCTCTACTGTAAAATAGCACTAAAACATGGTTTATTCAGAATATCACACAGCTAATCATTCCAATTTCTGTCTATCCAGCGCTGACCCTCAGATTCGAAAGTCACAAAATATTCTGATAACCGATTCCAAGCCCTTCCGCGCATCAATGGTAACATCTGGCTCTCTGAAAAACCTCTGCCATTCCACTCTCATCTTGACCTCCACCGTGGAGGCTATATCGCAGGAACCTAGTTCTCATCAAAGTCACCACCACCCCCATATTCATCTTCCACGTCAGAGTACCATTTCGGCCTTCTGGTCCCAATCGTCAAGCCCCGACTCATCGATCTCATCAACTGGAAAGCTAGGCGGACGCCTTGGGCGGAGAACCGGAGTGCTAGGCTACACCTCAGGCTCACGCAACAGTGCCTGTGCGGTGCTAAGTACGCTCTCGAAATCGAAAGGAGGATGACGAAGCAGATCCGCACGCATTTCCCGCCCCCTGACTCCCCGCTGTTCTTCGATTCTGGCACGCTCCGAGATGACGACCGCGGCTTCTTCTGGCGTCAGACTGCTCATGTTTATCGGCACGAGCGCCATGTATTTTAGGTCTTCTATCGGGAAGCGCGAAGTCGGGGCGGTGGTGGTAGTGCCTGTGTTCTGAGCCATGCGGATCCAGTGCTCCAATGAGGTGAGGGCGGCGGCCCGCAGGGCGCTGTATGTGATGCATACAAGCAGGACCGAAAGAGTGATGAGGACCGAGATGGCACCAATGGTGAGGGCGCGGAGGAGAGGCACGAAGAGGCTGTTTGCCCATTGGAAGTTCGAGGGTGCTGTGATCTGTCGGACTACTTCAATAAGAGCGAAGTGGATGGCTAAGATGGCTGCTCTAAGGCTTCGGTTAGAGACGTCGTCAGACCTAGAGTCAGCGCCGTGGTTGGTGCTGTGCTTGTGTATAATATGGGATATGAGGCCGTCTATGACGCTCAGCAGGAAGTAGCTGCCGATAGCGTAGAGGATGAGGGCGCCGCCGAAGGCAAAATAGGAAGGGGTTTGGTAGTCCATTTGGATATTGAGGGGTTTCTCTGCTTTTGCTGGGTGGTACAGGCTAGGCTGAGGGCAGAGGTCAAATATTGTGCTTTTGTGAAATTGGAGGAGGGCATAGATACAAGTGAGATACTTATCAGAGCGTAATATGAGGCTGTGAGTTTCGCGTAGTAGTGTAGTCATATGCAGAACTCTATTTGCACTAAGAAAGTCTATTGCTCTACACCAAAATCACTTTAGTGTCCGCGTCTCGGACGCAAGCTCTTTCCTTTCTGCTTTCATTCGTTTGCATTCTTGCTCGTGAGAGCACAGGCTGAGGGTTACCGGATAATCCTAAATATTCTTAAATGTCCCTATGAGTGCCTCAGACAGGTCCTTCTGAAGTGCGAGTGGCATTTTAGATTGAAGGATTACTTCTGAATTTTATTAAGAATATTCTAGCTGAGCTTTGCCAGCTTAGGGGTTGTATAATTTCCTCGTGCTCTGCTCTGAAAGGCCCGGGAGTGCCTATTGCATAGTAGCGACTGAATGGATGGCTCCCAGTTCATTCTTCGAATCTCTCGGAACCTGGCTAATCTCCCTAAGCTACTAAAACCCTCTGAAGTTCAAGATGCTGAGCTTCTTCACTGCTGTAAAATACAATTCCTTGATTTCATTCATCATAAATAAATTAGTGATGTAATTTTAATGTTATCGATCCGATTTTTCTCAGTCGCAAGATACAGTCTGCGACTTCACTTCACCTGCCTTTACCTAGATTGAACTCACTCTGAAATGCTACTAGCTACTAGAATACGAATCATCATCAGAGCACCCCATTGCGCTAGACTGCTGTCATTACCGGTCTGTTATTTACTCCGCTTTGGCTGTCCTCTTCTGCTTCGACTCAGCAACGGCCTCTAATCAACACAATCAAACACCTATCCAGACTCATCATGCGCCAATCCTGTCCAACAACCCAGATCATCCCGAAAATATTCCACAACCGTATTCTTTACGTGATGGCTATAATCTCCTGTGTCGGTTTCACCTTTCATACTTTCCAAGTCCTTTCAATGATCCGGACGACCTCCTACCACATAAAGAAAATCCACCTCAAGTCCTCCTATTGCTATCTTGCTCTCTTGACGCAAGGCAGGGTGTCCCTAGTTGTTCAATTACTTGCACTATGCTCTTCGTCTATCTTGCCCAAGAAACCCTACACCAACACGCTCCCTGTGATCCCAACGACGGTTATACAAACTATATGCTTCTACTGTCGTTTTTCTGAGGGTCAATATCCATGTCGTGATCCAACCACTCACGAGCGTGAAATTTCTACAAACTCCGCTTGACCTCGTCTTCCGCGGTATCCAAATCCTCAGTAAGATTTTACTATACATGGACAAGCCGATCATCAAGCTTATCATGGTGATGTTGTCGGACAAACAAGTCACTGAGAAGAACTCTGTCTATTGAATGTGGCTCTAGAGCCTCTATAAATATATAAGAAAAAAAGGGTAGTAGACTAATTTGGTTACCGAGTCGTAGACCGAGTCGTTGATCGAGTCGTTGACCGAGTCGCTGACCGAGTCGCTGACCGAGACAGTAGTAAGACATACGAGAACAGGGTGGTGAGTCATAAGGTGGTACCTGAGAGTGACCTCAACGGTCGACAGATGTGCTTGTGCATGCTCGTGAGTTTATATGCATCCTGCTTCGCATATGCCGCAATCATCACAAACGAGCTCAGCAGTGATGCAAGTAATCCAAGGCGCCGATACAAACGGAGATACTGCATAAGCGAAAACACCTTAAATTTCTATGCTGTGTTAACCTACTTGGTCTTCGCCGCAGGGATCAACAGCATAGAGGGCGCTGGGTTCTACGACAGCTTTGGGCTTGTTTTTCTCTCCTCACTAGTGAGCATCGAATTGGCGTATTCGGAATACACTAGATGGGCCCGAAAGCGTTACCGATATTCTACGGGTAGATATTATGTTCTGAACGACATCTCAGATGCTTTTCGGAGTATTGTTTGGCGTACGTTCACAGACAGCCAATATTTGTATGCAGTCAGTCACAAGAATTGGCCATATACCATGCTAAGTGAAGATGTCTTTAAGCAGGGGTGACATTTGATAAGTGATAACTAAGGGAGTTAAAAGCGATAGATCATATACTCTTCTAGAGACCACGCTGAACCACTCGGAATGGATCCAGCAGTAGATGTCCGCATTTTCTTGCAATATTCCAGTTCATCGATGCCGCTGAAATATTTTAGAAACCTAGAGTAAGTGCTGCCTGATATGGTAATAGCTGTTTAAGGACCATAAAAAAACTGGTTAGTGTTTGCGAATAACGTATCAGGCCTTTGTCCTGCCGGAGTTTTCGAGCCGTAGGAACGTTGTAGGTATAGAAGGTTCACTTTGAACCCTGGAAGGTATGCTAAAGTTAATCTCTCAGTTCTTACAGTTTCACGTGCAATAATTCCAGCCATACGTCTTCCAGAAGTCTTTGTAGTCCTGATATGTTTGCAGTCAGCACCTTGACGCCTACCCCATTGCCCACATTCGTTTACCGTCTCGTAATGACTGTTGACGGCCCGGTCGGCATTTCCGGCGACATCAACGGCTGAGGCGGTATTTTCAGGCGCCTGACACTCATTACTGGCGTGAAGATCCGCTCTTCGAGTGTGGGATGGTGATTTTGTTCCTAGTGTGCGTGGTGGGGCTGCTGATTGCAATACGCTTTGTCTACTCATGAAAAATTGTGATGCTATAAAGATGCTGTGGGTGTGGTGGGCGTAGTGGGTGCCGTGGGGGATTCAAAGCCTCGGCATCGTGGAAAAAGAGGTTTACATGAAGAAATAACCATTGGGATAGGGTGGAAACGGCCCGGATGGAAAAGGGGAACGCAATAGCCAAGAAAAGTGTTAGCGGAGAGCAGACATTGAATTCCTCTTTGAGAAAGCGTGACGTGTTATTGTCCTTATTATTTGGAAATATAGGTGCCAAGGGAGAAGATCTCGGAGTCGCAAAGGCATTGTTACCTTCAACGGGAGGATGCGCGAAGTTAATTCTTGAGTCAAAATCAGCAGTACGTGGATGAAATGCATTGACTGCCTAGAATCTTGGGGCATCTTGGAGAGCTGTATTTGAGTTGCGGAAATGCCGAAGGGGGCTTAATCCAATAGAGGTAATTTACGATGCTAGGGTTAGGTCTGGTAATCCGAGCGCAGATATTGATTTCGCTTGAGCATCGCCGAGATTAGCTGTTGGGGCCGACCCACAAATAGAAGGCCAAGGATGGAAAAGCGGATCGCATCTGATATTTCACCACATTAAGGGTAATCCAAGAAATGCGGATATTGGGGCTATTAAGTCGCAGACATCGGAATTGAAGATGTACTTCCGCGTATCAAGACATGTGGTTGACATCCGAATCGCTTATCTGTGGAGGAAACAGTAGGCTAAGATGATCTCGTGCAGCTGGTCGACAAAAGCAACGAGGTGCAGCAACTAAGCTTTGTATGGTATCCTGGCGAAGCCGGCATTCCCGCTGTAAGCACAATAATCCAGTTGTGCCAATCATACACCCGCTTTGGTGTCCTGTCCGCCCCACGATTGATTCGTGATTGGCAGCCGTTAGATGACTGCAACCTGAGCAGGCTTTATTCATCATTCATCACCGAGATGGGCGCGTCGGTGATGATTAGAAGGCTGTTGAGTCGGGCTTTTCTCTGCCACTCGCTGCCAATCCTTCTGCTTGGCCCGTTGTGAGATCACAGCGCTGACAAAGACATAAGTCTGCTCGAAAATCGACTGTTCGGGCCATCGTACAGCTGGCTGCATAAAATCCCCGCAAGCCTTCTTCGTCATTTTTGTAAGCGAACATGAAACCCGGGGTTTGTGATTGGCAGATCAGGAGTACATAAGCAACGGTTTTAACATGGGGCATTATCCTGCATGATTTACGTGATCCAAGCTTAGCGTGGCAACCGACCACTCGAGGCCCTGCATAAGTTATTGCATAGGCGCCTAGTGTGTTGGCCGCTCTCAAAAGAAACCACCGGGGTACATGAAGCGGGAGAAGAAAAGAAAGGGAGAGATGTTGATTGAGGGATGGGTAGAATTGGAGATGGAGAAGGCTGAAGGTGTCGATTAGAAGCTTTACCTGCATGCAAATCCCCCGCAGAACGCAACGACACACTAGGCAAGGTAACAGAGATTCTACAGGTGCAGAAAGGCGTTTGTCGGGAACCGCCTTGTCGTTCTTCGAAGCGCGCTTGACGGGAGAATGATAACAGTCTTTTCAACATGTCAGAGCTGCACCTGGGCAACGGCTGAGGCTCGCTCTGTTTGTGTGGGGAGGGCGGACAGCCGATTCTATCTATTGTTTTACCTTGGCTGGGTCCATCAATTGCAAAAGTTTGTTCCGGGATAGTTGAGCCTCAAGCCGTTTTACCAAAAACCGTTGCCATGTTGAAACGTGGTTCCTGATAGAAAATTTTTTTGTTTACAGAATCTTTTGGGGCGGAAGTGTCGGATTGCTTGTTGCGGCCGGCCAAGGCCGTAAAATCGCGCTTTTGCTCTCGATTTTTTCAAGAGCATTTCGGCCAGACAAATTCTAATATTAAAACAGTTTTAAGGAACTCTTAGCTACTCCACGCTCACCGCTGCAGAGACTTTTCATATTCGGCGCGGTTCGTAGCGCCCAGAAGAGCAGAAAATTTCTTCCACAGCGATGGTCGCAAGATCCTAGGCTGCTAGCGGATAATCCCGCAGGGAGGGTGGGCGTTTCACTTTCCCGTGGGTCCCCCATGAAAAGGCCTGGAGTATGTAATTGTTTCCACGCAGAGCCGAGGGGCGTCAGTGCGCAGAGCTTTTGCCTGGCGATGGCAAGGTTGCAATGATGGTCGCCGGGCCAGTGTCAGTGCTGTTAACGAGCACAGCTGCACGAAGGTGATGTGAAGCAGCTGTGCGGCCCTTCAAACCTGAGCCAGGGGCATTGAGAGACGATCGCGGTCTGGGTAACAGCTTGGCTGTTTAGGCTTCGTACGGGTTGTTGTGCTGTGGAATTGATTCTTTGCTCGTGCGGGCGATGTCTCGCTCAGAGCGCTTGTCGATCGCCAGACGCGGGATCGGGTTGGGCGGTTGGGAAGGAGGAAAAGCCTCACAGGGCAACTCTCAGCGCGCAGAGATAGGCCTACCCACGCCGCGACCCTCGTGCTGACTGGCCTGCCGTCCAGTGTCACTTGAGCTAGCGCAGGCTTTTGTGCCCGCAGTGGCTTTCTTTTAAGAGCTCGCCCACCCCTCACGCTCCGGCAGTCCAGAGAGAGATCGATCTTTCCATCATCCATCGACCACCCCCCAGCTGTTTAGCTACTCTCTCCACTCTCTCCCCTCCTTCTCCCTCGACGGCGAGACTCAATTGTGCAGCGCGGCTGGGTCTGCGTCCTCAATTGCATCGCACCACCCAACTGGAAACTCAAGGTACGACCCTCTTCCACCGTTTGGCGTTCGTGGCCGAAGCTTGGGGCCGAGAGCCCCGGCTAGCTCGAAGCTTCGCAGCTTGCGCTCTGACCCGGTAAAATTGCAACACAACAAATGCTCATAACTGGCCGCACAGTTTTCCTTCCTCCCCCACCATCACTCTCTGCGACCCGACACGCTTCACCCAGCTATCCCATCCATACGAAACCCTATTCTGGTTATCGTGTCTGCACACAGTCGCAGCCGAATGGCGGATACAACCACGGGTGTCCACGCTGGACACACCGACACCAGCTCAGACGCCACGCCCCCGAACCATCTCGGTCAGAACATTCCTTCCGGCCAATTTGACGAGAAGAAGGAGCTTCCATCTAACAATGGCACCGCCGAGCACGACACTGGCAGGAAGATTGAAGAGGCTGAAGAGGACGACGAGGACATTGATGCGCTGATTGAAGAGCTCGAGTCTCAGGATGCTGGCATCGACGCTGAGGATGAGGAAGTCACCCAGCCAGGTGGTGCACGACCAGTCGCCGAAGACCTTCTCCAGACCGACACTCGCCATGGTTTGACGTCGCAGGAAGTCTCCGTCCGGAGAAAGAAATTTGGTCTCAACCAGATGAAGGAGGAAAAGGAGAACCTGATTCTCAAGTTCCTTGGTTATTTCATCGGTCCAATTCAGTTCGTCATGGAGGTGAGCCAATGTTGCCCGATGCGCGCCAATAGCTATCGTCGCGTCCGAGTCGTGCATTTTGCATGCTAACTCGATTCTTAGGCTGCTGCCGTTCTTGCTGCCGGTCTCCAGGATTGGGTCGATTTCGGTGTCATTTGCGCGTTGCTTCTGCTTAACGCTAGTGTCGGTTTCATCCAGGAATTCCAGGCTGGTTCTATCGTTGAGGAATTGAAGAAGACTCTTGCTCTTAAGGCCACTGTTCTCCGTGATGGTGCCCTCACTGAAATCGAGGCCCCAGAGGTTGTGCCCGGTGATATCCTACAGATTGAAGAAGTAAGTGCACCACGATGTATTTCTTTTTCTTAAAGTTTACGATGATAAGGGTACCATCATTCCCGCCGATGGTCGCATTGTCACCGAAGATGCCTTTCTCCAGGTCGATCAGTCCGCCATTACCGGTGAGTCACTCGCTGTCGACAAGCACAAGGGTGATACCTGCTACGCGTCCTCTGCCGTCAAGCGTGGTGAGGCCTTCATGGTCATCACCGCTACTGGTGACAGCACCTTCGTCGGTCGCGCTGCCTCTTTGGTCGCCTCGGCCTCGTCAGGAACTGGTCATTTCACTGAAGTGCTCAACGGTATTGGCACAGTTCTTTTGATCCTCGTCATCATCACTCTTCTCGTCGTCTGGGTCTCATCCTTCTATCGATCAAACTCTATTGTCACCATTCTCGAGTTCACTCTGGCTATCACCATCATCGGTGTGCCTGTCGGTCTTCCCGCTGTTGTCACAACCACTATGGCTGTGGGTGCTGCGTACTTGGCAAAGAAGCGGGCCATCGTCCAGAAGCTTTCCGCCATTGAGTCTCTTGCTGGTGTCGAAATCCTTTGCTCTGATAAGACCGGAACGCTCACAAAGAACAAGCTTTCCCTCGCCGAGCCCTACACTGTCGCCGGTGTCGAGCCAGATGATCTTATGCTTACTGCCTGCTTGGCTGCTTCCCGCAAGAAGAAGGGTATTGATGCTATTGACAAGGCTTTCTTGAAGGCTCTTCGATACTATCCTCGTGCTAAGGGCGTTCTCTCAAAGTACAAGGTCATCGAATTCCATCCTTTCGATCCTGTTTCCAAGAAGGTGCAGGCTGTCGTCGAGTCTCCCCAGGGTGAGCGCATCATCTGCGTGAAGGGCGCTCCACTTTTCGTCTTGAGAACCGTCGAGGAGGACCACCCCATTCCCGAGGAGGTTGATGAGGCATACAAGAACAAAGTTGCTGAGTTCGCTACTCGTGGTTTCCGATCCCTTGGTGTCGCTCGCAAGCGTGGTGACAGCTCTTGGGAAATCCTTGGTATAATGCCTTGCTCGGATCCCCCTCGCCACGATACTGCCCGAACCATCAATGAGGCAAAAACTCTTGGTCTTAGCATTAAGATGTTGACTGGTGATGCCGTCGGTATCGCTCGTGAAACTTCTCGCCAACTCGGTCTCGGAACTAACGTGTACAACGCTGAGCGTCTTGGTCTCGGTGGTGGAGGGGAGATGCCTGGTTCAGAGGTTTATGACTTCGTCGAGGCCGCCGATGGATTTGCTGAGGTGTTCCCTCAACACAAGTATAACGTTGTCGAGAGTAAGTTATTTTCTCCGTGGTCACCCCTGCATTAGCGCTCGGAAATCTGACAAGATGAAACAGTCCTCCAACAGCGTGGTTACCTTGTTGCTATGACTGGTGACGGTGTTAACGATGCCCCATCATTGAAGAAGGCTGATACCGGTATTGCCGTCGAGGGTGCGTCGGATGCCGCTCGTTCAGCCGCTGATATCGTGTTCTTGGCCCCTGGTCTCTCCGCCATCATTGATGCTCTCAAGGTTTGTAAATCAAATTATGCATTGTTTCGCGATAAATTAACTAATAATTTTTCTATTAGACTTCTCGCCAGATTTTCCACCGCATGTACGCATACGTCGTGTACAGAATTGCGTTGTCTCTTCACTTGGAGTTCTTCTTGGGCCTGTGGATCGTAAGCTAGTCCATCGTGTCTATGCTTAGAATAGCACTAATCTCTACTAGGCCATCTTGAACACCTCCCTCAACCTTGAGCTTGTCGTCTTCATCGCCATCTTTGCTGATATTGCCACCCTTGCCATTGCTTACGATAACGCTCCTTTCAGCAAGACACCAGTCAAGTGGAACTTGCCCAAGCTATGGGGTATGTCGGTGTTGCTCGGTGTCGTCCTTGCCGTCGGTACCTGGATCACTCTTACCACCATGTTCCCATATCAAAACCTTCCCAATGCCGCCGGCCAAGGTGTCGGCGGTGGTATCGTTCAGAACTTCGGTGTTCGTGACGAGGTCTTGTTCCTCCAGATCTCTCTATCTGAGAACTGTAGGTGTCCTGATAATACGTCGCTTTGGTTTTCCAGACTAATTCTCAAATAGGGCTCATCTTCATCACCCGTGCCAACGGTCCCTTCTGGTCGTCCATCCCATCGTGGCAGCTCAGCGGTGCTATCCTTATCGTCGATTTGATTGCCACCTTTTTCTGTCTCTTCGGTTGGTTCATTGGTGGCCAGACCTCCATTGTCACAGTTGTCCGTGTTTGGATCTTCTCCTTTGGTGTCTTCTGTGTGTTGGGTGGCGTGTACTATCTTCTCCAGGACAGTACTGGTTTCGACAACCTCATGCACGGCAAGTCGCCAAAGAAGGACCAGAAACAGAGGTCTCTGGAAGATTTCGGTAAGCATCAATACTCCTGGATGATTTCGAGAGAGCCGCCGCTAACTAGCAATAGTCGTTTCATTACAACGTGTCTCAACGCAGCACGAGAAGAGCGCGTAAAAGCGTTTCTTGTCGGATTGAATCTAAGGAGTTTATTGGTTTTATGAGCGTGCAGCGGGCAGGGAGGGATGAACTAAGTGGAATGTTGATAAAAAGGTGTAAAACCTCTAGGAATTGTGGGTGGTAGAGACTACAGACTTTTCGGTCGCTATATTATTATATATCGATTTGAAGGGGAATGACGTCTCTTTTCCGTTCCGTTTCGGTTACTATGCACCCACTAATTTCCTTTCTACAAATGTGTTTTTTCGTAATACCTTGACTGCGCTCGTTTTCCGTCGAAAGATGGGAGGCGGCAGTTGTCCCGACCTGTTCTCATGTACAGATTATTAGAATGGAAGAGAGTGGGAGCGTAGCAACTTTATCTGCATGGTGACTTGAGACTCGAGATTCCTGAACTATGTGTAGCTACTTCTTGCTCGGATGAGAATGAGCAGAACTATGCACTTTGGGCGTTTTCTAAGCAGCATCTGGCCCTCGAAGCCTTTTTTAAGTAGTCCTTTCGCCACAAAGGTCCTCTGAAGAAGCATCACGAGGCCTGCTTTAATGCTTAATTCCTATAGAAAACTCATTCGGATCCCTTCTAGAAACATTTTGTAGCGCTCTTAAATACCTTAGTTCCCTGAGGACGCCTTCATCTATCCAGAACAATCCGCCAAGCGCCTCTAGAAGGGTACTGGCACCTTCTCTGACCACCGAAGCCGGCATCACCACCTACTGGTTGCAAATCCGATCGCAGCGCAATGCCGCCTCCGGATAGCGTCATTGAGGACCCCTCGTCACGTCTGCAGAACGCTAATGTCTAGGACAAAAGTATATATCCAGTAGAGCTTACCCCTCGTATTCTCGCGTGTTTTGTTGCTTTTTTTGCTGCTGATAAAGCAATTACCTGCTTTCATTGCTTGGGATAGACGTTTTTATGTTATTGGCTGGGAGGCCTGCTTCTGCTACTGGATTATTGCTTGCGAGGTATTGTTGCAGAGCACAGAGTGTGAGTTGCAAGAGAGCGCCTGTTAGAGGAGGTAAGGATAGGAATAAGAATTTTAAGTCGGGAAGGGAAAGATTCTCTGCTATGGCGAATATCCATACGCCGATTCCGGCGCTTAAGCTTAATGATGGGAATTCTATTCCTATGGTGAGTCAGCTGTTTCTGATTTATTGCGTTTGGATTCAATGACGCGGATATTGAGGACAGAGCTAACCGACTGGTTTGGGTAGCTAGGGTATGGCACCGGTACTGCGTGGTATAAATCCGGGGATGAAGGCAAGATTGATAGGGACTTGATAGAGAGCATCAAGGTAGCTATTAAGCTTGGGTATATGCATTTAGATGGGGCGGAAGGTAAGTTTGGCCACAGCCTTGACATAATCTATATTTTCTGCGCGTATAGATAGGATATGTACTGATTTAATGCGACTTGTAGTATACAAGACAGAGCCAGAGCTCGGCATAGCAATCAAAGAGAGCGGCGTCCCGCGTGAGAAGCTTTTCGTGACGACGAAAGTAAACACCAACGTTGCGGATATCCCAGGTGCGATCAAGAACAGCTTGAGGAAGCTGCAACTGGACTACGTAGATCTGTACGCTCGCCTCTGCTCCTGTCTAACGTTACCTTTCGGCCTTTTTTTTTTATAGAGGCTCGCTAATGGAGCACCTCCGCAGCTACCTCATTCACTCCCCCTTCTGGGCCAAATCCGACTTGGAGCTCCAGCAGGCCTGGGCCGAGATGGAAGAGGTGCGAAAAGCGGGTCTTGCCAAATCCATTGGCGTTTCGAACTACCTGCCGCAGCACTTGGCGGCGGTGCTGAAGACGGCGAAGGTGGTCCCCGCGTGCAACCAGATCGAGTTCCATCCGTACCTGCAGCACCCACCACTGTTGGAAGTGCACAAGCAGCACAGCATCGCAACGGTTGCGTATGGCCCGCTAACGGCGCAGACAAAGGCGAAGTCGGGGCCCGTGGATGACTTTATGGCGGCGCTGGCGAAAAAGTATGCGGTTAGTGAGGGGGAGATTGCGATTAGGTGGTGTATTGATCAGGATGTTGTAGCTGTGACTACGAGTTCGAAGGTAAGATTACATATATTTCCTTAGTTATTTGAGCGGTTCTTGGCTGGGATTGGGGTCTTTCAATTGGGGTCGAAGGAAATTAGGACTTATCCTTCAGGAGTAGGATAATTGGTTGACTCGAGGAATTATTAGGAACAACGTCTTTCGGATTACTTGAGGGCTACAACCTTCAAGCTTACGCCGGCGGAGATCAAGGAGATCAAGGGATTAGGAGAGCAGAAGCATTATAGAGGCTTTTGGAACCATAAGTTTGGTCCGGATGATCGGTCGTGAATCCCGTTCATGTTTGTGGACGTGTATAGGAATTTGAAAGGGACTATAATACATTGATAGAACTGCTCTGTTCATATGTGTAGTCATGGAAACTAAACCCAATATAAGTTGAACAATAGTTCTATCAACGGGCATAAGCACGCGGAAATGAGGTTAGTTTGTCGATAAAACGCCTTGTTGTTCTTCGAAGGCCGAGATTGGTTCTAAGGAGCTTCGAGTTGAATTGTATCTTTTGTTGAATAGTTGAGAAGGATAGTTTTTCAATTCTCCGGAAAATAAGAACCGAGATCCATGTGTGGCGTAAATGCTGTTGTACTTAAGAGAGCTGTTCCGGTCGTGTGCAGGATAGAGGTCTTGGCGCCGCTGAAGCGACTTGCGAGTCTTTCACCTGCGACTTCGCAACGTCGTTCCTTCACAGCAACACCGCGCTTACCTAGTATTACAGGTAGCTCTGCCTAAGTACGCTCACCTTTACAACTGAGTATCTATCTAGCTACTCTTGGCAACTGCTCATTCTCACTAGCTCGCAGAGATGCCGGGTGCTGTCGCAAAGAAGGAGACGAAAAATGCGCGACGGCGAGCCCTGAAAAAGGCGAAAAAAGTGGAGGCAAGCTCACATATTCTCTGTTTCAAATATATTACGCTAATGGTTTAATAGGAGACGCCCACGCCTGCGTTAGAATTCAAGACTGAGAAGAATTCCACGGCTCCAGAAGATGAGGCGGAGGCGCCATTAGAGAATGCGACCGACACTGAGGTTGCTGGACCTGTTACCTTCGACTTCGATATCGATCCTGAAAACCCACTTTATGAGCAGTTTAAGGATGTTATAGAGAAGTTCCAAGATGCTCAGCATGAGGATTCGCCACTGAAGGAGCCAGAGAAGCCAGAAATCTATTACGAAGATGACAATGACATTCCCGATGAGGAGGACGATGCACAGCCTAGGCTATCGAAGAAGGCGAGAAAAGCGATGAACAAACTTTCCATTGCTGAACTAAAAGCGCTGGTGAAGAAGCCTGAGCTGGTAGAATGGACCGATACGTCGGCCCCAGATCCCCGACTTCTCGTTTCCATCAAATCCCACAGAAACGTCGTTCCTGTTCCTGGACACTGGTCGCTCAAGCGCGAATATCTGTCGTCAAAGCGAGGTGTTGAGAAACCACCATTTGCTCTGCCTAAGTTCATACAAGAAACGGGTATCGCTGAAATGCGAGATGCAGTCTTAGAGAAACAGGCAGAGGCATCACTGAAGCAGAAGCAGCGCGAACGAGTGCAACCAAAAATGGGCAAGCTAGACATAGACTACCAAAAGCTGTATGAAGCATTCTTCCGACGTCAGACTAAGCCGGAGCTGACTCGCTATGGCGAGGTATACTACGAGGGGAAGGAGTACGAAACAAACTTGAGGCATCTTCGACCCGGTGAGCTGAGTGAAGAGCTGAAAGAAGCACTCAGCATTCCGCCTGGCGCTCCACCGCCATGGCTGATCAACCAGCAGCGCTTCGGTCCTCCACCCTCCTATCCTGCTCTTAAGATCCCTGGTTTGAATGCACCACCACCACCAGGTGGACAATGGGGCTTTCACCCTGGTGGGTATGGTAAGCCGCCAGTCGATGAGTACAACAGACCACTTTATGGAGGTGACATATTTGGCGTGTTGCAGCCACAGAATAACCAGCAGATGGGCGAGCCAGTTGAAAAGACACTTTGGGGTGAGCTGCGACCAGAGGAGGACACTGAGGAGGAAGAGAGCGAGGAGGACGAAGACGAAGACGAGGATGATGATGAGGCAGGCCTGGAAACGCCTAGCGGTCTGGAAACTCCCGGTGGCATGACCTCTACAGTGCCCTCAGAGTTCGGTGGAGCTGAAAGTATTGGCGGTGAGTTTACATTGCGAAAGCAGCGCAGAGGTACAGAAACAGAGGAGTCTACGGCACCACGAAGTGCCTACCAGGTGCTTCCAGAACACAGCATTCGTGCTCAGGGTTTCTTTGGTGGCGAACGTGCATATGACCTTAAGGCTGCTCAGCAGAATCTTCCGGTCTTGGGAGAGGAAAACAATAGGAGGAAGCGGAAGGCGGGTGATGTGGACGTTTCGGTGGATGTGGATGCTTTGGCAAGAGATGATAAATTGAACAAGGATGAGCTCAAGAAGCAATATGAAGTCCAACGAAAGGCGGAGGCCCAGGGACAGTGGGGTACGATTGATCAAGATGATTTGAGTGCCATGATTGCCGACGAGAGCCGTAAGAGGCTTAAAAAAGATGAAGAGAAGCGTAGCAGGCGTTAGTGTTTTGCACCGCAAGGACTTCTAACTTCAATATCAAGGAATGATTGAATACCGAGAAGGTTTGGCTTGTCAAGATACTGTTTGAAGATTCATACCCAGGCAGGAATGCCCACTAAGGAGGGTTGCATTTCGGAGGGCTGGCTTGTCAAGATATTGGGTGAAGGCTCGTAGCACTATGCGTGCATTATAAATCCATCGGAGTGAGACAACGGCGTAATGGACTGCCGTGGATGGATTACGGGAAGGTTATAATCGAAATCAACATGCTGTAAAATTACAATCGGACTGCCATCAAGCATTAAAATGGGTGCCTGGATATCTTCATATCTGTGTCGAGAGGACTGGCTGCGGGAGAGAATGAGGCGAAGACCCAGCCAGGAAGAAAGTTCATTGGTGAAACCATGTCTGAGGGTAGTATCAAGCACAGCCGGCCACTGGCCTCAGTAACTCACGAATCGTGCGCAGGAAACGCCAAACTTTTTTGCGACCGACAGCCCTCTAGGCATCTCTCATTCAGAAACCGCATCCAGTGGTATCGATCGGAATTATTATCTCACTAACTGGACTTCAGTACCCGACGGCTTCGAGGCACAAAGAGGTTGAATACCATGCCGCAAGCTTGAGCTTATCCCGATATCACGTGATGCTGGTTGGAAACCCAAGCCTTCACGAGCGCGCTCCTCGACTAAAACTTCAGATCACTAACTGCGCCAACAACGAACGGAGGCCTGCCGACCACCAACATTGTAGCCCTTCACCTCATCTTCAATCTCTTCTTCTAATCCATCAATATCTCCTTCCTAATTATATCCGGTAGTTTAAGGCTCCACAAGGACCTCGAGCAGTCATGGATCGAGATAGGGATCGAAGGTTTGCTGCCCTATCCAACCTGCACTAAGCCCATATACATATCCCGCAGGAAATTTCTTTTTCTTTGGCTTGGGATATAGTGATTAAGATTTACATCTTGTTCTTCGGTTGACGCGATTTCACACTTGGCCGCGGACTGACAACTCCCAAGAGATGACAGATACACCTACCGACCAGCCCGTTCACCTCCACGCGATAGCTACCGATCCACGCGCTCACCCCCCAGAAGAGGCCCACCACTTGTCGCAGATACATATGTCCCTTCGAACCGAGCTTCGCGACCCCGAAGTCGCTCTCCAGCATACCGTCGCCGATCAAGAAGCCCCCGAATTAGGGGAGAATCCGAAAGTTGGAGGGCAAGGCCGAGATCACCAATACGTAGGGGATACTCTCCAAGGCGGGATGATTATAGAGGGGATACTCGTGGCAGGTCGCCTCGACGTGATGGATATGACCCTGCATATGGACGTTCGCCACGTCCTGCTAGAGATAGGTCACCACTGCCGTTAAAGCGTGGTCGAGATATCTCACCTGCAAGGAGCCGTGGCATGCGCTCGCCACCTGCAAAGAGGGAGAGGATAGACTCGCCACCTCGCGCAAGTAGATATGAGGAACCAAGATCGCGTGCTCAGAGGTACTTGATTCCAACTTTTTCCCTGGCCTATTGGCCAGTTGTACAAACGGAGCTGACCCTACCTCTAGTCCTCCTCGCAGGCCTTATTCGCCTCCTCGCGATAGCCGCGGGTACCGTCGTCATTCACCGTCGCCTCGCCGAGAACCACGAGTTGATCCATATGCTGTAGATAGCTGGAGAAGACGGTCGCCCTCACCAGCTCGACCTTCATACCCATCTAATGAAGCGTCTGGTCGAGGATCTGCTGCAACTTCGCGACGTTCATCTCCTCCAGCTCATCAGGGTAGAGCTACCTTAGTCCCTGAGGAGAGGCCTAGCAGATCTGAAGTGATCTCTCCCGCACCTCGTTCCCCTTACCGCACCAGATCGATTGAGCGCGAGCGGGAACGTTCTCCCCCCCGCCGGCGGGATTCTCCTCCCACAGGCCCACGAGAACGCGAATACTCAAATGGAGCCCCGCTACCCACTGCGCCATCATATCGCAACGGCGAAGCAAATTTTGTACGCGCTCCTCCAACTGGCCCAGCCGCTCGAAGTTTCACCTCTCCAGCCATGTCGCCACCAGTCGGTCCCTCTTCAAACTCAATTTCTATGTCTGCACATGCCCGCTCCAGTAACCCCGTTCTTGCCGCTCCAACTCGTCCGCGCGGTGGTGGTGGCAGTAGTGGCCGAGGCTACGCGGGTGATTATCCTCGTGAGTATGCTAGTGCTCCACCTCGTCGTGGTTCTGCACATTGGTCTGGAGGTCGTGGTGGCCCAGGTGGAGCTCCCTACTATAGTGGACCGCCGTCTGGCCCCCGCGGTTCCTCTGGAGGGGGGCCACCACCGTTCGCACCGCCATTCCGTGGGTCTAGTAACAGCACCTCTACTACCTACCCGCGCACGCAGCGCTTCCGAGACCATCTTGCTGATTTGCCGGCCACAGTACCTGGCGGCCAGAAGGCCCCGGAGCTGATCGACAAGAGCAAGATTGCCAAGCTCGAGGAAGAAGCGCGGAAGTTGAGAGAGCTGATCGAGGCCAAGCAGGCAAAGAAAAGGCAGGGCATTAGAGAATGGGAGGTGCTCGAACGGGAAGGTAATAATGCCACCCTACGAGCAGATTTAGCGGAGCAACAGCTGAGGTCGCTGAATGGAGAGGGAGAAGTCGGTGGGGCTGCATTTTAAACGATTCTGGGAAGAACCTGATTGGATTTGCTTTACTCAAAGGCGGGCAATACTGAATGCGAAATTGAGCAAAAGGTGCGGTTGATTGGACAGATGAACGGTCTGAGTAATAGATGCGGCATTTAGCTTTCATAACGGCGTAACGTTTGGAGGGTGTATTATATTTCCGTTTCATCTCGGCTTTTCCGCAGTTGATGGATGATGGAAAGGTTGATCAGGACTTCGAAGCGTCTTCTTCGGTGTAAATTTTATAGCTATTCTATTCAGAACGAAAACTAGTAATTGGGTATATGCAAATGCAAAGTGTTGCTAGTGATAGGCTATGAGCAGCCATAACTAGCCGTCAAATTGTTATCATGGGAGCCCACCGTGTAAAAGATCATTTGGACCGCGGATTAAGTTCCGCTATCGATAAGCTTCGTCAAAAATCCGCCGAGTCATTGCGGGCCTCCAATCCCACCTCACTCAACCAATAGCTTCAACCATGCCGCCAAAACCCAAGAAAGCAGGGCATGTTGAGGTCGGCGAGGGTAGTGCGAAGGTCGGGGCGCTCATTTCTAGCTTGTAGTGTTTGATACAGCCCGCTGACTTTATGCAGGACACTGCGAAATTGCCTCCTCGAAAACGCGGGCCTGTTGGTACCAAAGCGAAAGATGCCTCCGACACCACTGCTACTACCCCTGCCGTTACAGCTGAGGATGGGGGGGTGCAGGATGGAGCGGAGGCGGCTGAGGAAACGGGCGCGGCGGCTGCGAAACCAGCAAGGAAGAGAAAATCGCACGCGGCGCACGCGGGAAAGGACGATTTCTCGTCGCTGCTCGAGCCCTTCTACTACGGCAAGTCGCTGACCGACCCAATCAACACGGCGCAGGATAAGTGGAACCTGCTGCCGGCGTTCCTGAAAGTGAAGGGACTGGTCAAGCAACATATCGACTCGTTCAATCATTTCGTGGAGGTCGAGCTGAAGAAAATCGTTGAGGCGAACCAGTACGTGTATAGTGACGCGGATGATAAGTTTTACTTGAAATATACGGGAATCAGGGTGCTTAAGCCGAACCGGTCGGATGAGGACGATATTAAGAATTTGAAGAGCACGATTACGCCGAATGAGTGCCGGCTGAGGGATATGACTTATGCGGCGCCCATTGTGGTGGATATTGAGTATCGGAGGGGCAATGTGAGGGTGAAGAGGAACGAAATTAGGATTGGCAGAATGCCGATTATGCTGAGGAGCTCGAAGTGCGTGCTACATGGGAAGAGCGAGAGGGATATGGGGTTGTTGAATGAGTGTGAGATTGATCCAGGTGGCTACTTCATTATTAGAGGACAAGAGAAGGTTATTCTGGTTCTAGAGCAGTTGAGCAAGAATCGGGTTATTGTGGAGAGTGCAAAGGGGATTATGCAGGCCAGTGTTACGAGGTAAGTCTATCCGATTGGACGCTCATGATGAAAGGGCGTTTTGCCGTCTCGAGCATCCCTTGCATTTGACATAAGACCACGGCTGATTTGAGCCAGTTCTACACATGAGAGGAAGTCGAAGACATATGTGATCCTTAAAAAGGGCTGCATGTATCTCAGGCACAACATTCTCTCTGAAGAGATTCCTATCGTCATCATCTTGAAAGCCATGGGAGTCCAGTCCGATCATGAAATCCTTCTTTTAGTAGCCGGAGAAGACAATATATACCAAGACGAGTTTGCGGTCAACTTCGAGGCGTGTGCAAGAGAAGGAGTACACACTCAACAGCAAGCCTTGGAGTACATTGGTTTCAGGGTCAAACTCATGAAGAAGCCACAAGGATCTTTTCAGAGAAGGAATTACCAGCACGAAGCTATTGAATGCCTCTCTTCAGTCGTTATCACCCACGTCCCTGTTTATGGCATGAACTTCCGTCCCAAAGCTCTCTATATTGCTTTTATGGTTCGGAGGGTATTGATGGCTATGCACGATCCCACTCTCGTAGATGACAGAGATTACGTTGGCAATAAGCGGCTGGAATTGGCTGGTCAGATGCTGTCATTGCTTTTCGAAGATCACTTCAAACGCTTTAACCATGAGTTCAAGATGAGCATTGACAAAGTCCTCAAAAAACCAAATCGAGCGCAGGAGTTCGACGCGTATTACCATATCGGTATACATGGGAACCACATCACCATGGGTATGGAGAGGGCTATGGCTACTGGTAATTGGAACTTGAAACGATTCAGGATGGAGAGAGCCGGCGTTACCCATTTGTTGAGCCGTCTCAGCTACATCAGTGCTCTGGGGATGATGACGAGAATCAGCAGTCAATTCGAAAAGACAAGAAAAGTCAGTGGACCTCGTGCGCTACAACCGTCTCAATTTGGCATGCTTTGCCCCTCCGACACTCCTGAAGGCGAGTCTTGCGGTCTGGTGAAAAACCTAGCACTCATGACACATATTACTACCGATGATGATGAGGACCCAGTGCGAAAAATAGTTTTCGTTCTTGGTGCAGAAGATGTCACCTCAGCCAGCGGTATGGAGGTTTATGCTGAGGGAGCTTACATTATCTTCATCAACGGTACTCCCATTGCATTAACGCGCTCACCCAAACAATTTCTGAATGGCTTTCGAAAATTTCGGAGAATGGGAAGAATATCAGAGTTCGTGAGTATTTATATCAATCATCACCACAACGCGGTTCACATCGCGACCGACGAGGGGAGAATCTGTAGGCCTCTGATCGTTGTGGAGAGGGGCCGATCAAAGGTCACTACAAGATATTTAAAAGCACTACGAAAAGGAACTATGGACTTTGACGATTTCCTCTCTCGTGGGCTGGTCGAGTACCTTGATGTCAACGAAGAGAATGACTGCAACATTGCTGTCTACGAACATGACATCAACGAACATACTTCTCATCTCGAAATTGAACCTTTCACAATCTTGGGAGCAGTTGCTGGCTTGATCCCCTATCCTCACCACAATCAGTCTCCTAGGAATACATACCAATGTGCTATGGGTAAACAAGCCATCGGGGCCATAGCATACAACCAGTTCACCCGCATTGACACGCTATTATACCTAATGGTCTATCCACAACAACCCATGGTCAAAACTCGCACCATTGAGCTCATCAAGTATGATAAGCTCCCCGCAGGCCAGAACGCTACTGTCGCTGTCATGTCCTACTCAGGTTACGATATCGAAGACGCGCTCGTCCTCAACAAAGCCTCCTGCGACAGAGGCTTTGGTCGATGCCAAGTCTTCAAGAAAATCTCCACGACGCTGAAGAACTACGCGAACGGCAACAGTGACCGTATCAACGCGGGTGCATTGATCAAAGACAAAAAGGAGCATCTCAAGCTCGGGCGTGACGGTCTCGTAGAGGTCGGCGAACAGCTCGAGAAAGACGACGTCTACATTCTCAAATCCTCGCCCGTCAATACCGCCGTCTCAGGCGTGGGTGGGGACATCGGACGAGACGAATGGCGCGACGTGCATGGCAGCTACAAACTGCCCGACCCAAGCTACGTGGACAAGATCCTAATCGCAGAGAACGACAACGCGACCAAGATCATCAAGATTCAGACGCGGCAGACGCGACGCCCCGAGCTCGGCGACAAGTTCTCCAGTCGGCACGGGCAGAAAGGCGTCGTGGGCATCATCGCGGCCCAGGCCGACATGCCCTTCAACGACCAAGGCATCGTGCCCGACATCATCATGAACCCGCACGGTTTCCCGTCGCGTATGACGGTCGGCAAGATGCTGGAGCTCGTGTCCGGTAAGGCGGGCGTGCTGGACGGGTCGCTGCAGTATGGGACTGCGTTCGGCGGGTCCAAGATCGAGGACATGGCCGATTTGCTGCTCAAGCATGGGTTCAGCTACTCCGGAAAGGATTACTTGACCTCGGGCATCACGGGCGAGAGTCTGCCCAGCTATGTCTTCTTTGGCCCCATCTACTACCAGAAGCTCAAGCACATGGTCATGGATAAGATGCACTCGCGGGCGCGCGGCCCGCGCGCTACCCTGACGCGGCAGCCGACGGAGGGTAGGTCGCGCGACGGTGGGCTTAGGCTGGGAGAGATGGAGCGGGATTGTCTGATTTCGTATGGGGCGAGTCAGCTGCTGCTTGAGAGGCTGATGATCAGTAGCGATGCGCATGAGTGCGATGTCTGTGAGCGGTGTGGTATGATGGGGTTTCAGGGGTGGTGCCAGAGTTGCGGGTCGAGTGGTGGAGTGGTGCGCTTGACGATGCCGTATGCGGCGAAGTTGTTGGTGCAGGAGTTGCTGAGTATGAATGTTAAGACAAGGCTGGGGTTGGGAGACGAGTTCCCGGATGGAGACTAGAAGTAGAACGGAGGGGGAGAATGGAGGAGGGATTTATGGTTTGTGGGAATATCACGGATGAAAGGGTGTGACGGGATCGGGATGAAAGCATTTGTGGTGTTTATGGGGGAATGGTCGATGGCATTGCGAGGCTGCATTCCAAGGTGTTGTGGAGGTATTGCTTGATGATTTTGTGCGATTCAGGAGCGCAGATGATCGTGGACTGTACATATTTTAAACCTCAACAGATCATGAAAAGTGTGACCATCTCAGGTGCCGTTGGTAAAAGCATACATACCAAAAGCTATCGTGTAGCGCTTGCCACATTGTGGGTATTTCAGATAAGGGCTCGAAGCAATTCAGAATAGGATTTGCGCAGAGCTTGTATAGTTTTCCTCAGCACCTGAAGTCATTCGCGGAGATATAAGAGATGAGATTAGGTGTACGCCTCAACCGTGCATGGAATATGTGCATTAATCAACTGTGCCAGTTCATGAAGGCTTTTGTGAACTTGATTAGGATTTATGAAGTGGATAGGGGTAGATTGTATAAGGGCTAAATAAGCACTGGATTTTTTTTTTAAAAAAAAACCATGAGTACCTGATACATAACTGATACAAACGCACGCCTGAGGAGCCACTCGATGGCTGTTTGAAGTCCTTCAGGGCTAACCATGCAGAGGAACTTGTATGGCTCTGATTTCCCGGGTGCCTAAAGCCATTCACGATAGCACATACGACAACGAAGATTGAATGCACGCATCAGCAGCAACTAGGATATGCAATGGATCCACGTGGATGAGCTGTTCTAAACGCCGTGCAAGCAGGCTTTCGGGGACTTAATTGGAATTTAGGGAGTAGATAATTTTCAAAAATCGAGTGCGCTCTGTTGAGAATGAAAAGTGGGTGTTGGAGCAATGACTCGGGGGTCGTCATCCTATACGCTCTCCAAGCTCTTGGTTTCTTGATGACTGCACACAATGATGTGCCTCGACGTAGGAAATTGATACTCTTGAAAATCACGAGTATTTTCTGGCAGTATGAAAAGTAGGTGAGCGGAGAGCTACGTGTTGGCTTGCATGTCCCAAAAGGGATATGTGGCGGCGGTATCGAAGGTGCGCCGACATACCGAGAAGTGCGCTGGGATCTGGAGACGGCTCTTAATGATTCCAAACAAAGTAGGAATGCCGCTGTATACGAAGTCTGTGAGCCACCCTTGCCCAAGCGGCAGGCGTTCTGCGGGTATTAGGTGGGTTCATGGCAGGCAATATGGAATTTTGCTCGCCCATGCGGCTTGGGCGGGTGGATTGGTGGCTGCGCGATCTGAAACATGAGAGGCGCGGTGTTTATCGATAACGGCTAATTTCCGCGTGCGTGCTAACGCCCGAAACAGCTTACTTCCAGGGCCAAAAGGCCGACCCCAAGCTGTTTCAAGGAGCGGTGAAGAATCACGCTGAAGCCGACAGCGCGACAGCGGCGCCCCCCAGCGGCCGCCCTGCTGCCATCGGTGACGAGTCCGCTGCCATGCGTCTGCAATGCCCGCCTCAACGAACCGTCACAGGCAGTGGGGATGCTGGAAAACATCTGAAAACGCTTGGGAAAACGCTTGGGAAAACGCTTGGGAAAACGCTGGGGAACTGCTGAGAACCCGCCGAGAACAAGAGGTGGGTACTACAAAAGAGGCTCCGTTCAAAACTGCGCTGCTCTGTGGGACTCGGGGCGAACCATGTCATAGACCTGCAGGGCCTTGCCCACACTGGACCGTTCCACTATTCCCTTAACTTTCTTGCTCACACACTCTCTCTGTCTCCGGCGTTTTTTTCCTAATGTAGACCCAGATTTGGCAGCTCTTTTCTGAAAGTGGGCTTGGTGATAAGGCAAAATGGGATACCGACCGCACGCTGGGCGTCAAGAATGGGGCCTGGTGATGCCGTGTGCTGCGACTGGGCGCCGCTGCTGGTTGCTGCTGGGGCTTGCTAGGGCGCTGGGCCCCTCTTTCCCTCGCTGGAACCCGGGGATCCATAAGACAGTTGCAAAGATGACCCAGGCCATGTAGATCACGCCGTTGCCATTGGAGCAGCCAAGGGTTATTGCTAGGTGCTTGTGGGTGCTTGCTGGTTGCTACTGTGCCAATGCTGTTCACATCCCCCATGAGCACCATCGTGAATTTCATGACGTTTAAGAGAGCCCGTTGAGTGGCCGGTTACTCAAACTGGTAGTGCCGACCCCGTAACATTCTCCCCCATCGAAGGGCCCAGACGCCCGCCTGTCAACCTCTCCCACGCCGTTGCAGCGCACCATCCGGCGCCTTCAAGGGCCGTCTTTATTTACATAGTCATTGGTGCGCAGTCGTGAGGCATGCGATGCGCGATGAGTTGTAGCAGAGACAGGTAGTTTGCGGCGATGCTAACGCTGCATGCTCCGTCGCGGGGACTCGAACTTTTATATGTGGCTTGCAGGAAACTGTAGTCAGGATTGTCGTTTAAGGGTCTCCGCGCCGGCTTCGCTTTGCCTTCCCACAGGACATGTACTCTATACTTTGTACGAAACTCGACATCTTTTGGCATCCGGCGCATCTGTGTTTCTTTTACTGTCTGTCTTTATTATTGAGCGTCCGGGCCAGAGCCGAATCGAGCTCCTAGAGGCCCTTTGGCGCGCACCGACCACATCACAGGCCAAGCGCTACAAGTTCCCATCCACACCTCTCTCAACCTCCTGTGGGCGTCTGAGCGAGACTGATCGCAGCACCCTGAGAAAACAAGGGCGCCCGCCCCGTGTACGAGTGAACCTGTAAGTCCATGCTCTCTTCCCGCTGCTGTTCGCTGGCTGCTGCTCGGCCGCCGGCATAGCTCTATGGCCAGCAACAGCTCCCTCGCCCTCCCCACACCGCCAACCTCAACCCCACACGTACTCGAGACGCAACGAAGAAATTCGGACTGACATTGGCGAAATCGCTGCAGAAAACCCCATTATGGCCTTCTCCACCGGCCTTGGAGATCGTGCCGACGACCTGCGCTTCCGCAACGCTCAATCCCCTCGCGACGAGTCATCTTTCCCTTCTATAACCTCCCCCCTTCGCGGCGTTGGCAGAGAGATGCAGGCGCATAACGCTGCCTCAAACGACGCGCGAGCCACACTCCATAGACGATTCACCACCAATACTGTACCGACGTTACACACACCATTGCCCCCAATTGGGCAGCAACGTAGACTGGCCGCCGAGCCAGCCGAATTCACCACTGCGGTAAGCGAATGGGCGCGATAGATCTTATTTGTTTTATTGTCAGAGAGGAGCACAATAATAAACGGCCTGCCTGACTCATCTGAAAAAGTTATTGTACTATTTGTGGTAGAGTAGCTATTGTCGAGGACGATTTAAGGCCATCTCCCCCCCTTGCATCCCTCCGTGTACTCGGCCTCATCTTCTGTGCACACAACAATCTGACGGACACTGACTGACATACTTATCTGTGTAGACATACCACAAGCTCCAAGTTGTAAGCAAACATCTTTTTCTCTTCTCTCCGTTTGGAGCATCTGGGCCCAGCGTGTTCGCTAGTTGCATGCCAAGCTTCCACTCACGATATAACATTCGCCTCGAGTTGAGCGCTTCACTTTGACACCTCACCCACCCTCTATACCCTACACTTTTCACTGACAGCTTGGTCAATATCTTGAACCTTGATATATTTGACTCCTTGTCGAAGACCTTGATATATCTTCTTTATCTTCACATATTTCCGCTTACCTATCATATTTGCGGAGCTCTGCGTCTTCATTTGAAGACAACCCACTCTAATTTTTGCGCTTCGCACCTTATCTCTCACCTCTATTCGCCAGATCTTCTTCAACTTCGTCCTCATTCAATTACTAACATCAACCAGCTTGAAAAGAAGAAGTTGGAGTACGAATATCTTAGAGAACAACGCAGAAGATTTGAAGCCGAAATGGAGCTCCTTGATCTTCAGTCTAAGCGTGAGGAAGATGACATTCATCGTCTTTCTCACGAAATCAATCGTTTCGGCGTTTCGGGCCACCAAAGTGAGCCAACTACTCCACCAGAGTACCGCGACAACGGCTTTCCTTCAGCTTTCTCCCGCCCAAATCGCTTCTCTATCTCTAGCATCGCTTCACCTCCAGGCATGGGAACTACTCATGCGAGCCGCTCCGGGTCGCAAATCACCTCTCCACCTTCAGTGTCTTCCACTCAAGGCACTGCTACCGCTCATATCCCTTCCAAGTCGGTTCCTGGATCTCGTCGCAACTCCGACGAGGAAGCTGAAGACGACTCTTACGACTATGATCTCGCGTCCATGAATCCAGTGCAGCGAGGGTAAGTACGAAGCTCAATTTTAGCATCACAAAATTTGTCTTGCTTCGCCATCATTGCGTCAAACCTGTGATCTCAGTCCACTACTTCACTTTCTTTGTGGAGCGGGTGAGAAGTTTTGCCTGTTATCTCTCCTTTAAGCTTATCTGCGGTTGACGTCTTGATCGATGTCAAATCGTACAACATATGCAGATCTTCTTTCTTTCCATTCCTGCCTTTTTGGCCTACGTCAGCCCACATTCCAGCGCGTCTGGCGCGTCAAACATTTATAGCTTGAGCTGACATGATTATCAGACCCAATAGACTTTCTATGCCTGTCACCGGCCTTGATCTTCGCGGTCGCAACAATACTTTGCCGGATCTTGCCTCAGTCTTGGGCCATATCAACACTACCGGCTTCCTCTTCGGTGACGATGATGAGAAGCCTGTGAACAAGGACCAAAACCCAGCTTCTCCAGATGTGAAGACTTATCTTCAGATGAATACGACAGACGACAAGTTCCCAATTCTAGTTCGTCGCGACGGTGATGGGAATGGCACCATGCAGCTATCCGCTTCATCTGCTGCCCTGGATCTGGCACTCTCTCAATCCCCCGGACCGGAGTCGCAGTTAAACGGTTGGCCAAGCTTCGCTCGTCACCGCCATGCTCAGCATAGCCTTCCAATGAACACTCTGCGCAAGGCATCTGTGCCTGACGAATTCGACATCACCCAAGCCAATGGAAACATTGTTGAGACACCAACCAAGACTATGACCGGCAATCGTCGCTCGATGGAAGTCAAGTTCAGCTCCTTCGGAGAGCCTAAGCGTTCCAGTTACCATGCCACCCCTCCGAATGGCACCACCAATGGCATGCCGAAACTTTCGTCATCTTACTCCACCAACGACATCCCTACGCTGAAGAACAGCAATGGAGCCAACGGCACCTCTGCCAGTAACCCTGCAAGTGTCAACTCGCATGCCGAACAACACTTCCACAATCACAATGCAAGCCTTGGTCGTATTCCTCCGAACGCGATTAACAATCGCCACAGCCGCGAACTCTCTGGAGGTCTTGATAATCAGAAGGAGGCCTTCCGCCCGCTTCAGTCCATGCTACACGCCAGCGCTGCACCTTTTGGCCCCTCGATCACCTCCGCTGCGACTCCAACTAGTGTCGCCCCCACTACCGTCACCTCTCCCAATTTGTCGCAGTACAACACTGCTCCTGCATACTACGGCGGATATGGAATGTCAATGTTGAATATGAGTATGGGTAATCTGCAGGTGGGTCCTCAGATGGGTGCGCAAGCTGGCTATAACCCTGCAATGCAGCCAATGTACGGTCAGAACCCATACGCGCAGTATGGTCCGTATCCGACTTACGGCCCGGGTGGCCGTTTTCAGGACAGCCAGGCCCGCGTCATCCAGAGTCGTCGTATGCAGAATGGTGAGGGTGAAGATCCGAATTATTTTTTAGAAGTTTTTTATCAAGAATCTTTCACTGACTTTTCAAGCAGACAGCAACCGCTTTATGAACTATGATCTCAAGACCATGCCCCGCGGTGAGATCTATGCTCTCTGCAAAGACCAACATGGCTGTCGGTTCCTGCAAAAGAAGCTGGAAGAGCGCAACCCGGAGTACTTGCAGATCATCTTTGAGGAAACCAATCCATACGTTGTCGAATTAATGACTGGTAAGTTGGAGTGGAGGCGTAACTTCTGTTGTTTCGTCTTGCTAACAATTACCGCAGATCCTTTCGGAAATTATCTCTGCCAAAAGTTGTTGGAGTACACCAACGATGAGCAGCGCACGGTCCTTGTTCACAACGCGGCTCCCCAGATTGTCCCGATTGCCTTGAACCAGCATGGCACCCGAGCTCTACAGAAGATGATTGAGTTCATCTCTACTCCTGAGCAGGTTGGTGTTTATCAAATTCCTTTTGACTGTATTTGTCACTGACTTTTCTAGATCCAAACCATTATCAATGCTCTGAGCAACCAAGTGGTGCCGTTGATTCAAGATCTTAATGGCAATCACGTCGTTCAAAAGTGTTTGAACCATCTCAAGGCTGAGGATGCTCAGTTCATCTTCGATGCGGTTGGTGCGCATTGCATCACTGTCGGAACTCACCGTCACGGATGCTGCGTTCTCCAGAGGTGCATTGATCACGCTTCTGGCTTCCAGAAGGTTCAGCTCGTTCGCCAGATCACTGCCAACAGTTTCCATCTCGTGCAGGATCCCTTCGGCAATTACGTCGTTCAGTACATCCTTGATCTCAATGAACCCACGTTCACTACTCCGCTGTGCCTCGGATTCCATGGCAAGGTGCCTGAGCTTTCCAAGCAGAAGTTCAGCTCAAACGTTATCGAGAAGGTCTGTCGCTTCTTCAGCTGAGATCATGATTCGAATTTGCTAACGTTTGATAGTGCATCCGTGTCGCCGATGTCAATACTAAACGTGTCATGATTGAGGAGCTCTTGGATCCTACCGAGCTTGAGAAGCTTCTGCGCGATTCATATGCCAACTACGTCATTCAGACTGCGGTAAGTCTTTAATCTCAACATTACGAACGCACACCATTGATATCTGTTCACAGCTTGACTATGCTCCTAATGACATGTGCCTGCGTCTCATCGAGAGCATTCGCCCAATTCTACCATCGATCCGCCAGACTCCGTATGGTCGTCGGATCCAAAGCAAGGTCCAGGAACGCGAGAGCCGTCTCGGTGCTGCCTCAGGCCATACGTCTCCTCACAACATCTCCACCACCCAGTCGCCTCAGATGGCAACCGCCTTCAGCGGACAACTGCCGGCTAGCTCCGTTTTCCAAAGTCCACCAATGTACACAACCGTTGCCAATACATATGGCTCAAATATTGCATCACCTCAACCCCACCGCCTAAGCAACCCTCCTTTGCCGAATCATCTTCAAAACTCTGTACAACAGTCTTTCGCGCAATTCGGTCTTGGAACCCAGCAGAACGGCCTCAACGGCTTCTTCTGATCATAGCTCCGATCGCTTGCTTACGACGTCATGATTTTGATGATTCACGGCACGTTCAGATACATTACTCGGATTCAACATTCAGCATATCAATACGCGCCCATCCTTGCGATATATCTGATTACGCATTGGTGTCTGGTGGTCATTTCTGCCGAAGGGCAAACTTATTTTCCTCATCTTCACTGAGATCTCGCCAACGCCTTTGGTTTCTGCGAGAGCGCGGTATCTACGAACTTCACGGCCTTTGTTACACTAGATCATGCGGCTAACCTATCCTCTCTGGAAAAGCTCACGCGTTGGCCATATGCATGCTCCTTTTGTATACTATTGGGAACGAAAATCACCTGCGAAGGTCTACATCATTCCGGCATCTGAGCATTTCTGCGGAGCCTTCATTAGGGCTTTTTTCACTTTGGGCATGGTGGCGAAAATACTGGATCGAACCGGTGAAATGCATGTAGCCATCCTTGACTGAGCCGAAAACCTGGTCCCAGGGCTTTCTTATTATTTCCTCCATTATTTTCTTGTTTTTGTACTTCTTTCGGCATTACTTCCCCATCACCAACCCACCAATTCTATTCTGTGTTTTGTTACCTTGGGCCTTTTCTGTTTTCACATCCTCATTTTTCGGACAAACGAGCGGCTTTACACGAACAAATACACCACATATTCCCAGCCAAACCTAGCATCTAGCATTTCTTATCCCTTCCCCACCAAAGAACAACAGGTCTTTTCCCTTTTTCTCCTCATTTGTGGGTAGCAGACTCTTGTGTTTTCCTCTTATTACCATTGCTTCAACTAGCGGACATGCGTTGCCACAGCGTTGCTCCTTTATTCTACCTTTACTTTCCACAAACCCTCATGGATGGGACATGAAACTAGCTAGCGGAACTTAACCTTTTCTTTTTCTTACTGCCTTGTCTGCGGGACGATGATGGACGATGGACGATAGATGATGCAGGGATTGCGGCACTTTAACTTTTACTCGTTTACCCTGACTTGGCTTGCGCTTGCTACCGGGTTTTGTATGTAGCTTTTTGGCCTCTGGGGCTATGAAGAGGCTTCTTCCAACCGGCTTTTGCGGCCTATTGGGTAGCGTAGCGTAGCGTAGCATAGTAGTCAAGTCAATGGAAATCACACTTTGATAGAAATTGATCGGATCGTCCTGCGTGTAATATGTGAAATACTGTAAAAGAGGACATCAGATGGGAAATCAACACGTCGAGGGCGAATCACGCACGTGGTTAGTAAGTGATCGTTAATGTGGCATGGTGTTGGCGGTTGGGACGACGCCTCCTGCATCTCGGGATAGCGTCTATGCGGGTTGCGGGCCGGGAACGAGGAGATCGGCATACAGGCGAATGAAGGACTTGGCGGGTTAATGCAGGTGATAGGGAAATAGGAAGGACATACGGGAATACCTGATTTGTATATAATTTGTCACGACTATAAAACTAGCCCCTTCTACGAGTAACACACGCCGTAGCGGAGTGCAGAGATGGGGGAGGGTCGCTGTTCGGCGGGGAGGGGCCGGTGTCTCAGAGAAATCCGGGGAACGCATAGCCTTTCTCGGAATACCTAGTGAGGTTTAGTTGCCGTTATTTTCAGGGCTTGCATATCGAAGGCGTCCAACCAGCTTTCCGACGCATTTCTGCTTTAGGATGTTTTTCTTGGTCGCAGATTTCCATTGCGTATTGCTGGTGCCAGGGGTTGGGCCGTCATTACTTAACTATAACTCTCATCTATTACCAGTTCAGGAAATCGAAATGGTATTTGGTGCCCAACTGTAGAATGCAGTGGCCGGGGGTCATAATTCAACGAATTCTGGCTTTCCACCGCCCAAGGAAATTTTATGGTAATTTTGTTCATTTGTGTAGAATGTTGCGGCTGGGGTTGAGACGCCCTCTGGTTGTTCAACAAAGCGTGACCTAGACGCGCGTGTGGCTAAGACGTTATAAAGTTTGCAGTCAGCGCATCATATTAGAGTAACACGAGATTGAAATGCTCAGCAAGCTGGTGGTGATGCTACTGAATGCTTTTGTAATCATGTACAAGAATCTAGGATGTGGGAAATGGGTGAGTATATCTATAGAATGAGCAAACAGTTAAGTAAAAGCAGTTCGTCGAGCTCTGGCGGTGTCCTTGAATACCTTCCATACGGTATCAACCCCTATATATTTTACACCAAATTCTAACGTATTTTATAACAAAAGAAATAAAATTAGTAGATTTAATTAGTACAGTATACAATAATTATTTAAAGTTGCTTAGGCGATAGTGTATTTTTATTGTAAAATATATTAAGTGTTATAAATTTAGTAGTAGTTAATTTTTTTAACTTTAGAGTAAATATTAAATTTATTAGTAAAATCTATAGAAAAGATGTACATACCCTTCCTTTACCCTCTTTTCTTTACATATACATGTACACATGCATATATATATAATATTAATTTAAAATGCATACAAGGTCAATAAATGGAACTCTATATTATAGTTAAATCTAGCTCTAAAATACATTAAATACCACCCCAAGTCAACACTAAATATCGACTTAAGATACATCAAATCTACGTCGCCATATACCGTTGGGCTTCATAACTCTCGGAAAACGAGAATGGCCATTTCTTCGCCGACATTAAGTGTCATTCCAAAACTAAGCAGAGCTTAAAGCCCGCTGGGTAGAGCCGTGGGAATAGAGAAGATTGATGGCAGGCTCAAGCCACTTGGAAGTGCTGTGGGGACCAGGGAGCCGGATGGGAATGCGGAAGCGACGGGAATCCCGCTTGGAGCTCCCGTCCCAAATTCACATCCAACACTGTGGGGGCCATGAAGGCCATGAGGGCCTCCCGTGGGATGAGCGAATCCGCCAGATGGCATCGATAACGGTGCTCCGCTGGATGCTGCGAGAGCTTTGTCGAAGACCGTACTCGGCAGTGCAGTAGGGAAGGGAGCACCAGTCTCAGCTGAAAGAGATTGTGCGCTAGTGCTGAAACCGAAACCAGTACCGTGAGGTCGATGGCCGTGGTGATGGTGTAGGCCAGTACCGATGGGTGCTACACCTGAGGGTGCAGCGAAGCCACCGCTTGGAATTCCTGAGAAGTAGTTAAATTGGCGCTTCTTTACATGAGCGGACGAGAGATCTCGGGGGTGCTTGTTGTTGCCATGGCGGAAGAATGTGCTCATGATGCAGGACACCCACTCCATAAACTCCTTAAGTGTCATGTCTGCAGGAAGCGGGGTGCCAGGAAGATTCCCAGAGGAGTTATCTACACCAGTCGGGATCGCGGTGGGGAGAGTGCTTGCTAGGAGGCTAGATGAAATTATAGTGGTTTCACCGGTAACATAACTGGCGGCTTCGCCTTCGGAAGCAGACGATGTAACTACTAGTGATGAGGATACTTCAACAGTGGCTACTGAGCTGGCCTGGACACGTGAAACAGCTGGAGTTGATACTGTGGTGCTTGAAACAACAGCACTCGAAACCACAGCGCTGGATGCAGAATAGCCAGCAGCAGGGGTTGAGGTTACCACTGCTGATGTCACACCAGTAATGCTGGAGACAGAAGCGGTGGCGGTGGCAGAGACTACGGTTTGACTAAACGATTCCGCACGGCTGTACAAAGTCGGACCAGGAATATCATACGTAGAGAGGGAGGTGTAAATGTTGATGAGAATACCTGGATCGCTTTCCTTGTACAGCGCAGTACCAAGGACGCCTGAAGGAGTGTCTGAGCCGCTGCCTGTAACTTGAAGGTTGACGCACTATGAAAATTAGCGTGTTAGCGTGATGATCTCGTACATATCAAAAGGAAACCGAACCTGTGGATAGTTTTGAGCACCGTCGGCGGTCCCAGCAGAATGAAGCGCAATAACTTCATGCCTCAAGACATAGTTGCCAGGTGCAATGCTAGTAGGGATCTTCACCGTCCAGCTGTTGTTGTTGGCAATCAATTGATCTGAAGCCCATGTCCCTGGAACTGCCGAGTCACTGACCAGTCCACCTTGATCAATCTTGAAGAACTCCAGAGTGTCCTTGTCCGCGTTTTCGCACTCTCCACTACATTTTGCTAGATAATCTATGACAGGGCCGCGGTGAGATGAAGGCCAGGCTGTCCATTGCAGTTCAACAGTTCCTCCGGCGGCGACCGTCGCGTGCGCCTGACCGGGTGTGGCAGCCTTGTGGCAGATAATGTTGGGCCCGCCATAAGCATCAGGGGCGACGAAACCGTTATCCTGACATTCCGGGCACGACCAACCAATGACAGCAGGGGGTGTGGAGATGTACTGGAAGGACGGGTTGTAACCTTCGTAGTATGTCCCATCTGCCACAATCCCCTGGATGTGGCCGTGGGCTGCGACTGAAGTGGCAAACGCTCCTAAAAGAGCGGCAGCTTGGAGTATGGACATCTTAGATGGTTTAAAATGGTTGCGAAAATAATCGTTTGTACAGAGTCAGTTGAAGCAAGCCTCGAGCTTGAGTCAATGGGACAAATGAGGGTTTGAAAGAAAGTAAAGTATCCCAGCTCCAATCAATGAAGACGATACTGCAAAAGAATGAGAAGCCCAAAGACCAGGGGGAATGTAGAGCAGCTACTGAAGGGACTGCGGTGATGGGAAAAAAACCTTTTCGATGGAAAGACTTTATATATCAAATCCACGAAGACTCCTAATTAGATGGAAGGTAGCATGCAGACGATACCTGTGCTCTCCTAGATACAGACGCCGCCATTGCCCTGTTCCAGAGAATAAAGCTGTTAGCATATTTAGAAGGCTGACTCGGGAATAGCCTTGCAAAACACCCCGGTTTCATGTTTCGCGGCGCATCGAGGCGAGGTATGACGAGAGAAAACGAGAGCCAAGCGCTAATGAGGCTGGCTTCCGGATGTGGAGAATGGTGTTCTAGGTTTATTGTTCTTACTATGTCTGCCGGCGATGCACGCAGGCATCTGTGTTAAGGAGCGGTCAGCAGTGGTGCATTTTGTGATGCCTCGGTTTCTTCTCAAGCAACACCTACCGAATACCTCCATTTCATCATCGCTTCAGTGTTGCTACCAAGTATACAACGTTCAAATAATTCATCCAGGTGTATTTTGTCTTGTTCTCGGGTTTTTGCTATGGACCACTCATGAATCGCATGCTATGGTGGAGAAGAAAGACGCTAACGAATCTCAAAACGCCAGGCCAAGCATCTCTTTGAAACATTTGCGGAACTATCTCCACCTCACTGCATTCTCGCCAAAGCAGCATCCACCTATTTCTTCAAGACCATGCCAGCCATCCAATCAATCTCGAGCCCCGGCCGGCGCTTGTCTGCTGTCAACCAATCGCTAAAGTTTTTCGTTTCCAGTCTTCTCAAACCCCGTGCGTTTCACCAGGTTGATATCGATCTTGGACCTAGCCTCTAGGTCCACGATGAACTGCTATGTGGTGTGCTAATTTTCCGACGCAGTTCTTTAAGCTCAGCATTGAGATTGGTGGGTTTTCATCTCTTCATGCAAGTGGTTTATTTTCCGCTATAGCCGCGCGACTCGGAGCATTCTCAGCCTAGACAAGCAGAGATTGGGTTCGGCGGCTACGTTTGAAATGTTTTCGCCTTGAATCATCTCCTTACATCCCACCCAGTCAAGAAAAGTCTACCTATCTGAATAGCGCAAGCTTCTTGAAATACTCGAAACTCAACCAACCCACTCTGTTTCCTTCCAAGATCTCAAATCATTTGAGTCTCATTAATCGTACTTTCCCCTACTTGTAGGATGCCACCACGCAAAAAATCACCAGACGGTACAACGTGAAAACGCTCAATTCACCCACTAACGACCAAGAGACAACCTATCCCTTGGCCCGTCAATTTGCATCCAACGGTTATCGATAAGAACCAACCAATCAATTGTGTTGGATTTAACGCCCGTACTGAGAAGTATAAAGCTTTTAATTTATAGTAATTTAATATATACGCCTAATTTTAGGAGTTAAGTCGCTCGATATAAGGCCAACAGCACTTATCCTTCCTGTAGAATCGAATTTTGTATTATAGTAGGTAATTAATTAATGGAATATATATAGGTGCACGCGTTGTTTTGAAACTAGTGTTCGCGCACGAACCACTTACTCGTTGGACGCTGACGGGTCAAGGGATACAGCCAGTGTTTTTATTAATATTCAACATCAATATAAGGTCGTATTGGTATTAATATTGAACCGCTCACTCATATTGAAAACATATTGAATATTGATTATTGAATTTAATATATAGAGCCTTAGCATAGATAAAAGTCGGGCCCTATAGAACTTTAAAATTCAACTAATCTCCTACTAATGCCGTTAATACAGTAATCCTTAGCTTAGTATTGTATTTGATTGCGATATTGTTATTAGTAATATTACGAGGTAAGGAAGGTATAGTATTATAAAGGTGGAGCAAGTATAGGGGTGCAAAATTTAAAGATATTATATACGATAATATATAAAACCAAGTTTAATATTTAGTAATTATTAGATCACTAACTAGGCGTGGCGCGGAATATATATAAGAGGCTCTATAAGGAAGAATTTATGGAGCTCGATCGCCTGAGAAAATATCTATAAGGTAGCCCGTGCACTAAGAGACTGCCTAACTACCCCTACTAATAGTGATTATGACTTTGTATGGGGTTACCTAACAAATTTAAAACGTATACGTATTATCAAGAGGCTTAAGAGTCATTTACCGAGCCTCTAGGTTGTATTTCTACTGCCTTAACTCTAAAAATATTCAATATTCAATAACTTTCTGTATTGAACATATCGTATTGAATATTGAATGTCAATATTGAATGTTTTAATAAGCGTAATCAGTATCGAATACTGATAAAAACACTGGATACAGCCGTCGAAGCAGTGGACGCAACTCTTCAATATCTCTCTCAAGCATTGCTTCCCCGTTACCGATTTCAAAATCAGGAGTACCCCGAACTCCGATGTCAATAGCTCTATCGGTTCGTGAAGTGGAAGCTTGAGTGACCAACCCATGCGCTGAGGTATTGTCTACTCTTGACGAAGGCTCACCAACTCCCTTTGGAGGCCCATAACTATCATCTGCAACCTGTTTTGACGTTCGCGAAATCGCAACACCTTCGACTGAGCTATTGTTCCGCGCTAGCAGAAGCCCAAAATAGTCTTCTGACATATTTGCGCGGTTTTCCTTTGGGTCAATGTCGTAACAGCCAAATGATGGCAGAAGCACGGGGTTTTCCCCCGATTGCAGTGGAGGTTTCCATAGCCACTCCTCACGAGTCAAGCTCCGATTCGGTACTATGCTCAAACCCTCTAAATACATCAAACTGTCGCCCCCAGCGTTTGAAACTTCGACGCGTTATATCGTCACTACCTTGAGATAGCTAGATATTTGGGTTGGATAGACAGTCAGGAGCAAAGGTGGCGTCCTGCGCTTCTTGGGTGATGTCTTTCCAAATCAGGGGTGCGTCCGCCATATCATTTTGATGAGCCCAACGACGATCTTGACGTTTAATCCTTTTGGTTAGCGTTCGAAAGTGCTTATTCGTAGGCCACTGATCTCTCAATGTTGCGGATCTTGATTCGTATTTCTCGTTCGAAGAGCTTAGTCCATATCTCTTAATCGAAGGACTTGGAGAGCGTGAGTGCTGTAAGAACCTAAAGAAGCCTTTCTTTCTTCTCTGCGGCTCCTTTTCGATGTACGACTTCTCATTTGGCCGTCCAACCCCTTTTTTAACCGTGCTGCAAATCGATATTCTAGGGAACTGGTATTGGCAGGGCCCCGCACACTGATATTAGGAGACATCCACCAACCAAATGGCCTCGGCGGACTCGACTCGTTTGACATGTTCTCTGTGATGATATCTATGGTTCATATGGAAAATATTGAGCAGCCCAAAGTCGTCTGCGCTCCATTTTCATCCCTTTCCATATCCACCATCTTCTTCGCTCTTCTCCTTGGAAAACACGCCTTTCCTTCATGATTCTGTCGCCACTGGCATTTCCTTGCGGAGTGAAGCTGCAGAGAAATCTCGGGCTCTCGCCCATAGCCACAGGAGCGGCCACCAAGGTCGACCACGCTCCCTAGACTTGCTAATAAACAAACCGCGTTTGCTAGTTTGTTTACTTGTTTGCTTTATAATCAAACAACCAATCAAGCCTAAAGGTCTAATTTTAGTAGTCAATCAAGCCCTATATCGTCCCGTTTGATTAAGTTGGTTTGCTTATTTGATATATAAGATATAGGTATTATTTTTTGGTTAAGGGGAGGTTCTTAGTAGTTAAGTTTAGGCAGTTCTATAATATACTATAATCGTAATATAATATACGCGCTAAAAATAAACATCTAAACGCGTCTTTCTAACTTAACCCTCTAAAATCTCCTCTTTTACCCACTAATTTCTATCGCTATACTGCCTATATTATATCTTTCTATCTTACTAAAGCTGGCCCTATTAATTTAGCAGAGAATACGCCTGTAATTACGCCTAGCAAAGCCTACAAAGGTTCCAATACCTTATTAGAATTAACCCCCCTCTAGGACGAATATAAAGGCATTAATTGGGACCATATAGAGAGATATTAACGGCCTTATTAAGACCTCCTTAGAACTCTAAGCTTTATATAAAACCATAGCTGGCAGCTCTAGCAAAGATTTAGTAAGAAAATAACTGTTTTCTTATATAAATATTGCCATCTGTATAAAATTAAGGTAACCCTATATAAAACTAGTAAAGCTACTACTTCTATAGTAGGACACCTTACTAAGAATATAGATGGCCACCGGGTTAATTCTTATGGTCCTATTAATTATATAATATCTTAAAAGCGGAAGGCTTTAACTATTCTAGAGCAGATTTAACAAACCTATTATATATTATAAGCAGTTGCTAATAAGCTTATTAAGTTCTATAACCCTAATATCTTTAAACAAGCAGTTATACTATAGATCGCCGCTAGAAACTACCCTCTATAAGAAGTTAAGCGACCTAAATTTTAAGCCCTAATTATGGCCGTAAATAAAGACACCGAGCTTAATCTATACTAAAACTATAAGTTAATTTATAGTTAAGTTCTCGCTAAATATAATAGTAATAAAGGTATAGTAATAAAAGAACTGGCGCGATTAATGACAAGATTTTATATATTATTTAATAGCTAGATAACGCGCGATAAGAAAAAGGCTCTTACTAGTATCTACGTTCACTATTTAGACTATTAAGGCTAAATTTAAGACTTTATGCTTGCTCTACTAGAGCAGCTTAGCCTATATAGCGGCTATAACTACCACAATATTATTAGCAATACTATTACTAAGTATAATCTTAGTAGTCGAATTAGCTAGTTTATTATAGATAACGCCCACAATAATAATACCTGTATTAACTTCCTTGCGGTAGAGCTTAGATTTAATAAAGAGCAACGTTAAGTATAGTGCGCTACCCATATATTTAATCTAGTGGCTTAATTAAGTCTATTTAGAACTAATAAAGATATATTTAAGAACGGTGATAAGAACTTAACGGTAGGTAGGCGTTCCCGTACTATTAATTTAATTAAAACTAAGACTTTTATAGGAAGAGCAGCAGTTCCTAAAGAAGTGGCGAAAGGAAGGCCCGTTTAGAACTCTTATTAATTTTATCTATTTAATCTATTCGCTATAAAAGTATAAATAGTTCTATGCCTTCTAGTGAAAGGAAAACGCTATACTACCGCACGCTAATTTTAAAGTCCTTAAGCTCGTTAAGCCTATTAAGACTAGGTAGAATAGTTATTTAATAACATTTAAACGGGCTATTAAGCTCTAAGGCCCTATTTCCTTAATAATGCAGTATAATATTAATAAATGAAATAGGAAGCTCGCAATAATTAAGTCTAGTTAATAACATAGAAAGAATCCAAATCCGCATTAGAAGCCTCTTAATTAACCTCTCTATATATAAGTTAGCGGCCTTACTTCCTATAATTAGGACGTTATTAAATAATATATTTAGCTTTTTAAGCCGCTTTAGTAAGCTATACTTAAGCTTAAAGGAAGAGGTAAGGCTAGGCGCAATGGCGTAATATAGGAAGTTATCCTTTATATAAAGTTTTTAATAAGGCACTATAAAGAAGCTAAAGCTTAATTAATTAAGGCGATAATAGAGGATTATCCTAATTAAGAGGTAATTAAGGATTACTATAAAATTAATATTAATTATAGGTAGGTAAAGCTTTAAAAATACTATATAGCGCTTAACTAGACGCCTATCTACTACATAGCTTGCCTACTACACCCTAACCTTAAGCGATTCTGCTAAAATAACTAAAAAGAGAGGCCTAATTAAATAGCTAGCTGTAACGCTTCCTTTTAAAAGCTCTAGCTTAAGTATAAAGAAAAGAAGCTATAGTTAGTAAGGTAAGCCTTTAAAAAAAATCAGCCTTTACAATCTAATATTAATAACTTTATTAGAAGCTTTATAGGTACCACCTTTACTATAGCACCTTCCTTATTTAATAATTAAGAAGATAAGTATAAGCAGTAAAAGAAACTTAATTTACTAATAGAAGATTACCTACTAGCTTATAATCTATTCTTATACTAAAGGACGATAGTAATAGAGTTTCCTAACCTTAGTTAAATGGCGCTTAATATACTAAGTATACCACTATTAAGCTGCGACTATAAATAACCATTTAGTAAGCTTAGTAATATACTTAAGCCTTATCGCTCATAAATACGACCTAATATTATTATAGCCTTATAGTATACGTAAAGCTAGAACCGCAACAGCTTTATTAAATATAGAAAATAACTTTTTCTAATAAGGAAATTGTATACTAGTTTAGACTTAACCGGAGATTATACCATTTAATTTAGTTTGCTGACTTTTAAATAAAGCAATATTTTACCTAAAATTTTAATTCTAGCCTCTAACTTTGGCGCTATTAAGAGGTATAATCTCCTACTTTAGGAGCAGTTTTGTATACATATAATAATATATAGGGAGGATTAGCTATACAGCTAGGTTAATATTACTGCCGTCATAGCAGGCAATTAATTTTTTAGGCATCTTTTATATAGGAAAACTCTGTATTAAATTTAGGGTTATATAACCTTCTTTAGGAACCGCTAGAGTAATAATAAGGTTTAATCTATACTACGGTAAGCTATCCTTATATAACGTTTAGATATTATTATAGTAACTAATATTAATAGATTTGCCGCTTTAGATTAATAGAATTAGACCTTACTGTTATTAATACTAGGGGTAATTAATTATGTTCCCTTTTAACTTTTAAGCTTAGCGCGAGCATTATAACACCAAACGCCTATTACTAGATTATAGCGTAGAGCTCTTAGATCCTCTTACCGTCGCGCAAAAATGTATATAAATCTATCTAAATAGTCAAATCTAACTAAACCGTTTACTAGTTTAATTAACCAAACGAAATAAATAAGCTTAAAGCTCTAAAATATCCAATTAACCAAACCAAAGATCTATGGTTTGAATTGTTTGTTTATTAGCAAGTCTGACGCTCCCTCTACTCACACCGGCCCCGGCACCTTAATTGAAAGGGACCCTTTCCACTGCATCACCCTCGTCCTTCGCAACCCAATTTTCGGCGGTAAATGAGCTGCCCTGACTAATGAATATCCCGGCTTTTGGACCCCTTTCACCCTGCCAACTGCTTTGTCCATCCTGTGATGCTTGCGTTAGATTTATTCTTACACTTACGTACGCGTGTTGAGCCCTGTTGTTTGCCCGTCGAAAGACATTGAATTTTTTCTTGCAATGCGGTCCACGGCGCAACATATTCCCTTCTCTCTGCGCAGTCTAATATCTGCACTAGAGTTAGGATGCGACAAACAGGCAGGCGGGAATTGTTATAAGAGCTTGATCTCCATCGTTTGGATGCTGCGGTTTTTGATTGACGCCAGCGGGCATAGAGAAAATAGGAGGCATGTCCTAGGGTAGATGGAAATATTAATTCGTGCTACTAAGCCTAGGTTTACTTCGCAGGGATAGCTAGTAGAGCAGGCGGATAAAGTTATTCGTTCCTCTGAGCAGATTCAGGAGGCCTCATACATGCCTGTAAACCTTTTGTCCAGTGCTCTTTGATGATTGGCAAGCTCAGAATCTGTTATTGTCCTGTGTTAGCCATGGATTGATATAGCAGGAAAGAAGCAATTCATTAAATAAGCTTGGAAATCGGCAAGCAGAAATGACACAGGCATGCGACTGCGGCCAAGGCACTGCATGTAGGAGAGAAGGCCTTCTACAATACATAGTGATCCAGCAGGCATTTTGCATCTGGCCCTGAACAAATTGATATATGAACCATTGGAACACGTAACAACCAACCATATCCCCGCCAAAAACCCCCCGCCATCCTGCAAGACCCATTGAAGCACCCCTCACTGAATTTCTCGAGTTCCTAGCCGTTCTAGTGCGCAATACAATCGTTCTTTTTTGCTTCAGTTGGCTGTAAGATTTGTCCTTCTTCCATATTTCCATTCTCGCTGTATAAGTTGAAGCACGGCGGAGAACTCTCATTTCACGCCAGAGTTTCCATAGGCATACCCACGTGCTCTACAGCTACATGCTCACTAACTGTTCCCCCTTGGGGCTCAGCCTCTACAGGAATCCACTAGAGTTGCCCTAGCAAATCCCTCCAGGAGTAGGCCCAGTGGCTGTTGAATTACGGTCGTTGTTTTGCTCCCCACATTCTGCTTCTGCATCGCTTCTCTCGTCTCCGCCGACTGTTCTCTTATTTTTAGTGCTCATCCATGCTTTGAGCTCAGGTCCTTCTCCACTGCTCTCGTGAAACGAAGCCCACCGGCGCCACCACCATCACCATCCCTGTCATCATTGGAGTTGTCTCCTACAGCAGTGCTAACATCATGTTCGGTCCCGTCTAATTGTTCACCTAGGTTTCTGCACATTAAGCGGTGGAATAGGCAATAGATAATTCCACCAACGATCAGCACCGCTACAAGTCTTGCGAAGACATTCGTGGCAGTCAAATGCGTTGAATCAGGTGGTCGTTGGCCTTATGTTCGAATCGAATATTTAGCCTTTGAAGCCAGTTGAATAAGTCAAGTGGATTCATTTTATTCCGAGGTGGTGTAATGAGTTGTGGCCAATGTAGTTTGCGATGAGTAGCTCTCTATGGAAGAAATAATATAGGGAGTTTTGGCGTTTATATCTAGATGTGCAATCTCGAGAAGAGTTTCTCAACACTTCTCCGCAACCAGGTAGATTCTTCCTGTAGCAACAAAGGGTAGAGTGGGCAACATAGTTTTAGCAAGCAGGCTGGCGAAAGCCGTTCTAAAACAATCAGAACACAGAGGTTCTTGGAAGGGGAAAGTATTAGAAGCACTAAGATGTACATTGCCTAAAAGAAGAAAGGCAATTTGGAAGATAATCCCATTAAAACTTACAAAGAAGAATGACTATATTTACCGCACTCCAAATGCAAAAAGCCAGTGTTACACTGTCGCCAGGATGCCCGGGACTATCACCCCCATATTGGCAACCGTGCATTTCGCCTTGCCACCTAATAACAATTGCTCCGTCACTATACATAGAAGGGTCTCCAAGCCTCCAGCTTCGATCAATAGAAAAGTGAAACCACCAAGGGATAGAAACCGCTGAAACGCAACAAAGTATACGGCGGAGTAATCCGCGCCAACACATCGACAATCATGTGCGGCCGTAACCAATCTCATCTCCAAACATGTGGAGAGGGAAGCTCATATGAATATCTGGTCATTCCGTAAGGTGTATTTTTCGACTTCCAGGAAGTGTAATCCTAATTTAACAATCTAGTTTCATCTTTCAAAAGATCTCATCATCCCATCCCTCCCAAGCATCATCTGTCACCACTTCGTTCTTGCTCTTCGTTCCACGTGACATCGATGGTAGCGGTGGCACAGATGCGCCGTCTGGGACAACAGAAACGATATCATTTTCTGCATAATCTCCGCCCTTCGAATAGCAACTAGAAGGTGGGGGAGAAGTTGAGTGACGATGAGAATGATCTCTCCGCTTCGAAAGTTTGTTAATAGCCGGTGAACGAGAGGTGTATCGTTTAGTCGGATGCGATGGAGTAGCAAAAGCGGTTGGCTGGGATGGTACGTCGGAAAGTGGAATCAAAATCGTGGATTCCTCAGGGACTGTAGTTAAGCTAGCAGTAGATCCTGCAGCATGCATAACAGCGATCTTGGTTGTGTTTTCTTGAGGTTCATCCTGGGACCGCTCGCTCGTTGTAAGATGTTGCTTCTTGGTCAATTTAGTAGACGTGGTCTGCTTTTTGCTTTTTGAATTAGACTTTTCAGCAGTCTTGGGTCCACTGTTCCGCTTCTTCGAGGTTTTCGATGCAACTTCCCATTCTCTATCATCATCGCTTTCACTCTGAGGCTTGTAGCGGAGGTCCTCTTCATTTGCGCTCTTGCGCTTCTTAGTAACCTTTCGCTTGGATGCAGCCTCCTGGGACATTGCTGGAGTCTCGGTAGCACTGTTTTCGATATCATCCTTGACTGCAGGAGGGAGTTCGGTCGGTTTCTCAATTGGCATAATATCTTGGAGAGGCAGAGAAGATTGTGCCTTTTCTAGCTCTTCCCTTGCTTCCAACTGCTCAGGGAAAAGAAGACGCTCGGATGGCAAGGATGGCAAGGCACCAGGAACAAACGCTTTCTTCTGTGGAGAAGAGCTTCGCGAATGACCACTTGGTGTTTGGCCATCTGCTAACGAAGGAGGCAGGACGGGGATCGGAGGCGCGTCTCCTAGAGCACGATCGAGCTCGCGACGAGCCTCCTCTAACTTCGCTTCAAGGTCGCTGACTCGTTTGGTAAGTTTTTGTTGCTTCTGCATATCTTTCTTAGACTGGCTCTTGCGAATGGTGCGTTCCATCTCCGTTTGCTCTTTTTCGGGAGACTGCGAAGAAGTGGGAGTCTGCTGAGAATTCAATTGGACATTCGATTTGGCTTTCTTCAGATTCGATATGGATGGTGTCCTGAAGTGGAAGGATAATTTTCTAGTCTCGGAGGCTCCAGATACAGATGATGCTGAAGGAAGAACTTTTGTGGTATCCTCTACGACCTGCTTATGGTCCAACGAAGACCTAACATCGTCCATTTGAATGCCAGAATCACGGTGCGTAGCCTCGGCAGAATTCAGTTCCTCAGCACCACGAATGAACACCTTTGTGGCACCAAGCTGCCCAGATTTCTTGAGTTCGGCATAGGCTTGCTCAGCACGGGCCTTTCGATCATCTAATTCTTCCTTGATGAGCTCTTCCTTGGCATCTTTCCAGCCAGTGGTCACTTTCTGCCATATATTTCCAGGATTGAAAGATGAGGCGATCGATCGACCAAACCGGTAAATACCAGATCGCTTGGTCTCGCCGGTGGCCATGCTTGAAATGGAAGAGTTGGGATGATGAGGAGTAGCTTTCGACGGCGAGGCCAGAGGTTTACTAGCGTGTTTGCCTGCAGATGGTTCATTGGAAGATTCTATGTAGTCTTCCATCAAGCGGTCCACAGATAGGTTTTGGGAGCTCCCCTGAAATATTCTAGTGAAAACGCTTGGTGGCTTTTCACTTGTTCTGTCATTCATGCTACCCTCCTTAAATTTGGAAGGTCGGTCAGACTTCGGCGCACGGCGCCTCTTGACGGATGAGGCTGGACTCGCAAGTTTTCGATGAGCTTGTTGCTCTGGAGTAGGGAATGGGTCGCCTGCGGGAAGCGGCCAATTTGAGGACCTGCGGCGCTTCGAGAGAGGAGTGTTGCAATCCTGGGGGCCATCGTCATTATGCTCCTCGTACTGTTCTTCTTGTGTGTCATATCCTCTCTTCCTTAAGTTCTCTACGTCGGGTGTAGGAGTGGTTGTAGATTCATTGTGCGAGCCATGCGGTTGGCCGGCATCTGCTAAGGCAAGGGGGGTAATCGCGTCAGGAGCGGGATTCTTGAATTGGTAGTGTCAGCAAATTCTACGCAAGCAGATAATCATGTGGACAGACCTGCGATATATGCTTAGCTCTAGCCGGCTTTGCCATGCCAGGTAGGACTTGTTGTAGCAATTCTTTGAGTGCTCGGATATGTTGAAGCGCGAACGCTATGCTGTCACCCCGAAACGCTCCAAGGGAAAGAGAAAATATGTGTGCGGACTGAGACTGCCAGGAAGACAAAGGAGAATCGTAAAATCATAAGTTCATGTGCGCAGATTCATGCCAATGCGATCAGCCTGACACACAAAGGTGGTGGTGAATAAAAGTGACCAGCTCCTGTTGATGCGGTGTTGGCGAGGCGGTCCAAAACAACAAGCCGCGCTGTCACATGGATCCAGGGTCTTACTTCACCAATCGGCTTCCACGTTGCTATTATCTTAGATTCACCAGAATGAGATGAACCATATTAACCACCCCTGCAGGCTATTGATTGATTAATTTATAGTGGTATTTTTCAGAGATCTCCTAACACCTGCAGACACCACCAACTACTTCGCAGGAATAGTTATCTAAGCGGGAGTTGAAAACGTGAAAGGATTGTCAACGGACGACAATCATCTTTCTTATGAAAAAACTGCTTCTTATGCCTCGATGTTCCCTATATGCAAAGCATCTTGTTCAGAACCGTCTTGTCAAGGCTAAACGAGCTTAGGACATCGCATTTGGAACTCTCGCACATATACTTTGAATAAAACATCTATTATTTGCAGAAGTTTGATGGCCAATTGACTACAAGTTTAGAGATTTGCCGAATTGATCGACCTGCTGGTACTTTTCAATAGATTCCTCACTCTCTAACAGTACCCTAGCCAACATACCCTACTTGTCAAGGAAAAGGCTGACGGCAGCTGGCGCTCGCACGATTAAACCCGACAGCCCAAGAACATCGTCATCGGAAATATGTTGTGTTACTCCGAAGTGCTGTCAGCAAAAAAATAATGCTATAATATGACACTCTTGCAGCCATACTGGCTCTGCTAAATTGAATACCGTCTTGTGCTAAGCCTAGTGGCATCAATCTGATTGGGCTAGCTATATTTTTTCAAGAATAGATCTTAGGGAGTTCATGTTTACCAATGGAAAACGATCCCGTCTATCCTTAAACTTTCGTTTATTGGCTATTTATGAGGATATCAACGCCGTGTTTCATCTCCCACGGCCCACACCACCCCAAAATTAGGTCTTACGTAAGAGCCTTCAGCTCCCCATTCCACCGAAAAAGCGTTCAGGTACGTGCATGGGTTGAACCAAATTACACGTGGAAGCAATAAAAAAAATTTTGATAAAGAGAACCTCCAGTTGTTTTCATATCTAATCAAATGAGCTATCCACACCACCTTAGCTGTGAGCAAATGCGAGTCTATACCTAGCGTTGCATTCGCATCTCAACTTCCCAAGAAAAAGCCCCCTATGAACCAGCAAGGAAAGGAAAATAGTAACTAAATCAAACAACAAGGGGAAGTTCAAATTGTGCGCACCGCGTGGTGATGTATCCAAAGCCCGGAAATTTCCTTCATAAATATAGAACTACAAAAGCAGAACAAGACGGGATCGCAACCTGAAGGTAATTATCAGAGTTAGGCGGTAATTGAGAATTTGTCGTTCATGCAAAGAAATGGTAGTTGGAGCCGTCAGGCTCAGATCCCTCCGCATAAAATAGAAGGGTAGAACAAAGGACGCCTCAATAATCCTACGATGAAAATGCAAAAAAAAAATTCAGTGCGATGCGTAGCATCCATTCAGAGTTTTTGCAAATATTTCAATAGCCACGCATGTCAAAGCAAACCCCGCGGAGACCGAACACCGAACCCATAAGAAAAGATTAAGTGAATGCATTGATCGAAACTCTTTCATGTTGGAAAGAGTTCCTAGAGAGTCATACCAAATCCGGGACACGACGCTGACGATGTGTTCCGTCCGCTCGACGATAGCTCATAGCTCTTTCGTCCAAGGGGTCCTCAGTGTCAGGAGGATCCTCGCAACCAGCATCGCAGGTATAGCTTGGGCTAGCAATATTCGGTCGTGCGCCTTGTTGCAAACGTTCGTTCATATGCTTCGAATTAAATGTGCTAGAGAATGATCGTTTGGTTCCAACAGCAGATTGGGGTTGACTTAGGAACTTCGGGGGGTTTGTCCTGGGTACACTATCGAGATAATTGGAATGCTGTAGCGTATCCGATGAAGCTGACATTGAACCACCCGACATTGGACCACCAATCTGATACGACGGAGAAACTGGTTCATGCTTTTCAGGAGGTGGTTGAAGGGTTTTCAGGGGTGCTAGAGCATGGCCGTTCGGAATATGCATAGCGCTAGGAGTCGTTGCAGGAGTGCTCTGGTGCGCAGGCTGCATCGGTTGCATGGCCTGGCTCATCTGGTGAGGCCGGTTGTACTGCGTATCCAAAGTCCCAAAAGGGGATATTATCTGGCTTGGAGCTGAATACTGCTGGGTGTTCTGCGTCACAGACGATCGTCGGTAATCGTTAGGCGTTCCTGAGTAGTCTATGCTTTCATGGCGCACATGACTTGGCTGCTCGAAATGGGGCTGAGGATAGCTCTGGCTAGGCATGTATCCGTAAGACTGGGGCATGTGCATATTGGAGTGGTTTTGGTAGCCATGATGTGACTGGTGTTGGTATGGTGTTTGAGGAGGTTGCATCATGGAACTTGGCTGTGGCGGAGCGAACTGATTCTGATATTGGTGAGCTTGTGCGGATCCATATTGCATCTGAGGGTGATAGCCATTAGGTTGGGCCTGGGCTGACATATGCGGATAACCATTCTGTTGATAGTTTTGAGCCATATCCTGCATTGATGGACGACGCGGTGGTGCAACGAAGGACGTATTGCTAGCATTGGATACAGATCTGGGGCGGTCACTACCATCCATAATAGGCTGAGGAGTTGGCATGTTCTGTTGTCCATAAGCATCTGGCGTAGCAGTTCGTCGGGTCGCATCGTATGTTGGTTCGTCATCATACTCATCCCAATCCTTGGATGACTTGTTTTCACGCCTCCTCATACGGACATCACGACGAATGCGGACACGGCAGCCTTGTTCTGCGACCATGCGGCTTAGAGCAGTGCTTTCTGTCAAGCCTGGGAATTTTTTGGCAGAGAAGACAGTGAAGGGCGAAGACTTCACTTCCAGCCGGTGGGAAACGTGAGCGTCGACATTTGGTCGAGGGTGGATTTCAACAGTTTGACGGTCATCAGCGTCCATGTCTTTCGGATCCTTCAGCTCCTCATACAGCGCGAAGCTCAACCGATACTTTCCCTCATGGCGAACCGACAAGTCAGGGAAAATAAAGTAGCCAGCCGGAGTCGGACGATCCAAGTAGGCCATGCCCGCAACGGGAGTTCCTGTCAGGACCGGAAAGCTTGTTGGAGCAGGTGGGACGCGGCCTTGGGCCATAGTTCTGGCATTCTCCAGAGTTGCGAACAGGAAGAAGTTTGCACTGTAACAGAACGTAACCTCGGTCATAGATGGGCCCTCTCCCTCAAATACACGCAATTCAACGATCGGAGGCGGGTCAACAGGGCGGCGATCGGCAGAGGCTTTGGAAAGTTAATTTCTACAGTATTGTTTGCGCGTCCGAAAACTTACACTTGGCTCCGGATCCACATGCTCTAGCGCGTTCGGGTTGCTGAATGACCTGCATGCGATAAGTGATCTTCTTGCCCTCCTTTGTCATCCTCGACGCCGAGCTATTCGTCTCATTTGAGACGGGAATAATGGTTGCCATTTTTGCTTAGAGTATCGGGATATTGGGATGATTTGATGTGATATTTGAGATGTAAGATTTGAAGATATAACTACTGATAATTCATGACAAGTCAGCAATTCGAGTCCTAGCATTTATTACATTGCGAAGAGGCCGGGATATCTCAAGCCTTCAACCGCGAAAATGTATTCGGTGTCGCCGCGCAGGTGGTCAAAGGAGGTATTCGTGGAAACTCGAGATTAGAGTTACCTGTTATCTATAGTCGGTGTGTCGAATTAAAAGAGTCCAAAACAAAGCCAATAGAGACAGCTACCACGAACGTGGAGTCTGGAACGCCGTTAGGAGTTGAGGCTGGTAGAGGAATTCCCAGCAGGCCGGCTTGGAGTATGATTTGTCGTAGCGGCTGGAGAAGTCCGGACGGGGAAACGATGGAGGAGCGACGACAGCACTTACCAAAGCGAATTGAAGTGAATGAGAAAAAACAAGGTTGGTCGAACGAAGTCTCACGGCGACGTTTGCCAGCGTCGCAGAAATCGAATGAAGGAGAGCAGTATATCGAGTACAGGAAGCGACGGTCGCACTGGTTGATCCTCGAGCATTGGGCAGCGCGTATTCCCCTAGGCGGTACGGACACGGGTCGGCGACGATGTTCACGGAAAATGACTGTCGACCAGAGTGGTCCTCTGCTGCTCCCCGTCGGTTGGCGAAAGACAAAGGTTGCGGGCAGGTGGGAGAAGGAGAAGGAAAGAAGAACAAGGCGAGCAGTTGGAGAACTGGGGATACTCAGCACCCGTCGGACGCAGCGAGGGAGGGCCAACGCTAGACAGGCCCTTGGGCAACCCGCAGGCGAGATTTCCCAGCCCAGCGGCCCACACGCCTGCCACTCCATCCCGTTGTTCCACACACGCGAACTCTTTTGCCGGCTGATCAGACCACCACGGCCCACTTCAACGGGCTTGCCTGCTAGCTTGGGTCCTGCCCGACTCGATGCTGCCTTGGCCACAAGGCACTGCCTCCACCAACGTACGCCAGAGCCTGCGGCGCTGCTCTGCGACCACAACACAATGAATACCGTTCCTGGCGAGCACACCGCGCACAGGGCCGCTGCCACTCCCAAGGCCACTACCACGGCGGCACGCGTGACTGAATCTGACTTCGGTCTTTACTATAGCCCTTACACTGGAGCAGCTTTTCATGAATGGCCTTGGTGGGCCGAGATGGTGGTCACTCTTATTACCTTGGGCAGCCCAGCTGCGAATAATACTTGCATTGTAGCTTCACCCGCACCCAAGCGACGCGATCAGCGGCCTCTGCAAATTGAACCCACGAGCACGGGCAGCAAGTCAGGAGAAGGTTGATCCCGGAGCGGCTCGACTATGGGTAGGTAATCGACGTCAAAAGCTTAGGTTTCCTGCTCCGCGGACACTTGGATCGGCGTCTTGACTCCCTCGACTCACTTGACTCGTACTGCCCTTCTACATAAATGAAGGTGGTCCCGGAGGAGTCACGGATCATGGGGTGGAGGGTCGGCCATCGATATTAACATCAGATCTAGAATTTTTGCGCTCACCCCCTAGACCCACCAGAGCGCAACCCGGGTTGATCGGCATGCTGTTTTGGGTGACCACTGCCATAAAGGTCCAAGAGCTCGGGAGGCTCAATCCAAATTGTGCATCGTAACTAACAGTAGCCACATGAGAATTGCCAGCCATCGCGTTTCGAAGTGGCTTCTACAGACCCTCTGCAGATCTTGAACATGGTGGACGCGTGCTGAAGTCACCCAAGCCTAGTGAAGTGCATCATGCAATTATTTTACCCGGATCCTACTTACAGAAGAACGCCCGAAAATGAGACCTAATCGTAGCACTTGGCAGCACGTGCGCCAATCTCGGCATGATCAGGGGGCGCGATAGAGTCTCCATATTCGGTGGCTCTTCGCATACAAGACCGTATTGGGCGCATGCGGAGCGTTTAACAACAAACGCGCATGGACGCGGGGGGCAGCTTTTGATGTGTGAAGCACTTAGTTCCCGTACCCGTCCAGCACCGAAGGTTTTAGTAAGGATCCGGCCCAAAGCTGGGGGGCCCTGCGGGAAGAGTGGAGCGCCAAAGCGCGGTCCTCGGTTTGACCTGCTCAGCGCCACGCCAGACGTAACCTGGTGTGGCTGCATCTAGAATCGACGGCTTCAACGCCTAGCAACTCTACTCGGAACGAGCCAGTCCCGTCTCAAAGAAACGTGGGGACAAAGCCCGCAGCCGGTCAAAGTGCTCTATCCAATCCACGATCACACGGAGTAATGCAAGGCGAGCTCCATATTACTGCACTGGTAGTCCAATAAAACGCAGGCCGACAGCACCTTCTAGCCGGTGGGGTGTTCAGCCGGTAGGGAAGCTGGAAACCAATAGCCAGATGTACGGTGACCCAAGGTGCGCCGAAGACGGCCTGCTTCCCTGCCGCCGGATGCAGGAAGCTGCGAATCCAAGCATTCCGGACCGCACGGATGTACTTGGCGCTTTCCCAGGCTTTGATTCGGTGGCACGCCATCAATGACCCTTGATGGCCGCTTCCTGGTGGGGGGACCCCGTAAACCATTGGCTGAGGGAGGGATTTGGAAGCCCACCCTGCAGACTGCTGTTGCGCAAGAGTGACACTCTGCATATCTCGCCGCACTCTTCACATCGCCAACCGCACTGCCGTTGATCTGCACTACCAGCCTTTTCCAGATGCAATGGGATGTACTGGTGGCTGTTGAGGGACTGGACGCCGGGGCGGCATCCTTAGCCCAACCAAGGCAGCCGTCAGTGCATGAATAGGGTAAAAACATTCGATTGACGTGATTCACCAAGCCAGTCGACCGTATATATGCGGGCATTCCGCTGCTGTTGTGTCTCCCGTTTAGCATGAAGAATAAAGCTGAAGGTTTGAGATCCCTCCACAAGCTGGAATGGCTTGGTGCCTGACAGCGGGTTTCCCGACAGATGGCTTATCCGACAGGCGTTTTCCACGTGCAGAATAATCCAGGAATCGTCAAGACAACGATAACTAACAGTGAACTTCGAACCAAAGAACAACACTCCAGGCACTTCTCCGGAACCGCCATCCCTCCATACAGGGAAGCATTCAAAACCTGCCAGGAAACTACGAGGCTCAGGTGTATATCATCCCACTGCAATTTTCCAACTTCTTGAAGCTCATGGATAAGTTACAGGCACAAGTAGTCCAACCCCTAAAGACAGATTTTTGATTTACAAACACTCTAGTCTAGTACTCTCATCACAAGAGTGGTGAGAAAAAAGTGACAGGGTTTTCGTGGGCCGGGTATTCGGGAAGGGATATCTCTTAATACCTGGTCCATGTCGTTAATCTGTAACAAGTCGGCTGATCGAGATGGGCCACAATGTTCAACGATAATTCGCCCTGGGAGCGGATCAGCCTCAGGAAGGGTATGCCACAACTGAATCGACTTTCTTTCCCCCTATTCACCTAGTCACAATTTGTCAGTATAAATTTATAGAGGCCTTGTTGAGTCACCAATAGTTGTTGAACAGACCTGCGTACACAAATGACCAGCTGGTACCCGCAGCAAGGTATCTACCCAACCAGCCACAAGAGTGCATCATCGCAGCATATTGCTATTCCTTGCAGAGCCGGCGCCTCGACCCGGAAGAGTTGTCAGCGGTCAATTCTCCGGGAATCGGCTGTTCGTTGACACTCCCACGTGCTGTCATAAGCGGGAAAGGTATCTTCCCATCCGGCGGACCATGGTTCAAAAGACTCCCGTTGGTCTTTTTAAGTGACACAAGGCCCCTGAATTTTGGCTGCTCCTGAATATTGGGACTTGTGTTTCATAATACGCCTCTGTTATGAATTGGCACGTCCGCTTGCGCTCTAGATACCAGTGAAGCCTGCTCATCGAAGCGGTCTGGTGTCGTCGTCAGCCTCGTCGTCAGCCTTTCGCCACCTCTACACAGTCTCTTTTTCTTCATAGATCAATCGAAACACGAATTCTCATTCCTGGCCTGGTATTCCCGGTCGACATCTAGCGATTAACTTGACTGTCTCCTGCCCTATTATGTATCACCTTGTAGGTTTTAACCTAGATGATTGAAACCTACACAGCAAATCATCCTATTCTAAGATAGCACTCCATGGACTCCAACCCCTTACTGGGCTCTGACACCCACACTAACTTGGAGACCTCTCACAATGACCCTTGGGTTGATCATGGCATTCGTCAACAAACTTGCTTGTCTATAACTTCCGTTACGTCCTTCTCCTGCTCCTTGGATCAGAACGGCGGTCGGATGATATTGGCCAGAAAATACCAGGTCAGGAACTCATGTGTAGATTGATCTATGAAGAGACAGAGGTAGATGCAGGCATCGTAGAGGGCGGTAGGTAACAGGGTGATAGGCAACAAGGAGGGTGGTAGGTAACAGGGTGGTAGGCAACAGGTCGACGGATGATTCAAGTGACACCACTAGAGGTGCAGAATACACACTCAATTCAACTAAGTATCTTGCAATTTATAATGTTTAATGAATTTGTAAAGGGCTATTTTCTGCTGACAGTCACTGGATCCCTTTCATAACACGTTTACAGTCAGCACAGGCTGATGTCGCCGTAAGCCAACACACATACCTTGAACTATAGCACGCCCAGTATCATACAACTAAGATGAGGACACCATGGATGCTTAAGACGATGGCCTCTAAGAATAATGCTAGTACGCAGATGCTTGGTTAGGCCCCTTAGAGTCTGGAGCCTTAGGTGCATATTCACCTCGAGGTGTGCAGATTTGGTTAAAGATATGTTTGAGCGTAGCGAGATATCAAGAGCTTGAGCTGCCGAAAATTTTCAGATAAGCTAGATGATATTGCTGTAGACTCGTCAACAATAGAAAACTATTTGCAACTCACCATCTCTGCTCCCATCTCACATTCATCCCCCGGTTGTGCCGTTACGAAGTGATATACACTTTTAACAGCAATGTACGTTGCTCGTCGCCGGTACATAAGTGAAGAGGTTTCGAAGAGTAACAGTTTAGTTTTCTTCCAGCTTCTCTTTACGCTTTATTGTTGAACGTTCCTGCTGAGTCTAGGCTGCTTGATACTAGGGCGGTATCTAGACTTGTCAATATGCTAATTCCTGGACACATACAAAAAGGCTGCATCTACTCCTAGATCGATTTACCTCCCCCACTGCAAAACTCTTCGGTGTCTTCACACTCTCATGCAGTATTACTGCTGAATACCTCAAGAAACTTGTGCCTAATAGAATCACACGCTTTAGAACCTGAACCACCACCTGACAAAAGTCTTCGCGATGATTAAACTGCAATTTTGTTCACAGGTTTAGACTACTGGTGTTCTTTTAGAAATTATTCAGAGTTCATCAATCAGAGGGGATGGTTGATACCAGAATAAGGGAGCCTATGGCTTTAAGCGTATGTAGCTTTTAAACATGCCGCACGATGGGAATTGCTCTTGGATAAAGTACTCTCACGAATTACCAATAATACTTGGAGAAAAACAATGAGGCGTTGTCTCGTTGTCATAATGCCTCACTCTTCAATGCGAGGCAAATGCCGATTTACCGAGATTATTCTCTAATTCAAGAGAATGTGATGGGTGGTGTCTAAGAACACTTAAAAAGAGTGAGTCTGCTCGATAAATCTTGCAGAAACTTCAATTAGGACGACGGGATAAAGCTAACCCCTGGTTATTTTTCCGTAAAGAAACAAAACAAGAACACCGACCAGATAAAGGGATGAACACACCATTGGAGGACCGTGAGTGCGACACCAGTAGATACCTAGAAATACGTTCATTCCACCACCTAGGGGGTGGACGAACACTCGTTGGGCCGGTTGGTGTGTCGTATGAGCAGCTTGTTGTCGACGCCCAATTGGCCCAAAAGACCGGTCCTTTTGGCGAAGCCAGATAGGACGTATTTTATCAGTTGACACTTGTTCATTAAAGCACTTCAATACTCTCAATTACTAAAACATATACCAGGCGGGAGGGAAGCGATTTAGAGCTCCGGAAAAAGTAGTTCTCCAATAGAATTTCCTGAGATTTGGGGCAACGGGCAAGTAATATACGAAAATCAAGCCGACCAACACCACGCCGCTGTGGACAAGCCGGACGAGAGTGCAAAAAGCGAGCATTCTCGGCGGTCAGGATCCGGAGAGTAACTCTTGGCAGTAACTTTACTGTCCGAATCTTCTGCTAAGCTAGCGGCCTATCAGGCGGCAAGGGAGGCTAGGGCACTACCCAGAACCTATTTGTGAGGGAACTTTGAAGACAGGGGGCTATAAGGCACGGTTGTAGGAACGGGATAGTTTGTGGAGGAGACGAATCCTTGAGGAGGTGAGGCCTCTGGGATCGGAGAGATTATATACTACGGGCACGTGCTTCCGGCACGTGACCGATGACCCTCCGAGGGGGGCATCCCGAGGTGTTGGCCACGGAAGTAGCTATTGGCCTAAATCGGATGTGCTTTAGATCGTCTTACAATTGTCTTTGATGCCTAGTACCCTATGTAAAACTACCCTAGTGCTTACCCTCGTATTTCGTATGTCTTAGTAGATATCTCTATTGCCTAAACCTCCCTCCTTTCCTATTCTAGCATCTTCCTCGTGTATATATAGATCCTCAAGAGTCACCTTTAATAGACAGATTACTCATTCAATTCTGTGTCTCTACCTACCAGCTAGCTTATATCATTTGTCTTGATACCTGCCTAGCTAAAAGTTATAAGCCCGGTAACCTTCTAAGCACCAAAGAGATCTCAGTGGCCAGACGACTACTACTAAGCCTCTTTAAGCATAGTTTATCACGGAATATCGCGTGCTTTACGCGTAAGCGCGTCTTTTTATGCAACCTTAAAATAAAAGCTAATATGGCAACCAAGGACTCTATAAACCCTCTTTTACTAACCCAAAAAGACTGGCCTATATAGTTTTAATTTATCCGCTAAGAAGCAAGTTTTGCGAAGATCTGGGACTATATTAACCTAGATAAGACAGAGAACAAAATTAAAGAAAACACTAAGCTAACCATACCTTTGATAGCAGCAGCTCCTATAGCACCTATAACAGCTCCTGCAGCTTCTATAGCACTAGTAGCAGCTCCTATAACACTAGCAGCAGCTCCTATAGCTTTAGCAGCAACTCTAGCGTCTACTAGAACAGCTATACCTGGGTTATTAAGTTAAGGACAATAACCTTAGCAATCTCTAGAGATATAGAGAATGCTCTTTAAGCTCTACAAGCTATAATAATAAAACTACCTAAAGCGGGAAGAGAAGCTCTATACGTTTACAGCACTCTTATATACTACCATAGGCACTAACTTCTCGGGTTATTTTAAGAACCTTACTATACCACATTTAATTATAAAACAACTGAAGAAGGTAGTAAAGCCATCTTAAGCTATATTGCAGCAGATAGTATTAGATAATCTTAGGAAACGGAAATAAGGGCCTAAACGCCAGACTCTAGAATTATGGCTTTAGCTTTATATTACCATTATATAAAACGGCGAAGAGCTAGAGGAAGGGCTGATAGAGGTAATAGAGAGCAGCGTTATACGAGCCTTTGTCCAGAACTATAAGGAGATTTATCCAGCTCTATATTATACCTTTATTTAAAAGGTAGCAAAGAGGTTAGAGAAGCTCGAAATAATAACAATAATTAAGGAATTTAACCTCCTCTATAAGCATCTAAATACGGAACGTAATGCTTATACTACACTCTTAGGGCAGCCAGCTATAGATCCTACGACGTTTACTACCCTAGCACCTTCTTAATTACCTAAGGCAAAGTGCTTTGCTTATGGTTTACCCTATAAGTTAAAGAATTATAAGCAACTATTTTAGTCTCTTTAAGGTCTAAACTTTATACTAAATAATAAATGTCTATAGAGGTATTAGGAATGGCTTAAGGTCCTAATAAATAAGTAGTATTACAACAGGAGGCTTAAGTAGATTAAGAGGGAAGGCCCTAGGTTAAGGATATCTCCGTTAGCTTTATCTACTACTAAAAAGATTAAGGATCTAGACCGACCTTAAGCTATAGCGGCGGCTATAAAAACATCCTTTTTATTATTAACATTATTAACATTATCGCAGGATTATCCGGATCTGTCCTTAATTAATACTTAGGGGTATAATACTATAGCAAACACCCACTTCTGTAACAATATTAGATACTTCCGTAACTTTAAGCTAAGCATATTTATAGTAACGGCTAAAGATTCTGGAGCAGAAATCTATAGATACGGTAATATTAACTTGGCTATTAAGGTGGGCGAATAACATCTAACTAGGTATTTAATATTAAGGAATATAGCGTACGCTCCTTATTTTTATACCAATCTAATATCCGTAGCGAAGCTCTATAAGGTTAGAGTAATTATAGACTAATTTATAAACTACCTACGCTATAAGGATAACGGAAGCCTATTTACTAACCTTACGGAATATAAAGGTCTCTACCTCATTAATACTATTGCCTGCTTACCACCTACTCCTATAGCCTATGCTACGTCCACTAGATTCTTTAAAACCTTAGTATATAATAAAGTATAGCATTAACGCTTACTATACTGTAATATAGAATTAGTGGATTATCTACCGACTGCGGTAGACGGAGTTAAAGTGGTTAAGACGGATAGAGGAAGGACTCCGTATAGTGTACCACTTTGTAAACCATATGTTCTTAAAAAGATAACACAGTAGATATCTTGCAGAATATCCGTAAAGGGAACCTACCCTTTTAAACGTATTTACTTTAATGTTATTATAAAGGAAGATAGGTTTAATAGAGATACGTATATAGCTTACTTTTGGTATAACTATATAAAGTACCATTATACTTTTCCTATTAAGAACCACGAGCAAAAAACACTACTCCTACTATTTAAATTAATAATAGCATTTATAAAGAAATTTAATACTTAAGGTATCCGTATTTAGTATATAGATAAGAAGTAAGGTATAGGCGCTAGGGTAAAGAACCTTATCTAGCTTAATGGAGGTGTTATTAAGTAATTAACGCTATATACCCTAGCTTAAAATAAACCTATAAAGAGGTTAGGGAGAGCTATTTCTAAATAAGTAAGGACTGCTGTTATTAAAGTAAAGTTACCCGTAAATCTATAGCCCGAGTTCGTGCTCCTTATAGTATTCCTACTTAATTAAACTCCTATTAAGTCTATTAACTAAAAGACCCTATTTAAGATGCTATATAAACGGAAGCTATAGCTAGCAGGGCTTTAAGTAGCTAAATCTTTAACCTACGTGCTTATTAAACACAGTATTCCTAGGAAGATAAAGTTTAAGCCATAAGCCTAAATAGGTTATCTTGTTAGTATAGAAGCGTTAAATATCTATAGGGTATAGATACTAACTACTAACTATATTATCCGATCTCGTAATATACAAATAAATAAGTTAAAGAGATATTAATCTCCTAAAATACTAGAATACCTTATTATCTTATAGGCTTAAAAGAACCGTTTTTAGTAAGTCTAGAACCTACTAGATAATCTTTAAGATGGCAGTAAGGACTAAATAGAGAACTTTAACGAAGAACTAGATATAAAACTGCCGCATTTAGCAAATATTAACGTTACTCCTACGTTAAAAAGCATTTAAATCTTAACAGAAGAACTCCGTTAACTACCTACTCTAAATCTAACTCTAGAACCACCTAAACCATCAGCGTCTTTAGCGCCTTAGTAATTACCATCTACTACGGCATCTACGCTATAGGTACTATTTACTACTTAGTCATCTTCTAAAGTCACTAAACTACCGTTTATAGATCCTACACCTTATTCCGAACCTTAGACGACAGCAGGCTTATTATTAGGGGGTAAAAGATGTTCTGGCCGTAAAAGGCGGCCTATAGTAAAGAAGAAAGATATACTAAATTAGGACTTATAACGACGAGCCTTTGCGGTTTAAATTAGTAACGGTAATAATATAATTAATCTAGATACGACACTATTAGCTTACGCGTTTTATACTACTGCTATAAAGACGTACGGATATTAAGACGATTTTCTACTACCACTAAAGTCATAGAAAGAGATGCTTAATTATAAGTACGCTATAGAGTTTAAAGTAGCTGCTTACACTAAAATAAAGGCCTTAACCGGAAAGTAGACCTGGGACGAGGTACGGCTAATTAAGAAGGTTTATTAACTTCCTACTATATAGGTCTTTACCTATAAGGAAGATTCGGACGGCTTTATAACGAGATTTAAGGCTTATCTAGTTGTCCGTGGAGATCTTTAAGCAGTCTTATAAGAGGAGGTTAAAGCTATAATGGCAGCCTATTAAACCTTCCGTCTGCTCTGCGCTCTTATCGCTAGTTTTAACCTAGACGTTATATAGATTAACACCGTTAACGCCTTTATTAATGCCTTAGTTGACGATAAGGTCTACCTTATTCCCCTTAAGGGTATAGACCTACCACCTGGATTCTTTCTTCGTCTAAGAAAGGCAATATACGGACTACGTAAATCTCCTAAATTGTGGTTCTTAGAAATATCTACTGCTTTACGGAGTATGGGTTTAAAAGCTATACCAGATAAGCTATATCTCTATATACACCCTATAGAACCTATCTTTATATTCTTTTATGTTAATAATATCCTAATTATAGGACACCCGAGCTATTATTAGCAGATAGAGGATATCCTAAAGTAACTATAAGATCGATTTAAGATCCGCCAAATACCCCAATTTACGTTATTCCTAAACACTTATATTATACGAGATCAATAAAAGGGAAAGCTCTAGCTTTATTTAGATTAGTATCTTAAAAAGCTAGTCTTAATATACCATCTAGAATATCTAAAGCCATTAGCTACACCACTATTAGGCTAGGAATTAACACCGTATAAAGGAGAAGCTACGCTAAATTAGATAAAAGGATATTAACGCTATATAGGTTCTGCAATATATCCGGTATCTACTATATAACTAGACGTTGCTTTCTTAGTTAGCAAACTAGCTAAGTTTTTACAAAATCCATTACTAGCTTATCTTACGGAGATTAATAGATTACTTACCTATCTCTATAATACCAGATACCTCGCTCTTAAGTTCTCTATAATTACGCCGTATAAGATAAACCAGGTTCTAAAAGCTGCCTCTAATACTAGCTTTACTAACAATGCTTTAACACGCTAGAGCTTATAGGGCTTCTTAATAAGCTTATTTAATGGGCCTATAGCATAGCAGGCAACTAGATAAAAGGTAGTTACTAAGTTAACTATAAAGGCAGAACTCCTAGCTCTTTTATACGTTGGTAAGGAGGTCGAGCATATAGTACGGATATTTAAAGCCATTAGATTTAATCCAGAATAGGATATTATTATTAATTGCGACAATTAGCAGTTAGTACGGATTATAATAAAAGAAACTCCTATGGTATCTATAAAGCTCTAATATATAGATATCTATTAGTTCTAGCTTCGCTAGGAAGTATAAAACGGAAGCTTTGTTGTATAATAGGTACTAACGAGCGAGATAGCTATAGATGGACTAACTAAGGCTCTATTAAAGCAAAATTATTAAAAGTTTGTTAAGGTGGTAGGGCTTCGCGATATCAGACATCTGGTTAATTAACGCTCTGCGGAGCTTACCACCAACTCATTTCTCCTAATTGCCTATTTCGGTAATCCAGCTCTAACGCTCTATGCTAGATTTAAGGGGGTATGTTGGCCATAGAAGTAGCTATTGGCCTAAATCGGATGTGCTTTAGATTGTTTTATAATTATCTTTAATACCTAGTACCCTATATAAGACTACCCTAGTGCTTACCCTTGTATTTTGTATGTCTTAGTAGATATCTCTATTGCCTAAACCTCCCTCCTTTCCTATTTTAGCATCTTCCTTGTATATATATAGATCCTTAAGAGTCACCTTTAATAGATAGATTACTTATTTAATTCTGTGTCTCTACCTACTAGCTAGCTTATGTCATTTGTCTTAATACCTGCCCAGCTGAAACGAGGCAACTATAATAATATCCCTTACACTATTTTAGCCTCCCCTACCTACCTCTTATCTACGGGTAGTTAAATTCAGCCCTACTACTTCTATTTTACCCCTATCTCTGCCCCCTCTTATGCTCTACACTTCTCTCTCTGCCTGTGTCTCTGCTCGTGTCTCTCTTATATAGGAATACGTAGAGAGAGACGTATAGAGCATAGGAAGAAGTAGAGGCGTAGAAATAAAGAGGCGTATAGAGGCGTATATTAAGATAGATTGTGCTTAATTAATCTATAACTCTAAAAAATAAGCCTTAAGCCACTAATTTTATACCGGCAGAATTAAACTTGGCAAACGATTCGGACAGTAAATTTACTGCCAAGAGTTACCGTGCGGATCCTGTCCGCATTCTCTTATCTTATAAATCAGACCCTCGCAGAAAAAGGGGGGAGGCACGTGCGTGTTGCTTCCTATACCCCCCCGGAATTTTCTGTCGAGGGTCTGAAGTATGGGCACAATTTGACGATAATAAACCACCAGATTCTTAAATCACTGCCAAACCTTACCACCTTTCCATTGTCTAATCATTTCAAAAACAATACGAGGTATAAGCTCTCTATTATCTCTTTCTACTCCACGTATAGCTATGCTACGTAAAAAGTTGGATGTAGTAAGATTCACATGGATGCTTTTCAAAGTCTAACTCCTCTTCTGCGACGTTGTATCTCATACCTTAATATAACGGATATAGGGCTCTAATATATATAAGGAGGAAGATAATTAGTTAAAGAATCTATTATATCAGGCAGATCTGTTATTAACTATCGTGGTTGGGCCATAGTCTATGAAAAGCAAAATATTTGATTTTTAAAACATTCATTAAAAATATATGGAGCAGATAACATGCGGATCGTTGGTACCCCCCAACGAAAATTTTGACCCAAGTTTATGATTAATAAGCCGATTAATTAACCCAAAGCTTTAATTTAGAGCCTTATTGTATAGAGCTTAATTAACATATACTAGT
>Ga0307515_10000952_pt1 | contig 66191 bp, 65 predicted proteins | sample 17_EM_MG_FD_194513 | JGI IMG/M metagenome (GOLD analysis project Ga0307515, IMG submission 194513) | Populus trichocarpa ectomycorrhiza microbial communities from riparian zone in the Pacific Northwest, United States - 17_EM | ecosystem: Host-associated > Plants > Roots > Unclassified | place... | reverse complement strand
CCATACAGTGATCTGAAGGCGTAGAGAACCTCAAGATCACCGGAGCCGTGCCCGCCCCGTCAAATCCACTCTGGACATCAACACAGAGCCCTCAATCGCACACTCTCCGACTTTGCCGTGCCCGTGGGTCGCTCGGGTCGCCCGCACTCACCGCGTCCTCCACACACTCCGGCTCGACCGCCTCGGGCACCACCCGCTCAAGCTCGACCGCCTCAAGCTCGACCGGCTCGGGCTCGACCGCCTCAAGCTCGACCGGCTCGGGCTCGACCGCCTCAAGCTCGACCGGCTCGGGCTCGACCGGCTCGGATCCGATGGCCTGGGGCCCCGCCGGTTCGGGCGGGGCGGGTACAGACGCGGCCGGCTCAGACCCGACCGACTCGCACGAGGTCGACGCGGTAGCCCGGGGCGGGGCGGACGGGGACCTCAGTTCGTCGGCACGACGCTGGAACACCTCCGCGGCGTTGGCTGTACTGCCATACAACCGGCTCAGCTTCCGGGCATGCCGCTGCGCCACTCCCCACTCCCGATGCCTCTCGTGCTCACGACGGAACTGTTCGGCCTCGGCCGAGTAATTACGGCGCTTAGTCGTGTCACGCATAGTCGCGAGTTCAGCCCTCGTGAACAATCCGATCTGCCCCACCCACAGATTATTCCGCACCACCGACCCACCCCGCCACTATTCGATCTCCCGAACACCCCGATCCAGAAACAAAAAAAATTCCGTCCCACACGGTCACCCGTACCATCGGAAGACACCCGGGAAGCAATTTAGAACGCTCCGTCACATCGCCATTCCGGCGACCGGCCCGGCATCAGCTTCCAGGGGCGGCGGTTGGCGCGTCGGGTGGCGCGAACGATGTTGGTGTCTCCGCTGGTCCGGTGGAAGCCGATCGCGGTGTTGCGTAGGGTGGCCAGGACGGCGGGTCCGTTGCCGGTCCGGGCCTGATGTGAATCTTGACGGAACGTGACATCCCGGACGTGATGGACGAGGTTTTCGATCAGCCACTCGGCGCGGGCCCATCGTTGCAGGTCGACCGGGTGGGCGTCGGTGGTAGGCAGTGAGATGGCCAGGTACGCGGTTTCGCGGCTGGTCGTGCCGCTGGTGGTGAGGGTGCGGGTCCGGGTGATCCGGATGGCCTGTTTGGCGTGCGGGAAGCCGATCCCGCCAAGGGGTATGCAGGGTGATGGCTTTGACGGTGCGGGTCTCGGATCGGCCGTGACCGCGGTCGCGGGTCTGGTGCCCGATCGGGATCTGCGCCCAGGGCAGGGTTTCAGCTGGGTGTGACCTGGGTGGGTGCGCCAGGGCCCCGGCAAAGTCGTCAGGTGATGCCGAGGAGTGCCAGCGGGCGGGTGCTTTCGCGGGTGTGATGACGGTTGGCGGCGGCGATTTGCCCGTCTTGCTGCCACCAACCAAGGCGCTTCTACCCTGATTTACCCAAGTCGGACACCATCACGACTTTGCCGGGGCCCTGGTGGGTGCGCGGCGCTGGATGGCCGAGATGTGTGGTTGTGGTCGTTCTAGTGCTGCCGAAGTGCTTATTCAGTTCGGGCCGGGGGGTACCGGCAGGGACCCTCAGCCGGTGGGTGAGGTGCCTACGCTGGAATTATGGACAACCGGGCGGAAGTCAGCGCTTTCCTCAAGTCGCGCCGAGACAAGATCACGCCGGAGCAGGCGGGTGTGCAGTCCTACGGCGAGCGGCGGGTACCGGGGCTGCGTCGCAGCGAGGTCGCCCAGCTGGCCGGGGTGAGCGCCGAGTATTACACCCGGCTCGAGCGTGGCAACTTGGGCGGTGTCTCCGAGAGCGTCTTGGACGCGCTGGCCCGGGCGATGCAACTAGACGAGATCGAACAGGCCCACCTGCATCATCTGGCGCGGACGGCGGCCACCCCGCGATCCCGGGTGAGTAAGCGCGCCGTGGCCCCGGCGGTGCGGCCGTCGGTGGCGCGGATGATCGAGGGCATGCCCGGCATGCCGGCGTACGTGAATAACCATCGCTTTGATGTGTTGGCGACCAACTCGCTCGGCCGCGCCCTGTTGACCGACCTGTACGCCGACCCCGCTTGCGACGAGAACATGGCCCGGTTCGCGTTCCTGAACCCGGTTGCCCGGCACTTCTTCGTCGACTACGACCGCATCGCCCGTAGCGTCGTCGGGCACTTCCGGGCCGAGGCGGGCAAGAATCCGTACGACCGCCAGCTGTCGAACTTGATCGGTGAGTTGTCGACCCGTAGCGACACGTTCCGGGTGTTGTGGGGCTTACACGACGTGCACGCCTTCCGCGACGGCAGCAAACGCTTCCGGCATCCGGTCGTCGGCGAGCTCACCCTCGACTTCGAAGCGCTGCCCCTACCGGATGACAGCGGCCTGCAGCTGTCGGTCTACAACGCCGAGCCAGGCAGCGCCGCCGCTGATGCTCTGACGTTGCTGGCCAGCTGGGCCGCGACCATCACCGGCACGGCGGACCGCTCCCTGCCCGAAAGCTGACCGCTGGGGGTCCCTGCCGGTAGCTGCCATGTCAGGGGCTCTCGCCCGAGCCGGATCCCGGGCTTTCCTGGAAGGGCGGGAACGACCACGACAGATCACGAGGAGCACGATCATGAGCAAGGTCCCCACCATCACCTTGAACAACGGCGTCGAAATGCCTCTGCTCGGCTTCGGCGTCTTCCAGATTCCGCCGGAGGACACCGAGCGAGTTGCCCTCGAAGCGCTCGAGGCCGGCTACCGCTCGATCGACACCGCGGCGGCCTACCAGAACGAAGAAGCCGTGGGGCGCGCGATCGCCGCCAGTGGCATCCCGCGCGACGAGCTGTTCATCACGACGAAGCTCTGGATCCAGGACGCCGGCGACGAACCCGCCAAGCGCGCGCTCGAAACGTCGCTGCGCAAGCTCGGCCTCGACCAGCTCGACCTGTGCCTGATCCACGCGCCCTACGGCGACTACTACGGCACCTGGCGCGCGCTGGAAACCGCCTACCACCAGGGCACGGTACGCACCATCGGCGTCTCCAACTTTCACGCCGACCGGCTCACCGACCTCATCGCGCACAGCGAGATCGTCCCGGCCATCGACCAGGTCGAGACGCACCCGTACTTCCAGCGCACCGCCGACGAGCAGGCCATGCGCAAGCGCACCGTGCAGATCGAAGCCTGGGGCCCGCTGGCGCAGGGCCAGCACCACCTGCTCCAGGACCCGGTGCTCACCGAACTGGCCAGCGCGCACGACAAGTCCGCAGCTCAGATCGTGCTCCGCTGGCTGATGCAGCGCCAGGTGCCGGCGGTCGTGAAGTCCACCAAGCCCCAGCGCATCCGCGAGAACCTCGCCGTCTTCGACTTCGAGCTCACCGACGCCGACCTGGCGCGTATCGCGACCCTCGACGGCAAGACCGGACCGGCCTACGACCACCGCGACGCCGACACCGTCGACTTCATCAACAACATGAAGCTCACCTGATCGCAGCTACGGGGGTAGCCCGTCAGGGGCCTCACGTCGAGCACCCCCTGCCGGCCGTGCTCCACGGCAGCGGTCAGCCCTCGCAAGGCGTTCGAACGCACGTTCGCGTTGCCGCGGCTGGCGGCCCAGATGCCCGTGTCCTGGTCCGGGGCCGAGCCGCCGTTCACGTCGTCCTTGGTCGGGACTCGTCGCGGGCGCCGGCCGAGCGCGCTTCCTGGGCGGTCGCCGGCACCCTCGACGGCCTTCTCGCCATCCGCTGTGGTCCTGCAGCAGTGGCACCCGGGCTTCTCCTGCCCGCAACGCGCCACCGGCGTCGCGGGCAGCCGTCAGCTAGGCCCGCGGAGTGCGTCGACCGGTTGCATGCGGGCCGCTCGGACGGCGGGGTAGAGGCCGGCCAGCAGGCCGACCACGGCCCCGGCGACCGGGGCGAGGCCGGACAGGCCGACGTCGAGGACCGGGGTCCAGTGGCGGGCGGCGCTGATCGCCACGGTGGCGACGATGCCGGTGCTGGCCCCGACGATGCCGCCGAGCAGCCCGACCGCGGTGGATTCGATGAGGAACTGGGCCGCGATGTGGCGGCGGCGGGCGCCCAGGGCGCGGCGCAGGCCGATCTCGGCGGTGCGTTCCATGACCGTGACCAGGGTGACGTTGGCGATGCCGAGGGCGCCGACGATCAGTGAGACCAGGCCGAGGATCAGCAGCAGGGTGCTGACGTCGTCGCTGACGCCGGTGCGCAGGGCGGCCGGGTCGGGTGGGGCGGTCACCTGGACGGCGGCCGGGTCGTCGGGGCTCAGGGCGATCGGGGCCTGCCGGGCGATCAGCGGGGCGGCGCCGAGCGCGGTGGTGATGACCACGGTGCCGGCCGGGCCGAGGTCGAGGGCGTCGTCGCCGGCGGTCCAGGGGACGATGACCGCGCCGGTCAGGGCCTGTTCGTCGGCGCGGGCGACGGGGCCGAGGATGCCGATCACGGTGAACGGGGTGCCGCCGACGAAGACGGCCGGCTGGTTGTCGATGCGGGTCACGCCGAGCGACTGGGCGGCCTGGGCGCCGAGGACGGCGACGCGGTCGTGCCGGGTGACGTGGCCGGTGTCGAAGAACCGGCCGGCGGTGATGCTGGTGCGGGCGGCTGCGGCCAGGCCGGCGGTGGAGCCGATGACCGGCAGGGCGCGGTCGAGGACGCGTTCCGGGTCGCGCACGGTGTTGGCGCGCACGGAGGGTTCGTGGCCGGGCTGGGTGCGGGCGAAGGCGGCCGCCGCGGTGACGCCGTTGAGCCGGGTGAGGTCGGCCAGCGAGCTCCAGGCCACGGTTGGCGGGTCGTCGGCCGAGCCGGGGGCGGGAATGTCCACGGTGACCTCGGTGGCGGTGGCCGCGTCGAACCGGCCGGCGATCTGGTTGCCGGCGGTGGCCGACACGCCCAGCGTGGTGACCAGGGTGCCGATGCCGAGCACGGTGCCCAGGATGGTCAGCGCGGTGCGGGCCGGCCGGGCCCCGATCCCGGCCAGCGCCTCGGCGAAGAGATCGCGCGGATCCAGCCGGCTGACCGGCGCGGCGCCGCCGCGGCGCCTCATCGGCCGCCCTCCACGACCGGCAGCACGACGGTCTCGTCGGACCAGGCCGGCGCGGCCGGCACCGGTGCCAGGCGGCCGTCGGTGATGCGGACGCGGCGGTCGGCCCGCCGGCTGACCGTCTCGTCGTGGGTGATCACCACCAGGGTGGTGCCGGCCGCCTTCAGCTCGTCGAACAGGTCGAGCACGGCCGCGGTGTTGGCGCTGTCCAGGTTGCCGGTCGGCTCGTCGCACAGCAGCAGCGCCGGGTTGCCGATCAGGGCGCGGGCGATCGCCACCCGCTGGCGTTCGCCGCCGGAGAGGTGGCCGGGCCGGAAGGTGCGCCGGTGGCCCATCCCGACCCGGTTCAGCGCCGCTACCGCGCGCTCGCGGCGGCCGGCCCGGCGGGCGCCGACGTAGAGGTCTCCGAGCATCACGTTCTCCTCGACGTCGCGGTGGGCCAGCAGGTGGAAGGACTGGAAGACGAAGCCGATCCGGGCGCCGCGGACCGCGGTGCGCTCCGCGTCGGCCAGGCTGGTGGTCGGCACCCCCTCCAGCTCGTACGCGCCGGCGTCCGGCAGGTCGAGCAGGCCGAGCACGTTGAGCAGGGTCGACTTGCCCGAGCCGGAGGGGCCGATGATGCTCAGGTAGTCGCCCCGGCCGACCCGCAGGTGGACGTCGGCCAGGGCGGCCACCGGCGGGTCGGCGTCGAAGGTACGGCCGATGCCCGTCAGCCGGATGACATCTTCTCCTCGGCGGTCACGCCCGGAGTCGTCGCCGGGCCGCGGTGTGGGCTGCTTGGTGGGACCGGTCATTGCGTTCCGACCACCACTCGGCTTCCCGCGCGTACCGAATCGGGGGTCTTGGGGGTGATCTGCACGAAGCCGGCGGTGGACAATCCGGCGGCGACCGGGACGTCGTGCACGGACCCGGTGGCGTCCTGGACGGTGACCCGCGACTGGCCGTCGGCGGCCGTGTAGACGGCCGCGACCGGCACGCTCAGCACGGCGTGGCCGGTGCCGCCGACCTCGATGCTGACCTTGAAGGCCTGGCCGGCGAAGGCGGCCAGCTTGCCCGGGTAGGCCGGCTTGAGCCGGATCGGGACGCCGGCCAGCGCACTGTCCGTGCTGTCGGACTTGTCGGCGGCGACGGCGACGGCGACCGACGCGCCCATTCCCGCCAGCTTGGCCGCAAAGGTCTCGCCGTCGGGGTGGGTGAGGGTCGCGGGCATGCCGGCCTTGAGCAGCGCCGCGTCGTCGGGAGCGACCGTGCCGTTGACGACCAGCGTCGGGTCGGAGGCTGTGCCGATCACCCCGGAGGCCGCGGCGCCGGCCTTCACGGTCACCGCGGTCAGCCGCAGCGGCAGCTTGGGCAGGAACAGGATCTCGCCGCTGGCGATGCTCGTCCCGTACGTCTTGTTGAAGTCGTTGAGGTCGGCCTCCGCGTCCTTAAGTGCCGGGCCGGTGGCTGCGCTGACCGCCTGTTGCAGCGTGCGCAGCTGGGCTTTCTGCTCGGTCGTGGGGCCTTGGGCCTGGTAGCCGCGGGCGGTGTACCAGGCCCGGACCGCGTCGAGGACGCTGTCGTTGATCACGCCGGTGGCCGCCAGTCCGCTCCCGGGCCGGAGCCGGCGCAGGGCCGAGCGCAGCTGGTCGACGTCGTCGCCCGAGCTGCCCCGGGCCAGGGTCCGGTACATCGGGACCTTGCCGGTCAGCACGAACACCGGGCGCCCGCTGACCTCGAGCAGCACGTCCCCCTCCCGCAGCGTCTTGTTGACCGCTGGGGCCTTGGTGACCAGCGGCGCGCCGGTCGCCGAAGCGTCTCCGGTGGCCACCGAGCCGGTCAGGGCGATCGGCTGCGGCGCGCCGTAGGCGATGGTTCCCTGCGCGTTCACCGTGGCGGTGAGTTTGCGCTCGGTGACCGCGACGGTGACCAGGGACGCGGGTGGCGCCCGATGCGCGGCGGCGGCATCGGCCGGCGAGCGTACGTGGGTGCCGACGAGCCAGCCGATGACCGCGGTGGCCAGGGCGATGGCCGTGGTGGCGGCCACCACCCGCGGCGGCCCGGAGCGGGGGACCGGGATGCGCACGGCTCAGCCGTTCCCGGTGCCGGCCTGGATGACGGCGGCGTACTTGGTGCGGGCGAGTTTGGCGTAGTCGGTGCGGCAGCCGAGGTCGTCGAGGGCGGCCTTGATCTCGTTGGTCAGCCCGGTCTTGGCGGCCGCCGCGCTGGGGGTGCCGCCCTGCGACACCTTGTTGAAGTAGCTGCCCTGGACGCTCTGATCGATCGTGCCGGGGGAGGCCGACGCCACCGGGTAACCCTTGCCGCGCAGGCAGTCGGCGTACTTCTGGGCCGCCGCGACCACCTGCGGGTCGTTCTGGAAGGCGGCGTAGTTGCGGGCCGCCGCGGCCTGCTGGTCCTTGCTCGGACCGTTGCCGAAGTACTTCTGAGCCGCCGTAGGGGCACAGCCGGCGATCGTTGTGCTTTTCCCGCCGGCTTTGCTCTCCCCGCCGGGGCCGTTCAGAGCCTGGTCGTACGCCGCCTGCTGGGCCTTGTCGAGGCCGTCGCGGATGGCGTTGTTCGGGTTCGCGCCCTCATCGGTGGGCGATGCACCGACCGCCGGGTCGGTCGGGTAGACCAGCGCGGCGAACAGACCGAAGCCGTACTTGGCCCGGAACGCCTGGACCTTCTCGTCCGGTTGCAGCACCGACTGCGGGCCGCCGTACAGGGCGCGCTGATCGGTCTCGTCCACCCGCGTCGGGTGCGCGACGTACTGGAAGCCAGCCTTCTTCATGCAGTCGGCGATACTGCTCTCCGCCTTGACCGACGCCGCGTCGTAATCGGCCGCCCGGGTGCCGGAGTCCCCGGCGGCGGGAGGGGCCGGGGCGCCGGCCGGGGCCCCGGCATCGTCGGCGTGGCTGCCGCAGGCAGCCAGCAAGGCCAGCGAAAGCACGGCCACGGACACTGTCAAACGTCGCATCACATCTCCTTGAGGGTTTCCGTTCGCACCTCTTACGAAGCCAATGCCGCGCAAGGTTGCTCGGAGATGTAGTGAGATCGTCAATACTTTGCGTCATCACTTGGCGGGCGGTCGCCATCGCGAAGCCGTCGTGCAACCTTTGCGCCGTCGCTGTCGTATCAGGGGCGTCCTACCGGAAGCTCGACGAGAAAGGCGGTGACCTGTGCGACGAACTTCGGAGAAGGACGGCGACTTCACCGAATTCGTGGCGGAACGGCGCCCGGAACTGGTGCGGCTGGCCACGCTGCTGGTCTCCGGCGACGCGGCCAAGGCCGAGGACGTGGTGCAGACGGCCCTGACACGGATATACCTGGCCTGGCCGAAGGTGCGCCGGGAGACCGCGACCGCGTACGCCCGGCGATGCGTCGTGAACGCGGCCATCGACGAGCGCCGCAGCTTGTTCCGCCGCCGCGAACAGCTCAGTGCGCAGTTGCCCGACGTCGCCGCCACCGAGACGCCGCACCAGGACGGCGACCTGGCCGTGGCCTTGCTGGCCACCCTGCCGGCGAGCATGCGTGCCGCGGTCGTCCTCCGTTACGTGGAGGGACTCAGCATCGCCGAGACCGCCGCAGCCATGCGCTGCGGCGAAGGCAACGTCAAGAGCCAGAGCGCCCGCGGCCTGCAGAAGCTGCGCGAGCAATTCCCCGCCCGAACCCAGCACGTTTTCCCGTGAGAGAGGCACCCGACATGCCCGACACCCCCGACGTCATCGAAGCCCTGCGCAACCTGCCGCCCGCCGCCCCCGCCAGCCCGGACATCGTCGCCGCGGACCTTGAGCGAGGTCATCGCGCCGTGACCGCCCGTCGCCGTCGCCGCCTCGCCCTGTCCGGTGCGGCCGCCGCCGTGATCACCGTCGTCGCGGTCGGCGCCGTCCGGTTCGGCCCGCCCGCGACCAGCCCCCCACCGACCGCCAGCGGAACCTCATCGGCCACCGTCCGCCTCACGCTCGTCGACTACCTCGGCGACCAGCCGGTCGGCTTCAAGGTGACGACTGTGCCGCAAGGCTGGACCGTCACGTCCTCGGACCCATCCGCCTTCGTGGTGGCGCCGCCCGGCGTCACCGTCGCCTCGCCAAGGCCCGGCGCGCCGGTCAGCGTCCAACATCAGATCATGGTTTCCCTGCGTGCCTCGACGACGTTCCCGGCGCAGACGTCAACAGAAGAGGTCGACGTCAATGGCCGGCCGGGGAGGATCGGCCACCCCCTGGCCAGCGCAACCGAGCTCTCCGACACCACATGGCTGATGTTCCCCGACGACGCCGGCCACACCGTGCAGGTGCAAGTACCCGCCTCCACCAACCTCACCGAGAGCCAGATCGTCCGTTTCGCCGGTGGCATCACCGTCACCGGCCAGGCCCGGCCCATCGGCGGCTGACCCGGACCCGAGGCGCAGAACGGTAGCGGGGTGCTCAAGAGTTTGTCGCGGGCGTCGAACCGGCTCAGCCGGGCGATCGGCTGCCCGCCGCGGGTTTGCCGACGTACGACCTGAGCGATGACGTGGAACAGTTCGGCTGACATCGGGATTCTCTGAACTTGATCTTCGCACCTGTCCGTGACGCTGCGGACTCGCAAGGTTGGGAACCTCGTCCTAGCTCTCGAATGCCGGCAGCGGAGCCTCGGATTCGGTGATGGCGCGTAGGTGGTTCTCGACGCGGGCGGCGAGCGCGGGAGCTTGGGTGCTCTGGTCGATTAGCAGTCCGATCGCCACGTGCAGTGCTCGACTGAGCTCGGCCGTGTCGAGGGAACGCACCAGTGCTTCGGCGAACCGTTCGCGGGTTTCTGCGGGCAACAGGTGCGCGCCGCGTGCGTGCCAGTCTTGAACGCCGGCGCGTCTGCTCGCCAGGGCGAGGGTCTCGTTGCGGAGGCTGCTGATCCAGTACTCCGCTTGAATGGCACGCCTGCGCTCGATGCATACGCGAGCACGAACTGCGTGGTGAACAGCATGACCATACGTGTCAGTGCTGTCGCGAGGACCGGCGACGATGGGCTCATTCGCCGCCCCGAACAGCAGTCGGAAGGTGTCACCCCGGGCCGCGAACTGGCTCGTCGGTGTCACCGAGAGATCGACTTGCAAGGCACCGGGCAGTAGGAACACGCGGTAGGTGATGGGACCTGCAGCGAGGTCGAACAGCGTGGTGCCGTCGTACTGTGCTCGCAGTTTCTCTGCCCATTCATCGAGTACTGCGACAGGCGCGGTCGCGTCTGCGACCGCGAACGTGAGATCGATGTCCGACCATTGATCGCCGTCGGTGTGGGCTCGAGATCCCACGACCGCGGCCGCGGTGATCCGCTCGTCCGCTTCCGCGAGACGGATGAGGTAGCCCTCGACCTCGTCGCGCAATAGGACGTCAAACATTCCTGCCGCCTCCTGACCATCGATGCGAAGAACCTACGGCCGAGCTGTATCGGGATCCGTTGATGTGCACTGGTCGTCCTCTCTGAGCTTGATGTTCGTGTCTGCGGTTGTCCGAGACGCCCCGGTCAACAGGTCGGGCTGACGGGCCGGGATGCCGAGGGCGACGGTGGTGTGGGAGCGTCGGTCGAGCTGGGCGAGTTTGTCTTCGGCACCGGCGAGGCTGACTTTGAGTCCCTCGACTTCACCGAGCCAGCCTTCGTGTTCGGCTTCGGTTATGCGGGCGATGAGGTTGTCGCGGATCTCGGCGATGCGGGCGTGCTGCGCGGGATCGGGCCAGTGCATGCTGCACCGTAGGCAGCTGTGCTCGTGGACGCAGGGGGTTCCGAAGGCGCGTCCGCAGGTTCCTGTAGCGACTTTTCTCAGCTCGAAGTGGCCGAGGAATTCTTCCCACTCCTGGTCTGTGGGGACGCGGTATTCCTCGCCCGGGCGTAGGGCTCGGCGGCGGGCGAGGAAGGCCAGGTGGGCTTGGATGGCTTCGTCGGGGTAGACGGCTTTGTATCCCATGGTGACGTTGATGTCGCGGTGGCCGGCGATGATCTGCGCGATGTGTGGTGGCAGGCCGCTCATGACGGCATCGGTGATGAAGATTCTCCGGAAGTCGTGGGGCGAGTAGTGCAGGGGTTGCCCGTTGGCGGGGTCTTTCAGACCGGTGTGGACAAGAGCGGAGTTGAGCATGGTCCGCAGCGAGCTGTCGCTGATCGCCCGGATCTCGCTGGGGAACCGACGCTGGAACAGCACCGGGGACGGCGGACGCCATACACATTCGTAGCGGTCGTAGACGGGGACGAGCGGGACTGTCCCGTCGGGTTCCCGGATCCGGCGGATGATGGTTGATAGCACGTCCGCCAACTCCGGGGAGACGACCAGGAGTCTCTCCTCGTCGGTCTTCGAGGGGATGATCTGCAGCAGCGGCACGATCTCCCCGGTGGTGGGCAGGCGGTACTGGATCAGGCTGTGATGGCTGATCTCCAGCAGTTCTTCGACCCGACAGCCGGTGAGGCGAAGTGTCTCGACGGCGGCCCAGGCCCAGAATGCGTGGTCGTCGTCGTGGCCGAGGTCGCGGCGCTTGCCGGATGCTGCATCGTGGGCCCAGACCTTCTCGGCGGTCCTGGCGATCGAGCGGGTCAGCGTTTGGCCCGCAGCGGTGAAGCTCTGGCCGGGCAGAGTCTGGCCGGCGGTCTGCAGGAGCGCGGCGGCGTTCTTGCGGCGCTCGTCGACGGTTCGCACCAGCACCGGCAGGACCGGAAGCCGTTCGCGGGTCCGCGCGTCCATGCGTGCTTTGCGGTGGCGCTGAAACTTGCGTTGGCTGATCTCCTCCTGGCCGACCGGGCAGGGAGCGGCCCACTGTGCCCACCGGGCGGGATCCTCGATCGCCCACTGGGACAGATCGAGGTAGAGGGCACGCACCGGGGTCAGGCACTGCCGGTAGCCGATGCGCTCCGCCATGACGACGGACTTCTCGCCGTCGGCCGCGGTGATCACCTGCGGTTTGGTCCGCTGGCGCTGCTTCCACGCCTCCGCGACGTCTCTGGTCAAGCGCAGGCTATCGATCCCGGGGTGATGCTGCTCGAGATCAGCCCAGAAACGTTGCGCCAGGTAGTAGGCGAGTTGCTTCAGACTGGTGTAGTCCAACGCGGGCTGACGTTCCCGCAGGTAGTCCACGATCAGGTCACGCACTGGCCGGCATTGCAACTGGTAGCGATCGACGAGTTCCTCCGGGGTGAGTTGCCCCGCGGTGCGGAACGCCCGCAGCCGTTCCGGCGCCCCGCTTGCGAAGATCCCCATCTCGCGCAGCATCCGATAGAAGACCTTGTGATCCCGGGTCGGGCAGGTGAAGGTCTCGACTTCGCGGTCCATCAACTCCAGCGTGTCCCCGACGGTGATGTCGGCCAGCGTGCCGCCCTTGGCGGCGATGATCTCAGCGCTGCGCCGCAGTGTGAGGCTTGCGGCAACGTCGGACACCTGGGGGTCGGCCTCGCACCGCTGGCGAAGGCGCGCGAACCCCTGCGGGTCACGATGGCGGGCCAAGTTACGGGTCAGCGCCCCCTTGCCGGCCGCCCCGGCGACCAGGCAGCCCAGCGAGGGACGGACGAGGTCGCCGCAGATCGCGACGACCAGCGCCCCCGACAGTTCGTGCCAGAGCCACCGCGACTCCCGGCCTCGCGCCCGCTGCCAGGCGATCGGCGCCTGCCGCCAGTCGCCACCGTGGGCGTCGGCGCCGCTGGCCATCCAGCGTTGTTGCCAGCTCTCGCCCGGCTGGTCGGTCAGCCAGTCCAACAGCCAGGTCAGCCCTCGCACGCGTCGCTCCTGGCTGTTGACGTTGTCCAGGACGAACATCCCGCTCGTGAGCTGCTCCCATGCCTCACCGCGTTCTTGCCGGGTGGCAGGCCAGTCCGTCACCACCGGGCGCGGGGGAAACCGGGTGCGCGCCGACTCACGCTGGGCCTTGGACGGACGCGAGGCAATCCCCGGAAACGTGATCACCTCGGTCACGACGTGCGGCTCCCGAACAGCACTTCCAGCGTTTCCGGCCGGTAGCCGGGCGCGGGCGCCGGCCGCGTCCGTTCGCTGGCCTGCCGGGTCTGCTCGGCATGATGGGCCAGGACCCGGCGGATCACCTCTTCCTTGCGGGGCGTCAAATAGATCTGAGTGGTGGTCAGCAGGGCGTGCCCGAGGACGAACTGGACATCGGTGAGCGGCAGCGCCGGGTCCTCGGCCATCCGATAGGCGGCGGTGTGCCGCAACGAGTGCAGCGTGGCCGTACTTCCCGCGGCCCCACCGGCCCGCTCGAACATGCGGTGCACCGCGTGATAGGTCAACGGCCGTACCGGTTGGCGCAACGTCCACCACAGCGGCTGCCGTCGCCCTTTCGGGATCAGTCCCTGCATCTGCACCTGGAAGAGCCGCAACCACACGAACGCGTCAGGGGAGGCCGGCAGTTCCTGCAGCTCGCGGGTTCCCTTACGCACCACCGTGATCAGTTGACGCCCGGGATCGATGCCGGCAAGCGTGGCCGACAACAGCTCCGACGCGCGGGCGCCGGTCGAGACATAGAAGGCGACCAGCGCACGGTCACGATGGGAGGGCAGCTTGGCGAAGATCTCGTTGAACTCCTCATCCGGGACGCTACGCGGAACCCGGGACGGCACCTTCGGCCGGTAGAGCCCGCTACGCTCCTTGCGAAAGGGCTCGATCGGGTTGTGATGAGCGTGTGCCCTGCCGCCGCGTCGCGCCCGATCTAGCGGGAACGGATTGATGATCGGCCCGCTGCCCACACTGAGGTGGAACTCGTAGAAGCAGCGCAGCACCGTCTCACAATGTGCTCGCACCGACGGCGCGTACGCCTCCACAGTAGATCGGGGCTTGACCGTCTTGCTCTGGGTACGCCAGTGCGACCGAGGCGGCTTGCCGGCCACCAGCATCCAGCGGCAGAAGTCCCGTGCCTCCACCCGCGTCGCATGGCTCCATCGGACATCAGCTGCCCACAAGAATCTGAACCAACGCAACAGATCCAGCCCGTATGAGCGCAACGTCGCCGTCGACCTGCCCGCCGCCTGCAGATCCCGGAAGTACTCCGTGACCGCTTCCACCACGGCCCCATCACGGTCGACGAGCCGATACGGATCATATGCATCGCCGGTCTCGGCGAGGTGACCCACTTGGGGCACGACCAAGGCCACCAGGTCCCGCGATGGTTCCTCCATCTGATCCATGGCAGGAGTTTCTACCAGACCCGGAAAATGGCCTCTGACCTGGGGTTACATCGGTATTTAGTTCAGTCAACGGGTATGACGCGTTCCTGGTCGGTCTTCGACGGGGCGATCACCTCGCCGTTGGCGCGCTGGTATTGGCGGATGCTGAGCGTGCTGAGGTGGAGGGTTCGCGGGCTCAGGTGGCGAGTTCGCCGATGCGCCGCAGGGCGCGGGTGGCGGCGTCGGGCGTGCGTCGGCCGAGCCCGCAACTGGTCGACCCTGGAACCCGGTCTGGGCCGGACCCCGCACCTGCTGGTAGATCGGATAGCTCGCCCGGAACGCGGTCACGTGACCGAAGTCGAGGCTCTCGCCGGTCAGGACGTGCCCGCGGCGGACCTTGAACACCAGCCGGTCGTCGTAGTCTGCCCAACGACCGTCCTGTTCGACCTCGAGGTCGGGATGCCGGCGCAGCCCTTCGATGATGTGGATGATCCAGTGATGCCGTTCGCCGGTCTCGCCGTCAGGCAGCACCGGCAGCCGGTCACCGACGGCCTCCAGCAGCTGATGCATCGCGGCGCGCGCGTCTTCCGCCGGAAAGCTGCCGACGAGATGTGCGCGACGTTGCATCCCCCGCGCGGTCATGTTGACCTGATGTGCGGAGTCATCTTGCCGTGGGGGAGCCGAACCGGATGACGTTCCCGTCCGGATCGACCACGGCGCCCTCGTGCTGCCCCCACTCGGTGTCCTGCGGCCCGTGAACCTCCACTCCCGAAGCGCGCCATTGCCCCGCGAGCTCGTCGGCGTCATCGACAAACAGGTACGCGGAGCTCGTTTGGTGTGTCCCATCGGCCACCACGCCCAAGTGGATCTCGACGCTGTCGCGGGAGGCGAAGCCATAGCCTCCAGGGGGATACCGCCGGACGGCGAAGCCGAGACGGCGGTAGTGTGCCATCGCAAGATCAAGATCTTGGACCGGGAAGATCGGCGCAATCCGAAAGGGGGTGCCCACACCTCATCCTGGCAAGAAGGAGCTCGAGGCGCCATCCCGGCGAGTACGCCCGGCTCGGGTCGCGATGCTGCTCGAGCCGGTCATGGCGCCGAGCCGGTCGCGCCCGCACTGAGTTGAGGGCTCGCAGACGAAAACATGCCTGGCCGACCAACTACGCCCCGGTGTCGCCGGCGCCCAGGATCATCGGGGTTTCGCTCTCCGGCCACCGTGCCAGCATCGGGGTTTCGCTCACCGGCCACCGTGCCAGCATCGGGGTCTCGCTCACCGGCCACTTTGCCAGCATCGGGACCGCGCCTTGCAGCCAGTTGTCCAGGAGGCCGCCGATGTGCGAGTTGACCACCGGTGCTCCCGCCACGATGGCGAATGCTGCTACTGCGACTACCCGACCTGCCCACAACTGCTTCCGCATGGATCTCTCCCTTGTCACCGCTGCCCACATCGCACCATGCCTGTTCGTAGGGCGCGAACTCCAGGCACTCTAGGCGCCGCGCACTTGCCGGCCCGCACATGTTGGACAGCATTGGACACGACGACCGAGCACCATGAGGTTCGGCCGATGTAGCGTGGCCGGCGCCGCTTTGGAAGGAGCCGCATGGGAACGGCATGGAGGCGAGTCGACAGCATGGATCCACGGCTTCGCGCCGCGGTGGACGCGAGCGTCGGGTAGCCGAGGCGTTTGTCGGCCAGATCGTTTCTCAGCCAGACGACGGTGTCCGGATCACCACGATCGACCAGCGGGATTCCTCTGTCCTGTGAGGTCGCGGTGTACAGAACTTTGAACATGACCTCACTGCCGACAGTCACTTGATACCAGGCGCAGCCCGTCGCGGACAGGGGAGCCGTCACCGTTCCGGCGCCGGTACGGGCCTCGAGCACGACCCACTCGGGTAGCTCCCGCAGGTCGTTTCGTTGGCAGGGTAGGAGTGGTCCACAGGCACCGGTACAGTTCCGGGCATGTCCCAGGACGCGGCTAGGGTGGTGGCTGGCCGTTACGCGTTGGTGCGGCCGCTGGGGCGGGGCGGGATGGGAGTCGTGTGGCAGGCCCGCGACGGGTTGCTTCACCGCGACGTCGCCATCAAGGAGATCTACCTCCCCTTCACCGGCGACAATCCCGCGGATCCGCTCATGCGGCGGGCGCTGCGGGAGGCGCAGGCGGCCGCTCAGCTCCGCCACCCGGGAATCATCACGGTGCACGACGTGGTCACCGATGACGGGCGACCATGGATCGTCATGGAGCTGGTCGGCGGCCGTTCCCTGGCCGAGGTCATTCGAGCGCAGGGTGTGCTGTCCGCGTGGCGGGCCGCTCAGATCGGGCTGCGAGTGTTGGACGCGCTGCGTGCGGCGCACCGGCACGGGATCCTGCACCGCGATGTCAAACCGGCCAACATCCTGCTCGACGAAGACCGGGTGGTGCTGACCGACTTCGGCATCGCCGCCGTCGACGGCGCCACCATACTGACCGCGACCGGGCAGATGGTGGGCTCACCGTCATACCTGTCGCCCGAGCGGATCAACGGCCGGCCGGCGACGCCGGCCGCCGATCTGTGGGCGTTGGGGGTGACCCTGTACGCGACGGTGACCGGCCGCCCGCCATTCCACGGCGAGGACACCCAGGCCACTCTCGCCGCCGTGCTCACCAGCCAGCCCCAACCGCCCGCCCACGCCGGGCAGTTGTGGCCCGTCATCAAGGGACTGCTGGCCAAGGACGCCGACCAGCGGCTCACCGCCGACCAGGCAGCACCCTTGCTGGCCATCGCGGCGCAGCCGCCAGACGCCCCGAAGTCATCGCGGCGGCGGCGACGACGCCGGTTCACACCGGACACCATCGCCGCTACTCTCGTCGCCCCGCCACCCACCATTGCCGCGCCGACGGATCTCCAGCCGGCACTGGGCCAGCCACCACCCGGCACCAAGCAGCCGGCGCCATCGGCAACCACCGTCGAGCCGTCCGCCCCGGCGGCGGCCACCCCGACCGAGGCTGATCCCACCACGGTGGCGCGCGAGGAAAAGCCCGCAAGCGGTCTCGCAATCCCCACCACAGTCGCCGGCCCGCAAGCCCCGGCCACAAGCGCCGCGGACACGGTCGCTGCGGACACCATGGCTGAGCTGCCAGCCGACACCTACCCACAGCCCATGCCACTGCCTGTGCCGCCCACCCGGCCGGTCGCCAATGGCCGGCGCATCGCCGGGGCCGCTGCCGCGGTAGCCGGGATCATCGCGCTCACCGTTGCCGTGACGCACCTCGCCACGCAACCCGGCGAGGGAGCGGTGTCCCCACCTCCGCCGAGCCCGTCCCGGGCGGTGAGTCCATCGGCATCGGCGAGCCCCTCGCCCAGCTACCCGCCCGGCATCGATCCCTGCCTGCTGGGCACCTGGCGGATCACGACGAACCGGGCCTGGGGCCTGATCTACGATACCCGCGTGCTGTACACCGGCGGCGCCGGCACCATCGTCAGTTATCGAGCCGACGGCACCGCACGCACCGACTACGGCAAGATGCAACCACGGATTGCCCGCTACCGCGGCGACACCTGGTCGGACGTTCACCGCGGCACGGTGTCCAGCCGCTACTACGCCGATGACGGCACCATCACGGACACCATCACCAAGTCGAACGCGATGGACACGTTGCGACGTAACGGAAAAGTCAACTCCAAGACGCCGGTCACATACTTCCCCGAGCCGAGCCAGTACCGCTGCACCGGCAACGACCTCTACACCTTCAGCGCGCAGGGCAACTTCTCCGCCGAAATGGTCCGAGTCAGGAACTAGCCGGCGACTGCGAGTCGCGGAGCGCGATCTGCCTGACGTGCGCATGCCAATGAGTCATCCTGCCGCGAGGCGGCGACGCGACGGCGTGGAAATCGGTGCATATAGGTGCAGGCGGGTCTGTATCCCGGTCAGAGTGCACCCAGCCATGCCGAGGACGGTTCGCTGACGCAAGGCATCGGATTGACTAGTCCGACTCGATCGCCAGGCCGTCTCTTTCGTCGTCCCAAGCCGCCGCGCTGATTCGCCATCCGGCGGACGTTCGGACAAACTGCAACGTCTTCATTCCCCGGCCGGTGAACGGTGTCCCGTCCTGCACACCTGCCTTGGCGTAACTGCAGAAGTGTACGGCGATATCGCCGAACACTTCGGTGTTCCCCGAAATTTCCCACTCACGAAAGTCGGTGAGGGTGCCCCTGGAAAGCAATTCCTGTCGGGGGACGATAAAGCTGTCCACTCCGTAAACGGCAGGCTCGCCACCGCAGGTCCGGATAATCACCGCTTCGGGTAGAAACACCTGCCGAAGGGCGTCGAGCCGGGCGGTGCATGCTGTACCGGAAGTGAAGGCGTCGAAGAACGTCCGTACGATGCCCGCGATCGCGGCGCGGTCGTCGGCCGGAGCCCTACTCAGCCGCCCATCATTGATCATGACGCCACCGTAGCGCGCGACCCAGCCCGACAGGCGCCGACCGCTGTGCCGAGTCGCAGTGCTTGAACGCTGATCACATCGCCAGTCGTTGATGATCCGTTGGGGCAGCGACGGGCCGCCCGCGCCGGATGGTGCGGTTGGCGGTTGGCGGGTACAACGCTCCGGTGGACTTCGCCTGAGTCTGCCCCGGCTGAGCCGATTATCCCCAGAAGGTGCAGTTGTGCTGCTGTGAGAAATCCGCGGTCTTGATGAGGGTCGACGCGTTCCCGGCGCGCAGGGCGAGCAGCTTCTGGGTGTCGTTGAGTGCGGGCCACCGGGGTTGCCCGTCCGCGGCGGGTCGGCCTTTCTTCACGAATGCCCCCCAGTAGGCGATCATCTGTCTGGACAATTGGCGTTCAGCGGCGTCAAAAGTAGGGGCAATGGGTGTGCCGGCGTCGAAGCTGGGCCACATGTAGGGCAGTTCAGCGGTGTGGCTTGCTCCCCATTTGTAACCGGCTGGTTGCGGGCTGGGGCCGGGACCCGTGCGGTGATCGAATTCGTAAACGAAAGTCGTCATCGCGTGAGCGAAGTCGTTCTCCAGCTCGCGATAGGGGCAGCCTCCCAGGCTGCCGAGTAACCCGTCGGTGAGGATCGCGCCGGCCAGGTAGGCGGCCGTGAACTGATTGGACGTAGCTGGCCAGGGGTACAGGGCTCTGACGGCAGCAACCTCTGCACTGCCGGACAGGTTGTTCTGAAGCCAGGCGTCATAGCCGGCCTCGTCCTGTCCCACCTGGTCGAGGCTGAAGTAGCGGCCCTCATCCCGGTTAGAACCGATCAACAGCGGTACGTGACTGACTTTGCCCCGCGCGACGGCTGCGCGCGGATCCAGAGGCAGCGTCGGTGTCCCGTTGACGGCGGAGGTCGGGGTCCCCAGTGCGTCCCATCCGTCTAGCAGAATCTGCGGACTGGAAGCCCGAAGGCACGCCAACTGCTGCGCGGGGACCACACACCCGACCTGAGTGGCCAGGGCGTCACCCCAGTAGTGAGCATCGCTTTGCGTTTCAGTGTCGCAGTACCCGCTCTGCATGATGGCTCCGGAGAACAGCCCGCCCGCCTTGGGCGAGGTCAGCAGCGCGCACACCGAGAATGCCCCGGAAGACTCTCCTCCGATGGTCACCCGGTCGGGGTCTCCGCCGAAAGCTGCAATGTTGCGGTGTACCCATGTCAAAGCCGCGAGTTGGTCCATGAGTCCGTAGTTCCCGGACTCTCCCTGCGCGGCGGTCAATGCCGGCAGTCCCAGCCAGCCCAGCACTCCCAGCCGATAGTTGATCGTGACAACGATAACGCCGGTCTGCTGCACGATCGTCGTGCCGTCGTGAAGATTGGAGCTGCCGTTATTCAGCCCGCCTCCGTGAATGTAGACGTATACCGGCAGACGATCATATCCCCCACGCTCATATCCCCTGGCTCTCGCGGGGCCCTGCACGTTGAGGAATAGGCAGTCCTCAGTCAATGAGAGCTGGGCGTTGTCACGCAGCGGCTGTGCGCACCGGTTGCCGTAGGATGTAGCCGGCACGACCCCAGTCCACGGTGCCGGCGGCCGGGGCGGCTGCCACCGAAGCGGCCCCACCGGCGCTCTGGCGTAACGGATGCCCAAGTAGCTGTCGACTCTGTCTCGAGTCACCCCCTGGACCGCACCCTTGTCGGTGCGGACCACTGGGGACCCGGCTGCGGCTGCCCCCGCAGGCGCCGCTTCCGCCACGACGGCAGCAGGCAGAGCCAAAGCGAACGCCAGAGCCAAGATCGTGCCGCGACGTGACCTCATGCTATCGGCCTTCCACAGGGGGACCGCAGTGTCCGACACAGGCGTCAAGCGGACAGACCTGGCCTAACGAAGAAATGGTCCTCGTGTTCAGGACCGTGGTCAAGAGCCGACGTGCGAGCCTGGAAAGGCGCCCTCACCACCCCGGACAATCCACACTGCCGATAGTCCACCGCCAACGATCACGCAACCAAGCGCAACGACGGCCCTCACCCGGCTGACTCGAGTCGGTCGTCAACCAAACCCGCCACCGGCAAACCCCGCCCCATCGCTGGGGGTCACTGGCTACCAAGATCAACGCAATGCCCTCGATCGCCGGTGGACCAAGGGGGCCCGTTCGCCCGTACCGGTCAGTTGGGGTTGTTTGCGTGGGTGAGGGTCTCCCAGGCCAGGAAGTAGTTCGCGCCGGCCGGTCGCTTGGTTTCGGTGTATCGCTGGGTGGTCGGCATATCGTAGCCACGCCGGTTGTGGAAGTGGTTGAACACGACCTCGGTGGTGGCGCCCAGCCCGAGACTGAGGTCGCCGCCGCACAGCCAGGACGGCGCCGCCGTGCCCTGCTCGTACCGGGTGTGGAAGTACGCCCCGTCCGTCAGCCGTTCGCTTTGCTCGCCGTAGAGGTCGATGCCCTGGTGCCAGGCCGTCTCCGCGACGTGGGCGGCTGCCTCCAGTCCCCAGCCGGTGTGGCCGAAGTCGCGGCAGGTTTCCTGGGCCAGGCCGTCGGCGAATGTCTCCTGGCCCTGCCAGTACGCGAGCAGCTCCGCGCGGGTGTCCTTGGCCGGGCAGGTCGACGGCGTCCTGGGCAGGGCCCCGTCGGCGACCTGGTAGACGTACGCCGGCAGGCGACCCCGCCAGATGGTGATCGCCTTGTCGAACGACGTGCGGTCGTCGAGGAATACCGCGATGCCGGTGGCGGCGTCCGTCATGATGAGTTCCCAGTTGCCGTTCTTGCAGCCGGCGCCGTTGATGATCTCCGGCAGGTAGACGGTGCGCAGCATCGTCGCGAACCTGTCCATGTTCGTCCAGCCGGTGTAGCTGTAGCGGATCACCTCGGCGGCGCGCGCGAAGGAACTGCCGGCCCAGCCGGTCTGCAGCGGCGCGTTGGAGTTCGTGTGGTCCTGGAGCACGGCCGACCACGCGTCCATGATCTGGACGGACTTCTGGGCGTACCGGGTGTCCTGGGTGATGTACCACATCAGCGCGTGGGTGTATGCGGCGATGGCGTCGCCGCGCTCGTCCGAGCAGCCGTTGTTCGGGTTCGACGACGATCCACATTCGACGATCGCGCGTGGCTTCGGGCTCCACGACAGCGCGGCGTAGCTGCTGGCCCGCATCGCGTCGTAGGCGGCCTTCCAGGGCTGGGTGCCGGCGAGCGCGTTCCGCCGGGCGAGGTCGAGCTGGCCCCGGCTGACGAGAACGCCGGGGTGCTGGAACGCGGCGGTCGCGGTGACTCCTGCTGCCGAGGGGGCGGCGGCGGTGGACGCGCGTGCCGGAAGCAGCAGGGCGGCGGCCATCAGCACGGCGGCCAGCAGGCGTGGTGTGCGGGGCATTGCTCCTCCGGGGAAAGAGCTTTTAGGTTTGTTTCGGGTTAGCTTGCCCAAGGAATTTATCGGAGTCAATGGGTGTGCATGTCCGATGTCCGGTCCTGGCAAATCGCCCGATCACCGACAAAGTTCGGTCGAGCAGCGCCGACAAGTCGGATGAATCTTGGGCTGCGGCGCGATCAATCGTGGTCGTAGACGATGGTGGCGACGTCGCGGGCACACAGCGCCCCGATGATGAGCGGTTCGATGCGCTCCCAACGGCCGTCGGCGAGGCCGCAGCCGATCCGCGGCAGGTGAACCGTGGCGGCCAGCCGCACAGCGTGGCCGGCGACGTCGGTCAGGCAACGCTCGACGGCGTCGTAGCGGATCGGGGGCCCGTTGCTGCCGCTCCGCATGCCGCGCTGGGCGATCATGTTGGCCACCCAGATGTCGGGTTGAACCTGGACCAACCGCGTGGCGCCCGGGCCGAAATCGTTGCCGGAACGCTCGCGATGCCACTGGCGGTGGGCGCGTTCGGGCTCCGGCCACCGGCGCGAGATCGCCGGCTGCGCCGGCCGGAAGCGATTCGGCCCGATCCCGCGACACCCGTCGATCCAAGGAGTTCCTCGTCCAATGTCCACAGCCTGCAGGCTTGAATCAGATCGGAGTGCTCGGGGAGCATTCGGCGAAGTCCAGCCCCCCGTTCGTGGCGACGGGCCCGGTGCAGACCTGCCGTGTCACGACCTTGACGCCGAACTTGTCCTGCCGTGAATCCGTGATGACCTCCACGGTGCGGTCAGTGCCCGCGGTGTAGGTGACCGGGATCGGGTCGCCTTCGTCCGTCGACTGGGTCACCATCAGCCGGGCGGCCCGGCCGGCCCTTGCGGCATCGACCAGGCACTGGGCGGCAGCACCGGGCAGACTCTCGCCCAGCGGCAAGGTGAACGTTCCGCAATCCGTGATGCTGGCGGAGCTCGGGGCAGCCCCGGCGGCGCCGGCCTGGGGCGAGGCGGCCGATCCGTCGCATGCCGTGAGCGTCAACAACGCCAGTGTCGCGTACAGAATCCTTCGCATACCTGCTCCGACGGGCCGGTGCCGCGATGCGTTCCCGCGATCGCCTTTCAGGCCCGCCCGCCGGCGGCTAGGGTCGGGCCGAGACCACCGAAGCGGAGTGACTCCACGAGGAGCTGAGACACGTGCCCGGTCGTCCGAGCGCGCGCTGACGTCCAAGGCCTTTCGGCCCGTCATCGCGTGCTGCCCTTGATAGCGCGGCACAGCGAGCCTCCCCCTGCCCAAAACCTGCCGCAACCCAAGGGGAACCTGTGCTGTCCGAATCAGTCTCGCCTGGTGACGGCCGCCGGCATGATGTTGTCTCCCGTCCTGCTGGGCCTGTCCCCGCTTGCCCGCCTGGGACGGGACCTTCCGGCTGCGACAAGGTGAGGCCCGCGTCACATCGCACCCATGTCACGAACGGGCATGCGGCTTTCATCTGGTGGTCGTCAGCGGCACCCGGAGAAGGGCGAAACGATGAGCACACAGCACGAGGCCGGCGCGGCGACCACCCACCGCGTCCTGATCGTCGGGGCGGGTTACGCGGGCATGTCCGCGGCCGTGCAGCTCGCGGCCCGGGTCAAGGGGCGCGACGACGTGGACGTGACACTGGTGAACGCGCAGGAGCGGTTCACCGAGCGGCTGCGGCTGCACCTGACGGCGACCGGGCAGCACCTCGCCGAGCTGAGCATCCCGCGGTTGCTGGAGGGCACGGGTGTGCGGTTCGTCCGCGGCTGGGTGACGGCGGTGGACGCGGGCGCGAAGACCGTGCGGATCGACGACGACCGGGTCCTGCGGTACGACACGCTGGTGTACGGGCTGGGCAGCGTCGCCGACCCGGCGGTGCCGGGGGTCGAGGACCACGCGTACACCCTGAACAGTGCCCAGGACGCCGAGGCGCTGGCCGACCGGCTGGCCCGGCTCGGCGGCGGTACGGTGGTCGTCGCCGGCAGCGGGCTGACCGGCGTCGAGTCGGCCGCGGAGATCGCCGAGCGGCACCCGGAGCTGACGGTCGTGCTGCTGGGCCGGCATGAGCCCGGGGTGGCGATGAGCTCCAGGGCCAGGGCATACCTGCGGTCCGCGCTGGCCCGCCTGGGAGTCCAGGTGCGAAGCGGGGTCGAGGTGGCGAAGGTGCTGCCCGGTGCGGTCGAATGGGCGGGCGGCGGGAGCCTCGCGGCCGACGTGGTCCTGTGGACCAGCGGCACGAGGATGTCGCCGCTGGCGGCCGCCGCCGGGCTGGCCGTCGACGAGCGCGGCCGCATCGTGACCGATGCCACGCTGCGGTCGGTGTCGCATCCGGAGGTGTACGCCGTGGGTGACGCGGCCGCGATCCGTCAGGGCTACGGCGTCATGCACGGCACCTGCCAGAGTGGCATGCCGACGGGCGTGCACGCCGCGGTGTCGATCGTCCGCGCGCTGACGGGCAAGCAGCCCAAGCCGTTCCGCTTCGGCTACTATCACACGCCGGTGAGCCTGGGCCGGCACGACGCGGTCGTGCAGTTCACCCGCCCCGACGACAGCCCTCGGCGGATGTATCTGACCGGCCGCGTGGCGGCCCGGTACAAAGAGACGGTGAGTGCCTCGCCCTGGCCGACCTACGGCCGCATGAAGAAGATGCCCGCCTCGGGCGCGTTCTGGCCCCGTGGCGGCAGGTTCACCCGGATGCGGACAGCGCGGTGACACATGTGTCGTCGGACCTCGACCAGCAGGCGTTCCACGAGCATCGCAATCTGCTGTTCTCGGTGGCCTACCGCATCCTCGGCACCGCGGTCGATGCCGAGGACGCGGTCCAGGACAGCTGGCTCAAGTGGTCGGCCGCGGACCGCTCCCAGGTGGCCGATCCCAAGGCCTACCTGGCGCGAATCGTGTCGAATGTGGCGCTGGAACGACTGCGCTCCACCCGGCACAAGCGTGAGACGTATGTGGGGCCGTGGCTTCCCGAGCCCATCCTCACCAGCGGCGACACCGCCGATGTTGTCACCGATGCCGAGTCGGTGTCGATGGCGATGCTGGTGGTGCTGGAGACGCTGAGTCCGCTCGAACGCGCCGTGTTCGTGCTGAAGGAGGTCTTCGGCTTCAGCCATGCCGAGATCGCGGAGGCAGTGGAGCGTTCCGAAGCCGCGGTACGGCAGGCCGCGCACCGCGCTCGTGACCACGTCCGGGCCCGGCGGCCGCGTTTCACCGCGGACCGGTCGCGGCAGCGCGAGGTCACCGGGCTGTTCTTCGCGGCCGCGACGGGTGGCGACGTCAACGCCCTGATGGAGCTGCTGTCCCCGGACGTCACACTGTGGACCGACGGAGGCGGCAAGGTCCGTCAGGCCCTGCGCCCGGTCATCGGCGCGCAACCGGTCGCCGCCTGGTTCGCCGCCATCGGCACCGTCACCTACCAGGGCGTCGATCCCGCCGACATGAACGCCCGACTCGTCGAGATCAACGGCGGGCCGGGCCTGCTGTTCAGCGGATCGGGCCGGGTCATCGCCACCGTCACCTTCGATTTCGCCGCCGACGGCCGGATCACCGCCGTTCACAACGTGGCCAACCCGGACAAACTCTCCGCCATCGCCGATGGCGCCGTCCACGACCTCGGGACCCGGTGAGACGGCCTACCCGATGGCGCCGTCCACGACTTCGGGGCCCGATGAGACGGCCTACCCGACGGTGAGCTCCACGATCCGGGACTGGTCGTTCGCGGTGTTGGCGGCGTAGGTGACGATCCGCAGCGTGTCGGCGAGCTGCGCCGGGAAGGTGCTGCTGACCGTCGCGGCGGTGTTGCCGCGCACCGAAGCCACGGTGCGCCACCCGCCGGCGGTGGCGAGCTGGACGTCCCAGTCGCGCAGACCGTAGCGCGCGGTGGGGAATTCCGCCGAGTTGACGGTGGCGATGTCGACCCGGCTCAGCCGCTGCGGGGTGTCCCACGTGAGCTGGTACCAGTCCGGCCACTGCCGGCCGGTGCCGTCGGCCCAGCCGGTGCCGTTGCCCCAGTGGGTCGGGTCGGCGTCGCCGTCGACCGCGCCGCACACGAGGAAGCCGGCCCGCGACGAGGACGCGCTGACCCGCGCCGCGAACCGGGCCAGGTTCGGCGACGGCGGGGGAAGCGCGACGGTCACCGGTACGTCCACCCGCTGCTCGCCGCTGGTCACCGCAACGGCGTAGGCGCCGGCGGTGGTTCCGGTCGCGGCCACGACCGGGATGGCGACGGTACGGGTGTAGCCGGCCGGCAGCCACGTCGAGACCAGCCGCCGGGGCAGGTGCAGGGCCTCGGACGCGGTGACCACGGCGTCGGCGTAGACCGGGGCCGGGCCGGTGTTGGTCAGCCGTACCAGAAGTCGCCCCCCGTTGCACTGCCCGGTGGCGATCGGCAGGGTCTGGGGATCCACCGTCAGGCGCACCCCGGCGGCGGGCGGGTCCGCGGCGGCGGGCGCCGCGCCGCACACCGTGACGGCGACGATGGCGAGCAGTGCGGCCAGGCGGTGCGCTGGTTTGTGGTCCATGGGTTCCGTCGCCCCTCAGGCCGGGCCCAGGCCCGGGCGGTCGCGGTGGGATACGAACGAGGCCCGGGTGGCGATGGGCGCGCCGGGACGGGTGACGTAGGGCAGCACCCGGTAGTCGGCGCGCAGGGTGCTGCGGGTCAGCTCGCAGCGGATGTATCCGCGCTGCGCGTTGGCGAATCGCAGGTGCGGGTTGTCGCGCCGCTGCTGTTCCAGGCCGGGGGTGCTGTCGGTGCCGTCGCCGGCGCTGGAGACGGACGTGCCGACCAGTTCCACCGCAACCGGGGCCGAGGCCGGCGCCGCGAAGTCCACCCGCAGGTCGGCGGCGTAGTTGAAGTGGACGTCCCCGGTGAGGACGACGGTGCCGGGGACCCGGCCGGCCGTCTGGAGGACCTTGCGGCGGTCGGCGGTGTAGCCGTCCCACTTGTCCATGTCGAGGCGGGGCGGCTGCCCGCCGTAGCGGACCTCGGTCATCATCACCTGCTGCGCCAGGATGTTCCAGCGGGTGCCGGAACGGGCCATGCCGTCGAGCAGCCAGCCCCGCTGGGCGGTGCCGAGCAGGGAGCGGCGCGGGTCGGCGCGGTCCGCGCAGTCGGCCCGCAGGCCGTCGCCGCAGGCCTGGTCGGAGCGGTACTGCCGGGTGTCGAGGACGTGCGCCTCGGCCAGGTCGCCGAAGCGGATCCGGCGGTGCAGCCGCATATCGGCGCCGGTCGGCCGCTGCGGGCTGCGCAACGGCAGGTTCTCCCAGTACGCGCGGTAGGCGTTGGCCCGCTGGACCAGGAAGTCGTCGGCCGGGATGTCGAAGCGCGGCACCCCGGCGGCATAGTTGTCCTGGACCTCGTGGTCGTCCCAGGTCAGCACCCACGGGACGGCGGCGTGCGCGGCCTGCAGGTCCGGGTCGGAGTGATAGAGGGCGTACCGCAGCCGGTAGAGGTCGAGCGTGTCGGTCGCCAGTTCGAACACGTCCGGCAGCTGGAGGCTGGTGTCCATCCGGACGCCGCCCACGCTGTTGACGGCGCCCTCGTACATGTAGTCGCCGAGGAAGAAGACCACGTCGAGGTCCTCGGCGGCCAGATGCCGGTAGGCGGTGAAGAATCCGTCGGTATAGGACTGACAGGACGCGACCGCGAAGCGCAGCGCGTGCGGCGACGCGGACGCCGCCGGCGCGGTCCGGGTCCGGCCGACCCGGCTCAGATGCGCACCGGCGCGGAACCGGTAGAAGTAGTCCCGGCCGGGCTTCAACCCGCGCACGTCGACGTGCACCGAGTGCCCGTATTCGGCGCGCGCGGTCGCCGTGCCGGACCGCACCACGCGGCTGAACGCGAGGTCCTCGGCGACCTGCCACTGCACCGGGTAGCTGACGAACGGCAGGCCGCCCATGGGCTCGAACGGCCGCGGCGCGAGCCGGGTCCACAGCACCACCCCGTCGGGGAGGGGGTCGCCCGAGGCGACACCCAACAAAAACGGATCGGTACGGGGTGCAGCCGCGGCCACCGCCGCCGAGGCGGCGACCGGGGCGAGCGCCGTGGCCAGCGCGGCACCGCCGAGGGCGAACAGGGCGCGCCGGGGCAGCGCCGCCACCCGGAGATCCGGGGCAGGTCGGTGCGGTGGCAGCATGAGGACTCCTTGCGGCGGCTACGCGTGAACGCCACTGGATCAACCTCGCAGCCTTCCGGCGGATACGCCCACGGAGCCGCCGGCCGATCACCTGGTCGGGTGACCGGCCGGACCTCAGGCCAGCAGGGACTCCCGCAGTTCCCGACCCGGGTTGATCGCGCCGACGACCCGGTCGCCGCCGGGATCGTGCACGTCCACGGTCCGGTTGCTCCGCATCAGCTCGCGGACCGCCGGCGGCAGCGGGGGAGGGTCCGGCATGGCCGCGCGAAGCTCCCGGGCGGTCGCGATCAGCCCGCCGGCGAGCGCGGCGGCGTCGACGTCCACCCGGACGCGGGCGTACTCCCAGCCGGCGAGCGTGAGGTCGAGCACCTCGAACAGGTGGGCCAGCAGGGGGTCCGGGTCGGTCACCCGGACGATCCGGCGCGCCTGGCCGCCGACCACCGTGACGGCCGCGCTGACCTGAGCGTACGGGTGCAGGCCGCACGGCAGCGCGAACAGCGGCCACCGCAGTTCTGCCCCGGCCGCCCGCCACAGCGGCCGGTAGTTCGCCCGGTCGACGGCGAAGCCATGGCCGGTGCGCCGGTGCAGGTCGGCGGCCTGGGCGAGCAGGTCGGCGTGGGCCGCGTCGGCGAACATGCCCAGCACGCCGGCCGCCACGAGCAGGCCGTCGTCGCCGTCGAGCAGCCGGGCGACCGCATCGGCCTGGTCGGCGAACGGGACCCGGACGTGCCCGCCGAACTGCTGCCGTACCTGTTTGAGCAACTCCTCCTGCCGGTCCGGGTCGTGCTGAACCTGCCGCCTGCCCAGCCCGAGCCGGAACCACCGCATGTCGCCTCGTTTCGCTGAGCCGATCGAAGAACGCGGTAATGCTAGTGCAGGCCGAGCACCCGTTCGAGCAGGTGGTATCGCCAGAACAGGCGCAGGGTGAGGAACCATGGGGGGAACGCCACGCCCACCGCGACGAACGCCGCCGGGTCGCGGATGAGGCTGAAGTAGGTCGCCAGCGGCGGTGCGATGAGGATGACGACGAAGATCGCCGTGAGCACGGCCACCAGCGCGGCAGGTCGCTTGTCCGGCTGGACCGTGGTCCAGCCGGCGAACATCCGCCAGGGTGGCACCAGGAACAGGATGAGGGCGAAGGCCGACACGGAGGTGAAGACGCTCAGGCCGGTCTGCGCCACGATTGTGGCCGCCTGGTCGGTGAACGTGGTGTCGGACGGCACCAGCCCGAATTCCTCGAAGCGTTCCATCAGCCCGACCGGCACCTCCGTGGTGGGCAGCACCGAGCGCACCAACTCATAGAGGCAGGCGTAGACGGCGACGCCGAACACCGCCGTTACCAGGGCGGCGGGCACGACGAAGCGGGCCAGCGAGCCGATCATGCCCGGCTCCGGGGCCGTCGGCGGCGCCCACGCGGTGAGCACCATGGTGGGCAGGCCGACGGTGAACAGGACCAGGGCGACCTGGGCGGGCTCGTACGGGAAGCCGAGCCCGAGGATGGCGACGCCGATGATGACCAGGATGGACGTGCTCACCCGGGCCAGGTAGAGGTACATCGAGGTGGTGATGCCCGAGATGATGCGCCGGCCCTCGCGCTGCGCCGGGGCGAGCGCCTCGAAGGCGTCGTCGAGCAGGATCACGTCCGCGACGTCGCGGGCGACGCTGTTGCCGCTGCCCATGGCGATGCCCACGTTGGCCGACTTCAGCGACGGGATGTCGTTGACCCCGTTGCCGATCATGGCTGTGTACCGGCCCTGGCCGCGCAGCGCCGCCAGCATGCGTTCCTTGAGCCGCGGCGTCACCCGGCCGAACACGACCCCGTGCGCCACCGCCTCGCCGAACGCCTCCGGCGTCATGGCCTCCAGGTCGGCGCCGGTGCGCGCCTCGGGCCCCTCGATCCCGATCCGGCGCGCCAGCGCCGCCACCGTCCGGGGATCGTCGCCCGAGATGATTTTCACCGCGACGCCGCGGCTGCGCAGCTCGCCGAGGGTTTCGGTGACCCCGGGCCGCAGCTCCTCGCGGAGGGCGACCAGGGCGAGCGGCCGCAACGCGGGCAGCCGCGGCTCGCCGTCGGCGGCCTGCAGATCCGCGTCCGGGTCCGCCGCGGCGGCAAACAGCAACACCCGCAGGCCCTGCCCGGCGAGCACGGCCGCCTCGGCCTGCAACCGGCTGGATGGCGCTTGTTGGCCCTGCCCGGTCAGGGCGGCCGCCGAGGTCTGCAACCGGCTGCCGGCAGCTGCCGTGCCGGCCGGCAACGCGTCGCGCAGCGACTCGATCGCGCCCAGCACGTAGCAGCCCCGCGGCGGGTCGGAGGCCGGGCCGGCGCCGCGCACGGCGCTCCAGCGGCGCTCGGGGGAGAACGGCACCTCCTCCTCGACCTCCAGGCGGGCGCCGGGGAGCGCGCCGGCGATCGCGACGATGGTCGCGTTGCTGCCGCTGGTGCTGCGGACCATCGCTGCCAGCAGGCGCCGGACCTCGGCCGGATCATCGCCGCCGAGGATCTCGATGTGCTCGAGCCGCAGCGCGCCGGTGGTCAGGGTGCCGGTCTTGTCGGTGCACAGCACGTCGACGTTGCACAGCGACTCCACGGCGTTGATCCGCTGGATCAGCGCGCCGCGCCGGGCGATGGTCGCGGCGCCGACCGCGTACGAGATGGTGATCAGGAAGAACAGCCCGTACGGGACCAGGCCGGACAGGACCGCGGCCGTCTGCACCACCCGCACCAGCGACAGCCCCTTGAGGGCGGCCTGCGCCAGGATCGCGGCGCTCATCAGCGCCACGGTGAGCATGATCAACCGCACGATGAAGTCGATGCGTCGCTGCAGCGGCGTGCGGTCGACGGTGCGCGCCTTGGCCGTCGTCGTCAGCGTTCCCACATTGCTTCGGGCGCCGACCGCCTCGGCGATCTGGAAGCCCGTCCCGCTCAGGCACAGGCTGCCGGAGAGCAGCCGGTCGCCCGACTGCTTGATGACCGGTTCGGCCTCGCCGGTCAGCAGCGACTCGTCGAGCTCGAGCCGGCCGTCGCCGGTCACCGGCCCGTCGACGGCGACCTGGTCGCCCGCGGTGATGCGGATCAGGTCGCCGCGGACCAGCTCCTCGGGCGGCACCTCCTGCTCCAGGCCGTCGCGGATCACCTTGCAGGGCACCCGATCCAGCAGCCTGAGCCGGTCCAGCTTCTGCTTGGCCCGGATCTCCTGGACCGTGCCGATCAGCGAGTTGAGCAGGCCGAGCCCGACGCTGACCAGCGCGTCCTTGGTCCGGCCGAGGGACAGCAGGGTCAGCCCGATGGCGAAGAGGAAGTTGTTGAACAGGGTGAACAGGTTTGCCCGCAGAATGCTGAGGTGACCGCGGGACCCGGCCGCCGGGACGTGGTTGACCTCGCCGCGTGCGCGGGCCGCCGCGACCTGCGCCGAGGTGAGCCCGGCCGCCGGGACGGACGTGGCGGTGGTCGTCGTCATCGCATCCATCACCCGTCCGCAGCCACGGCCGAACGCTACCGTCCATCCCCTTGATCACCCTACCCGGGTACGGCCGCGGGATGCGGCAGATCGCACTCCCGCGGCAGATTGTCAACACTTTCGTCAATATCTCGCAGCCCTGGGCGTATCGATGCGTTTCGTTGTTACGCCGGCGTTGCGCCGGGTTACGTTCTGGCTCGGCTGAGGAGGCACGAGACCCCATGAGAATTCGATCAATCGCGCTGTTCATGGCCGGCGTCTCGGCGGCCGCGGCCGCCGCGCTGGTGGCGAGCACGGTGCCGGCGGTGGCGACCTTCGTGACCGCGTTGGGCGGCGGCACCGCGGGCTCCGGCTACCCGGGTCAGTATCCCGTCGTCCGCACGGACAAGGGTCAGGTCCGGGGCGTCGCCCAGGCCATGGTGACCTCGTTCAAAGGCATCCCGTACGCCGCACCGCCCGTCGGCGCCCGTCGCTGGCAGGCACCGCAGCCGGCCGCTGCGTGGGCCGGGGTGCGGGACGCGACGCGGTTCGGTCCGTCCTGTGTGCAGGGGCCAACATTCGCGCCTTCGGCGGCGATCCCGGCAACGTGACCCTGGCGGGCCAGTCCGCGGGCGCCGGCAACACCTGCGCCCAGCTCGCCTCGCCGGCCGCGCGCGGGCTCTTCGACCGGGCCGTCCTGCAGAGCGGGGGCTGCTCCGCGCGTACGCCCGACGCGGCGCGCGAGAGTGGTGAGCAGTTCGCCGCGGCGCTCGGCTGCGCCGCCGGTGCGGGACAGGTGGCGTGCCTGCGCGCCAAGACGTCCGCGGAGGTGCTGGCCGCGCAGACCATGGTCCGGCAGTCCGGCGCGGTCGCCGGCACCAGGGTGCTGCCGACCGACCCGCTGCACCTGCTGAAGGCCGGAACGCTGACCAGGCTGCCGGTGCTCGCCGGCGGCACCTCCGACGAGTCGCAGCAGAGCGTGTTCGCCGCGTACGACTACCTCGGCAAGCCCGTCACCGAGGCGCAACTCGGCTCCCTGATCGCCACGACGTATCCCACCGGGGCCGCCCGGGTCCGCGCCGCCTACCCGAGCGCGAGCTACAAGTCGCCGACCGTGACCTGGGGTGTGATCCAGAGCGACCAGCGGGCCTGCCGGGATCAGAGCCTGCGCGACCGGCTGGCCGCAAACACCAGCACCTGGGCCTACGAGTTCGCCGAGAAGAACGGGCCGCCCTTCGTCTCGATCTGGCGGCTGCACACCGATTACCCGTTCGGTGCCACGCACGTCAACGATCTCGGCTACCTCTGGGACTACCTCGGCACCGCCCTGCCGTTCAGCACGGAGCAGGTGGAGCTGTCCAACCAGATGATCAGCTACTGGGGTGGCTTCGCCCGCGCCGGCGACCCGAATGTGCGGCTGGCGCCGTCCTGGCCGCGGTACACGCCGCAGGGCACCCTGCTGCAGCTGCGGGCGCCCAGCGCCCGGCGGGTGAGCCACGCCCAGATCGACGGCGAGCACAACTGCTCGCTGTGGGACGAGGTGAGCCCCGCACCCTGATCGGCCGTCAGGGCGTCCCCGCGGCCACGGCGGCGGGGGCGCCGGCGACGATCACCTCGGTGCCGGCTCGGCGGATCGCCTCGATGCCCGCCGGGTCCGCGCTCGCGTCCGTGACCAGCATCGCCACGTCCGTGATCGCGCAGATGCCGGCCAGGCAGACCTTGCCGACCTTCGAGCCGTCGGCCACCACGATCACCCGGTCCGCGCGCTTGATCATCACCGCGTTGGTGTTCGCCTCGATCTCGTCGTGGGTCGTCAGGCCGCCGCGGGCGCTGATGCCGTCCACCCCGACCACCGCCACCGCCATGTTCAGGCCGGCCAGCGCGTGGTCCGCGATCGGGCCCACCAGCTCGTAGGACTGGGTGCGGGAGACGCCGCCCGTCATGATCAGCTTGAGCCGGGGGCGCAGGGCCAGCTCGGCGGCGATGTTCAGCGCGTTCGTCACGACCGTCAGGTCGACCCGCTCGGCCAGCAGCCGGGCCAGCAGGTGGGTCGTGGTGCCGCCGGTCAGGCCCAGGGTCAGCGGGCCCTTCGGCAGCAGCGCCGCGACCTTCCGCGCCACCAGGGCCTTCTCCTCGCGGTGCTGCCCCACCCGGTAGCGGACCGGCAGTTCGTAGGCCACGTCGACGGCGACCGCGCCGCCGTGGGTCCGCGACAGCAGCCGCTGGTCCTCCAGCACCTGCAGGTCGCGGCGGATCGTGGCGGGGGAGACCCGGAACTCCTCAGCCAGCTGCCCGGCGTCGACCGAGCCGTGGCTGGCCACCCGTTCGAGGATGGCCGACACCCGGTCGGCCCGGCGCAGCGAACTCTGTGGCATGTGTCCTCATCAAAAGAGAATGATCAAACGCGCAGTCACTGTAGTTCGTTTCCAAGCGAAAGACGAGATTTCCTTGCGCGCTTGGGACGTATCGGCCAAGAATCCCGCCATGACAGTGATCGCCTTCCTCGGCGCGGGCAGCGTCGTGTTCACCCGTGAGCTGCTCGCCGACATCCTCTCCTTCGACGAACTGCGCGGGGTCACCCTCGCCCTGCACGACATCGACGCGGAGCGCCTGGAGACGGCCGAGGCGATCGCCCGGCGCACGGCCGAGCAACTCGGCGCCAAGCCGGTCGTCACCACCAGCCTGGACCGGCGGGCGGTGCTCGACGGCGCCGACTTCGTCATCAACGCCATCCAGGTCGGCATGCACGCCGCCACCGTCCGCGACTTCGAGATCCCCGCGAAGTACGGGCTGCGCCAGACCATCGGCGACACCCTCGGCGTCGGCGGCATCTTCCGTGCGCTGCGCACCTTCCCGGTGCTCGACGGCATCGCCCGGGACATCCGGGAGCTGTGCCCGGAGGCCTGGCTGCTCAACTACACCAACCCGATGGCGATGAACATCGGCTACCTCGCGGCCGTCGCCCCGGAGCTCAAGGCCGTCGGGCTGTGCCACTCCGTCTACTGGACCGTGCGCGATCTGAGCGAGCTGCTCGGCGTCCCGTACGGGGAAGTGGACTACACCGGGGCGGGAGTGAACCACCAGGCCTGGCTGCTGCGCTTCGAGCACCGCGGCGAGAGCCTCTACCCGCGGCTGGACGACCTGCTCGCCCGCGAGCCCGAGTTGCGCCGGCGGGTCCGGATGGATATGTACGCCCGGCTGGGCTACTTCCCGACCGAGACCAGCGAGCACTCCTCGGAATACCTGCCCTGGTATCTGCACGACGACGCCGAGATCTCCCGGCTGCGCATCCCGGTCGGCGACTACCTGCGGATCAGCGCCGACAACGTTGCCGAATACCACGCCGTGCGCTCGGCGGTGCTGGCCGGCGAGCCCCTCGACGTGAGCCGCGACGCCACCGAGTACGCCCCGCAGGTCATCCACAGCATGGTCACCGGGACGCTGCGCCGGATCCACGGCAACGTCGCCAACCGCGGGCTGATCAGCAACCTGCCCGCGGACTACGCCGTCGAGGTGCCGTGCGTGGTCGACGCCCTGGGCGTACGCCCGGAACGGGTCGGCGCGCTGCCGCTGCAGTGCGCCGCGCTGAACCGCGGGTTTGTGAACGTCGGGCAGCTGACCGTGCGGGCGGCGGTCACCGGCGACAAGCGCATGGTCCGGCAGGCGGCGATGGTCGATCCGAACACCGCCGCCACGCTGTCGGTGGACCGGATCTGGGCGTTGTGCGACGAGATGACGGCCGCGCACGGCAGCCTGATCCCCGAGTCGCTGCGTTAGGTGGACCAAGACGTGCAGTGTGGAATGCTCGTTTAGACGGGAAACCTTGAGAAACGAAAACAAACGAGCATAATCCTCGACCATGAACGACACGTCGGAGGAAATCGCCAGCCAGCCCGCCGTCTGGGAGCGGGGCCTCGCGCTGACCGCCCAGGCCCGCCGCGAGCTCGCCGTGCCGGGGGAGCGGATGCTCGTCCTCGGCTGCGGCACGTCGTGGTTCGTCGCCCAGTGCATCGCCGAGCTGCGGGAGGGCGCCGGCCTCGGCGAGACCGACGCGGTCTGCGCCTCCGAGTACGTGCCGCGCCGCCGCTACGACCGGGTCGTGGCGATCACCCGCTCGGGCACCTCCACCGAGGTGCTCGACGCGCTGCGCCAGGTGCCGGCCGGCACCCACCGGGTGGCGGTCACCGCCGTCGCCGGCGAGCCGGTCGACACGCTCGCCGAGACCCGGCTGCTGCTCGACTTCGCCGACGAGCGCAGCGTGGTGCAGACCCGCTTCCCGACCACGGTGCTGGCGCTGGCCCGCGCCGCGTTCGGTGCGGACCTGAGCCACCTGGTCGCGGACGGCGAGGCCGCGCTCGCCGCGCCGCTGCCGGCCGACCCGGCCGGGATCGACCACCTGGTCTTCCTCGGCACGGGCTGGACCGTCGGGCTCGCCCACGAGGCGGCCCTGAAGGTCCGCGAGGCCGCGCAGGCCTACTCGGAGTCGTACCCGGCGATGGACTTCCGGCACGGGCCGGTCGCGGTTGCCGGCGCGCGCAGCCTGGTCTTCTCGTTCGGCGACGTGCCGCTCGGGCTCGACGAGGTCGGCCGTACGGCGGGAGCCACGACCTATCGCGACGACCGTGACCCCCTCGCCCAGCTGGTCCTCGCCCAGCGTTTCGCCCTGGCCCTGGCCGCGCACCGCGGCCTGGACCCCGACCGCCCCCGTCTGCTCACCAGATCCGTGGTCCTCACCGACGCGGTTTGACGAAACGAGGTAAAGGGATGACCTCCACTCGGCGCGGCCGGCGGACCCGGCTGTTGGCCGCCGCTACCGCGGCACTGCTCCTGACCGCGGCCTGCACGGGCGGGACCGACGACGGCGACGACGGCAAGGACGCCGCCGCGGGTTACGACCCGGCGGCGGCCGTCACCCTCACCTGGTGGACCGGCCAGACCTCGGAGGCCGAGCAGGTCGCCGAGGGCCTGGCCGCCGAATACCACGCGGCCCATCCCAACGTCACGATCAAGACCTCGGCGGGCGCGCCCACCACCGACGACCTGCTGACCAAGCTCTCCGCCGGCTTCGCGGGCGGCAGTTACCCCGACATCTCGTACGCGTTCGGCAACTGGGCCGGCGACCTCGCGGCCAGCGGCAAGACCCAGGATCTCACCGCCTTCGTCGCCGAGAAGTCGTTCGCCTGGACCGAGATCCCCGAGGCCGCCCGGACGGTGGCCACCTCGGGCGGCAAGGTGATCGGCATCCCGGCGCTGGTCGACAACCTGGCCCTGATCTACAACAAGAAGCTCTTCGACGCCGCCGGCGAGGCCTATCCCAGCGACGACTGGTCCTGGGAGCAGTTCCGCGCCGCCGCCAAGAAGCTGACGAACCCGGCGACCAGCACCTACGGGACCGCGTACTCGGTCTCCGGCAGCGAGGACACCACCTGGCACCTGTGGCCGCTGCTCTGGCAGCACGGCGGCAAGATCCTCGACGGCACCAAGCCGGCCTTCAACTCCGACGCCGGCGTCAAGGCGCTGGAACTGCTGCGGGCGATGGCCGTCGACGACAAGTCGATGTACCTCGACCAGACCGACGAGAAGTACGGCCCGCTGTTCAACAGCGGGCACGTCGCGATGATGCTCTCCGGCCCGTGGTCGCTGCTGGACATCAAGGACGCCAAGCTCGACTACGGCGTGGCCGCGCTGCCCGGCGTCAACGGCGACCACCAGACCGTCTCCGGCCCCGACCTGTGGGTGCTCTTCGACCACGACGACGCCAACCGGGCCGGCGCCGCCCGCGCCTTCATCAAGTGGCTGACCAGCGCGCAGATCGACGCCAAGTGGAACCTCAAGGTCGGCAACCTGCCGCTGCGCTCCGCCGAGCGGGACACGCCGGAGTTCGCCGCCTACGTCAAGGAATACCCGGGCGGGCAGAAGTTCTTCGACAACCTGGCCAACGCCAAGCAGGCGCGGCCCACGGTGGCCGGCTACGAGGTGATGTCCCGCAACGTCGGCGACGGGATCGCCAAGGTGCTGCAGGGCGCGGCCACCCCGAAGGAGGCCCTCGACGAGGCCGCCCGCAAGTCGGCCGACGCCCTGGAGGAGTGATGGCGCTGACGTTCGCGGCGACGCCCCGTACCCCTCAGGTTGTCGCACCCCGGCCACGCGGAAAGCGTGGCCGGGCCGCCCGGCGCAGCCTCACCGGGTGGGCGTTCGCCGGGCCGGCGACGCTGATGGTGGTCGGATTGTCGATCTTCCCGGCGGTCTGGGCGTTCTTCATCTCCCGCACCAAATGGAACGGGATCGCGCCGGCCACCGACGTCGGCTGGCGCAACTACCAGCGGATCGCGACCGACCCGGACGCGATCGCGGCGGCGCAGCACACGCTGGTGCTCACCGTCCTGTTCGTGCCGGGCTCGATCCTGCTCGGCATCCTGATCGCGGTGGCGCTGAACCAGCGGATCCGGCTCATCGGCTTCTACCGCACCTGCATCTTCGTGCCCTACGTGGCGTCGGCCGCCGCGACCGGCATCCTGGCCAGCTTCGTCTTCAACCCGCAGTTCGGCGCGGCCAACGAGGCGCTGCGCCGGCTCGGCCTGCCCGCGCAGCAGTTCCTGGAGAGCCCGGGCCAGGCGCTGATCGTCATCTGCCTGATCGCGCTCTGGGGCGAGGTCGGCTTCTGCGCGGTGATCTACCTCGCCGCCCTGCAGGACATCCCGCGCGAGCTGGTCGAGGCGGCCACCGTGGACGGCGCGGGCAAGTGGCGGGTCTTCCGGCACATCACGCTGCCGGAGCTGCGCCCGGTCACCGTCTTCACCGCGATCTGGCAGACCATCACGGCGATGCAGCTGTTCGACCTGATCTACACCACCACCCGCGGCGGGCCGATGAACAGCACCCAGACCGTCGTCTACTACATCTACGAGCTGGCATTCCAAACCCAGAGACTGGGGTACGGCGCAGCCGTCGCCTACCTGCTCTTCGCGGTGACGATGCTGCTGACCGTCGGCGTCATCTGGTACAACCGCCGCTCGGGATCGGGGGCCTTCTGATGCGCCGCCTGCCGTTCAGCCCCTGGCACCTGCTGCTCATGCCGCTGGCCCTGGTCTTCGTGCTGCCGCTGGTGCAGATGGTCCTGACATCGTTCATGACCGCGCAGGAGATCAACCAGTTCCCGCCGAAGTTCATCCCGACCAGCCTGCACGTCGACGGCTACCGGGCGCTGCTGAGCGAGTCGCACATCATCCGCTGGTTCGCCAACACCGTCCTGGTGTCGGCGATCGCGGTCGTCTCGCACCTGATCCTGTGCTCGCTGGCCGGCTACGGCTTCGCCCGGCTGAAGTTCGCCGGCCGGGGCCTGGCCTTCCTGGCGGTGGTCGCCACGGTCATGATCCCGATGCAGCTGCTGATGATCCCGACCTACCTGATGTTCGCCCGGGCCGGCATCGTCGACACCCTGGCCGCCGCGTTCGTGCCGTGGCTGGCGTCGGCGTTCGGCATCTTCCTGATGCGGCAGTTCTTCCTGTCGCTGCCGGTCGAGCTGGAGGAGGCGGCCCGCCTGGACGGGTGCGGCACGCTGCGCACGTTCGTCAGCGTGGTGCTGCCGCTGGCCCGGCCGGCGCTGGCCACTTTGGCGATCTTCACCCTGCTGTCCAGTTGGAACGACCTGCTCTGGCCGCTGGTGGCGATCAGCGACGACAGCAAGTTCACGCTGCAGGTCGGGCTGGCCAGCTTCCAGGGCACCCGGCGCACCGAGTGGTCGCAGCTGATGGCGGGCAACGTGATCGCCACGATGCCGCTGATCGTCGCGTTCCTGGTGGCCCAGAAGCGATTCATCGCCACGATGACTTTCAGCGGCCTGAAAGGGTAGGCCGCCACCGTCGGCGGCGGCCTACCCTGCGGCGTGGGTCAGGCGGGGACCGGGCTGAGCTCCGCGCGGGTGGCCTGCGCGGCCGTGCCGCCGGCTGCCCGGGTGCTCAGCGAGCCGGCCACCGCGGCCCAGCGGATCGCCTCACCGAAGGAGAGCCCGCCCAGCCGGGCGGCCAGGAACCCGGCGTTGAAGCTGTCACCCGCGCCGGTCGTGTCGACGACGTCGACCGCCAGGCCCGGCGCCGAGCTCTCGTCGCCCGGCCACCACGCGCGGGCGCCCGCCGCGCCGTTCTTCATCACCACGGTCGTGCCCCCGGCGACGAGCGTGGCCGCGGCGGCGTCGACGTCCTGCTCGCCGGTGACCGCGCGCAGTTCGGCGGCGTTCGGCAGGAACACGTCGGTGTGCGAGAGGATCTCCGCGATCGACTCCCACTTCCCGGTGGGGTCCCAGTTGGTGTCCAGCGAGGTGGTCACGCCCTTGGCGCGGGCCCGCTCGAACACCCCGGCCAGCCCGGCCGCCAGTTGCGGCTGCAGGTAGAGCGACGCGACGTGCAGGTGCCGGGTGGCGGCCAGGTGCTCGTCGGTGATGTCCTCCGGCAGCAGCGTGGGGATCGTGCCCGGCAGCGTGAGGATCGCCCGGTCGTCCTGCTCGGGCGTCAGGATCACGCTCAGGCCGGTCGGCAGGCCGGTGGCCGTCCGGGGCAGGATCAGCGCGACGCCGCGCTCGCTGAGCCGCTCCCGGGTGATGTCGCCGAACACGTCGTCGCCGATGGCCGTCAGCAGCGACGTCGCGAGCCCGAGCCGGGCGCAGCCGGCGGCGGTGATCGCGGCGGAACCGCCGAGGACCAGGTCGGCCCCGGTCAGCAACTGCTCGGCCTGGCCGAAACGGGGGCGCACGTCCCCGCGCAACACCAGATCCGGGTTGGCGTCGCCAACAACGAGCACGTCCATGATGTCCTCCGGCTGAACTCGAACGGTGTCCAAATGTGCAACGGAAATTGCACACTTGCCCCTAACTACCCGACAGAAGCGGCCTCGGAGCACCATACGCGCACAAACGACTGTTGACACCTGTGCGTTCGATCAGTTGAATCGCTCACAACGATCGAGCCCAGCCGGTAGCCAGCCCGGCAACTCCATCGCCACGGTGCCCTTTCTACCGCACCCGAGGCGGGGCAGATCCCTGAGCATCCCCAGGAGCCTCAGTGGTGGTCACCCGTACCCTCCGGCACGCCTGCATCGCCGTCACCGCCGCCTTCGCCGCCGTCGTGGGTTTCACCCTGCACGCGGACGCGGCCACCATCACCCGGGCGGCGGCGTACTCGCCGCCGCCGGTCAACGCCAAGTTCGACTACCAGATCGGCCAGGCCTACACCCCGCCCGCCGGGGTCCAGGTCGTCAGCCGGGACCGCCAGGCCGCGCCGGCCGCGGGGCTCTACAACATCTGCTACGTCAACGCGTTCCAGGTGCAGCCGCAGGAACTCACCTGGTGGCAGCAGAACCACGACGACCTGCTGCTGCGCGACGCCGCCGGCGAGTACGTCGTCGACGGCGCCTGGGACGAGCTCGTCTTCGACATCCGCACCCCCGCCAAGCGCACCGCGCTGGCCGCGATCGTCAACGGCTGGATCGACGGCTGCGCCGCGAACGGCTTCCAGGCGGTCGAGCCGGACAACATCGACACCTACGACCGCTTCGACGACCTGCTCACCCGGGCGCAGGCGGTGGCCTACCTGACGTTGCTGGCCCCGCACGCGCACGGCGCCGGGCTGGCCATCGCCCAGAAGAACACCACCTCGCTCGAGGGCCAGGGCAAGGCGGCCGGGCTCGACTTCGCGATCGCCGAGGAATGCGGTCGCTACGAAGAGTGCGGCGACTTCACCGACGTCTACGGCAACAACCTGATCGTCATCGAATACACCGCCAGCGCCTACAAGAAGGCGTGCACGGCGGTCGGCGCGAACGTCTCGGTGGTACGCCGCGACGTCGACGTCACCGCCCCGGGCAGCGGCACGTACGTCTACAACGCCTGCTGACCCATGATCGTCACGGTCACGCTGAACCCGGCGCTCGACCTCACGTACCGGGTCGACGCGCTGGTGCCGCACGGCACCCACCGGGTCGCGGCGGTCGCCGAGCGGCCCGGCGGCAAGGGGATCAACGTGGCCGCGGCGCTGCGCACGCTCGGCGAACCGGTCCTGGCGACCGGTCTGCTGGGCGGCGCGACCGGCGGCCGGGTGACCGACCTGCTGGCCGGCGAGGGCCTGCCGGCCGCGTTCGTGCCGATCGCGGGCGAGACCCGCCGCACCGTCGTGGTCGCCGACCACGACGACGCGACAGGTTTCTGGGAGCCCGGCCCGCAGGTCACGGCGGGGGAGTGGGCGGCCTTCGTGGCCCACTTCCGCGACCTGCTGGGTGGTGCGGCGGGTGGTCGGGAGCTTGCCGATGCGGGGGCGGCGCTGGCGCTCGGCGCGCGGGCCGTCGTCGTGTCGCGGGGTCCGCGGGGCGTCGTGGCCCTCACCACGGCCGGTGCCTGGCGCGGCGTACCCCCGGAGCGGATCGCCGGGAATCCCACCGGCGCGGGTGATGCCTGCGTCGCCGCGCTGGCCCGCGGCCTGCGCGACCAGACCCCCTGGCCGGACCTGGTCGCCGACGCGGTCGCCCTGTCCGCCGCGGCCGTCGCCGCGCCGAGCGCCGGTGCCGTCGATCGGGACACCTACCGCCGCCTGCTGCCCGCCGTCCGGGTCAGCGCGGCCTGAGAGGACTCACCTTGTTCGCACCCACCGGCGAGATCGTCGCGCGGGCCCGGTCCGCCGGCGGCGGCGCGGGCGCCTTCAACGTCATCACCGTCGAGCACGCCGAGGCGATCGTGACCGGCGCCGAGCGGGCCGGCCTGCCCGTGATCCTGCAGATCAGCGAGAACGCCGTCCGCTTCCACCACGGCCGGCTCGGCCCGATCGCGGCCGCCGCCCGGGCCATCGCCGAGGCCGCCGAGGTGCCGGTCGGCCTGCACCTGGACCACGTGGAGAGCGACGAACTCTTCGACCAGGCCGCGGCCAACGGCTTCGGCTCCGTCATGTACGACGCGTCGAGGCTCACCTACGCCGCGAACGTCGGGGCCACGGCGGCCGCGGTGCGGCGCGGCCACGCCCGGGGGCTGTGGGTCGAGAGCGAGCTGGGCGAGGTCGGCGGCAAGGACGGCGCCCACGCGCCCGGGGTCCGCACCGACCCCGCCGAGGCCGCCGCCTACGTGGCGGCCACCGGCGTCGACGCCCTCGCCGTCGCGGTCGGCTCCTCGCACGCGATGCGCAGCCGCACGGCACACCTCGACCATGGGCTGATCGCCCGGCTGCGCGCGGCGGTGCCGGTGCCGTTGGTGCTGCACGGCTCCTCCGGCGTACCGGATGACGAACTGATCGCCGCGGTCCGTGGTGGAATGGCGAAGGTGAACATCGGCACGGCCCTGAACAGCGCCTTCACCGGCGCGGTCCGCGAGACCCTGGACGGCGACGCCACCCTGGTCGACCCGCGCGCCTACCTGGCCTCGGCCCGCACGGCGATGGCCGCGACGGTCGCCGGCGCGCTGCGTTTGCTCGCTGTCACGACGACGGCGGCGCGCTAGATGGTCACCCTCGCCCTGGTTGGTGCCGGGCTGCGTGGCCAGACGTACGCCCGGCACGCGGTCGCCACCGGGCGCGGACGGGTGGTGGCCGTCGCCGAGCCCGACCCGCACCGCCGCGAGAGCGCCGCGGCCGAGTTCGGGATCCCCGCCGACCGGGTCTACCCGGACTGGGCCGAGCTGGCCGCCGCGGGCCGGCTGGCCGACGCCGCGATTGTCGCAACCCAGGACCGCATGCACCGGGCGCCCGCCGTGGCGCTGGCCGACCTCGGCTACCACCTGCTGCTGGAGAAGCCGATGGCGCCCACCGAGCCCGAGGCGGCCGCGATCGCCGACGCGGCGGTGCGCAACGGGGTCATCCTCGCGGTCTGCCACGTGCTGCGGTATACGCCGTACACCAGGCTTGTGAAGGGTCTGCTGGCCGAGGGCCGGATCGGCCGGCTGGTCAGCGTCGACCACCTCGAACCGGTCGGCTGGTGGCACCACGCGCACTCGTTCGTCCGCGGCAACTGGAGCCGGGAGAGCGAGTCCGGCCCGATGCTGCTGACCAAGTCGTGCCACGACGTCGACTGGCTGGTCCACCTCTTCGGCGGGCCGCCCGAGCGGGTCAGCTCGTTCGGGAGCCGCACCCATTTCCGGGCCTCGCAACGCCCGGACGGCGCGGCGGACCGCTGCCTGGACTGCCCGCTCGAAGCGACGTGCCCGTACTCGGCGAAGCGCCTCTACCTCGGCGCGCTCGCCGACCCGGAGCAGCATTTCTGGCCGCTCGGCGCGGTCACCGAGGAGGCCACCGAGCGGGCGGTGCTGCACGCGCTGCGCACCGGCCCGTACGGCCGTTGCGTGTACGCCGCGGACAACGACGTCGTGGACCACCAGGTGGTCATGATGGAGTTCCCGGGCGGCGCGACGTGCTCGTTCACGATGAGCGCCTTCACCCCGATGGAGCACCGGCGCACCCGCCTGATGGGCACCCACGGCTACCTCGACGGCGACGGCCGGACGCTGCGCCACGTCGACTTCCGCACCGGCGAGGAGCAGATCCTGGACTCGGCATTCGCCGGCGGCCGTCGGAGCAACCCGGCGGAGGAAGCGGCCGGCGGCCCGTCCGCATCAGACGGTCACGGCGGCGGTGACGAGGGCCTGGTGGAGGCGTTCCTGGCCGCGGTCGAGGCCGGCGACCCCACGCTGGTCTCGTCGGACGCGGCGCAGAGCCTGGCAACCCACCGGGTGGTCTGGGCAGCCGAACGGGCCCGGCTCAGCGGCGAGGTAGTCCACCTCTGAGGCGGTCAGGCCGCCGGTGGCGCACCAGGTCGGGCACATGACTGCTGTGGCGGCCTTGTGGGTAGTCGATGAGCGGACGTCGTACCGTGTGCGCACGGGGGAGAGTGGGCGATGGCGGTGTTTCGGCTGGAACGGGGAGCGACGGGGTTCCGCCACGGCAAGGATCAGGAGCTTCCGGCGGTCGACATCCGGATGTTTCGGGCCGGGTGCCACGCGGCCGCACGGGTCGCCGGCGGAACCGTGGAGTTGATCGTTGAGCGAACCTATCCGCGCAACTTTCACTCCGCTGTCATCGCCGCTGCGGCCGGCCGGCTCGGCATCCTGTGCCACGTCCATCATCCGTGGATCGCCTTCATCGAGGAGGGCGCCGGCTCCGGGGGCTACCCGGGAGTGTTCGTGGATCCGCCGGCATGGGCCGGAACGTTCGCCGAGATGAACTTTACGATCATGAGCCGGGGGTTGCTCGACTCGCCGCTGAGCGAGGTCGACACCGCCGCCTTGACGACGGCGGAATGGTCGCAGATCCGTTCATGGAGACCGGCAAGCGTGGGCCGGGCGCTCTTCAACTCCTGGGACTAGCCTTCGGCTCACTGGGATCGTGGCGAGCCTCGGCTCCGCCGTCGAGCGCCTCCGCGAGGGCCGGCTGTTGACCGCCGATGGCCGCGTACACGAAGGATGTGAGGGTTTCGATCGCCTCGTCGTCGCCGAGCGGGCGGCCCAGGTCGGGGCCGGCGCCCGACTGCCAGGTCGCCGCGAAGGTCGAGACCAGCTGGGTGAACGCCGTTGCCACCACCAGGGGGTCGCCCGGCAGCCGCAGGCCCGCGTCGCGGGCGCGGATCAGGTGCTCCGCGATGTGGTGCAGGTCGGGTTCGATCATCGCCCGGCTGCGTTCCGCGAAGCGTTCGTCCACGATGGATGCCTGCTGCAGGGCCGCCATGATCGGGCGGTGGGTGCGGTGGAAGTTCCAGAAGGCCGCGATGTGCCAGCGGACCGCCTCGCGGTCGCTGAAGTCGTCGCTGTGCCGGGCGTCGACCGCGGACGCGTCGCCCTCGGCCAGCAGGTCGGCGAGCAGCGCCTCCAGCAGCGCCTCCTTGCTCGCGAAGTGCTTGTAGAACGAGCCCGTCGCCCGGCCAGCCTCGGTCGTGATGTCGGTGATCTTGGTGTTCAGGTAGCCCAGGCGGGCGAACACCCGGATCGCTGCGGCCTTGAGCTCGACCTCGGTCTGCGCCGCCTGTTGCCTGCGCACGCCGGTGCCCACCGCCATCATGACCTCCCGTTGCGCCCTCGTGCTTGACGCGAGGCTATCAGCCGCCCTACGGTGAATCTATGTTCACTGAATTCAGATCCACTGAAATTGTCATCGTCGGCGCCGGCCCGACCGGCCTGACCCTCGCCATCGAGCTTGCCCGGCGCGGCGTGCCGCATCGCCTGCTGGAGCAGGCGCCGGAACCGTTCGACGGCTCCCGCGGCAAGGGCCTGCAGCCGCGCACCCTGGAGGCCCTCGAGGACCTCGGCGTGCTGGACCGGTTCCTGGCCAACGGCGCCCTCTACCCGCCGATGAAGATCCACCGCCCGGACGGCCAGGAGCTCGAATGGCGGATGGACGAGCTGCGCGAGCCGACGCCCGACGTGCCGTATCCGAACGTCTGGATGGTCCCGCAGTGGCGCACCGGTGAGCTGCTCGCCGCCCGGCTGGCCGAGCTCGGCGGCCGGGTCGAGCTGGGCGCCGGCGTGACCGGGCTGACCCAGGACGACGCCGGCGTGCACCTCACGCTCAGCACCGGCGAGACCGTCAACGCCCGCTACGTGGTCGGCGCGGACGGCGGACGCAGCACGATCCGGCGGGCGCTGGGTGTCGGCTTCGCCGGCGAGACCCACGAGACGCAGCGAGCGCTGATTGCCGACGTACGGCTGTCAGGTCTTGATCGTGCGTCCTGGCACGTCTGGCCCGGCGCCGAGGCCGGGACCTTCCGGCTGGGCCTGTGTCCGCTGCCCGGCACCGAGGATTTCCAGCTCACGGCCCCGTTCGCCGACGACGACCCGGCGCCGACGCTGGCATCCCTGCAGGCGCTGGTCCCCGCCGGTATCACGCTCACCCGGCTCGGCTGGAGCTCGCGATTCCGGGCCAACATCCGGATGGTCGACCGCTACCGGGTGGGCAACGTCTTCCTGGCCGGCGACGCCGCGCACGTGCACTCCCCGGCCGGCGGCCAGGGCCTCAACACCGGCATCCAGGATGCCTACAACCTGGGCTGGAAGCTCGCGTCCGGCGACGCCGCGCTGCTCGACACCTACGAGGCCGAGCGTCTCCCGGTCGCGGCCGGCGTGCTCGGCATCAGCACGAAGCTGCACAACCGCCACGTCGAGGGCGCCGAGGATGCGATGCGCCGCACCGACCCGGTGCTGCGCCAGCTCTCGCTGAGCTACCGCGACGGCCCGCTGGCCGACGACCGTCGCCCCCACCCGGGCCGGGTCCGGGCCGGCGACCGCGCGCCGGACGCGCCGTGCGGCCCGGTCCGGATCTTCGACGTGCTGCGCGGCCCGCACCCGACCCTGCTGGCCTTCGACGCCCCGGACATCACCTTCCCCGGCCTCCGGGTGGTCCACGTCGCCGCGCCGGGCACACCCCCGGCGCCGGACACGATCATCGACGCGGAGGGTCACGCCCACCGCGCTTACGAGATCACAAATCCAACCCTGATTCTGGTACGCCCGGACAACTACATCGGCTGCGCGGCGCTCGCCACCGACCCGGCCGCCATCGACGCCTATCTCAACCGCATCGCCCCACCGGCCGGGCGGCGTCCGTAGTGCCGGCGGGGCGCGCACCGGTGGTCACACGGCAATGAGCGAGAACGTGCCGGTGTAGTCGTCCCGCCCGGTGCTGTACTGCGCGATGATCGCCTGGACGCCGAGGCTGCCGCCCAGCGTCGCCAGCATCGATCCGCTGTTGACCGACTGGATGCCGACCTTGTTGGACCCCGCCACGTCGCGGTGCAGGACGAAGCGCTGGTTCGGCGTGTAGTCGCAGGGCAGACCCTGGATCTGCGCGTCCTCGGCGAGGCTGGCGCCGGCCACGCCCAGGCAGAGCCCGGTGCCGACGTTGACGATCACCGTCTCGGGGTATTCCGCGGCCGTGTGGCACAGCCGCCACTGCGCCCATGGCACGTACCGGGGGTTCGTCGGGGTGTCGGTGCGCACGATGTAGGTGTTGAGCATCGGGGTCAGGGCGAGCCCGTTGCGGGCCTCGAAGCGGTAGATCTGGGATTCGCAGGTGTACTCCGGCGGGATCGCCATGGCTGCCAGGTTCCCGGGCTGGGCCTCGGCCGCCGGCTTCGGGCCGAGCCGGGGCGCGGCGGGCACCGCGGCAAAGCCGCAGAGCCAGCGCTGGGCGTTGTAGCGCAGGGTGCCCACCGGGTAGGTCTCCTCGCAGCGCACGGAGCCCTGCTCGACGAAGCCGAACGTGGTGAACTGGCCGCCGGCGTGGTTGACCCACTGGAGCTGCTGGGTGCCGTTGGTCAGGGTGACGCGGTGGCACTGGAGGGAGGTGAGGGCGCCGCGGGCCCGGTTGGTGCCCTTGTAGAGCCCGTAGTAGCCGGGATCGGGGAAGCGCCAGAGGATCCTGGTGCGCTCCAACTCGGTGTGCGTGTTGACATCCTTGACGTTGAAACCGACGGTGGCGCCGATCTCGAAGACGCTGGCCAGCGTGAACTTGGTGTTGACCGACACGTTCTTGGCGATCTCGGTGACGACCTGGTCGGTCACCTCCAGGGTGTACTCCGTCTCGGTGTTGCTGCCCGACGAGACATTGATGGCGGAGAAGTGGGTGACCACCCGGTCGGCGGTGGCCGACGCCACCTTCGGGGCGCGCCGGCCCAGGTCGTCCTGGCCGCACGGCTGGCCGGCGGCGGGCGTGGTGATCGCGTGGGCGGGACCGGCGGCGACCAGCAGGGTCGATGCCGCGACGGTGACGACCGCCAGGAAGGCCCGGCCGAGGCGGGCCGGGATGGTACGGGCACGGGCCATGGTGTCTCCTCAGTGAGGGACCGCACTGCTGCGGGCACTCCTTCGTGTATAGCGATGAAAGCGCTTACAAGATAGAGCGCGGTGTATGTCTTCTCAATCCGGCGGCCGCACGGCGAGGAGGGCCGACCGCGTCCAGTCGAGGTCCATTCCCGGTCCAGTCCCGATGGAGATCCTGCCTCAACCGACTCCAACGATGGAGGAGACATGAGACGGACACGGATCATCAACCGGATACCGGCCTTAGCGTTGGCCTTGACGCTGGCGCTGATCGGAACGCTGGGAAACGCTCTCCCCGCGCACGCCGAAGCGCCCGCGGACGGCGGCGCGCCGGACCTGCCCGGTCGGGCCGCCGCAGCCGCACCCGGGGTTTCCAAGCTGAAGCCGAACGCGGCCGAGCTCCTCGCGGGCGCGCGCTCGGCGGCGCCCAGCAAGGCCGGCGGCGCGTTGAGATTGGGTACGCCGACAGCAGGTACGCCCGTACGCATGGTCGGCGCCGCGCAGCAAGCAGCGGTGTGCACGCCGTACATCAGCAAGCTGGTGACCCGGGCCGGCCTCGACGTGCGGATCGACTACCTGGCAGAAGTCGTCTGCAACTTCTACCTCGCGAGCGCCGGGCAGGCATACCTGATCGAGCGGACGGGCGGCTCCCCGTACAACGGGCAGGTCGTCGCGGCCGCCGCGCCGTTCTCCTTCTACAACGGCTACTACGGGTACAGCCTCGGCGCGGTGCTGATCGACGGCCGGGTCTACGACGGTGGCAGTCAGATGGAGATCGGGTTCGATCTGGCGCTGCAGACGCTGAACGGGGCGCCGTGGGCCGGCTGTTTCCAACTGCCGGCCGGGGAGCGCTACCTGAGCCCGTGCTACGGCGTCGGCACACCTACCGTGTCGGTCTCGATCGGGTCCGGGGAGTTCGGCACGGGCCTGGCACCCAACCGGCTGGCCCTGCTGGCGAGCTTCACGCAGGACAGTTCCGGCAGCTATGACGCATGGAACGCCGCTCGGCAGAACCAGGCCGCCTTCGCGGAGTACGCCTTCGACTGGGCTACCAACTTCTGCACCTGGGCCCCGGACAACCCGCTCGGGTTCAGTTTCGAGCGGTCCTGTGCACGCCACGATTTCGGCTATCGCAACTACAAGGCGGCCCAGCGGTTCGCGGCCAACAAGGACCGCCTCGACCTCGCCTTCTACGGCGACCTGCAACGGCAATGTGCGACGTACGAGGCGGTGCTGCAGCCGCCCTGCTATGCCCTGGCCTTCGTCTACTACGAGGCGACTCGAATCTTCGGATTCCAGAAGGTCACCGACGAGCAGATCGCGGAAGCGGCCAAGCTGATGCCGAAGGGCACGTCCGGCAAGGTCCCGTCGGCCTGACCGCCCGGTTCACGGCGAAGCCCGCGGCCAGGGCTTCGCCGTGAATCCTCGACCACGGGGTGCGAGCGTCACCCGAGATCCGGCGACTGCGGGTCGCCGATGGCTACTTTGTAGCCATGAAGGTGAATGGTCGTTCTTCGTACAAGGCCGAGTTCGTCGTGCTGGATGAGCGGTTCGCCGGCTGCGCCGGCGACGAGTGGATGCAGCAGCTGCACACCGGGTGCCGCTGGACCGAGGGTCCGGCCTACTTCCCGGCCGGCCGCTACCTTGTGTTCAGTGACATCCCGAACGATCGCGTCCTGCGCTGGGACGAGACAACCGGCCACGTCGGCGTCTTTCGGCAGTCCTCCGGGTTTGCCAACGGGCATACCCGGGACCGGGCGGGCCGGCTGGTCAGCTGCGAGCAGGGCCACCGGCGGATCACCCGCACCGAGCCGGACGGCGCGGTGACCGTGCTCGCCGAGCACCATCGCGGTCGGCGGCTCAACAGCCCCAACGACGTCGTCGAGCGGTCCGACGGCTCGATCTGGTTCACCGACCCGAGCTACGGCATCGACAGCGACTACGAGGGGTACCGCGCCGAGAGTGAGATCGGCGCCTGCCATGTCTATCGGGTCGACCCGGCGAGCGGGGAGGTCCGGATCGTCGCCGATGATTTCGAACGGCCCAACGGGCTCGCGTTCTCCATGGACGAGAGCCGGCTCTACATCGCGGACACGCGGCAGAGTCCCAGCCATGTCAGGGTGTTCGACGTGACCGACGACGGCACGCTCGGCGGCGGCGACGTCTTCGGCACCTGTGACAGTGGGGTGTTCGACGGGATCAGGGTGGACACGGCCGGACGGGTGTGGGTCGCCGCCCACGACGGCCTGCACTGCTTCGCGCCGGACGGCACTCTCATCGGCAAGCTGCTGGTGCCCGAGATCTGCTCGAACCTGACCTTCGGCGGGCCGCGGCGCAATGAACTCTTCATCACCGCGTCGAGCTCGGTCTACTCCCTGCGGGTCAACTTCAACGGGGCTGCGTAGCCCACCCTGTTCGGAAACCCGCGTTGCGGCGGACGGCCCCGGGGCAGGGTGCGCCGATCACCATCGTGATCATGATGACCATGCTCACGTTCCTGATCGGCACGATGGACCTGGCCTCGCGGCTGGGCGTGTGCATCACCGCGCTGATCTCGGCCGTCGTGCTGCACTCGGACTCCACCTCCGAGCTGCCCACGGTCGGCTACCGGGTTGCGGGCCAGTGCTCCGCCCTTCAGGGTGGGGGTGAAGGCCCGCGCTGGGAGGGCCGCCAGGCCCGAGCAGTGCCTCAGACCGGGTGGTTCTGCTGCTCGATGTACTGACGTACGACACTCAACGGTGCCCCGCCGACGGAGCCTGCGAAGTACGAGCCCGACCAGAGTTTGTTGGCCCGGTAGTAGTGGCGGACCAGGTCGGGGAACTCCTGGCGCATCCGCCGTGACGAAACACCTTTGAGGCTGTTGACCAGCTTTGCCAGGGCGACCTTGGGCGGGAAGTTCACGAGTAGGTGGACGTGGTTGTTCTCGCCGTTGAACTCGACCAGCTCGGTCTCGAAGTTCGCGCACACCGCCCGCATGATCTCCTCCATCCGGGCGAGGTGCCGGTCGCCGAATACTCTGTGCCGAAACTTCGTCACGAAAACCAAGTGAGCGTGTAGAGCGAAAACACAGTGTCTACCAGTGCGGATGCCTTCGAGTTCTGCCATAAACCAAGGGTACGGTGCACGGGTGCAGCTCCGTTACAACTACCGGTTCTACCCGGACACCGCTCAGCGTGAAGCCCTCGCGCGGTCGTTCGGGTGCGCTCGCGTGGTGTTCAACGACGGGCTGCGCCTGCGTCAGCAGGCCCGCGAGGCAGGTGAGAAGTACCTGTCGGACGGCGACCTTTCCAAGCGGGTCATCACCCAGGCCAAGGACACCCCGGAACGGGCGTGGCTGGGCGAGGTCTCGTCCGTCGTCTTGCAGCAGGCCCTCGCCGACCTGAACGTGGCGTACCGCAACTTCTTCGCCTCGATCACCGGCAAGCGCAAGGGCCGCAAGGTGGCACCGCCCCGCTTCCGCTCGCGCAAGGACAACCGGCAGGCCATCCGCTTCACCAAGAACAGCCGGTTTAAGGTGCTCGACAACGGTCGGCTGCGGCTGCCGAAGATCGGCGATGTGCCGGTCCGGTGGTCGCGGAGCCTGCCGTCCGAGGCCAGCTCGGTCACGGTGATCCGGGATGCGGCTGGGCGGTACTTCGCCTCGTTCGTCGTGCAGACCACGCAGGACGAGACGCTGCCGCCGGTCGAGTCCGAGATCGGGATCGACCTGGGGCTGACCCACTTCGCGGTCATCTCCGACGGCACGAAGGTAACGGCGCCGAAGTTCCTGCGCCGTGCGGCCCGCAAGCTCAAGCGGTTGCAGCAGGCCTCGGCCGGACCAGGCTCGCGAAGTCCGTGCACGATGCGGGCTGGGCCGGCTTCACCGCCATGTTGGAATACAAGGCCGCCCGGTACGAGCGCACCTTCGCCCGGGTGGATCGGTTCTTCCCGTCCACCCGGATGTGCTCGGACTGCGGCCGGATCAACGCCAAGATGGATCTGTCGATCCGGTCGTGGGTGTGCCCGTGCGGCAGTCACCACGACCGGGACGTCAACGCCGCCGTCAACATCAAGGCCGCCGGACAGGCGGACTTCAACGACCGTGGAGCGCAGGCAAGACCGGGACTCGTCCCGGCACCGCGCGGCGAAGCGGCAACCCACCCGGACGTTGCGTGTTCCACGCGCAGCCTGGAGGGAATCTCCGTCCTTTAGGGCGGAGAGGATGTCAATTCGTGCTGTTCGACTGGGTGTACATCCTGGCCTACCTGGCGATCTTCGTGGCGCTGCTGGAGTCGATCATGGTCCATCGGGCGGCCGCCGCCGGGAACGCCGTGCTGGCCAAGCGCCTGGACCTGTGGGTAGGCCCGTCCGTCACGCTCCTCTACATCGGCGGGGTCGCGCTGATCGCCCTCGCCTGATCGATCCGCGGGGCCTCACCCGGCGGGTTCCAGGCGGGCGGTGAAGTGCCGCAGTGTCTTGGCCTGCTCGACGATGCGATATCCCGGCACGGTGTGCGCCCGCTTGGCGATCCGCGCCGCGGCCTCCACGACGTACTCCAGGTGGCTGCGGGTGTAGACCCGGCGCGGCAGGCAGAGCCGTACGAGCTCCCGCGGCGCCGGAGTGTCCGGCCCGCCGGCCGGATCGACCCGGCCGAACGCGAGCGTGCCGAGCTCGCTGGCCCGGATGCCGGCCTCGAGGTACAGCGCGTTGAGCAGCGCGTTGGCGGGCAAATTGTGCGCCGGGATGTGCGGAAACAGCGGGCTCGCGTCCACATAGACCGCGTGGCAGCCGGTCGGTTGCAGGACCGTGAGTCCCGCCTTGCCCAGTTCTTCGCCGAACCACCGGGCGGACTCCGCGCGGTAGCGCAGGTATGCCGGGTCGGTGACCTCCAGGAGTCCTTGTGCCAGCGCCTCCAGGTCCCGCCCGGCGAGCCCGCCGTAGGTGGGGAAGCCCTCGTAGGCGATGAGCTCCAGCCGGCACCGCGCGGCCAGTTCCGGGTCGTTCATCACGATCATGCCGCCGATGTTGGCGATGCCGTCCTTCTTCAGGCTGGCCCAGCAGATGTCGGCGAGCCGGAACATCTCCTCGGCGACCGCCCGCGGGGACGAGTTCCGGTATTGCGGGTCCAGCTCGGTGATGAGGTAGGCGTTCTCCGCGAACCGGGCGGCATCCAGGATGAGCGGGACGCCGAATTCGTCGCAGACCGCCCGGGCCTGCCGGATGTTCGGCATGGACACGGGCCTTCCACCGCCACCGTTGTTGGTGACGGTCAGGACGACGCAGGCGACATCCTCGATGGCGAACCGGGTCCGCAGCGCGTCGATGTCAATGTTGCCGCCGTCCGGCGCGGGCAGGTCGACGGCCCTGCCGCCGGCCAGTTCCACGTGCGCCCTCGTGGTGTCGAAGTGGGTGTTGCTGACGCTCACCTGGCCGGGCTTGAGCAGGCAGGAGAGCACGATGCGCTCGGCGGCCCGGCCCTGGTGGACCGGCAGCACCTCGGTGCATCCGGTCAGTTCCCGCACGACCTGCTCGAATCGCCGGAAGGAACGGGCGCCGGCGTAGGACTCGTCGCCGTTGAGCAGGGCCGACCACTGGGCGGCGGACATCGCCCCGGTGCCGGAGTCGGTCAGCAGGTCGATGGTGATCTGGCCGGCGTCGAGCCGGAACTGGTTGAACCCGGCCGCCTGCAGCGCCCGCGCCCGCTCGGCGGCGGTCGGGAAGGCGATCGGCTCGACGGATTTGATCCGGAACGGCTCCATGAAGGCTGGCATGGCAGCAGTTTTCGCCGCGCCGCCGAACCGGCACAACGTATTCGCGAAAGAGATAATCGGTACGTGATCACGCTGCGCATGCCGCTCGTCGCCGCCGAGCACGTCAGTTTCGAGCTGTCCCCGCTCGCCGAGGCCGTGCACTCCTGGCACGTGCTGGTCACGCCGGGGCACCACGCGCTGCAACTGCCCTGGGTGCGCAGCTGCCGGGAGCTCCCCACCGACCTGCGGGTGGCGCTGCGGAAGTGGGGCTGGGTGGTGCGTGACTACGTGCCCGCGCTGTTCGAGGCGGGCGCCGGCCGGCTGGACCGCGGCTACGCCGAGGAGCGCGAGCTGGTCGCGGGCCTGCCGCCGGCGGACGTCGCCCGGGACCTCTCCGAGGCGATCCTGGTCAACGCCGGCAACGACCCCGAGCTGCTGGCCCTGGTGGCGGCCGACCCGTTCGGGGTGCTCGCCGAGATCCTCGACCTGCTGGACCGGTACTGGGAGGTGGCGTTCGCCGCGGAGTGGCGCAACCTGGAGCCGCAGCTGCTGGACGCCATCGGCGACGCCGGCCGCGCGCTGCCGAGCGGTGTGCTCACGCTGATGCAGGAGCTGGCGCCGGCCGTTCGCCTCGATGCGCGCCGCCGGCTGGTCCTGCTGGACCGCCCGCACGACCACGAGGTGGACGTGGCCGAGCGCGGGCCGCTGCGGCTGATGCCCAGCTTCTACGCGTGGCCGCACGTCCGGGTGACCTGCGACCCACCGTGGACGCCGCGGTTCACCTACCCGGTCGTGCCGCCCGGCCCGCACGCGCGGCGGCAGGAGCCCACCGAGCTGCTGGGCGGCCTGCGGGCGCTGGGTGCTCAGCCCCGGCTGGAGATCGTACGGCTGCTCGGCGCGCAGCCGCGCAGCACCCAGGAGCTCTCCGGCCTGCTCGGACTCTCGGGCGCCGCGGTGTCCCGGCACCTGCGGCAGCTGCTTGACGCCGGCCTGGTCCGCACCCGCCGCGAGGGCTACTACGTCCTGTACGAGGTGGTCGCGCACCGCCTGGTCGCGCTGGGCCGGGGCATCGGCGAGCTGGCATGATGCCTCCGTCGATCACCGTGGAGGGCGCATGGGCAGGGCCGGCGAGGCGTGGCAGCTGCGGCGCGGCGACGAGGTGTTGGGCGACATCACGATCACCGACGCGGACTTCCCCTGGCTGAGCGGCCGTTTCGTGCCGCGGCCCGGGTTCGCCGCGGTCGCCCCGCTGTTCGCCGAGGAGCTGGCGCTGTCCCAGGCGACCGAGGACGACGCCGGCGCGGCGACCATCCAGGCCTGGGAGACCGGGTACGAGCGCATCGCCGCAACCATGACGCTGGTGGCCCCGTCCGGCCCGGTCGCCGAGTTTCTCCTACACATCGACGGGAGCGAGGCGTGGTTTCGCTGGAGCGACGAGCCGTTCACCGACGAGTGACCCGATCCGGGCACCCGCGCAATAGGCTGACGAGATGTACTCGACGCAGGTCTCTCGGCGCATCGACGCCTCGCGGAGCACCATCTACCGGGCCTTGCTCGATGCGGACGCGATCGCGAAGTGGCGGGTGCCCACCGGCATGAGCAGCCGCGTGCATGAATTCGATGTCCGCGAGGGTGGGTCGTTCCGCGTCTCCCTCATGTACGACGCTCCGGACGGCGCCGGCAAGTCGGCAGAATCCACCGACACGTATCACGGCCGGTTCCTCAAGCTCGTCCCGGACGAGCAGGTCGTCGAGGTGCTGGAGTTCGAGACCGAGGACCCGGCGCTGCGCGGCATGATGACGGTGACCACCACGCTCGCCGATGCCGAGGATGGCACTGACGTCACGATCCTGCACCAGGGCATTCCCGACGTCATCCCCGCGGCCGACAACGAGGCCGGCACCAGCATGGCATTGGCCAACCTCGCCCGGCTCGTGCAGGCAGACGGCGCTCCCGAAAGCTGATCTCCCGTCACTTCGTGGCTCACCCCGCGGATGGACCCTCTTCGCCGCCGGATTCATCCCGGCCGAATGATGGCACCGGGGCGTCGGGCCGCTCAGGCTGAAGGCATCTCAGGCGAGGAGGCCTTCATGTCGGTGAGCGGCAGCTCCGCACGGCGCATGGAACGCGCGGTAGCGCAGGCGACCGCGGTCGGTTGCACCGGAGTGCTCGTCACGCCCGGTCCCGACCTGGAATATTTCACCGGTTACCGGCCCACGGCGATCACCGAACGCATCACGATGCTGGTGCTGACCGCCGACCGGGAACCGGTCATGATCGTACCGGCGCTCGAGCGGCCCGACGCCGAACGGGCCGGGGTGGCGGTGTCGCTGACCTGCTGGGCCGACGGCACCGACCCGTACGCCGCCGCCGGGCGCCTGCTCGACCCGCGGGGCCGCTACGCCGTCTCCGACTCGGCTTGGGCGATGCACCTGCTCGGCCTGCAGCGGGAACTGCCCGAGTCCCGGTACGTCTCGATGACCACCGCGCTGCCGATGGTGCGCGCGGTCAAGGACGCCGACGAGTTGGCGCGGCTCGCCGCCGCTGGTGCGGCCGCCGACGCCGCGTACGAGCGGATCGTTGGCGTGCGCTTCGCCGGCCGCCAGGAGCGGGAGATCGGTGCCGACCTGGCCGGATTCCTCCTCGAGTACGGGCATTCGCAGGTGGACTTCACGATCGTCGGATCGGGGCCGAACGGCGCCAACCCGCACCACGAGATGGGCGAGCGGCCGGTACAGGACGGCGACATGGTCGTCCTCGACTTCGGCGGCCTGCTTGACGGGTACGGATCCGACACCACGCGCACCGTGCACGTCGGCGAGCCGTCGCCGGAGGAACGTGCGGTTTTCGAGATCGTGCGCCACGCCCAGCAGGCGGCGTTCGAGGCGGTCCGCCCCGGCGTCGGTTGTCAGGAGATCGACCGGGTGGCCCGCACCGTGATCCGCGATGCCGGCTACGGCGAGTACTTCATCCACCGCACCGGCCACGGGATCGGCCTGACCACGCACGAGCCGCCGTACCTGGTCGAGGGGGAAACGCACCCGCTCGTGCCCGGCATGTGTTTCTCCATCGAACCCGGCATCTACCTGCCCGGCCGGTTCGGAGTACGCATCGAGGACATCGTCACGGTCACCGCGGACGGCGGCCGCCGCCTCAACAAGACCAGTCATGACCTGCACATCGTCGCGTGACCGGCCGTGGACGACGGGAGAACCGCAATGAACCCGGTGACATCGGGAAGCCTGCGCGCCCGCGCACTCGTGGCGGGCCTCGGGATCGGGCTCGGCGGCCTGCTCGCGCTGGCCGCCTGCGGCGACGGTAACGGAGGCGTGACGCCGCCGTCGGAGCGGCCTTCGCTGGAGCGCACCGCGGAGGCGGAGTCCCCGCAGCCGACGCGAACCCGCACCACGGACGCGACCAGGACGACCAGGCCCACCCGGACGACGGAATCCACCCGGACGACCGAATCCACCCGGAACGCCGAACCCACGCCCACGCACACGGAAGATGCCACACCCGCGCAGCGTGCCGCGACGACGACGACCACCACCACCACCACCACCACCACCACCGCAGCGACGGCGACCGGCTCTGCCGTCCCCGCGGGATCGACCACCGGTGACGACGGCGGCCTCGGGCTGTTCGGCTGGTTGTGCCTGCTGGTGGTGCCGTTCGCCGTGCTCGCCGTCGCTCTGCTCGTCGGCCGGTCACGGCGCTCGCAGGCCTGGGACGACCGGGCCGCGGCCCTGGCCGCCGAAACGAGCACCGTCATCCGCTCCCGGCTGCCCGCCGTGTTGTCGACGGAGACGCCGGTGGAACGCGCCCTCGCCTGGCCGCCGCTGCGCGAAGATCTGATCCGCTTGGGAGACGGCTGGGCGATGCTCGCCGACAGCGGTGCCGATCAAACCCGGCGTTCCTTCGCAGCGCAGGTCGCCATGCTGATGCGGGACCTCGTCGCGGCGCTGGACGGCGAGAACGAGACGCTCGCGGCGGGACGGGACTGGCGGCTGCTGCGGCCCGCGGTGGACGCGGCCGGGCAGGCTCTGACGGCGGCGCTCACGGGGCAGCCGGTGCCGGGACAGTACCCGGGCGGCGAACCCGGCCCGGCGGGATCTCCGGCTTGACGGAGAGCGTCAGGCTGGGACCCGCCTACAGCGCCGCTGTCCGTATACGGACAACGCTCCGTCCCCCCATCGAGTGGGTGACGGGTGGGCCGGTGCGTCGAGCGCGTCGGGCGCGTCTTTCGCTAGGGTGAAGATCGTGGAGCGTGCCGAGCGGATGCGCGACGACGAACGGCTGCGCCGCCTCGAAGCCGTCACCGACGCCACGCTGTCCCGCCTCGACGTCTCCGACATGCTCGACGAACTGCTCGACCGCGTTCGCGACCTGCTGAACGCCGACACGGCCGCGATCCTCACGCTCGACGGCCTCTCCCGCGAGCTGGTCGCCACCGCCGCCCGGGGCATCGAGGACGAGGTGTGCCACGGCGTCCGGACACCGCTCGGGCAGGGGTTCGCCGGGCGGATAGCCCAGTCGCGCCAGCCGCTGCTGCTGCCCACGGTGACGCCGGACGACGGGGCCGACCCCATCCTGATCGAGAAGGGCATCCGGTCGCTGCTCGGTGTGCCGGTCTTCGCCGGCGGCGAGGTCACCGGGGTGCTGCACGTCGGGACGCTCAGCCCGCGGCGGTTCACCGCCGACGACGTCGGCCTGCTGCAGTTGGCGGCCGACCGCGCCGGGATGGCCGGGCAGATCCGGTCCCGCAAGGTCGAGCAGGCCGCCGCGCTGGCCCTGCAGCGCAGCCTGCTGCCCGCCACGCTGCCGGCCCTGGCGGGTCTCACCCTGGCCGCCCGCTACGTGCCGGGCCACGAATTCGGCGTCGGCGGCGACTGGTACGACGTGTTCGCTCTCCCGTCGGGCTGGGTCGGCGTGGTCATCGGCGACGTCTCCGGCCACGGCCTGGCCTCCGCCGTGGTGATGGGCCGGGTGCGCAGCGCGCTGCGCGCCTACAGCCTGATCACCGACGATCCCGCGGAGGCGCTGACCCTGCTCGACCGCAAGGTCGGCCACTTCGAGGCCGGCAGCCTCACCACCGCCCTGTACGCGATGATCTCTCCCGACCGCGGCACGCTGACGGTCTCGTCGGCCGGGCACCTCCCGCCCGTGCTGGCCACGCCGAACAGATCCGCGACACTGCTCGACGTTCCGGTCGACGCCCCGCTCGGCGTGGGCCGCCTGACCGGCCGCCGACGCACCACGGCCGCGGCGCTGCCGCCGGGCGCCGTGCTGCTGTGCTACACCGACGGCCTCGTCGAGCGCCGCGACGAGATCATCGACGTCGGCATCACGGCGCTGGTCGGCGCCGTCGAGCCGGGCGACCCCGAGAGCGTGTGCGGCACCGTCATGTCCCGGATGGGCCGGCAACAGCCCACCGACGACATCGCCATCCTGGCGGTGCGCCGCGACTCCGGGCCGGGCACTCCACCGCTTCCCTGACCGGTTATCGGCCGGCAGCGGTTACCGGCCGGCTTGTTCCGTGGCCGGGGCGGGAAGCAGCCCCAGATACAAGGTGCCGACATCGCGGGCCAGGTGCTCGTTGTACGGCCCGAGCACCGGCAGCCAGTGCCGGCCGAACCCGGGGAACGACGGGAACCAGGACTCCGGCAGGACGAGGCGCTACCACGATGTGTGACAGCGCCGCCCTGGCTTAGTGCAACGCGGGTCAGCGGCGGGGTAGCACGCCCAGGAGGGTTGCGGTCAGGGCCAGCTTCAAGGAGTCCTTCAGCTCCAAGTGGAAGCGGGCCAGGTCGGGCTCGGCCTGGTAGGCCGCCTGCAGGCTGGGTGGGGGAGTGCTGTACGCCGACAGCGCCCCGGCCATGACCATGGTCTGCAGGCTGAACAGTGTCGCGTTCTCGCCCAGCTCCGGTAGGTATTTCTGGATCAGGGCGGTCATGGTTGTCAGGCGGTCCAGGGAGGCGCGCTTGTAGCGTGCTACGACCTCGACGGAGACGTTGTGTTCCAGGACGCTGCCCTGTGCGCCGAAGAGGTCGCACAGCACCACCCGGCCGGAGAGCGAGCGGCTGAGGATCTCGGCCACCGCTGCCGCCCGCTCGGCCATGGGTAGCTTTTCGTCGATGCCGGCGGCCAACTTGCCTGCCAGTTCCGTCAGCCACACCTGCAGGAAGTGGTCCAGCAGCTCCAGCAGCACCGCCTCGCGAGACTCGAAGTAGCGCAGCACGTTCGGCTTCGCCAGGCCCACCCGGCGGCTGAGCTCGTTCAGGGTGACCGCGGCCACCGGCATCTCGTCGAGCATCGCCGACGCCATGTCGAGGATCGTCCGTCGGCGGATCTCGCGCTGCTCTTCGGTTCGCGCCCGCTGGAAAGTCACGATCGCCAGCCTAGCTTAGGTACCTGCGGTACGTTGACAACGTACCGAAAGTACTTTAACGTTGGCGGCACAAGATACCTTCGGTACGTTAGTTAGTGGAGAGCCTGATATGAGCGAGAAGTGGACGACGGCGAGCATTCCGGACCAGCGCGGGCGGGTTGCCGTGGTGACTGGGGCCAACACCGGACTGGGGTACGAGACCGCCAAGGCACTCGCCGAGCGCGGGGCGTCCGTGGTGCTCGCCGTGCGTAACGTCGAGAAGGGCGAGCAGGCCGCGACCCGCATGACCGGCGACGTGACCGTGCAGGCGCTGGACCTGACCTCGCTCGACTCCGTCCGGACCGCGGCGGCGGCGCTGCGGTCCCGGTTCGACCGGCTCGACCTGCTGATCAACAACGCCGGCGTGATGTACACCCCGAAGCAGACCACCCGGGACGGCTTCGAGATGCAGTTCGGCACCAACCACCTCGGCCACTTCGCGCTCACCGGGCTGCTGCTGGACCTGATGCTGCCGGTGCCCGGCTCGCGCGTGGTGACGGTCAGCAGCACCGGCCACCGCATCCGGGCCGCGATCCACTTCGACGACCTGCAGTGGGAGCGGTCGTACAGCCGGGTCGCCGCCTACGGTCAGTCCAAGCTGGCCAACCTGATGTTCACCTACGGGCTGCAGCGCCGGCTCGCCACGCACGGCACCACCGTCGCGGTGGCCGCGCACCCCGGCATATCCAGCACCGAACTCGCCCGCAACACCCCCGCGGCCCTCCGGCTTCCGCTCACCTGGCTCGCGCCGCTGATCACCCAGACGCCGGCGATGGGCGCGCTGCCGACCCTGCGCGCCGCCACCGACCCCGCCGTGCTCGGCGGCCAGTACTACGGTCCCGGCGGACGCAACGAGGTCAAGGGCCACCCCCGGCTGGTCACCTCCAGCCCGCAGTCGTACGAGGTAGCGATCCAGCAGCGGCTGTGGACCGCCTCCGAAGACCTCACCGGGGTGACGTTCCCCGTCGCTCAGTCCAAGCAGGACTCGTTTCCCTCCTGAACGGCAAACGCGGCCCGAGATGCGGGGCCGCCGCTGCCCTTCGTCCCCAGACGCCCGCCTGCTCATTCTGCGCTGCGTGACCGCCGGGGTCAGCCCGCGTGGTGGCTCGGCTGGCCGAGGCGATGGATCAGGTCGCGGTAGAGGTCGAAGGCCTCCTTGTGGCGGTAGGTGTCGGTCACGATGCCCAGGCTTCCGAGGGGTTCCGTCGAGCTGCTGTCGGCGTCGCGGAGGCCGAACAGCTCGTATTGGGTGATGTTGGCCGATGTCTGGTGTTCCAGGATCGTGTGGATCATGTCGGACAGGGATTCGACCTGGGCCTGTTCTGTGCGCGGTGCCCCGCTGGGGGAGCCGTTCTCGACGATGTGGATCGGGACGCTGGCCGGGATGTGGGCGCGGGGCAAGCAGCGATCACGGAGGTGGTGCAGAGCATGGGCGGTGAGGGATGCGACGTCACCGGGGGTGCCTCTCGGGGCGACGGGCGAGAACGCGTCTGGGTACAAGGCGAGACCGACGTAGTCGACGTGGGTCGCGAAATCGGGTTCAGGTGTCGCGGCTAGATGAAGCCAGAAGTCGTTGTCGCCGCCTAGCCACTCCGGTGGCTCGGCCACGGAGAATCCGACCAGGACATCGCTTCGGCCTTTTCGGTTCAACGCAGCGCGTGCGTGCGGGACGCCGAGTGTCAACGCGTCGAGAACGCCGGGAGAGCTGCCGTCGATCAGCGGGATGGGAAAGTTGGGCTCGAGTGTCACCTGTAGGTACCGGGTCAGGTGCCCGTAGCGGTCGATGACGGTGTCGAGAAAGGTCAGCCACCCGGTGGTGTCGGCGGTCTGGGGGAGGTAACTGACCACGAGATCAAGGTCGCGGCTGTCTTCGATGTACCACTCGTCGGGCATCGTCAGCTGGTCGAGCTCTCGCTCCGCCCCGAGCGCGGAGATGGTCTCCGGTGCGGTGTTGTCACCGAAGAAGTGCACGTATTCACGGATCACCATGGGGTTGTCGCCCGCGAGTTCATCGACGATTCGCCGGACGGCGGTGGAGTCGGATGGGTGCGAGATCATGGTTCCTGCTCGCCCACCCGGGTAGATACCGAACTTCATGTTCTTCTCCTAGTGGGCTGGGAGGTGTGGCGTCGGCCAGACGATGTCATGCGATCGGATCCGCGCCGCCAGCTTCCTGATCCAGTTCGATTCGGCGGTGACCACCGCACACCAGTAGTCCATTTCGAGCATGTGGGCCTCAAGGACACCGTGCGGCCGTTCGCGTTGGACGCGGACGTCGCCGGCGAGTCGGTCGGCGCGGGCGTCCAGGATGGCTGCGACGTGCCGGGCCGGCAGAACGCTGGCATAGGCGACAGCCATGATGAAGTCCATGGAGGCGGGCTGCGCATCGCGCAGACCTTCCTCGATCCTGCGGCTGAAGTCCGCTAGGCCTGCTCCGGTCAGCTCATATGTGGTGCGCGGTGGCCGGCTGCCCACGCGTTCCGGGACGCGCGGGACAACCATGCCCGCCTTCTGCATGCCTTTCAGTAGCGACGTGACCGTGCTGCGGGTGACGTGCAGATGCGCGTACCGCGTGAGCAGGCGTGCTGCGAGGTCGTAAGCGTGGGCGGGCTGCTCGACAAGGAGGCCGAGTAGGGGCAGGACCAGGCTGTTGCGTGACGCGTCCAGAGGCACCCGGCCAACCTATAGACGTATACGTCTAATGGCAAGTAGGCGCGCCTCGACCTCGTCGACGGTGGCGTGCCCGTACGAGCGTGGGGATTAGGCTGTGGGTATGCAACGGGTGGAAACGCGGGAGTTCGAGTACTTCGTCGCGGTCGCCGAGGAACTGCATTTTGGGCGGGCCGCGGACCGGCTCGGGATAGCGCAGCCGGCGTTGTCGAGGGCGATCGGCAGGCTGGAACGCCGTATCGGCGTGCAATTGTTCGAACGGACCAGCCGTCGGGTCGGTCTCACGGCGGCCGGTGCGGTCTTCCTGGCCGAGAGCCGCAAGGCGTTGACCGCGGTGGACGCCGCGGTGCTGCACACTCAGCGCAACGACCGCCCGCACCGCCTCGTGCTGGCCGCCATGCCAGGCACCGGATCCGGCCTGCAGGCCAGCGTGTTGCGTGCCTACCGCGGACAGCCCGGCGCGGCCGACGTCGAAGTCGTGTTCGTCCGTAACCAGGTCGACTTCGTGCGCAACGGTTCGGCGGACCTTGCGCTGACGTGCGGCCGCGGCGGGCTGGACGGACTGGAATTCACCGAGATCGCCGACGAGAAGACCTTCGCGTTGGTCCCACTGGATCATTCCCTCGCCGGGGCATCCGCTGTGACCATTGCCGACCTCGCCCGGGACGGGCTCTTCCGGCCGCATTGGCCCGAAATCACGCTCGACGATTGCCTCGACAAGGTCGCCACAGGGGACCTGATCATCATGGCGGCGGCGAGCGCGACCGACCGGATCGGATCGGCCGTCGTCGCTGTTCCGGTCATCGACGCGCCACCGACATCGCTGGTACTGACCTGGCGGCCGGACCTCCCGGCGGCGACGCGCGACGCGTTCGTGCGGACCGCCAGAAGCGTGGCAGCCGGGCCCGAGGGCCGATCAGTGCCAGGGGCCGAACTGGGTGGCGCCGCCGTCGACGACCAACTCGGTGCCGGTGATGTAGCTGCTCTGGTCTGATGCCAGGAACAGGATCGCGCCGGCCTGTTCCTCCGGCCGCGACCACCGGGCCAGCGGGACGACCGACGCGTGGTTCGCCTTCCAGTCGCGCCTGGTGGCCTCGTCGAGCCCGGCCGAGACAAGGGCATCGTCGATCCCGACCGTGTCCACGATGCCCGGCGCCAGCGCGTTGACCCGGATCCCGCGCCCCTTCAACTCGTTCGCCCATCCCCTGGCGAACGAGCGGACCGCCGCCTTCGACGCGGCGTAGACGCTGTACCCGGCCGACGCGGTGCTCCCCGACACCGAGCTGACCAGTACGATCGACGCGCCGTCGTTGAGCAGCGGAAGGGCCTTGCGGACAGTGTGGATCGTACCCCTGACGTTGGTGTTGAAGATCTTGTCGAAGTGCTCGTCGGTGATGTCTCCGAGGCCGGCTACCTCGGCGGTCCCGACATTCGCGACCAGCACATCGATCCGGCGGCCGTCGCCGCGCACGGTGTCGTACAGCCGGTCGAGATCCGCGGAGTTCGCCGCGTCGCCCGGTACGGCGATCGCGCCTGCCTTCGTCGCGGCGGCGGTCAGCTCCTGCTCCCGGCGGCCGGTCACGTAGACCACCGCACCTTCTTCGGTGAACCGGTGCGCCGTGGCGAGCCCGATACCTGAACTGCCGCCGGTGATGACAGCGACCTTGTTGTCGAGTTGACCCATGGCATCGAGTCCACCACCGCTCGCCGGCGGGAACAATGACGACTCCGGTATCGCAGCGATACCCGGCAGGCATCGGTTGTTTACGGTTCCGGCTGACCGACGACGGCAGCAGTCGTGGGCTTACGGGCAGTTTTCCCGGATCTCCAGGGGGTGGTCGGCCCGCAGCAGGTCGTCCGGGTCGTCGGTGTCTGCGGGGTCAGGTGCGACACCCACCCGGGTGGGTGCGAGCAGGCCTTTCTCTCCGGCGGCGCAATCCACCAACGCCGAGTACGACGTCGTCTCGCCGATCCACATCCCGTGGTCGTCGGCGCGCAGGCCCTTCGTGGCGGGGAACTCCCACTGGATCTCGTCGTGGGTGACGACGAGCGGCTGCTCGGTGCCCTCGAAGGCGTACACCCAGACGAAGTTGGTGGTGATCCGGAGTTCGCGGCGCCCGTCGCGGACCGTCGAGGTGTACATCGCCGTACCGCTGACCCGGGGTTGCTCGCGGGGATCGAGGCGTGCCGCCGGATCGATCCAGGTCGCCACGTTGGCGTGGGTCAGGTTGGTGAACCACTTGCGGATGCCGGAACGCTGGTTGGGCGCGAGCAGGGCGAGGAACTTGTTCGGGTTGTGAGTGATCAGCATGTCGGAGTCCAGCCGGCCGGCGACCATCGCCTGACGCACCTGCTTGAGCGCGGCGTCGACCTGCTCCGCGGTGAAACCGGGCACGGCCTTCGCCGCCGGCAGGGTGATGCCTGCCGCACCCTTCGGGTACGAGGCGGCCGGTGTACCGGCGAACGGGTCGGTGGGTGAGCCATTCCTCGCGGTGGTCGCGGAGACGCCGTCGGCCTGTTGCCGGGTCGGGGACGCCGTGTCCTGCAGCATGGCCCACCCCGCCGGGACGGTGAGGACGATCGCCACCAGCACGGCCGCGCCGACCAGGACGACCGGCACCCGCCCGGCCACCACGCGGCGCCAGCGCTCGCGTCGGACCTTCTGCTCAGTCTTGTGGGCCCAGTCCTGCAACTCGGCGAACGGGTCGGGTGCGTCGTGCTGGCTCATGGCTCCGTCTTGGGGACATCGGCGGGCTTGGGTATCGACCAGTATGACCCGTCAGGCGATCTAGTGGGGCCGACATCTCGCGCCTCGGCCGGGTTCTGCGCTTTTCGTTGCATCACAACGCTTTCTGGAGTGTCCACACACGAAGACCGCAGTGTCACCCAAGGTGCTCAGGCCGTTGCTCGGAAAGGCTCATTGTCTGCGGCAGAACAAGACGCCGCGGACCGTCGGGGTGTGCTCGCGGGCGCCATGCCGCCGTAAGCGTCATGGTGCAGTCGTGAGGACGGGTCCCGGGTCGGCCGGGCCGGCATGTGCTGCCGTCGCCAGCGCACCCGGGTGGTAGTCCGTCGTGCCGCACTCCGCGGCCCATGCTTCGAGCTGTTCCGATCGCGAGATGACGAGCTGGT
>Ga0307515_10000950_pt1 | contig 66308 bp, 60 predicted proteins | sample 17_EM_MG_FD_194513 | JGI IMG/M metagenome (GOLD analysis project Ga0307515, IMG submission 194513) | Populus trichocarpa ectomycorrhiza microbial communities from riparian zone in the Pacific Northwest, United States - 17_EM | ecosystem: Host-associated > Plants > Roots > Unclassified | place... | reverse complement strand
AACGCTTGGTCTTCTTGGCGATCTGGGCCATCCGGCCACGGCTCTGATGTGTCCACATCCACAGCTTGAATCACAAATCCCATCAATCCAAAACCCCAATCCGCGATTTTCCAAACGGTCTCTAAGCCTTCTTCTTGGGAATGAATGGACCGCCGGTCTCGCCCCAGCCCCATTTGGGCATGGGTGCATTCTCCCAGACCTTGGCGCCGGGGGCGGAGTTGATCACAGCGAGCCGCGTTCCCCATTCGAGATAGCCGACCAAAGCGGAGGCGAATTCCGGGTCGGCCGGCAATTCGAGATCGGTATAGGTGTCGAGCAGCAGGTTGATCCAGCGCCGGCGCATCGCTTCGTTCAGGTGCTTGCCCAGGTGATGGCGGACCATCTCGGGGTGGCCGCCACGTTCGGTCGAATAGAGCGGCGGCCCGCCCAGCACCTCGGCGAGAAACATGGCGACATGCTGCGGATGGCCTCCGTCCATGCCGGCGAAGACCGGCGACAGCAACGCGTCCAGGTGAACGCGGCGGTAAAATTCGTCGGTCAGGCGGTTCAACGCATCGATGCCGCCAATCCATTCGTAGAGCGTCGGTACTGTCAAGATTGATCTCCCTTTAGAACCGAAGATATGGGAGAGGGGCCGACGTTATCAAGCAGTGTTGATGGAAACATTTCCGGCTTTGTCAGTTGGGGATCGTCGAACAGAGGAGAGCCGTCATGCATGTCACCCGCCGCACCGTTCTCGCCGCTGCGAGCATCGCCGCCACGGCAACCGTCATCGGGGCGCCGCACGTCGCGCGCGCCGCATTGCCGCTGAAACAGCCGCCGCTGCCGTTCGCCGAAGACGTGCTCGCGCCGCACATTTCCGCGCGCACCGTCAGCCTGCACTATGGCAAGCACCACAAGAAATATTTCGACACGCTGAACGAAGCCGCCAAGGGCACGCCCTATGCTGATATGGACCTTATCGAGATCGTCAAGGCATCGGCGGGCAAGCAGGCCGACAAGAAGATTTTCAACAATGCCGCGCAGGCCTGGAATCACGTGATCTACTGGGATCAGTTTGTGCCGGGCGGGCCGAAGAAGCCCGAAGGTGATCTCGCCAAGATGATCGATGAGACATTCGGCGGCCACGATGCCTTTGTGGACAACGTTGTCTCGGTTTCCGATACTGTCTTCGGCACGGGCTGGGTCTGGCTCACGCGCGACGACACGGACAAGCTGGCGCTCGTCGGATACGAAGACGGCAACAACCCGATCGCCGTTGGCCACCCCGCCTATCTCGGCATCGATATCTGGGAGCACGCCTATTATCTCGACTACGAGAACCGCAAGCCCGAGCACATCAAGGCGGTGATGGACAATATCGTGAACTGGAAAGTCGTGGCCGATCGGGTGTCTGCCGGGTAGTCATTTACCCTTCTTCAGTCGCCGGCACCCTGCAACGATGCCGGCGGCTCGGTTTCCGAAATCTTGCTGACAAATTTTTGAAAGCTTGGTTTTGCTATTGAAAGTTGTTTTTTACCCGGTACATCTGTCGCTGGACGGTAATCTAGTGCGGTATCGGAATCTTGCGAAATGTCAGTCAGATCAATGAACATAGGTCATGCGGTTCAGCGGAAGCCGGGTGCAACAGGGAACGATTGGCTGATCGGTGACGACGACAACAATACGCTGCTCGGCCTCAGCGGCAACGACAAGATATTCGGGTTCGGAGGAGACGACACTCTCGACGGTGGTATCGGCGATGACACATTGGATGGTGGTGTCGGCAATGACTTCCTCGTCGGTGGCTCCGGCAACGACCGGCTGATCGACAAGAACGGCGACGGCACCCTCGATGGCGGCGAAGGTTCCGACTTCATCGAAATCACAAACGGGCACCGGACGGTCTTCGGGGGCACCGGCGAAGATTATATCGTCTTCGATGGCTCGGTAGAGGCAACGGTCTCCGGAGGCGATGATAACGATTGGTTGTTCCTGAATGACAGGACTGGCAATCAGAATGTGACGATCGACGGCGGTGCTGGACACGATGTCCTACAGTTTATCGGAGCCTCCCAACACGCTGACGATATCGACTGGTCCAAAGTGACCAACGTCGAAGAGATCCACGTTCTGAGCGAAACTGATTGGATCCTTACGATTGACGACTCGATGTTTAATGGGACATCCACGCTAACCGTTGTCGCTGACAAACTTGGGGGCTTCGGAAGCGCTTCGGCGCTCGTCGCGTTCGACGGTTCCGCCGTTACCGCGGGATCGCTGAAACTTGTCGGAATTGATCACTTTAAGTCTAGCCTGACCGGTGGTGCTAGAGACGATATCCTTATGGGCCTGACAGGATCCGACGCGCTTAAGGGTGGTGGTGGCAGCGACACGATTGATGGCGGTGACGGTGACGACATAGCGATCTTTTCTGGAAATCTTGCCGACTATAAAATTGAATACGATTTCGAAAACGGCTTTGTCACTGTCACCGATCTGGTGGGAGGGGACGGGGCGGACTTGCTCACCAATATCGAAAAAATGCAGTTCGCCGATCAGCTTGCCTATGTGGAAGTGGGCGGAGCAGTCTTTAACGGTACGGCCGGTCGCGATGTTCTTCGGGGAACCGATGGCGGTGATAAACTCTTCGCAAAGGGCGGCGATGACGTCCTCGTGGGCAACTGGGGCATTGACACGATCGAAGGCGGCGCGGGCGACGACGTGCTGCTTGGCGGCAGGCGGGGCGATGAGAAGGATGATTTTCTCGATGTTCTTTTGGGTGGCGCGGGAAAGGACCAGATCAGAGATCTTGGCGACAGCTGGATTGACGGCGGCGATGGCGATGATTCCATCTACGTGAGCAACGGATCGCACAGCGTATCTGGAGGGGAGGGCAACGATAGAATCGGTGGTAGCGATTTTGTCGGCACCGTTGCCGGCGGCAGTGGTAACGATCGGTTGTTAGTTGACTATTTCTCAGGCCTCTTGGTGGGCGATGGCGGCAACGATTTCATGTCTGTCTACGGGGCGGGCGATGTCTCGTTGTATGGTGGAGACGGAGATGACGCGATTTATGCCAGTGGCTCCGGCACTTTCGTCATCGATGCTGGAGGCGGCAATGATATCATCAACTTCCATACAGGTAATGCTTCCACCGTGGATGGCGGCGAAGGTGTTGATGCGCTGAGCATCTACAGCGGAAGCCCACAGCTGTGGCTGGATTGGGCATCAATTACCGGAGTCGAACAGGTAAAGTTTGATATAACCTATAACCAAATAGACGTCTTGCTCGGGGATAGCATGTTCGTCAATCAAGATGCTTGGCGAATCGATGCGAGCGACCAGGAGTCGCGGCCATCTAACTACCATTATGTTCGTGTTGATGGATCCACTGTCACTGCGGGGCAATTGACGCTGATCGGCAACGATGATCGCGTCAGCACGCTGATTGGCGGCGCTCGCGACGACGCGCTTTTCGGATTGATGGCGGATGACGAGCTGACGGGCGGCGCAGGCAACGATCGGCTCGATGGCGGCGGCGGTTCGGATGTTGCGGTTTTCTCGGGTAATATTGCCGATTACACAATCGTTTATGACAATAGCCGAGGCACTGCGACGGTGACGGACAATGTCGGCGACGACGGAACCGACACGGTCGCAAACGTGGAGAAATTTCAATTTGCGGATGCCGAATATGATGTCCTCCTTCCTGGAAGCACGATCAGAGGCACCGGGGGCAATGACCGATTGGTTGGCACGGACGGTACCGATCGCATTCTTGGCCTCGGCGGAAACGACCAGTTGTCAGGATCCGATCTCCACGACTATCTGGATGGCGGCGCGGGCAACGACACGTTGGTTGGCGGGGATGATGACGATACGTTGCTTGGCGGAGCCGGAAGTGACACGCTGAGGGATTTCAAGGGCAACGGTTACCTGCACGGCGGTGGCGGCAACGACAGGATCATCACGGATAGCGGCCTGCAGACGATTTTCGGCGGAGACGGCGCCGATCTTGTGTCAACGGGGCGCATAGACGGCACCATAGACGGTGGTATCGGTGACGATCACATAATTACCTTAGTGCTAAACGACCTCGTCGTCCTTGGAGGCGAAGGATCGGATGTCATCGAGTTCGGCAGTCGAAACAATTACTCTGTCGACGGGGGCGGCGGAGACGACCTTGTGTGGGTGAAGTACATTTATCAGGCTGACGGCCTTATCGACGGCGGTGACGGGTATGACATCCTGCAGGTCGATGGCAGCTTTTGGCAGTGGGACCAGATCCAGAATTTCGAAAGGATTCGGGTGGCAGGATCAGGCAATCCCTATTACTTCGCCGCGAGCAATGCCATGTTTGCCTCGCGCTCGGAATGGGTGGTGGATCTCGCGTCGCCTGACAAGGCAGGGGTCATCGGACATTCCTTACTGGACGGTAGGGAGGTTACCAATGGCCGTCTGATTTTCATTGGTGGAGACGCGTCCCACGATACGCTGTTTGGCGGTGCGCTTGACGATCAGCTGTTCGGCAAGGCGGGAGATGACTCCTTTTACGGGCGTGGCGGGGATGATACGATCGATGGCGGCGCAGGAAGCGATGTTGCCGGATATTATGGCAACTTCGACGACTTCATCATCGCCTACGACAGCGCGACTGGAAAGGTCACTGTAACCGACACTGTCGGCGAGCAAGGCACGGATAGCATCACCGGTGTCGAACTGCTGTCGTTTTTCGACAGGAATTACGCCCTGCCCATAGTGGGCCGGTCGTTCAATGGAACGGCGGTCGACGACAAAATTTCCGGTACCGAAGGCAACGATACCATTTTCGGCCTGGCCGGTGACGACATGCTGTCGGGCGGCGTGGCGCACGATCTTCTTGATGGCGGGAAAGGCAACGACCGCTTGTTCGGTAACGAAGGCACCGATACGCTGATTGGCGGCGAGGGAAACGATGCGTTGACGGATCTCGAGGGCGATGGAACCTTCGACGGCGGTGGTGGCATGGATCGCATCTTCGTTAAAGGGCTTTGGCTGACCGTATCCGGCGGCGATGGCGACGACCTGATTTCGGTCAAGAGTATCGTCAACGAGCCCTTCTCTCTACCGGAATCGATTCTTGTCGATGGAGGCGCGGGGAGCGACGTCATCGAGATTTACGGCTCCAGCGACGCCACTGTACATGCCGGAGAGGGCGATGACCAAATCGACATACGGAGCAACGGCGGATTTGCATATTTGTATGGAGGTGATGGCGTGGACGCCGTGCTCGTCCTGGGACCGAGCCTGCCCTGGAATCACATTTTCAATGTTGAGAATATCCTCGTCGATACGGTAATCTATTACAATCGCTTCAAGGTGAACGACGACTTGTTCGAAAACCAGGACCACTGGGTCATCAAAGGGCTTAGGCAGAAAGGACTTGGCAGCGGCGACGAGGTCTGGATCGATGCCTCCGACGTGACCGTTGGCGCGCTCAGCCTGGTGGGACTGAATAAACAGGACGACACTTTGATCGGCGGCGCGCTGGGCGATGAGATCAGCGGATTGTCAGGTGATGACTATCTGAGCGGTCGTGGTGGCTATGACATCATCGACGGCGGTTTGGGAGTGGACACCGCTGTCTTCGTTGGGGAGATCGAGGACTACACGATCACCGTAGACGAACTGGGTGTCGTGACCGTCACCGATAATGAGGGCACGGATGGTATCGATACGCTCAAGAACATCGAGATGCTGCGGTTCCTCGATGAAACCTATACTCTTTGAATAGTCGTCACTCCGTGCCGGACCCCGCAGCATAAAACTGCCTTGCATCGCGGCTGGCCTCGGCGCGGGAAACCGTCCGCGTGTAGAACATGTGGCCGCCGCGGTACTTGGTCAGTTCCGTCCGTCCCTTGGCGAGTGTCGGCGGCAGGTGGTCAAGGACGTAACGGCTGGCGCCATAGGGTGTCAGCACGTCGCTGTAGCCGTGCATCACCATGAGCCGGAAACTTGGGATGGCGGATAGGAGGTCGCGGATGTCTTTCGAGGCGCCGGCATCGGCGCGGGAGCTGTCGCGTCCTTCACCCCAGTTCCAGCGGCGGTTCACATCGAGCGAGAGCAGGTTGTAGGTCATGTCGCAGGCATAGTTGAGTTCGTTGCGTGCATAACCGGCAAAGACCGAACCGTATGCGCGGGTGAAGCCGTCGAGCACCGGGTCGTCGGAGCGATCGAGTGGTGTTTCGGGATAGGCGTCCGGCGCCGTATAGGCTGCGTCGTAGGGGCTTGCGATCCGGCCGTCTTCGGTTTTCGAGAAAATGTCTCCGACAAGGCCACCGGTCCGGACGATCTGGTCGCGATCGATGCCGGTCATTTGGGCGAGCTTCGAATAGAACGCATCGCCCGCCGGTCCGGATGGTGTCGCGCCGGCCAGCGAGACGATATAGTCGGTCATCGCATAGCGTTCGGCCTTGGCGACGGCTTCAGGACTGAATTTGTTGGTGCGTTCGAGTTCCGCCGCAGCGATCGAAGGAAGCTGCAATGCGGCGCCGAGCGGATAATCGGTTGCGCCGAAGATCAGCCTCGCCTCGATCAGCGGCGAGACCATGATGATGCCCGAGACGAGCATGCCCTGGCTGTTCTTAAGCGCCATGCCGACCTTGGCGGCGCGGAAACCGCCATAGCTCTCGCCGAGCAGGTATTTCGGCGCGGATGTGCGGTTATTGTGCTGGGTGTAGAGTGCGATGACCTTGGCGATCGTCTCGGCGTCCTGCCCGACGTTGTAGAAATTGTGGGCATCGTTCGCGGAGCGGCTCCAGCCGGTGCCAACCGGATCGATCAGCACGAGATCGGTGAAATCGAGCCAGCTATCGGGGTTGTCCTTCAATTCGGGCGTGGCGCCATCGTCGTTGCCGGGGCCGAAATCAAGAATTCTCGGGCCGACGAGGCCGAGATGAAGGTAGGCGGACGCCGCACCAGGGCCACCGTTGAAGGCGAAGGTGAGCGGGCGTTTGCCAGTGGAATCCTTGGCGACATAGGCGGTGTAGAAGATCTTGGCCGAAATCCTGCCGTCCTGTCCGAAGAGGTCGAGCGTACCCGCCGTAGCGGTGTAAGGGAGCTCGCGCTTTGATGTCTTCAAGACGTGGCTGGTCTCGGCATCGGCCGGCAGCAGCTTGAGGATTCCCTCTGCCGTCGCGTTGTCCCGCACAGTCTCGGCGTGGGCTGGTATACTGTTCCGCAACGTCACGGCGTGGGCCGGCGTGCCACCCCGCGCGTTCTCGGCGTGGGCCGGCGCGAGTATAAGTGCGGCCGCCGTAACGGCTGTTGGTAGCAATGCGCGAAGTTTCATCGGGATTCGTTCTCCGTTTCGACACGGTTGCGCGAACTCTAAGGCGGCACTCGGGTTCGGGACACTCAATTAATGTTGATCCCCATTTTGAGCCCGCATTTCTTGCCGTTGCCTCGATCCGGATGGTAATCAGTGCGCGGGCTCCTCGGGACTCAGCCCGTGTGAAAGACATCCATGGATAAATCCGCACCTGCCTCCGGCGAAACGTCCGGTTCCGTTCCGCCGTCCACCGTTTCGCCGGCCGCTCTGCGCTGGGTGCTGCCCGTCACTATCCTCGGCTCCAGCATGGGCTTCATCGATGGGTCCGTGGTGAATGTCGCGTTGCCCGCGATGCAGTCGTCACTGCAGTCCAATCTTGCCACCATGCAGTGGGTCGTCAACGGCTATATGCTCACGCTCGCGAGCCTGATCCTGCTCGGTGGATCGCTCGGCGATCGTTACGGACGCCGGCGGATTTTCATCCTCGGGCTCGTCGTGTTTGCCGCTGCCTCCTTCTGGTGCGGCGTGGCGTCGACTGCCGGGATGCTCGTCTGGGCTCGGCTCGCGCAGGGCGCGGGCGCCGCACTTCTCATGCCGACCAGCCTGGCGATCATCGGTGCCGCCTATCCGGAGCCGCAACGCGACCGCGCGATCGGCACATGGGCCGCGTCGGCCGGCCTGCTGACCGCACTCGGACCGCCGCTCGGCGGCTGGTTGGTGGATGTGATTGGCTGGCGTTCGATATTCTTCATCAATCCGCCGATCGCGATTCTTGCGCTGGTGCTTGCCTTCGGGCTGCCTGCCGACCGCCGACCCGAGACTACCAAACGCCTCGACTGGGTGGGCTCGGCGCTTGCCGTCCTGACACTTGGGCTGCTCAGCTATGGGCTCGTGGCACTTGGCGATGGCAAGGCTCTGACAGGGATTGCGACGCTTGCGGCGTCGGTCGTTGCGGGCATTCTGCTTGTCGTCGTGGAGAGCCGGTCGAAAGCGCCGATGATACCGCTTTCACTGTTCCGCAATCCCAATTTCGCTGGAGCCAATGCGGTCACCGTCCTGCTCTACGCCGCGCTCAGCGGTGCGCTCTTCATCCTGCCCTTCCTGCTCGTCAAGGCACATGGTTACAGCGCAACGGTCGCCGGGGCTGCGCTTCTGCCGTTTTCGGTGATTATCGGGCTCGGTTCGCGCTGGGCAGGCGGCCTGTCAGGTAAGCTGGGCAAGCGGACGCCGCTGATCGCCGGGCCCGCGCTCGCTGCGACTGGATTTGGTATGCTTGCCCTCACTGGGCATATCGAGAACTATTGGATCGGCTCTTTTCCAGGCCTCACCCTCGCGGGTCTCGGCATGACCGTCAGCATCCCGCCGCTGACGGCGGCGATCTTCGACGGCACGCCCGAAGACGCGAGCGGCACGAGCTCAGGAATCAACAATGCTGCCGCGCGGGGTGGTGGGCTTCTGGCCGTGGCCGCCATTGGGCTGGCATTCGGTGGTGCCGATCTCACGAAGATCGATGCGGCGTCGTTGCAGTCGGCCTATGCGGTCGTCATGACTGGTGCAGCGGTGCTTGCGCTGCTATCGGCGGGTTGTGCCGCCATTACGATCAGCCCTGTGCGGAAATCCGGCTGAGGCGCTCATCGATTGGACCAGCAGAGTCGAATGGCGATGGTCCCGGCGGCGTCCGCCGGGACCATCGATGTGGTACATTTTCAATCCGTCATTAACGGATCGATGAGCGAATACTATCGACGAGATGCGGAGGCACATGGGATGCGAGGTCCCGCAGGCGGTGACGCAACTGGTCATAAGCCCGGTCCGGGGCGCTCGGTGCCGGCGTGGCGAGAAGCCTGCCAAGCACGAAGGCAGCAGCCGAGGCCGCGAGCACCGCATAGAACGGGTAGGTGCGCACGGTTGTCGTAACCGAATCCGTGGCGACACCCGCGGAATGCGCCACCGCCTTTCCAGCCTTGTTACCCATCTTTGCCAGCGAACCGCTCAGTGTTTCCACCTGTTCCCGCAGTGCCTTTAGCTGCTCGTTGAGCTGCCGGATCGCACTCTGCCGTTCGTCGTTGGTCATCTGGTTCTCCTGGCCATCGCCGCCCACTTCCGTTCCGTCCTTGCCAACGACGGCCAGGGGAACTTTTTCACCGATTTTTGCTGCTGCCATAACGGTCTCCTTTTTTCTTGCCGCCTTAACGTGTCGGGGCAGCGGAAGTTCCGCTTTTCAGTAAAGGGTGCGGCTTTACGGGTTGCTGGCGCCGATCAAGCGGAATTTAACCAGGTTGCACCGCACGGGCCGAGAATCTGGCAGAGAAGAGGTTGTTCTCAACGATTTTTTATGTAGGACAGCGGGCGGGGTTCACCATCCCGAGCCAAGTGCTTTCGGCAGCCCAGTGGACGACAGGGAGTTCGTGTTGAAATATTTCGTAACGGGGACCGCTGGCTTCATCGGATTCCATCTTGCCAAGCGACTTTTGGATGATGGGCATTCCGTCACGGGCTTCGATGGCATGACTCCCTATTACGACGTGTCGCTGAAGGCGCGGCGCCATGCGATCCTTGGCGGCTACGATCAATTCCGCCCGGTCATCGGCATGCTTGAGGACAAGGACCCGCTGCTGGTCGCTGCACAGGATGCCGAGCCCGACGCGATCATTCATCTCGCAGCACAGGCAGGCGTCCGCTACAGCCTGGAAAATCCCAAGGCCTATGTCGATTCCAACCTGATCGGCTCATGGAACGTGCTGGAGGTGGCCAAGCAGGTCCGACCGGCGCATCTGCTTCTCGCATCTTCATCGTCGGTCTATGGTGCGAATGAAAAGATTCCCTTTGCCGAAGACGACCGGGCCGACGAACCGATGACGCTCTATGCGGCCACCAAGAAATCCATGGAACTCATGGCGCACAGCTATGCGCATCTCTATCGTATCCCGACCACGGCATTCCGTTTCTTCACCGTCTACGGTCCCTGGGGGCGGCCGGACATGGCGCTTTTCAAGTTTGTCGAGGCGATCATCAATGACCGTGAGATCGAGATCTATGGCGAAGGCAAAATGAGCAGGGACTTCACCTATGTCGATGATCTCGTGGAAGGGATCGTGCGGCTTGTCGCAATCGCGCCCGATGAGGCAAACCGTGTCGTTCGGGCTGGTGTATCCGACACGTTGTCCCGCCAGGCACCTTTCCGCGTCGTCAATATCGGCGACGGTCATCCGGTGGAACTCATCCGTTTCGTGGAAACGATCGAGAGCGCGATCGGCAAACCGGCTATCCGCAAACTGCTGCCGATGCAGCAGGGCGACGTGCCGCGGACCTATGCATCGTCAGCGTTGCTGGAGGCATTGACGGGTTTTAACCCTGTTGTAGGAATAAATGCGGGAGTGAAAGAGTTTGTTGACTGGTATCGCGCCGAAATGCTGTAGTGGTTCCATCCCGATCGTCGTGTTTTTCAAGAGTTGCGTATGTTGTTTGAAATATTCCCCATCAGCGGGCCAATACTAATAAAGCCTGCACGCATAGGCGATGCTCGTGGATGGTTTTCCGAGACATTTCGCACCGATCGTTTCCGGGAGAATGCGGGTCCTGTTGACTTCGTGCAACACAATCAATCGATGTCGGCGGCGAAAGGTACGGTCCGCGGACTGCATTTCCAGCTTGAGCCGATGGCGCAGGGCAAGCTTGTGCGCTGCCTCAAGGGCGGCATCCTCGACGTTGCCGTCGATATTCGTCGGTCCTCGCCGACTTTCGGCCAGCATGTGTCGGCGGAACTGACAGCGGACAATGGCCATCAGCTCTGGGTGCCGCCCGGCTTCGCCCATGGCTTCGTCACGCTTACCGAGAACACGGAAGTCTTCTATCTCGTGACCGCCTATTATAGTCCCGCGCATGATCGCGGGCTGTTGTGGAACGATCCGGCACTCGGTATCGATTGGGGGATCGGGGACGAAGAGGCACAACTTTCGGACAAGGACCGCAAGCAGCCGCTGCTTGCCGACCTGCCGGACCTCTTCGACTAACACAATCTGATGGGGCTATAATGCGTATATTGGTGACAGGCGGAGCGGGCTTTATCGGATCGGCGCTTGTCCGCCATCTGGTGCGGGATGTCGGCGCGGACGTGCTCAATGTCGACAAACTGACCTATGCGGGCAACCTCGCATCGCTGAAGACCATCGAGAATGCGCCGAACCACCGGTTTCTCCAGGCCGACATTTGTGACGGCGCGGCCATGCAGACCGCCTTCTCGGAGTTCCGGCCCGACCGCGTGATGCATCTCGCGGCCGAGAGCCACGTCGATCGGTCGATCACGGGAGCGGCTGATTTTGTCCAGACCAATGTCATGGGGACGTTCCAACTGCTTGAGGCCGCGCGGCGCTACTGGAATGGCCTGCAAGGGGCGGAGAAGGACGCGTTTCGGTTCCTGCACGTCTCAACCGACGAAGTCTACGGATCGCTGGGCGACGAAGGCTTGTTCCACGAGACGACGCCCTACGATCCGTCATCGCCGTACTCGGCCTCCAAGGCGGCAAGCGATCATCTGGCGATTGCCTGGCAGCGGACCTACGGCCTGCCGGTCGTTGTGTCCAATTGCTCCAACAATTATGGCCCCTATCATTTCCCCGAGAAGCTGATCCCGCTTATCATTCTCAACGCGTTTGAGGGAAAGCCGCTGCCGGTCTATGGCCAGGGTGTGAACATCCGCGATTGGCTTTATGTCGAGGATCACGCGCGCGCGCTTCATCTTATCGCTTCAAAGGGGCAGGTGGGGGAAAAATACAATGTCGGCGGCCGCAACGAGCGCCGCAATATCGATGTCGTCAGCCGGGTCTGCGAGATCATGAACAAGCATATGCCCTCCGGCGGTCCGCATGAGCGCCTGATCACTTATGTCACAGACCGGCCCGGTCATGACGCACGCTACGCCATCGATGCCACCCGCCTCGAAACCGAACTCGGCTGGAAGGCACTCGAGACGTTCGATACGGGAATCGAGAAGACCGTGGCCTGGTATATCGAGAACGACTGGTGGTGGAAGCCGCTGCGCGACAAGGTCTATTCGGGCGAGCGCCTGGGCGTGTTGAAGAAGGATTGATCGATGCGGATCGCGGCAACCTATTTTTTAGCGGAGAAAGCATGAAAGGTATCATTCTCGCCGGCGGCAGCGGAACGCGGCTGCATCCGATGACGATCGCGATCAGCAAGCAGATTCTGCCGGTCTATGACAAGCCGATGATCTACTATCCGCTGACCACCCTGATGCTGGCAGGCATCCGCGAGATCCTGATCATTTCCACGCCCCACGACATGCCGCATTTCCAGAAGCTGCTCGGCGACGGCAGCCAGTGGGGCATTGCACTGTCCTACGCCGTGCAGCCAAGCCCGGACGGCCTGGCACAGGCCTTCATCATCGGCGCGGACTTCATCGGTTCCTCGCCCTCCTGCCTCATCCTCGGCGACAACATCTTCTTCGGTCATGGTCTGCCGGACCTGATGAATGAAGCCAAGGCAAAGGGCAAAGGCGGTAACGTCTTCGCCTACCATGTCGTCGATCCGGAGCGCTACGGCGTGGTCGAATTCGATGACAGGATGAAGGCCCTGTCCATCGAGGAGAAACCCGCAAAGCCGCGATCCAACTGGGCGGTGACCGGGCTTTATTTCTACGATTCGCAAGTCATCGACATTGCCGCCAACCTCAAGCCCTCGCCGCGCGGCGAACTCGAGATCACCGACGTCAATAGGATTTATCTCGAACGCGGCGAACTGGATGTCTCGATCATGGGGCGTGGCTACGCCTGGCTCGACACCGGAACGCCGGACAGCCTGCTCGAGGCGAGTGAATTCGTGCGCACCCTGGAGAAGCGCCAGGGCTTCAAGATCGCCTGCCCTGAAGAGATTGCCTTGGGTCAGCGTTTCATTTCGGCGGGTGAATTTGACGCGCTTGCGGCAAAATTCGGCAAGAGCGACTATGGGAAATATCTACGATTTGTCGGACGCGAGCACGCGTAAAGGCTTGCCGCGATCATCCTGGAAAAGGTCCAAACAAGAGAAACCGCGACAATTCGGGCACTGCCCAATTTCTGTGCGGCCGGATCGCTTGACACCTTTTTAGCCCCTCCATATGGTTTCTGAACCAAATGGTCAAAAAACAGGGGATCAATCATATGACCGACGAAATCATGATTTCACGGCGCGCTGTCATCGCTTCGGGCATCGCGCTCGGCGTCAGCACGCTGGCGCCGTTTGCGCGTGCGGCGGCGCCGCTGAAGGTGGCCGGCATCCATGCCTCGCCGGTGGAAAACGCCTGGAATTCCTGTCTCCACGCCGCACTTCAGGATGCCGCCAAGGAAGGCGTGATCGAGTATGTCTTCTCCGAGGGCGTGTCCGGCACCGACTATCCCCGCGCGATGCGCGAGTATGCCGAGCAGGGCAACAAGCTGATCATCGGTGAATCCTATGCCGTGGAAAAGGAAGCGCGCCAGGTGGCGGCCGACTATCCCGATACATCCTTCGTGCTGGGTTCGAGCGGCAACGAAGAAGGCTCGAATTTCGGCGTCTTCGGCACATGGAACCATGACGGCGCCTATCTCGCCGGCATGCTGGCGGGCAAGATGACCAAGTCGAATATCGTGGGTTCGGTCGGTGCGATCCCGATTCCCGAGGTCAATATGCTGATCAACGCCTTCGCCGAGGGCGTCAAGGCCGTGAACCCTGATGCCAAGCATCTCGTCGCCTTTATCGGCACTTTCTTCGATCCGCCCAAGGCGCGCGAGGCAGGCCTTGCCCAGATCGATGCCGGCGCCGACATCCTGTTCGGCGAGCGCATCGGTACCGCCGACGCCGCCAAGGAGCGCGGCATCAAATCGGTCGGCTCACTGATCGATTACTCGTCGCGTTACCCCGACACCGTTTTCGCCAACGCCCTCTGGGGTTTCCGCCCGATCCTGAACGCGGCCATAGCCGACGCGCAGGCCGGCAAGCCGGTCGGCAAGAACTACACGCCGTTCGGCCTGATGAAGGAAGGCGGCAGCGACATCGCTTACATCAAGGGCGTGGCACCAGCCGACGCGGAAGCCGCGATGGAAGCCAAGCGCGCCGAGATCAAGGCCGGTACTTTCGAGGTGCCCAGGAACATGGACGAGCCGAAGTAATTCGGACCCGTCATGCTCCACGATGCCACAGCGCTTGCCGACGCGATCAGAAGGGGAGTCGTGAGCGCAAGCGAAGCGATGCAGGCCTCCCTCGACGCCGCTGCCCTGCATGACGCCCTGGGTGCAATCGCTCATCTCGATTCCGGGATGGGCATGGCCGCCGCGCGGGCAATGGATGACGAGCGCGAAGCCGACCCCGGGCGTTTCGCCAGCCGCGTGTTCGGCGGCGTGCCCACGTTGGCCAAGGATCTCGGCGGGCCATTCGCCGGCCTGCCTGTCACGGCGGGATCAGCACTATTCAAACGGAAAGCCGAAGGTGCGGACTCCGATCTCGCGGGCCGCTTTCGCGATGCCGGCTTCTGCCTGTTCGGATTGACCACGAGCCCGGAATTCGGTCTGTCGCTGGCGAGCGAACCGGCGATAGGCCACATCTGCCGCAACCCGCTTGACCCTTCGCTGACGGCCGGCGGTTCTTCAGGTGGTGCTGCGGCTGCGGTTGCTTCCGGCATAGTATCGATCGCACATGCCACCGATGCCGGTGGCTCGATCCGGGTGCCTGGGGCCTGTTGCGGATTGGTGGGCCTCAAGCCGAGCCGCGGCGCGATGCCCGCCGGGCCGTCCTTCGGCAACCATCTCGGCGGGATTGCCAGCGAACTGGCTGTGACCCGATCGGTTCGCGATACGGCTGCCATCTTCGCGGCGCTGAGCGGACAGGTACGAGGACCCTTTGCCGATGTCACGCCGATGCTGCCTGATGCGCGCAAGCTGAGGATCGGTATGCTTGCCGAGACTGGCCTTGCCTATCCGACATCGAGCGAGCGGAGTGGCGCCGTGGAGGCGGCCGCAAGAAGCCTGGAAGCGGCAGGGCACGCGATTGTGCCCTTGACGTGGGCCGATTTCGAGCCCGTGGTTTTGGCTAGCGGCAAGGTTTTCGGCGACATCGTTTCGGTTAACCTCGCGGCCTTTGTGGATTCACTTGGGCTCGATATAGTCGGAGCCGAGACTCTCACACAGGCATTCGCGATGCGTGGACGAAGCACGACCGGCACATCGCTTTGGAACGCGCTGAATGCGGGCGTACTGGTCAGCCGCGACCTCTGGCAACTCTTCGATCGCGTCGATGTGATTGTCACGTCCATGCTGTCCACTGCGCCGCCGCCGATCGGCTCGTTCCCATCCGACCATGGAGATGTGGACCTGCATCTCGAACGCATGACGGCGTTTGCGCCGCTCGCGGCGCTCGCCAACATTTCCGGGTTTCCGGCGATCACGCTGCCCTTCGGATCGGATGCCGACGGCCTGCCGCTGCCAATCCAGATCATGGCGCCGATGAGCCGCGAGCCGCTGCTTCTCGCGCTCGCTGAGAGGCTGGAGGCGGAAGAGCGCTGGCAGCATAGATTTCCGGTCGTGGGGCTCGCCGCATGAGTGTACCGGTCCTCGAGATTTCAGGCGTCAGCAAGCGGTTCGGCGACAATCTCGCCAACAACGATATTTCCATGTCGCTTGCCAAGGGCGAGATCGTCGCTCTGCTCGGCGAAAACGGTGCCGGCAAGACGACGCTGATGAGCATCCTATTCGGCCACTATGTGCCGGATGCCGGACGCATCCTGATCGATGGCGAGGAACTGCCGCCCGGTCGGCCGCGCGCCGCGATCGGCGCCGGCGTCGGGATGGTGCACCAGCATTTCTCGCTGGCGCCCAATCTCACCGTGCTCGAAAATGTGATGACCGGCACCGAGAAGCTCTGGAAGCTGCGCTCGGGCACGTCAGCGGCGCGCAGGAAGCTCACTGGCATTGCCGAGCGCTTCGGTCTCAAGGTCGATCCCGATGCGCGGCTCGGCGATCTCTCGGTCGGCGAGCAGCAGCGCGTCGAGATTCTGAAAGCGCTCTACAACGATGCCCGCATCCTGATCCTCGATGAGCCGACCGCCGTGCTGACCAATATCGAAGCGAAGCGCTTATTTAAAACGCTGAAGGAAATGGCGCGGCAGGGCCTGTCGCTGATCTTCATCTCGCACAAACTCGACGAGGTCATAGCCGCCGCCGACCGCATCGTCGTGCTGCGCGGCGGCAGGATGGTGGCGGAGCGGAGAGCAGCCGAGACCAGCAAGGCCGAGCTCGCGGAACTGATGGTTGGGCATCGCGTAACCCGCCCGATGCGTGAGCCGTCAACCCCCGGCACCATCGTGCTGGAAGCGGCCGACGTCGGCGTCAGGATCGACGGCGTCGAACGGCTGAAGCATATCAGCTTCCAGCTTCGCGAGGGCGAGGTGCTGGGCATTATCGGGGTTTCGGGAAATGGTCAGGCGCCGCTGGCGCGGCTTCTGTCGGGCACGCTGGCCCGCACATCGGGCGAGCTGGCGCTCTATGGGCAACCCATCGGCAATCTCGCCGTGGCCGAGGTGGTGGAGGCCGGCATCGGCCGCATTCCCGAGGATCGCAACGGCGAGGGCGCGATCGGTGAGATGGCGATTTGGGAAAACGTGGTGCTCGAACGGTTGGCCCGCTATTCGAGGCACGGGCTGGTGGATCGAAGAGCGGGCATGGCTTTCGCGAAAGACATCATCGAGCAGTTCGATGTGCGCGGTGGCGCGCCAGCCAGCCGTACCAGGCTGCTCTCGGGCGGCAACATGCAGAAGCTTATCCTCGGCAGGAACCTGTCGCAACGCCCGCGCATCCTGATCGCCGCCCAGCCTGCACGTGGGCTCGACGAGGGCGCAGTCGCGGCTGTCCATGCGCGCATTCTGGAAGCACGGCGGCAAGGCACGGCCGTGCTGTTGATCTCGGAGGATCTCGACGAGGTGATTTCGCTCGCCGACCGTATCCAGGCGATCGTCGGCGGCAGGCTGTCGCCGCCGGTCGACGCGGAGCACGCCGATGCCCGGAGGCTGGGTCTCATGATGTCGGGCGACTGGAGCCATGCAACGGAGGCCGCCCATGCGCCTTGAACGCCGCGAGCACCGGCCACTCTGGCTGATGGTCGGCGCGCCGGTGCTCGCCATCATCGCGGCCCTGGCATTGTCCGGCATCTTGATCGCCATAGCAGGCGCGCCGGTGTTCGAAGCCTATCGGCGTATCCTGATCGGCGCTTTCGGTTCCCGGCTTTCGGCCACCGAGACGCTGACACGTGCCACGCCGCTGATGCTGACCGGCCTCGCGGCAGCCGTCGCTTTCCGGGCGCGATTGTGGAATATCGGCGCCGAGGGCCAGTTCTATCTCGGTGCGATCGCGGTCGCCGCCTTCGGTTCCAAGCTGCTGGCCGGATTGTCCGGCCCGATCCTGGTCCCGTTGCTGCTGGTCATCGGCGCAATGGCCGGCATGGTGCTGATCCTGATCCCGCTCTGGCTGCGGCTGCGATTCTCGGTCGATGAGGTCGTGACCAGCCTGCTGATGAATTTCATCGCCGTGCTTTTCGTCTCGATGCTGATCGATGGTGTGCTGAAGGACCCGATGGCCTTCGGCTGGCCGCAATCGCAACCGGTCGCCGATCACGCGATGTTGCCGAAGCTGATTGCTCGATCCCGACTGCATATCGGGCTCGTCATCGCCGTCGTGCTCGCGGTCGTGGTTTATCTCATCCAGTCACGCACGGTGTTCGGCATGCAATCGCGCGCTGCCGGGCTCAATCCGCAAGGTGCGGTCTTCGCGGGCGTCCCGCTGGGCCGGACGCTGGTTAAGGTCGCCTGCCTGTCGGGCGGTCTTGCCGGCCTTGCGGGCGCCATCGAGGTGATGGGCGTCAAGGGCTATGTCACGACCGATCTTTCGCCCGGCTTCGGCTATGCCGGCATCGTCGTCGCCATGCTCGCCAATCTCAACCCGATCGGCGTGGTATTCGCCGCGCTGTTCACAGCCATCATGTTCGTCGGCGCCGATGGCATGAGCCGCAGCCTCGGCATTCCAACTTATATCGCCGACGTAACCGTCGCGCTGTCGCTGCTGACCATGCTGGTGGCGCTGTTCTTCACGCAATACAGGATCCGCCGATGAGCGTGTTGTTTGACATTCTCGCCTCCGCCGGGCTCTGGGCCGCAATCCTCAGGATTGCCACGCCGCTGATCTTCGGCACGCTGGGCGCGCTGCTCTGCGAGCGCGCCGGCGTGCTCAATCTCGGCATCGAGGGGATCATGACCTTTGGTGCAATGATCGGCTGGCTCTCGGTCTATCACGGCGCCGATCTCTGGACGGGGCTGCTGGTCGCGGCCATCGCTGGCGGTATTTTCGGCGTGTTGCATTCGGTGCTGACGGTGACGCTCGGTCTCTCCCAGCATGTGGCTGGGTTGGGCGTGACGCTGTTTGCCTCGAGCTTCAGCTACTACGTGTTCCGGCTGATCGTGCCGGTCGCGGGCACGCCGCCGACAATCATGCCGTTCCAGCCTATCGATGTTCCCGTCTTGTCGTCGCTCCCGTTCCTCGGGCCAGCGCTCTTCACCCAGACCGCGCCGACCTATCTGGCGATCGTGGTGGCGCTGGTCATGGCGTACATCATTTTCCGCACGCCGGTTGGGCTTGCCATCGGCATGACCGGCGAGAACCCACATGCGGCGGAAGCGCAGGGCGTCGACCCGATGAAGGTGCGCTATGGCGCGGTGATTGCGGGCAGTGCGCTGATGGCGGTGGGCGGCGCCTTCCTGACGCTCTCGGCCTTCAACAGCTTCTTCCCCACCATGGTGCAGGGTCGGGGATGGATCTGCATCGCGCTCGTGGTCTTCGCGTCCTGGCGGCCGGGCAGGGCGCTGTTCGGAGCGCTGCTCTTCGCCTTCTTCGATGCTTTCCAGCTTCGGCTGCAAACGGCGGTTGAAGGCGTGCCCTACCAGATATTTTTAATGACGCCGTATATCCTATCCATCGCCGCGCTTGCCGTCATGGCGCGGCGTGCCCGTGTACCGCAGGCTCTGATGCAGCCCTACAGGCGTGGCGAGAGATAATCCGAGGAGAGTTCCATGTTCGACCTGATCATTCGCGACGCAAACCTTCCCGACGGCCGGGCGGGCACGGATATCGGCGTCGCCGGCGGCAAGATCGCGGCAATCGAAAAGAGCATCGCGGCAGAGGCGCGCGAGGAAATGTCCGCTGCCGGCCGGCTCGTCGCACCACCGTTTGTCGATCCGCATTTCCATATGGATGCGACGCTGTCGCTCGGCCTGCCGCGCATGAATGTCTCGGGCACGCTGCTCGAGGGCATCGCACTCTGGGGCGAACTCCGGCCGATCGTCACGAAGGAGGAACTGGTCGAGCGCGCGTTGCGCTATTGCGATCTGGCGGTCACGCAAGGACTACTCTTCATCCGCAGCCATGTTGATACCTCCGATCCGAAACTGGTGACGGTCGAGGCGATGATCGAGGTCCGCGAGCGGGTGAAGCCCTATATCGACTTGCAGCTCGTCGCCTTTCCGCAGGATGGCTATTATCGTGCTCCGGATGGCATCGCATCCCTTAATCGTGCGCTGGATATGGGCGTCGATATCGTCGGTGGCATACCGCATTTCGAGCGCACGATGGGTGAGGGGACGGCCTCGGTCGAGGCGCTCTGCCGCATCGCCGCCGATCGCGACCTGCCGGTGGACATGCATTGCGACGAGACCGACGATCCGATGTCGCGCCATATCGAGACACTCGCCGCTGAGACCATTCGCTTCGGCTTGCAGGGCCGGGTGGCGGGCTCGCATCTCACCTCGATGCATTCGATGGACAATTACTATGTCTCGAAGCTCATTCCTCTGATGGCGGAGGCCAGGATCAATGTCATCCCCAATCCACTGATCAACATCATGCTGCAAGGCCGGCACGATACCTATCCCAAGCGGCGCGGCATGACCCGGGTACGCGAACTGATGGATGCTGGCCTCAATGTCTCGTTCGGGCACGATTGCGTCATGGACCCCTGGTATTCGATGGGTTCCGGCGACATGCTGGAGGTTGGCCATATGGCGATCCATGTCGCGCAGATGGCCGGCATCGAGGACAAGAAGAAGATTTTCGACGCGCTGACGGTCAATTCCGCCAAGACGATGGGCCTTGAAGGTTACGGCCTGGAGAAGGGTTGTAACGCCGATCTCGTCATTCTTCAGGCCTCCGATGTGATCGAGGCGCTAAGGCTGAAGCCGACCCGGCTCGCGGTAATAAAGGGCGGAAAAGTAATCGCTAGGTCCGCGCCGCGCATCGGCGAACTGTTCATCGATGGCCGGCCGAAAAGCATAGATGGCGGGCTGGATTACATTCCGATCAAGGCCTGATGCCGTATGCTATCGCGCGGTAGACGTTGTTGGTAGACGCCGGACAGCCTCTGCGGCGTCCATTTCATAGCTATAGGCTTCCAGCATTTCGAGCGCCCGTTCCGTGGCCTCGATCTGCTTTTTGGCGTCGAGCACCGCCTTGGCGATAGCTTCGATCCGTGCCTTCAGCATGTAACCCAGAATGTCGGTTGCCGGCCGCGTGCCGATCCTGTCGAGGTGCCGGCCCACGCGAGCGCCGTGGCCCTCCATCTCCGCTGCATGGAAGCGCGCCTTGCGGATGTCGTTCAAGAGTGTCGCGCGCATCCGCTCAAGCGGATCGAACGTGCCGGGCTCCCGCTCGTCGAGCACGATATCGTTGACCAGCTTCTCGATGACCATCAAGCCCTGGAGATCGCGGGGATCGGCGAGTTCGGGATCGTAGCCGGTGGCATCGAAGACCTTGCGGCGTAGCGGGTCGAGTAGCAGGTCCTGCGCCTTCTGGGCCAGCACGAAGGCATCCGCGTCGCCGCCGGAATCCGGATGCGCGGATTTCGCCAGGTGCCGGTAGGCGGCCTTGATCGCCGCTTCATCCGCGTCGCGGCCCACGCCCAGTGTGTCATATGGATCAATCATTCCCCCATGTAACCCCGCCGAGAATCGTTGTCCACATGTGGCCGGTTCACGCCGGCCGATAGACCCGGTTTGCGGTGTCGTGGAACACGTCCGTCATCGCCTTCGGACCATGCCTCTCAGCGGCGGCCTCGTGGGCAGCGAGGACCGAGGCATAGGTCGTCCAGAGCTTCTCGATCGGAAAGTTCGAGCCAAACATCAGCCGGTGACTTCCCAGGATTTCCATCCCGCCATCCACGACAAGTGAAACAAATTCCGGATCGTTGCGGTGTGCGAAGGTGCCCAGACCTGAAAGTTTGGCTGAAAGGTTCGGCAGATTGGCGAAGTGGGTCAGGCCGTCTTTCCATGCCGCGACCGTTTCGGGCCTGTCGTCTGTCAGCATGCCGCAATGGGTGAGGATGAAATCGGTCTCCGGGTTCTCGGCGACGAGTTCGGCGCCCGCGCGCATCTGGGCCGGGAAGAGTTGCAGATCGAACGAATAGCCATAGTCCTTGAGGCGCGCCACATTGCGGCGGACGGCCGGGTCGAGCACCTGGTCGGGGTTCGGTGCGAAGCGATATTCCGGCACATCGTGCCAGTGAAGTTGCATGCGCACCCCGCGCACGAGCGGGTGGGCCTTGAGCCGGTCGAGTTGCGGTCGCACGTCGTCCACGCTCATGTCTGCATAGCCGACAATCGCATGCGGCCAACCGGTCGCGGCGGCGGTCTGGCTGACCCAGGCGACCTCCTTCTCGAAATCCGATTTCGCCCAGTTGGTCTGCACGTAGACCGCTTTGGTGACGTCGAGCCCTGCGAGTTCGCCGCGATATTCCGCTATCGGGTAATCGCGGCGGATGGGCTCATAGGGTCCGAAGATGCGCGGCACCATCGGGCCGTTCAGCCAGGGAAGGTCGTCGCGGCGCCAGATGTGGAAGTGGGAATCAATGACTGAGGGCATGGGCCTTCTCCTTCCAGACATCAGAGGCGCGCGGCGCCGGCCGGTCGAGGGTGAGCATGAAGCGCGCGATTGTCCGAGCCGACGAGCCATCGACCAGATCGTCGAGCCAGGGAAGCACGGCGGCGAGGGCCGCGGTTTCCGGCCGGAATCGGGCGTCACCGGCAAGCGGTGTTGCGAGCGACAGACGATGGGAAAGCTGCGAAAGCCGCCGCATCGCACTTTCGAATTCAGCGTGTCCGCCGCGCTCCAGGCCATCGGAGGCGATTATGACGAGCGCACCCCGTGCCATGGCGGCAAAGCGGGGGATTGCCAGAAATGCCATGAGCGCGGGTCCGATCCGCGTGCCGCCGTTCCAGTCATCGACCGCATCAGCGGCGCGGGCGAGCGCCACGGTCTTGTCCTGCGTGCGAAGCGCTGCGGTGATGCGGCTCAACCGAGTGCCGATGGTGAATATCTCGGTGCGCGGAATGGCCTGCATCGTGGCGTGGGCCAGCGCCAGTAATTCGTCGGTATGGTCGCTCATCGATCCGGATATGTCGATGAAGATCAGCGGGCGGCGCACCACCTCTTGACGGCGGCGCAGACGCGGCACGGCGAGATCGCCTTCGGCACGGACGATATCGCGCAACGAGCGGCGGAGATCGATTGCGCCATTCGAGTGGACGCGGAGCTGCCGGAACGAATGGCGGCGGGGCAGCGCATCGGGAAGGCCACGCCGGAAAGCGGCGAAATCCATATCCGCTTGATCGAAATCTCGGGTCGAGAGACGTTCGAGTGCCGATGCCTTGGCGCCGCCTTGCTCCTGTTCGATCGGGACTTCGCCCTGTTCTTCCTCGCCGCCGCGATCGTTGACGACGGTTTCCTCGTCTTCCGGAAGAGACAATGCGGCGGGCTGCGCCTCGCCATAGAAAACGGCACGGAACAGTGTCTCGAAGGCACCCATCCTGTCGATGGGCGGTGCCAGCGTGGCGACGGCCGCGCGGCGGATATGCTCCATGCCGTGCGGCCCGAGCAGGGTGATTGCCGTAAGGAATGCCTCGGTTTGGTCGGGCGAGACCGCGAAACCGTGGCGGCGGAGCACATGGATGAAGTCGAGGAATGGAGCGCATTCGCGCGGTAGGAAGAGATTTCGACTGGCGGACATACCGCTCATGCCAGCGCCTCATCGAGAATCCGCGGCAACTCGCTACGCATCAGAGCCAAATCCTCCTCGTCCTTGATCAACACGCCGATGGCCCGGCGGAATGCTTCCGGCCATGGGCTGCCGCCCTTTTCCAACACGGTGGCGGCATTGGCCCATTCGACCGATTCCGAAATGCCGGGCGGTTTGGCAAGAGGTCGAGCACGAATCGCGCTGACTGCCCTCGCGACGGCGGCGGCCGTTGCCTCGGCGACGCCGGGCGCGCGGGCCGCGATGATCGCTGCTTCGCGGCCGGGATCGGGATAGGCAATCCAGTGATACACGCAGCGCCGCCTGAGCGCCTCGGCGAGTTCGCGGGTGCGGTTGGAGGTGAGGATCACGATGGGCGGATGGCTGGCGCTGACCGTGCCGCGCTCGGGGATCGATATCTGGAAATCCGAGAGATATTCGAGCAGCAGCGCCTCGAATTCGTGGTCGGAGCGGTCGATCTCGTCAACCAAAAGCACGGTGTGCTCGGGATTGCGCAGCGAGCGCAGCAGGGGACGCTCGATCAGGAAGCGATCGTCGTAGATATCGACATCGGCCTTGTCGGCCTGTCGGATCGCCAGAAGCTGGCGCTGGTAATTCCACTCATAGAGCGCGTGCTGGGCATCCACACCCTCGTAGCATTGCAAACGGATGAGATCGCGACCGAGGATCTGGGCAATCGCCTTGGCGGCCTCGGTTTTGCCGACGCCGGGCATGCCTTCGATCAGCAGCGGCTTGCCGAGCCGGATCGCAAGAAAGACCGCCGTCGCCAGCGGCTCGTCGGCGATGTAGCGGCAGGCCGCGAAATGTTCGGCCACTGTTTCTGGCGAAGCGAATATCTCAGTAGCCGATGAGTTATTTATCATTGTGCTCAATGGCTTGCACGGCTTTTCTGAAGCGCACGCAAAATCCGCTCCGGCGTGATCGGCAGCGTATCGATCCTCACGCCCACCGCATCGAATATCGCATTGGCAATGGCCGGGATCTGAGGGTTGGCGCACATCTCGCCGGGACCTTTCGCGCCAAAGGGGCCATCGGCGGCCGGACGCTCTAGCACGACGATTTCCGTATCGGCAAGATCGCCGGGTCCCGGCATCAAATATTCGTTGAAGTCCCGCCCGCCATGCTCGCGACTGGGATAATAGGGCTCGGTGGTTTCATAGAGCGCATGGCTCATGCCCATCCACGAGCCGCCGACCAATTGCTGCTCGACCATTTTCGGGTTCAGCGCCCTGCCGATCTCGAAGACATTCTTGATCGAGAGAACCGTCACTTCGCCTGTTTCATCGTCGACCTCGACATCGGCGACGGTGCAGGCATGGGCATAGCAGGTCGAAGGCTTCATCGCGCCCGTTTCCATGTCGGGATAGGAGCGGGGAACCAGGAACATGCCACGGCCGGAGATCGAACGGCCGCGCTTGAAATGCGCCACAAGTGCCGTGTCGAAGATCGAGATCGATCGCTGCGGCGCGCCCTTGACGTGGATGTTGCCCAGGCCGTCGGTATCGAGGTCCGAGGCGTCCGTCTCCAACTCTTCCGCCGCGACTTCCAGCATCACCTGCCGCGCTTCCTTGGCCGCCTGGATCACGGCATTGCCGGCGCGGTGGGTGCCGCGCGAGGCGAAGGTGCCCATGCAATGTGGGCCGGTATCGGTGTCGGCGGTATCGATGATCACTCGATCGACAGGAACGCCGATCGTCTCGGCGCAGATCTGGCTCATGATCTGCTTCAGGCCCTGGCCAAGATCGACCGAGGAGAGCGAGACCATGAAATTGCCGGTCGGCGTCGAATGCACCAATGCCTGGGTCGGGTCACCGCCGAGATTCATGCCGGTGGGATAATTGACGGCCGAGACGCCGCGGCCTTTCCTGATGGCCATGGTTCAATCCTCCCTCGTCATGGACGACATCGCGAAATATTTCTCGTTTAGCGGCCAGTTTGAAATACGCGCCGCCTCCTGCATGCACTCGATCAGCGCCGCGCCCTCGGTCGGCTGGCGATGGGCCTTCATGTCGCCGTCGCGATAGGCGTTGATGAAGCGGAATTCGAGCGGGTCCATGCCGACCAGCCGCGCCAGCTTGTCCATCTGCACTTCGAGCGCGAAATCGCCGATTGTGACGCCGAAGCCGCGCATGGCGCTCGATGGCGTCCGGTTGGTGTAGACGCAATAGCTGTCGACGAAGACATTCGGCACCGTGTAGGGGCCGGGGAAGTGGGCGGCGGATTTCTGCGCGCCGTAAGGCGAGTGGCGGGAATAGGCGCCGGCATCGATATAGGCCTTCACATAGCGGGCGACGATGCGGCCGTCGCTCATCACGCCATCCTTGATGACGAGCTTTTCGGCGGCGCGGGGCGATGAGACCTGCATCTCCTCCTCCCTGGAATAGATGAAGGAGACCGGCCGGCCGGTGAGCTTGGCGCCAAGGATGGCGATCGGCTCGACGGTAACGTCCACCTTGCCGCCGAAGCCGCCGCCGACAGTGCCGCCCACCATGTGCAGCTTGGCGCCGTCCATCTGCAGGATGATCGAGGTGTTGTCGAGCGTGAAGAACATCGCCTGGGTATTGGTGTAGCAGGTGAAACGTCCATTGCCTTCAGGCATGACGATGCAGCCCGTCGTCTCGGTCGGTGCGTGCTCGATCGGGCCGGAGGAATAGGTTTGTTCCAGAATGTGATCGGCCTGGGCGAAGCCGGCATCGACATCGCCGAAACGCACCTTGCGGCATTCGCCGCTGTCATATTTGTAGTAATTCTGGCCGTGATATTCGTTGACGATCGGCGCACCGGGTTTCAGCGCGTCATCGATGCTCAGAACGGGTTCCAGCACCTCGTAATCGATCCTGACCTTGGCGACCGCCTCGTTGGCGGCGCGCTCGCTGTCGGCTAGGATCGCCACGATCGCCTCGCCCTTCCAGCGCACCTTGTCAGTCGCCAGCACCGTCTCGTCCTCGGGGCCGACCTGGATGAGGGTCAGGATCGTGTAGACATTGTGCGGCACGTCGGCTGCGGTGAGAATACGCACGACGCCGGGATGCTTCTCCGCCTCCGAAAGATCCACGCCACGGATGCGGGCATGGTGATGCGGGCTGCGCACCATCTTGAGATGCAGCAGGCCGGGGAAATTGCGGTCGGCGAAATAACTTGTCGTGCCGGTGACGTGGCCCAGCGCATCGACCCTGAGGCTCGGCTTGCCGATCTCCTTGAGGTCATCCTTGCGCTGATCGGCGAAATAGGATTTGCGGACGTCCATCATGTCCTCCCTCAGGCCGCGTTAACGGTATTGGAACGTGACGCGGCGAGGATCGCCTGCACGATCGGCTCATAGCCGGTGCAGCGGCAGATATTGCCTGCTATGGCATCAACGACATCCTCACGGCTGGGCTGCGGGTTGCGGTCAAACAGTGCCTTGGCCGCCATGAGCATTCCAGGCGTGCAGAAGCCGCACTGGGTGGCGAAGCCCTCGTTGAACGCGCGTTGCAGTGGGTGGAGCACCCCGCTTTCGGCGAGGCCCGCCGTCGTCTCGATCACTGTGCCGCCGCAAGTTTCGGCGAGCGTCAGACAGGAGAGCCTGATCTCGCCATCGATGAGCACGGAACAGCTTCCGCACGTGCCCTGCTGACAGCCGGATTTCACCGACATGTCGCCGATCTTGTCGCGCAACGCCTGCAAGAGCGTGGCGCCACTTTCGACGAACTCCGCCTTTTCCTCGCCGTTGAGCGTGAACTGGACTGGAACCTTGGCCATGTTTTTCCTCCCTGATCCCTTCACGCCAGCAGAAGCCGGCCGAGATGCACGGGCAGAACCTGTGTCCGGTACCAGGCGCTGGCGATTGCATCGGTGATGGGCTCGGTGCCGTCGCTTGCGACTGTTAAGGCATCACGTATGCCGTCGGCCGTTCGTGGCTTGCCGGCAAGCGCTGTTTCGACCGCCTTGGCGCGCATCGGGCGATCGGCCATACAGCCATAGGCGATACGGGCACTTGCGATCGTGCCACCGCTCTCATCGAGGACTGCTGCAATCGTGACGACCGACACGCCCTTCGGCTTTATGCGGGACACTTTTATAAAGCGAAAGGCGCCGGCATCCGGCAGCGCGAAGCTGATACTTCTTACGACCGAGCGGGCATGGATCGTGTCGCGCTCTGCGAGGAAACGTTGAAGGGGGATGGAGGCCCCGCCGACCTCGACATCAGCATCGAGAGCCAGAAGCGCCACGCCCAGGTCGCCATAGGGGGCGGGCGCATAGAGATTGCCGCCAACGGTCGCCATGTTGCGGATCGCCGGACCACCCACCGAATGCGCGGCCTTGGCGAGACATTCGAGCCTGATATCGGCGATGATGCGTCCCATCGTCACCGAGGCACCGAGCGTTGCGCGGCCATCGACGACTGTGATCGCCGACAGTGTAGGATCGGTGGCACCGATGTAGCCGGAAAAGCTGACATCGCCTTCGTTGGCATTCCGTATGACGAGGGTGCCGCCGCCGAGGTAGCGTGTTGCGCCATCGGCGGCGAGTGCCGCCGCCGCTGCGTCCGAAGTCGGGAAAGTCTGCAGGGTCAGAGCCATGACATCCTCCTCAGGCGTTTTCGGAGAAATGCGTCTTCAAGGCGTTGAAACCGCCCTGGAAGACATTGGTGCCCATGCCTTCTGCCACTTTGTCGGCCTCCTCAGCGGGCGCATCGAACGTCGCGGTCCATTCGGCAAAGGTCCGGTCGCCGTCAGTCACACGCTTCAGGGTGAGCGTGGCCTTGTGGTTGGTTATCGGCTGCGGAGTCTCAAGAATGCTGTAGCTGAGCGAATGATCCGCATCGGAGAAGGCAAGCAGTTTCTCGCGGATCGTCGGGCCGGAGGCGAGCTGGAAATTCCGGATGCAGCCAATCTCGTCGGCCGGACGTCCGTCTTCGATCTTGCTGGTCACCATGCGCGGATGCCAGGAAGGCAGTCCGTTGAAGTCGCGAATGCGCGCCCAGACTTTCTCGATCGGCGCGTCGATGACGGAGGAAATAGTGACTGTCGGCATGATCTGGTTCCCTGTCGTGATCGTGAGGGGACCATCATAGGGCGGGGCAGGGTGGACGCTTATCGATGCGTCTGGCCGGCTGATCTTTCAGTCTGATAATCAGTACATCACAGGTATCTCTATCGACAGAGTTCCGCTCCGCCTTCGCTGGCCGCGATGACGAAGCGGCCTTCATTCGAGGCCGAGCGATAGACCGTCGGCGGTACGCCGGTATGCTCCCGGAAGAAGCGCGAGAAGTTGCCCTGGGTGGTGAAACCGAGATTGCAGGCGACCGATATCATGGATTCGTCGGAGGACTGCAGGCAACGCATGGCCTCGGTGATGCGGAGCGTGTTCCAATAGACATTCGGCGTCACGCTCATCTGCTCCTTGAAGAGCGCGAAGAAATGCGGCCGAGACAGGCCGACGCTGCGCGCCACGTCGTCGAAACAGATGCGCTCCCCGACATTGGCTTCCATCAGCGCCAGGGCCTTGCGGATGCGGAAGTCGCGGCCGCCGCGGATCATCTGGGCGGCTGCATCCTTCGGCCGGGCTGCATCGGCGGCATCCATGACATGATCGATGAAGCGTTCGAGTTCGTAAGCGGCAAATTCGTCATCGCCGTCGCCAAGACGATCGGGCAGGAATTGCGCCGCCTCGACCAGCCACGTCTCAAGCTCTATCATGGGCTCCAGGAATGCCTGGGTGCCGGCGCGCAGGCCCCGGCGGGATGCGAGCCAATCCCAATCGATATAGAAGGCCAGGAACTGGCCGGGAATTTCCCCGTCGGCAAATGTGTGATTGTGCGGCTCGAAGGAGTTGATCCCGATCGCGACGCCGCGCTCGGGCACGACACTCCGCCCGCCGACGGTCATCGTGCCGGCCGATCCCGCCAGCCATATCACGATATGAACTTCCGAATGCGCATGGGTGACGAGATTGCCACCGACCTTCAGAAGCGAGACATGCCCGAACGGCCCCCGAAAGAGCCTTATCGATTCCGTCATCTGTTCCTCCCGCGAATGAAACCTCCAGTTTCGACGCGTGTGGCGCACCGTCATCCGCAAGCCGCGAGTTTGGGTCTTCTGCGCCCTACAGTCAACCTTGCGATGCGCGAACGGAGGGGAGGCCTTTCAGGTTGGGCGGATTATCAGACTTTCCGATTGGCGCTTTGATTTTATGCGAAGCGCAAATTCAATACCCTACGGCCTTGCCGGAAACGGACCGGCTGTCCATCGCGCCGTTCAATCGCATCCCGTCGCCGCTGTCGATTTCCTCGATGCTCTTTCCACCGATCAGGATTCCGGCTGCCTGGCCCCAGACGGGCCAATCGAAGTCGATATTCACGTCGTGGCCCATTTCCGACATTAGCTTTCGCGTATCCCTGGACAGCGCGAAGGGCTCCATGAACACCTTGTCGGGCTGCCATTGATGGTGGATACGCGGTGCGTCGATCGCCTCCTGGATGTTCATGCCGTGGTCGATGACATTGATGATCGCTTCGAGCGTGATGGTGATGATACGCGCACCGCCCGGGCTGCCGATCACCATGAAGAGCTTGCCGTCCTTGGTCACTATGGTCGGGCTCATCGAGGAGAGTGGCGTCTTCTTCGGCGCGATCGCATTGGCTTCGCCCTGTACCAGCCCATAGAGATTGGCGACGCCCGGCTTGGAGGTGAAGTCGTCCATCTCGTTGTTGAGCAGGATGCCTGTGCCATCCGCCACGACTCCAGCGCCGAATGTGCCGTTCAGCGTATAGGTCACAGCGACGGCATTGCCGTCCTTGTCGACGATCGAATAATGCGTCGTCTCGTTGCTCTCTGCGAGGCCGAGCGGGTTGATATCGTCGGACTTGCCGGCGCGGAACGGTTCGATCGCGGCGCGGATCTTCGCGGCATAGGCCTTGTCGGTCAGCGTCTCGACCGGATTTTTGATGAAGTCGGGGTCACCAAGGGCCGCGTTGCGGTCGGCATAGGCATAGCGCATCGCCTCGACCATGTAGTGGACGGTCTCCGAGGATTCGGTTCCGAGATGGGCGAGGGGATAGCCTTCGAGAATGTTGAGGATTTCGCAGATGATCACGCCGCCGGAACTCGGCGGTGGCGACGAGACGATTTCATAGCCGCGATAGTTGCATTTGATGGGGTTGAGTTCGCGCACCGAATATTGCTCGAAATCCGCCTTGGCCAATATGCCGCCCTTTGCCGTGCTCGCCTTGACGATCGCGTCGGCAATGGCGCCCTTGTAGAAGGCATCCGGGCCGTCTTTCGAGATGCCTGCGAGGCTTGCGGCAAGCTCTGGCTGTTTCAGCTGATCGCCGACGGCAAAGGGCTTCCCATCGGTCTTGATGAAGATCGCTGCCGCCGCCTTGTCCTTGCCGAGTTTTTTCGCGCCGGAATTGAGCGTGAGGACATCGCCCTGTTCCAGGGTGAACCCGTCTTTCGCGAGGCGGATGGCGGCAGCCATGAGTTCCTCACGCGGTTTGGTGCCGTATTTCTCGCGCGCGGTTTCCAGCCCCATCACCGAGCCGGGCACGCCAACTGCGAGATAGCCAACAGTCGACAAGCCCTTGACGACATTGCCTGATTTGTCCTGATACATGGTTTTGGTGGCCGCCAGCGGCGCGCGTTCGCGGAAGTCGAGGAAGGCCGTCTTTCCGTCATTCAGCCGGATCGTCATGAAGCCGCCACCACCGATATTGCCGGCCGAGGGATAGACCACGGCCAGCACATAACCCACGGCAACGGCTGCATCGACGGCATTGCCGCCATTCTTCAGCACTTCGATTCCGGCTTGCGATGCCAGACGATGCGCGGTCACCACCATGCCATTGTCGGATTCCACCGGTCGCGGCGAAGCGGCTAATGCCTGATTTGCCGGCAGAATAAGCAAGGTGAGGGCGAGCGTGAAGGAAAAGACGGATTTCAGCTTTGGATGCATGGCACTCTCCCTTTGTCGAACCTACATGATGTCGGCGGCAGCCTACGGGTATTGCCCACGCGGAACGCGCGTCCCGAAACAGATGTAGGAGAAAATCGATGAATGGCAAGCCGATCAAGATACCTGGCCCCGATCATCCGATCACGATTGCACCTCAGACAGCTCACGTGACGGTGCGGGCGGGCGGACAGGTTATCGCCGATACCAATCGGGCTCTCTCGCTCGAGGAGGCTTCCTATCCCGGCGTGTTCTATATTCCTCGTGAAGATGCCAATATGGACCTGCTCAGCCGCACGGACCATGAGACTTATTGCCCCTACAAGGGCGACGCCTCCTATTTCAGCCTGCCAACGGGCGAGGAAGGCAAGAACGGAGTGTGGACCTACGAGACGCCGTATGACGCCGTGAGCCCGATCAAGGATCATCTCGCCTTCTATCCCGACAAGGTGGAGATCGAGGTTCGCACCTAAAGCTTCCGGGCCAAACGCTGGCTCTCCGACTTTTGTTGCCGCTACCCAAGTCGCCGAGCCTAGTCAGGTTCGGCGACATTTTTGCATCTCGTTGAATGCGTGCGGCTCAAATTTCGGTTGACACGGGAATTCGCATCGATCTATTGATACGTATCACTAATACGTATAAGCAGAGTGACGAGTGGTAGGACGCGCAACCCAGAAAGACGTGGCGAAGGCGGCAGGGGTCTCCCAGGCCACGGTCTCCATGGTGCTGAGTGGCGGCGGGGCGCCGTCCATTCCGGCGGAGACATGGCAGCGCATCACAAAGGCCGCCAAGGATCTCGGCTATGTGCCCAATCGCTTCGCGCAGGCGCTGAAGACCAGCCGTTCGATGACCATCGCCTGCATCGTTCCCGATATTTCAAATCCGTTCTATCCCTCACTGATCCGCGGCATACAGACGGTCACCGACGGCCTCAACTACGATGTGATTGCCGTCAACACCGACGGTTCTCCCGAGCGCGAACGGCACTTCCTCGACTGGGCGCGGCAGGGCCGCGTCGATGGCGTGATCGGCGTGTTCTTCACCCTGCGCGCCAGCGATTTCAGCCCGCTGGTCGAAGCCGGCGTCCCAGTGGTCCGCATCGAGTCGTCCAAGAAGCGCGGCGGCGAACTGGCGATCGACGATATCTACGTCGATAGCCATGCAGCGGCGTTTGGGGTGACGGAATATCTGATCGGGCAGGGCCATTCCTGCATTGCCATGGTCGCCGGCCGGGGCGGGCCACAGCCGACCCGCATCAAGGGCTATCGCGCGGCACTGGCCGGGAAAGGCTATGCCGACCATGTCGCCATCGACGAGGAGTTCAACGAGGTCGGCGGCATACGCGCCACCGAAGCCATTCTCGCCAGTGGCTTCCAGCCGACCGCGATCTTTGCCGCAAACGATCTGATGGCGATCGGGGTCATGCAGGCACTCCGCGATCGGGACATCAAAATTCCCGAACAGATCGCGGTTGTGGGTTTCGACGATATCTCGGCGGCCAAGCTTGTCACGCCATCGCTGACCACCGTCGCTCAATTCCAGTCGGACATGGGCAAGACTGCCGCCCTGACGCTTATGGAACGCCTGCAAGGCCGCAAAACCGGCCCAGGCACTGCGCTCGAAATGCCATTCAAACTGATCCAAAGGGGTTCGACCCGAACCACTTGAGGTAAACCTGGAGGAGGAACTCATGGAACGCCGCACACTACTCAAGGCAGGGCTCGGTCTTGCCAGCCTGCCATTCATGTCGCGCCTGGCCTTTGGCCAAGACGCCAAGCCGGTCAATTTCTGGTATGAATCCGCTTCGCCTGAAAACCAGGAGAACCTGCAGAAACTACTGGTGGAAGCATTCAATGCCAAGCATCCGGAAAATGCGCTGAGCGTGGATTTCCGTGGCTCGGACCTCGACAAGCAGTTGCGCGTCGCAATGCTTTCCGGCACCGGTCCGGATGTCGTCTACACAGCAGGCCCGAGCTATGTCGCCGCGATGGCGCAGGCCGGCCAGTTGCTGCCCCTCGACGACTACGCCACGAAGTTCGGCTGGGACAAACGCCTGCTGCCGCTCTTTCTCGACATGGGAAAATACAACGGCAAGCTTTACGCGCTCGCCAAGACCTATGAAACGCTCGGCCTGTTCTACAACAAGACCGTGTTCGAAAAGAACGGCTGGAAGGCCCCGGCGACCATTGCGGAACTCGAGACGCTCGCCGACGAAATGAAGGGCAAGGGTCTTGTGCCGTTCGGCGCGGGCAATGCTGATTGGCGCCCGGCCAATGAGCATTATGTCTCGATCATCCTGAATTCCGTCGCCGGCCCGGAAAATGTCCATAAGGCGCTGATGGGGGAAATCCCCTGGACAGACCCCGCCTTCGTCGCTTCGATCGACAAGCTCGCGGAGTGGTGGGACAAGGGCTATTTCGGCGACAATTACTTCTCCCTTACGGGCGAACAGGCCTTCGGAAGTGTTGGCACCGGTCAATCCGGCATGGCGCCGACGGGTACGTGGAACTTCTCCAATGTCGGGACCTATTTCACGGCCAACCAGCAGGAAGCGGGCTTCGTCGGCTTCCCGAGCTTGAAGGGCGATCCGGTCTACGCGTTGGGCGTCGGCTCGACATTCTCAATCAACGCGCAATCGGACAACCCGGATGGCGCGGCGGCGGTGCTGGATTATGTGTTCAGCCCGGAATTCTACAGCACCGTCAACTCGGTCTGGCAGGGTGAATGGAATCTGCCACTCGCCGATCTCTCGACCGTCAAGCTCTCCGACAAGGTGCTGCCGCTCTATGCCGAGACGATGAAGACTCTCGCCTCCGCCGTGGGCGAGGGCCGCTACGGCTATACGACCTGGACCTTCCTTCCGCCCGCGACCGACACCTATCTGGTGAGCGGCATGGAAGAAGTCTGGCTCAAGCGGCTTTCGTCGACGGACTTCCTCAAGAAGCTCGACGAGACCTTCAAGGCCGACAAGGAAGCCGGCAAGGCGCCCGCCATCCCGCCGCGCGCCTGATACCAAGGACGGGAGGTGACGTCATCGACATCACCTCCACCTCAAGGAAAACCCCATGCACTGGCTTTACGTCGTTCCGACGCTGATCATCAATTTCGCGATCGTGCTGATCCCTGCACTCGCGACCGTCCTGCTCGCCTTCTGCAATTTCGACGGGCTTTCGATGCCGACATTCGTGGGGCTCGCGAATTTCGAGGCGCTTGCCGCCGACCGGGTGTTCTGGGTGGCGCTCGGAAACAACATCATCTGGACGGTGATCTTCCTGATCGTACCGATCGCCATGGGCCTGCTCGCCGCATCCATGCTGCTGATCGCGCGCCGCGGCAGCAGCTTCTTCCAGATCGTCTATTTCCTGCCTGTTGTCATCGCGACCGTGATCACCGCCCGCGTCTGGCAGGGGATGATCTACAGCCCCGTGACCGGCGTGTTCGGCGTGCTGAAACAATATGGCATCGCCATCCCCAATCCGCTGACCCAGCCGTCGCTGGCGCTGTTTGGCGTCGCAACCGTCGATCTCTGGCATTGGTGGGGTTTTCTCTGCGTCATATTCTTTGCCGCACTCAGGCAGGTGCCGCAGGAACAGATCGAGGCGGCCCGCATCGAAGGCGCGACCTATGTCCAGATGATGCGCTATGTGATGCTGCCTGCGATCCGCCCGACGATCACGCTGCTGATGATCATGACCGTGATCTGGTCATTCCTCGCCTTCGATTTCGTCTACATCCTGACGCAGGGCGGGCCGGCCTTCTCAAGCGAACTGCTCTCGACGCTCGCCTATCGACAGGCGTTCTATGAGCTGAATGTCGGCCGCGCGGCCGCAGCAGCGCTGGTGATCAGCCTGTTCGGCCTTGTCGGCACCTTCTTCTATGTCCGCATCCAGGCCAGGGAGGGCGAGCAATGAGACTTGTCGAAAGCCGCACCACCCTTTTTGTCGCCTATACGATGCTATCGATCTTCGCCTTCATCGCGCTCTTCCCGATCGTACTCCTGGTGCTCAACTCGCTGAAGCCCGCGGCGCAGATCGTGCAGAACCCGCTCGGCTTGCCCGACACGATCCGTTGGGAGAATTTCACCAACGCCTGGAAACACGCGAAGTTCTCGCGGACCTTCATCAACTCGCTCCTGGTGAGCGGGACGACGATCGTCATCGTCTGCAGTACGTCATCGCTGACGGCCTACGTCCTTGCGCGAAAGAAGATCAAGTCGTGGAAAATCCTCGCCTTCTATCTGCTCGCAACCACGACGGCGCCGATCCAGCTCTATATCTTCCCGCTCTATTTCGGTTTCGCCCAGCTCGGCATGATCAACAACATCTTCGGCGTGGCGCTGATCTATTCGGCGATCTTCAGCCCTTTCGCGGTCATGTTGATGCGGACCTATTTCATCGCCGTTCCGAAGGAACTCGAGGAGGCCGCGATCGTCGATGGCGCGACCTCCTGGCAGGTCTTCTGGCGGGTCATGCTGCCGATCGTCTCACCCGGCATCCTCACCGTGGCGCTGATCATCGGGCTCAATTCCTGGAACGAGTTCCTGATCGCCACGACCTTCCTACAGAAGCAGGAGAATGTCACAGCCGTCATCGCCTTCTTCCTGTTGTCCGGCCAGTACAGTTCCGACTGGGGTGAGATCATGGCCGCGGCCCTGATCATCGTGCTCCCTGTCGTCGCGCTCTTCGTCTTCATGCAGCGACGCTTCATCGAGGGCATGGCCGGCGGCGCCGTCAAGGGCTGAGGCCCACCAGCAATCAAGACATGAATGATTTGAATACTTTGATGGAGAATGTGATGCAGCTTCCCAATGACTATCTCGAACGCGTCTATGCCGGCGTGCTCGGCAAGCTGGTCGGCGTTTATCTCGGCCGTCCGTTCGAGGGCTGGACCTATCAGAAGATCATGGAAGAGCTCGGGCCGATCGAATATTACGTTCACGAGCGCTTGAACCAACCGCTCGTCGTCACCGACGACGATGTCGCCGGCACCTTCACCTTCGTCCGTGCGCTGCAAGACTACGGCATCAGACCGGACCTGTCGGCGGAAGAAATCGGCAAGGCCTGGCTCAACTACATCGTCGAGGAGCGCGCCATTCTGTGGTGGGGCGGCAACGGCAATTCCACCGAACACACGGCCTGGCTCAATCTCAAGAAGGGCGTTCCCGCGCCCGCTTCAGGCTCGATCGCCACCAATGGGCAAGCTGTCGCCGAACAGATCGGCGCCCAGATATTCATCGACGGCTGGGCGATGGTCGCTCCGAACCAGCCGGAACTGGCGGCGAAGCTCGCCGAACAGGCCGGCAAGGTCAGCCATGATGGCGAATCCGTCTATGCGGCCATGCTATGGGCCGCGATGGAAGCCGAGGCCTTCGGCTCGGCCGATATCGATCATCTGCTCGATACCGGCCTCGCCCAGATTCCGCGCGACAGCCTGATCGCCAAGCTGATTGCCGAAGTGCGCGCATGGCACAAGGCACATCCCGACTGGCGCGACACGCGGCAGAAGATCCAGGACCATTACGGTTACGACAAATATCCCGGCAACTGCCATGTCGTGCCCAACCACGCGCTGATGATCATGGCGGTGCTCTATGCGCCGCAGGATTTCCAGAAGGCGCAGATGATCGTCAACACCTCCGGCTGGGATACTGATTGCAATGCCGGCAATGTCGGCTGCCTGCTCGGTATCATGAACGGTCTGGAGGGTCTCGAAGAGGGTCCGGACTGGCGCGGCCCGATCGCCGACCGCATGCTGATCTCGTCGGCCGATGGCGGCAATTCGATCAACGACGCGGTGAGGCAGGCCTATTTCCTCACCAATCTCGGGCTTGAACTGTCTGGTGGCCAGGCGCTCGACGCCCCGAAGGCCGGCGCCCAGTTCCACTTCTCCTTGCCGGGCAGCCAGCAGGGTTTCCGTCAACAGCCGGCAATCGATGCCAGCAAGACCATGCGCATCGGCAATGCCGAATTCGAAGGTGGTCGGGCGCTCGCCGTGGATTACGAGGCGCTCGGTCCTGGACAGGTCGCTGCCGCCACCACGCCGACATTCTCGCCGCGCGAAATGCTGGATATGCGCACCTATGACCTGATGGCAACGCCGCTGGTTTATCCCGGCCAAGTGGTCAAGGCGCGCGTGAAGGCCGATGGCGGCAACAAGGGATCTATCGATGTGCGCCTGCGCATCCGGGTTTACAACGAGCGCGACGAACTCACGGATGTCGAAGGCGACATCGTCAACGTCGCCGCCGGCCGTGAGGCCGTGCTCGAATGGCGGCTGCCCGATACCGGTGGCCAGCCGATCGCCGAGATCGGTATCGCGATCACAAGTCAGGGCAAGCGCGCCGATGGCCGATTGCTGGTCGATTATCTCCGCTGGGACGGCGCGCCTGATCTGACGCTTCGCCGACCCACTGGGGATTGCGATTTCTGGCGCATGTCCTGGGTCAATGGCGCGAGCTTCTTTTCCAAGCGGTTCCCGCAGGCCTTCCGGATCGCGCAGAACCGGGGTGAAGGCATCATCATCCACGGCACCCGCCAATGGACGGATTACGAGGCCTCGGGAGACGTGATGATGCACCTTGGAAATTACGGCGGCATGGCCGTCAGGGCACAGGGCCTGCGCCGTTTCTACGGCGCTCGCGTCACGCGCGACGGCAAGATGCAGATCGTGCGCGTCCGCGACGAGGACACGCGCGTGCTGGCCGAAACCGCGTTCGCGACCGAGTTCGAAAAGCCGATCGCGATGAAGGTCTCGGCGAAAGGCAATCGCATCTCCTTCAAGGCCAATGGCACATCGCTCTCGGTCGAGGACGACAGCCGGGAGGCATTTGCCGATGGCGGCGTCGGCCTGCTGGTGCATGAAGGCGCGCTCTCGTCGAACGAAATCAGGATCGGAGCTGTCTGATGGCGAATGTCACGATCGACAAGGCCCGCAAGGCCTATGGCGCGATCGAGGTGCTGCACGGCGTCTCGGTCGATATTGCCGATGGCGAATTCGTCGTCCTGGTCGGTCCGTCCGGCTGCGGAAAATCGACGCTGCTGCGGATGATCGCGGGGCTCGAAAACATCACGGACGGCACGATCAGCATCGGCGGACGCGTGGTCAACAACCTTCCGCCCAAGGAGCGCGACATCTCCATGGTGTTCCAGAGCTACGCACTCTATCCGCATATGACGGTTGCCGAGAACATGGCGTTCTCGATGACTTTGGCCGGCGCTCCCAAAGCCGAGAAGGAGCGGCGTGTCGCCGAGGCTGCGCAGATCCTCGGCTTGACACCATTGCTCGACCGATATCCGCGGCAACTCTCGGGCGGCCAGCGCCAGCGTGTCGCCATGGGCCGTTCCATCGTGCGCGACCCGAAGGTATTCCTGTTCGACGAGCCGCTCAGCAATCTCGATGCCAAGCTCCGCGTCGCGATGCGCGCAGAGATCAAGAGCCTGCACCGGCGCCTTGCCACGACCACGGTCTATGTCACCCATGACCAGGTCGAGGCGATGACCATGGCCGACCGCATCGTCGTCATGAATGCCGGCAATATCGAACAGATCGGCCGGCCGCTCGATCTCTACGACAATCCGCAAAGTGTGTTCGTTGCCGAGTTCATCGGGTCACCGTCGATGAACCTGCTGAAAGGCGGAATCGAAAACGCCTCGGGTTCTCCGACCTTCCGGCTGGGCCCGGATATAGTCATGCCGCTGCCTCAGGCGTTCGCCGGAGCCAAGGATTCCGAGGCGGTCTACGGGATACGGCCTGAATATGTGACCATCACCGAACAGGGTACCGGCTTCCCCGCTCAGGTCGTCGTTGTCGAGCCACTTGGTTCGGAGACCCAGATAACCCTGTCCGCCGGAGGCCATACCATCGTCGCCGTGACCAGGGCGCGGACAAGCCTTCAACCCGACGAAACCACATGGATCCGGCCGGAGGTGGAACATGTCCGGTTGTTCGGTTTGGATGGACGGCGTCTTGTCGTGTGACGTTCAAGAGAAGTGATGCAACCAGTGGGTCAGTCCAGCACAAAAAAGAAGCCCGCCGCGGGAGGAGCGGCAGGCTTCTGATAAATTGAGGCCCGGCTGGGAGGAGAATGCCGATCGTCGGTGTGATGGCTCGGGAGGAGCAGCAAATCACCCTTTGAATATAGTGCCGAAACGCAGCCGATTGAATCCCAATATCTTGCTATGCCAGATTGTCTGCGCTGGCGCTGCCGGGATCGCCTGTTTGCTGCTGGCGAACGGACAGAACCGCGTTTTTTTTGCTCTATGCCATCTGTCACGACCTGTGAGAATGTCGGCCGGGAGAATCGGCGCGCGAAACCCGATCCAAAATCGCAAAACAACGGAGTCACCATGGATTATGTCGTCAAATTAGGCCCACCTGATTCCGTGACACCAGTCACGTCCGATCTTGACGGTTGGGTCGTCGTCGAAGGCGCTCCGACGATGAAGACCTGTGTCCTGCATACTTCGGATGATGGCAGCATGATTTCGGGCTACTGGGAAGCCACGCCCGGCACGTATCATGCCACCTACACGGAATACGAATTCGTCCACATCATCGCGGGTAGGCTCATCATCACGCCTGATGGCGGTGCTCCGGTGACGCTTGGACCCGGCGATGCGTTCGTCGTCGAGCCTGGCTTCAAAGGTCTGTGGAAGATCGAGGAGACGATACGCAAGCATTTTGCCATCAAGCTCTGAGGCATCGCCTGAACTCGGCCTCCTTGTTTAAAAGGTTGAAGAAAACGGCTACCCAGGCGCAGGATCAGACGCCTAGGCGGTCAACACAGTCAACATGATAAACGTTGCGAACAGCACGAAATGGGTCATGCCCTCGATGGCGTTCGTTTCTCCGTCGTTGAGATTGATCGCTGCTGCGATCAAGGTCAGTGCCACCATCACCGTCTGCAGCGGTGTCATGGCCATGACTAGCTGCTGGCCGTTATAGAGGGCGAGCGCCTCCATGGCTGGCACGGTCAGGATGACGGTGGAGAGCGAGGCTCCCATCGCGATATTGATGACGGCTTGCATGCGGTTTCTCAGCGCGGCTTTCAGAGCGGTCAGGATTTCAGGCGCGGCCGAGATCGCAGCGACGACGACGGCGACGAGAGATGGCGAGATACCCGTGGCCTTGATGCCCGTGTTCAGGAAGGCCGACATGATTTCCGCAAGAAAGCCGATCAACGCCACGCCGATGATGATCATCGCGACCGAAAAGGCCAGTGGTGGTGCCGCTGGGCGTCCATCCAATCCGGCCTGCTGCTTGGCCGACGCGTAACTGTAGCGAAAGAAGCCTGAATGCCGGCCGACCTGCATGCGAAGGAACAGGGCGTAGAGCGTCATCATCGCGAAGATCGTGAAGATCGAATAGTAGTGCCATTTGTCGGGTGGGACGAATTCCGGCACGATCATGGAAATGCCGATGGCGGTCAGGATCATGACCCCATATGTGCGGCCTGAATCGTCATTGTAGGATTGCTCGCCGTGCTTCAATCCACCGATCAGCGCCGCGAGCCCGATGATCCCGTTGATGTCGAGCATCACGGCAGAATAGATCGTGTCGCGAACCAGCGTCGGCGAACTCTCGGAACTCATGATGATCGCCAGAATTACGACCTCGATGAGAACTGCCGAGAGCGTGAGAACCATCGTGCCATAGGGATCGCCAATTCTCTTGGCGAGCGCCTCGGCATGACGTGCAACCCGAACCGAAACGGCGACGATCGCCACGAGCAGGATTGCAAAGATCGCGAACGCGACGCTGGGTCCGCTGGCGAGGAGTGTGTCTTCCGCGCCGAGGACCGCGAGACCCACCACGAGCGCGAGAACCGAGCGGCTCTCCGGCCAGAGCAGTTGCGATCGAGGCGTCATTGTCGAGTGCCGGCGAGGATGAGAATCGCCGTCTTCTTGGCGCGAGTCATTGGGGCGCTCCAGCGCTGGTTCTCGTCACCGATCCAGGTTACCTGATATTGGTTCGCGAGAGGTCTCCATAGGCGAACACCGTCGGGATTTCAGGTTCGGTCACAATCGATCCTCATCGTATTGCTCCGCGCCCTCGACGGGTCGAAGCCAGGGTTCACGGCGCTTGATCCAGAGTTCGTAGCTTGGTGTCAGCGATGTCGGCGCCGCGGTCAGCGCGCCGAGCTTGATCTCGGCCTCGTTCTCGTCAAGTGAGAACAGGCGCGAACCGCATCTGGGGCAGAACTCGCGGCCACGAAATCCCACCGTATCACCCTCACGCTCGAACTGCTCGGTGGGCCAGATGCCATAGAATGTGAAGGCTGAGCCGCTCTCCTGCCGGCAATCCATGCAATGGCAGATGCCGACGCGCTTGGGCTCTCCCCGCACCGCGAACCGCACTTGCCCGCATCGACACGTTCCCGTCAGTTCTCTCATGTCGCGTCCTCGCTATCATCGTCGACAACTTCGGTCGTGGGGCGATCACCACCTCCGGCATGCTCGGTCAGCCACCGGCCGTCGGCGAGCTGATAGGAAATTTCGGCATCATCGCCGCCGAGCTGCTGACGCTCTGCTGCGGACTTTGCCGCAGCAAGAGCACTGTCATGATCTGGAAACGTCTCCGACCAGACATCGCCCAGGCGATATCCGAAACCACCGTCGTGTTCGCCGATATGATAGGTAATTGCCATGCCAATTTCTCCTTGACGTTCCAGATTTGAATCAGCCCTAAACCCTGCATAGAAACCCGCGACGGCGGATCAAGTTCGACGTCGCATCCACTTCATTGGTGATATTTCACGATCGTCGAACGACCGGCAACGAATGGACGCGGGCGTCGATCATAGCAGAACGCATTCCATCGCGCCTGTTGATCAGCTGCTTTATTCGATACATTCCGCGTGCCTGCCGACGATTCTGAAATGGCGGCATAGGCTCCTAGAGGTATTGCAATGCCCGACAGAAAGCCATTTCTGGCTCCGCTTTCCCATCAGACGTTCCGCAATATCTGGTTTGCCAGCATCTTTTCCAACCTCGGCGGCCTGATCCAGGGCGTGGGCGCTGCCTGGATGATGACATCGATCACGTCTTCGGAGAACATGGTAGCGCTGGTGCAGGCATCGACCACGTTGCCGATCATGCTGTTCTCGCTCATTGCAGGTGCGATCGCCGACAATTTCGATCGCAGGCAGGTGATGCTTGTGGCGCAGTCTTTCATGTTTTCAGTTTCGACACTCCTCGCCGCGATCACCTATCTCGGATGGATTTCCCCATGGCTGCTGCTGGCCTTCACATTCCTGATCGGCTGCGGCACCGCGCTCAACAATCCGGCCTGGCAGGCTTCCGTCGGGGACATGGTTCCCCGTGAAGACGTCTCCGGCGCCGTGTCGCTGAATTCGATGGGCTTCAATCTCACCCGCAGCGTCGGGCCAGCCATCGGCGGCGGCATTGTTGCATTCGCGGGCGCTGCGGCGGCCTTCACTGCCAATGCATCGAGCTATCTTGCGCTCATCATCACCCTGCTGCGCTGGAAGACGGTGAAACCCGCCGGCGCATTGCCCCGCGAGGAAATAGGCCAGGCCGTCCTCGCCGGCCTGCGCTACGTGTCGATGTCGCCAAACCTGCTCAAGGTGTTTGTACGCAGCTTTGTTTTCGGCTTTTCGGCCGTCGCGATCCTTGCGCTGCTGCCCATCGTGGCGCGCGATATGATGGGCGGCGGGCCACTAACCTATGGCCTCATGCTCGGCGGGTTCGGCTTTGGCGCGGTCATCGGCGCTTATCTCAACACGGGTCTGCGCGAACGGCTGACGAGCGAAAACATCGTCCGCTGCGCCTTTGCCGGCTTTGCAATCAGCGAGGCGATCATCGCGGCAAGCTCCAGCGTCATCTCGATTGCCGCGGCCGTGGTGCTGGCAGGCGCGTGCTGGGTCATTGCGCTTTCACTCTTCAACACCATTGTCCAACTCTCGACGCCACGCTGGGTCGTCGGGCGTGCGCTGTCGCTCTATCAGACCGCCACATTCGGCGGGATGGCGGCCGGCAGTTGGCTCTGGGGCAGCCTGGCCGAAACCTACGGCGTCGGCAACGCCTTCTCCCTCGCGGCCATTTTCGTGGCCAGTGGCGTGCTGATCGGCTGGGTGCTGCCCATGCCGCTCTTCGCATCGCTGGACCTCGACCCGCTTAATACGTTCAGGGAACCGGAACTGCAGCTCGAAATCGTGCCGCGAAGCGGACCGATCGCCATTCATATCGTTTACGACATTCGCGATGAGGATCTGCCTGAATTTCTCGACCTGATGGCCGAGCGGCGGCGCATCCGCATCCGCGATGGCGCACAGGCCTGGGCGCTGATGAGGGATCTGGAGAACCCCGGGAAATGGACGGAGACCTATCATACGCCGACCTGGGTGGATTATGTACGGCACAACATTCGGCGCACCAAGGCGGATGCGGAGAATTACGAGCGGCTGCGTGGGCTCCATCAGGGGGCCGCGCCTCCGAAGGTGCACAGAATGATCGAGCGCCAGGTCATTCCGGCTGCCGGCGACGTCTTTCATCAGGCGCAGATAGAGCCACATTGATCATCCGCGTGGCTCAACCGGCATTCTTCCCGCGAATTGCATGAGACCTTGCTGGTCACGTGCTGGAATGCGAAGGCGCCCATCCCGGCGGGGCCATCTTGAAACCCGAGAATTCGAACCCCGGCGCCACCGTGCAGCCCACCAAGGTCCAGTCGCCCAGGCTTCTTGCGCTCTGCCATTCGCCCTTGCAAACAATGCCCTGCGGCCGCTCGCCGGCGAGGATATCCGGGCCGATGACGATCCTGCGCTCGGTGCTGCCATCCTGGGAAAGGCTGAGTTCGAGCGGGGCGCCGGCATGATAATGCCAGATCTCCACAGCATCGACCGTGTGCCAATGCGAGCGGTCGCCGCCTTCCAGCAGGTAATAGATTGCCGTGGAATTGGCTCGTCCGGCGGTGCCTTCGGTGTCCTGGAAGGTCTGGATGTACCATCCGCCTTCGGGGTGGCGTTCAAGCTTCAGCGCATGGATGATGTCTTGGGCGGTCGTCATGTCGGCTCCGGTTGAACCGGGTCATAGAAGAAAGTCTGTTTCCGTCAAGGTCAACCGTCCGGTGAGAACTATCTTCAGGTCCGCGCCGCGGTCGCCGTCGAGATCGGCCTCGACCACTGTATTCTGGCCGTCCCAGAACCATCTCACTTCAAGCCCGTCGCCGGAGAAGTTCGCGTTCCTCTTGTCGAGGAAATCGAGATCACCGAGGGCGCCGAGCGCGATGCGGTCGGCGCCGGTGCCGAAATCCGTGATCGTGTCGCCAGCGACACGCGTGCTGTCCTTGACGGTAGAGAATACGAAGAGATCGGCGCCTGCGCCACCGGTCAGCGTGTCGGCGCCCTTGAGGCCCGCCAGGATATCGGCGCCGCCGTTGCCGGAGAGTGCGTTCTTTGCCTTGCTGCCGAGGATCAGGTCGTCATCGTTCCTCGCGCTGTCGTAAGTGGTGCCGTCACCCGAAATGTTGAGCCGGCCCGTGTCCGCCGCAAGCAATTCCTCGACATGGGTCTTTGCCGCGAGGCCAATCGTCTGGAGCGCCGCTCTTATGGCCGGCGCGATCTCGTCGCCGATCGCTTCGATGCCGTCGACTCCCTTGATCTGGGCCGCAGTGACCGGGTCGTATCTATCCTCGTATGAGAGCACCGCCTGGTGGTGATTTGCCAGCATCTGGCCGGTCCTGATGGCTTCCTGAAAGGTGGCGCGGCCGTCATGGTCGAACAGCCCGAAGGTCTCGGCCTCGACATAACGGCGGTTTGCCAGGCCTGTTATGGCGTTGCCGTTGGAATTGTGGCGGATCTCGTACCAGGCCTCGGCTCGGTTGCCATCCTCGATCGCCGCCTTCAGCTTCGGTCCTAGCAGGCTCGGGCCGTTCCAGCAAAGCGAGAAGAGGGCTGTGCGCTCCTCGGAATCGGGAATGCCGGAGAGCCATTTGTCGATCTTGGCATCATAATTGGGCGCTAGAGCATCAAGCGCCCTAGCAACCTGCGTGTCGTTCCTGAAGCTGAATGTGCTGGGCACGTCGCTGTCGTGCTTGTTGTGCCAGTCGGACATCACCCTGTTGAGATTGGCGACGAGCGCGGAATTGGCGCCTGGCGCGTAATTCCTGTCGACCTCCGCTGCGAGCTTCTGAAGCAGCGCGTTACTCCAGTTGCTGGCGCCGACGATGACCCTGAGCACTGGTTCGAGATTGTAGACCAGGTTGAAACCGATGCCGATCGTGGGGTCGCCCACTGAATCGACATAAGGGGTTAGCGTCGAACCTTCGAGCAGAACGAGAAGGTCGGCGCGCTCTTCGCTATAGACTTTCTTCCCCGCGATTTCGTTCCAGTTGAGCATCGATCCTGTCCGGTTGGCACCTTTATCCTAGCCCGTACGGGTAAACAGGGTCTTTTCGATCGGCGTGGGTATCGGCTCTTTTTGCTTGCCGGGACATATCCATGCTTTATTGAACGGGCAAAGCAGCCGGCCACCGCTATCCGGGAGAATATATTGCAGACCACTTTTATCCGCTGCCTGCTGGCCGCCGTGTTTCTCTTCACGCCGGTCTCCGGGCTGCTTGCACAATCAGCAGATGAGCCGATGCAGGCCGTGCAGAAGAGCAACGCCGTCGTGGCGGCCGCGGAGGCGTTGCAGCAAAAGGTCCGTGCCGATCTGGAAAAGGCGGCACTCGCGCTTGAAGACCTGCGCAAGAAGGTGGAAGCAGCGGCTAGTGTCGACGCCGATCTCGCCGAGTTGAAGGTGGAGACCGATAGCATCGGGGCGTCGACTTCCAAGACGATGAAGGAACTCGAAAGCCGCTACAATCTCGTGGTCAAGCGGCTCGAGGAGCTCGGCGCACCGCCCGCCGAAGGCCAGCCGCCGGAGGGAGAGTCGCTCGCCAGCGACCGCAAGCGGCTCCAGGCCGAAAAAGGCCAGGTGAATACGATCATCGCCGATGGCGAGGTGATCCAGACCCAGGCCGATGACCTATCCGATCATATCACCGACCTGCGCAGGGATCTCTTCGCGGCGACGCTGTTCCGTTACACCGAACTCAACAGTCAGTTGCTGGATGAGGCGGGCGTGGCGGCGAAGGAGGAATGGAGGTCATTTTCCGACATCGCCTCCAGCTCGCTCGATTTCATGTGGAAATTCAAGCATCAGGGCCTCTTTCTTGCCTTTGGCCTTACGCTGCTCGTTGCGCTCGTGCTGGCCGTTCTGGTGCGCAGGCTGTTCCGCACGCTGATCATCCGCGATCCCACCGAGAAATCTCCAGAATATATCCACAGACTTTCGGTCACTTTCTGGTCGGCAACGATTCCGGCCTTGGCTGCTGCATTCGTGACGGTCTCGGCGCTCGCCTTCCTGTTCACGTTCAATGTCCTGCGCCAGGAACTCTTCGATATCCTTCGCGCCACGCTGTGGGCATCGGTGGGTATCTATTTCGTCTGGAAGCTTGCGCGCGGCATCGTTTCGCCGAACAAACCGCAGTGGCGGCTGATCAGCGTGTCGGATCGCGGCGCCCGATGGCTCGTCACCATCGCCGTCGTTCTCGCCGCAATCAACGGCGTGTCCTACGTGCTGGCCGACGCCAATGTGACGCTGGATGCACCCGTGGTGCTGACCGTCGTGGAAGGCCTGGTCACGTCGGTCCTGACGGGACTGGTTCTGATCTTTCTCGCGTTCCTCCGGCCGCTTCAGCAGGCGGATAGGGTGTCACCCGTCTGGCACAGGATACTACGCGCACTGGTTCTGATCGCGGGCGTGGGCATCATCGTCAGCGCCTTGTCCGGCTATATCGGGCTCGCGCATTTTGCATCGTCGCAGGTCGTCGTCACCGGCGCGATCATCGTCACGATGTATATCGGCTTCCTGTCGGGCCAGGCGATTTCGCGGCATGACGCTTTCGCGAAGTCCGCGCTGGGACGCAGGCTCGGTGCGTCGCGCAGTCTGAGCGAGGTCAGACTAGACCAGATCGGCCTGCTTGCCGGGCTGGTCATCTATGTCGTCGTGCTGCTGCTCGGCATACCCAGCATCATGCTCACCTGGGGGTTTCGCGGGGCGGACATTTCTGCACTCTTCGTCAGGCTTTTCACCGAGATCCATGTCGGCAACATCAATATCTCGTTGCTCGGCATTCTTGCGGGTCTTCTGCTGTTTACCGCCGGCTTCTTCGCGACCCGCTGGTTCCAGCGCTGGCTTGACGGCAATGTGATGGCCCGGTCCCAGATCGATGCCGGCGTGCGCAACTCGGTCAACACGGTGCTGGGTTATGCCGGCATCGTGATTGCGGCCGTGATCGGCATTTCCGCCGCAGGCGTCGATCTATCGAGCTTCGCGCTGATAGCCGGCGCGCTTTCCCTCGGCATCGGCTTCGGCCTCCAGACGATCGTGCAGAATTTCGTCTCGGGCCTGATTCTGCTTGCCGAACGGCCGTTCAAGGTCGGCGACTGGATCGTCAACGGTCCGGTCGAAGGGTTCGTCCGGCGGATTTCGGTGCGTGCCACCGAGATCGAGACGTTCCAGAACCAGTCGATCATCGTGCCCAATTCACAGCTCATCAACGCTGCCGTCGGCAACTGGATGCTGCACAACACGCTGGCGCGCAGCGAAATCGCGGTGTCGGTATCCTATGACAGCGATCCGCAGCAGGTGATGGACCTGCTTCTCGAATTGGCCCGCAATCACCCCTTGGTGCTGACCATGCCGGAACCGAATGTCGGCTTCCAGAGCTTCGGCGAATTCGCGCTCAACTTCGAACTCCGCTTCTACCTGTCCGATCTGTTCCAGGGCGGGCCGGTCAGAAACGACATTCGCGTCGCGATCATCGAACGGTTCCGCAAGGAGGGGATCGTCATTCCCAAGCCCGAGCGCAATATCAATATCCGGGTTCAGGGCGAGGGAGCGGCCCTTGAGAAAGATTTGGCGAATGCATTGGCGGAGGAGGGCCTGCCGCCCGAACTCGCAGCCCGCGTGATCGCGCAGGCGGAGACTCGCCGTCGAATGCAGGGCGCCCGCAAGCGCGACGTCGAGCTTGCGGACGACAATGACGGCAGCCCCTTCGACGGCATGCATCATGCCGAGCGGGACGATGCCAGGGATGATGACGATCCCAACGGCGAAGCAGACGACGTTCGTTAAGCCGCGGACGTCTCCAGCATCACCATATCGAGCATGAAGGAGCCGTCCGGCTCGATCGCGAAATGCTCGCGGACCTCGGCTGGTGCCACCTGCTGGAGCGCCCGTATCGCATCGGCGAGCGGCTGGGGCGTGGCCATGCGAGCGATCCAGACCGGAAAGTCCATGCGCACCCGCCAGGTGCGCAGCGCGTTGACGCCAAAGCCCGCGCGCGCCAGTTTGTCCGTCCATTCCGAGATCGAGTAGTCCCGCACATGCGATGTGTCCCGCAATAATTCGATCGCCTGCAGATGGGTATCGAGCAGCGGCCTGGCTGGCGCATGCACATCGATGAAGACAGCCGCCGCACCGCGCTTCAGAACGCGCCGAGCCTCGCGGAAACCGGCATCGACATCCTGCCAGTGATGCGCCGAATAGCGACAGCCCAGCATGTCGAACGTGGCATCGGCGAAGGGCAGCTTTTCTGCCGAGGTCTGGACTGTTTCGATATTGCCGAGGCCCCTTGATTTCGCGGTCGCCGTGACGGCAGCCAGCATCTCGCCCGACAGGTCCGATGCTGTTACCTTCTTCGCGTGCCGGGCCATGGCGTAGGCAACATGGCCGCCGCCGCAGCCGAGATCGAGCGCATGGGCGGGCGCCACGCCTTCGGTGATCTTGACCAGCCGCTCGAGATCCTCGCCCTGCGAATGGACGGCGCTTTCCACATAGGCATTGGCGCGCGGGCCGAACTGATTGGTGACGTTCCTGTCATGGGCGGTTTGCATTGTCTGTCTCCCTGGTTGGAGCGGAGCATGTCACAGAATTATTCTGTTACAAGAGGAGAGTTTATCCTGTTATAAGTGCTTCCATGTTCGAAAACGATCAGAAGAGACTGCTGGGGGAATTTGTCCGCGCCCATCGCGAAAGGCTCGTGCCGGACCAGCTGGCCGGACGGCGGCGGACACCGGGGCTTCGGCGCGAGGAGCTTGCGGCGCGCGCGGGCATCAGCGCCACGTGGTGCGCATGGATCGAGCAGGCGCGCGACGTGCAGGCCTCGCCGCATGCGCTGGGCCGATTGGCCAAGGCCCTGCAACTCACCCGCGCCGAGCGCGCCTACATGTTCGACCTCGCCGGGCGCCGCGATCCGGATGCGGCCGCGAATGCGGATGTCGAGGATGCGCCGTCCTCGCTGCGCGCCATGGTCGCGTCAATCGATCATCCCGCTTATGGTCTCGACCGCTTCTGGAATGCCTGCGCCTGGAACGAGGCGGCGGAAGACCTGTTCATCGGCTGGCTGGGTGATGGCCACCAGCGCAATCTGCTGCGCTACATCTTTCTCGATCCGGCATCGCAGGTTTTGATCCCCGATTGGGATGACAGGGCGCGGCGGGTGCTTGCCGAGTTCCGCGCCGATTACAGCCACAGCCTGCACGATCCCGAAATGAACATGCTTCTCACGGCGCTTCGCCAGCAGAGCGCGTTCTTCGCCAAGGCCTGGAGCGAGCAGGCGGTGCTCGATCGGGAAGGGGGCTCGCGTATCTTCTCGCATCCCGTGCGCGGCCGGCTTTCCTACGAACAGCACACTTTCCGCCCGTCCGATCGGCCGGACCACAAACTGGTCATTCTGATCCCAGCTGGCTAGAACATATAGGCCGGGTCGTGCAGTATTTGAAGAATGTCGCAGACAGGCTGCAACGACATTCCCACACGCCCTAATATCCGCGCAAATTTCAATCGGGGTCGCATCAATGGCAGAGTTTCCGCAAAAGGCTAAGGTCGTCATCATCGGTTTGGGCGGCATCGTCGGCGCCTCCATCGCCCATCACCTCATCGAGCGTGGATGGGACGATATCGTCGGCATCGACAAGTCAGGCATCCCGACCGATATCGGTTCGACAGCGCATGCGTCGGACTTCTGCTACACGACCAGCCATGATTATCTGTCGGTCTGGACCACCCAGTATTCGATCGATTTCTACGAGAAGATGGGCCACTACGCCCGCATCGGCGGTCTCGAAGTTGCCCGCACGGGCGACGACGCCTGGATGGAAGAGATCAAGCGCAAGCTCTCCTCCGCCAAGGCTTTCGGCACCCGCGCCCATCATGTCGGCCCCGCCGAGATCAAGGCGATGTTCCCGCTGATCGAGGAAGACAAGGTGATGGGCGGCCTGTTCGATCCCGATGCCGGCCTCGTCATTCCGCGCTCGCAGACCGTTGCCGGCAAGTTGATCGATGCCGCCGAGAAGACCGGCAAGCTTCAGTCTTATTCCAACACGCCCGCCACGTCACTGATCGTCGAGAATGGGCACATCAAGGGTGTCGTCACCCATCGCGGCACCATCATGGCCGATCACGTCATCGTCTGCGCCGGTATTTGGGGTCGCCTGATCGCCGAAATGGTCGGCGAGGACCTGCCGGTCATGCCGGTCGACCATCCGCTGACCTTCTTCGGCCCCTATAACGAGTTCGAAGGCACCGGCAAGGAGATCGGCTATCCGCTGCTGCGCGACCAGGGCAATTCAGCCTATATGCGCGACACCGGCGACCCCAGAACCACCGAGGGCGGCCAGATCGAATGGGGCTATTACGAGCAGACCAACCCGCGCCTCTGCCATCCGCGCGACATTCTGGAAAAGAACCAGGCGCGCCTGTCGCCGTCGCAGCGCGACCTTGAGATGGAACAGATTCTCGAGCCGCTCGAAAAGGCCATGGAACTGACCCCGATCCTTGGTGAACTCGGCTACAACGAGAGCCACAGCTTCAACGGCCTGTTGCAGGTTTCCGCCGCCGGCGGGCCGTCATGCGGCGAGAGCCAGAAGGTGCGCGGCCTCTGGTATTGCGTCGCCATTTGGGTCAAGGACGGACCAGGCTATGGCAAGCTGATCGCTGACTGGATGACCGACGGCCGCACCGAGATCGACCACAACTCGATCGATTATTCACGCTTCTACCCACATCAGCTGGAAGAAAGATTCATCGAGGGCCGCTGCTTCGAAGCCGCGCAAAAGGTCTATTTTCCGGCCGTGCATACCCGCGAACCCTATGGCACCGGCCGGGGCGTCAAGCGCTCGCCGTTTCATGAGCGCGAGAAGGAACTTGGCGGCTATTTCATGGAACTCGGCGGCTGGGAACGCGCGCATGGCTATGCGGCCAATGAACACCTGCTGGAAAAATACGGCAACCGTATTCCGGTGCGCGAAAACGAGTGGGACAACCGCCATTTCTGGCGGGTCTCCAATGCCGAGCATCTGGCGATGACCGAGGATTGCGGCATCGTCAATCTCTCGCATTTCCACATGGTGGATATCGAAGGCCCCGACCATGTCGATCTGCTCGAATGGCTCTGCGCCGCCAAGATCGGCGGCGACGGCAATATCGGCAAGGGTATCTACACCCACTTCCTCGACGACGAAGGCATGGTGCGCGCCGACTTCACCGTGATCCGCATGGCCGATCGTTGCAGGTTGATCAACGGCGCCGATGCCGGGCCGCGCGACTTCCATTACATGAAACGCGTCGCCGAGGATCGCGGCCTCGACGTCACCATATCAGACGTGACCGAGAAGTTCATCACCGTCGGCATCTGGGGACCGAATGCCCGCGACACGCTGAAGAAGGTGGTCAAGGACCCGGCCGGTCTGGATCAGGAGAATTTCGCCTTCGCCCAGATCAAGCAGATCGAGATCGGTGGCAAAAACGTCACCGCCTTCCGCATCTCCTATGTTGGTGAGCAGGGCTGGGAACTGCATATGAAATACGACGATGGCCTCGCGGTCTGGGATGCGCTGCGCTCCACCGGCGTCATGGCCTTCGGCGTCGAGACCTATGCCAATTCGCGCCGCATGGAAAAGAGCCTGCGCCTGCAGAACGCCGACCTGCTGACCCAGTACAATCTCATCGAGGCCGACCTCGCGCGCCCGAAGGTCAAGGAGTCGGATTTCAGGGGCAAGGCCAAACATCTCGAATACAAGGCGCGCGAACATCAGCCGGCCATGCTTTGCACGCTTGTCATGACGGAGAACACCGACTCCAAGGGCGTCAAGCGCTATCCCGTCGGCACCATGCCGGTCATGGATCCGGACACTGGGGAAGTGCTGGTCGACGAACTCGGCCGCCGCTCCTATACGACCTCGGTCGCCTATGGTCCGACGATCGGCAAGAACATCGCGCTTGCCTATCTTCCCTGGTCCTACTGCCAGGAGGGCCGCAAGCTCGAAGTCACCTATTTCGACGAGACCTATCCCGTCGAAGTCGCGGGCGTCGGCTACAAGCCTCTCTACGATCCGCAGAGCCTCAAGCCCAGGACATAAGGCCGACGGCTCCCAGCGATCACGCATCGCCATTTGAAATACTGCCGCCGGAGAGCCAACCGGCGGCATTTTCGTTTTCGGGCCGCCTTCGCACTTCGAATTTCGAATGCATGGCTGCGAAAGTCGCCACGAAGCCGGAATCTTTACAATTGTTCTATTTCCGATGGCGGAATCTTAACTCTTCCGAAAAAGCTCGACTGCTATGGCTGCCCTGGCAAGATGATTTTCGAAAAGGGCGGACATGGATTTCTTGGGTGTTTCCGGAATGCACTATTCCGGCCAGTCGCTGAAAGGCAACCGGGTTCTCGTCGCTGAAGACTCCAATGTCTTCACCTCGATGATCAGCCAGCGGTTCAAGGAACTTCTGCAGATCGATGTCGAAATCTGCCGCACCTTCGAGGACCTGCAGGTTGCAAATGAAAAGTCGGACCAGCCGATCCGCCTTGCGATCTCCAACATGAACCTTCCGGGGGCAGAGCAGGGCGAGGCGCTCGACTATCTCGTCGATGTCTCGATCCCGACCATCGTGTTCACCGGCACGCTGCAGGATACGACCCGAGACAGGCTGCTTTCCAACCAGATTGTCGACTACATCATCAAGGACAGCGTCTTCGCTGTCGACATGCTGGCGGAAGCCGTCTGCCGGTTCCTGACCAACCATCATCATCACGTGCTGATCGTCGATGACAGCCAGACTGCGCGCGCTCTGCTGACGACGCGATTGAAACGCTACAATTTCAAAGTCAGCGCCGCCGAGAACGGTCTCAAGGCGCTCGAAATTCTCAAAGCCAATCGCGACATCACGCTGATGATCACCGACTACAACATGCCCGACATCGACGGCTTCGAACTCACGCGCCGGGTACGCTCGCATATCGGCTCGCATGAACTGCGAATTATCGGCGTTTCGTCGTCCACGGATCGCCTGCTTTCGGCGCGCTTCCTCAAGGCCGGTGGCAACGACTTCATGATGCGCCCCTTCATCGACGAGGAGTTCTATTGCCGGGTCAACCAGAACCTCGATACGCTTTCGCAGATGAAGTATCTGATTGCACGTCAGAAGAAAGCGTGAATCAGCATTTAACAGGCCTCAGTAAATTGGTTCTTTTTATTTGAATATTGTTAGTTCTAACGTATTCAAATTTTGAAAACGTTGTCAAATTGGTGCGGGATTAACCGTTTTGAAAGCACGCCGGAATAACCTGCGGCTCTGAAATTGAGCTGCTGGGCATCACGCTGAAGGCGGTCTAACCGGATGTCGCTTCAATTGTTGCGATGCGCCGGTAGCGGGGATGAGTTGCAAGGGGACGGCCTGACGTGGGGTTTCGCAATAGTGCAAGCAGGGCGACACGGCCGAAGAAATTCGAAGGCCAACGCGTGCTTCTCGTTGAGGACACCCGGCTCTATTCGTTTGCCGTAAGAAGTCTGCTCGAAGGCAATTACGGGCTCGTCGTCATCCATTGCGCCACGCTTGCCGCCCTTCATCATGAGTTGGAATCGGACACGCGCGGCTTCAACCTTGCGATCCTTGATCTTTGTCTTGCAGATGCCGCCAATGGCGAAGCTCTGGATCTGGTGACCGGACGGTCCATACCCTCGATCGTGTTTTCGGGCTTTACCAACGAATGGCGGCGTGCGGAAATCCTGAGCAAGGAAGTCATCGAACTGGTCTACAAGAACTCGCCTTCGTCGCTCGAAAATCTCGGAGCGGCCGTTGAGCGGGTGCTTTCACTCAGCCGGCCCCAGCTTCTTCTTGTCGATCCCCAGGGCAACAACGATTCCGCAATGATGGCCGCACTCGAAGGCTGTGACTTCACGATCAGCGTCTGCGAATCGACGGGCGAGGCGCTCGAGATGCTCGATGCGTCCCGGAATACCGAACTGGTCGTTGTGCGAAACGACCTTGCCGAGAAAAGCAATTATTCGTTCCTCGACTTGCTCAAAGCCCGCTTCGGGGATGACGCGGTCCGCGTTATCGGTTTCTCACAAGGAAAAGGTCGTGACGATGTCGCGCGCTTCCTGCGTGCCGGCGGCGACGATTTCGTGCACTTGCCGGTAAGCGCCGCGGATATGGAAAGCCGCCTCAGGCATACGCTGACCGTTCACAAGCAGATACAGTCCTTGCAGCGCATGGCGTCGCGGGATTATCTAACCGACTTGCTCAATCGCCGGTATTTCTTCGACCGCGGCCCCAAAATGGTGGATATATGCCTGCGTCAATCGATGCCGGTTTGCACGGCTTTGCTCGACATCGATCATTTCAAGCGGCTCAACGACACCCATGGCCATGAGATCGGCGATATCGTGCTGAAGGCCGTGTCGCGCAAGATCCTTCAGCTTGTGGGCGAAAAGCAGCATCTGCCGGCACGCATCGGCGGCGAGGAATTCGCGATCCTGTTCACCAATCTCGATATCGAGGCGGCCTACGAGTTCTGTGAACGTATCAGAATAGAGATCGCGGCGATCAAGGTCGTCGTCGACGACGAGGACCTTTCGGTAACGATTTCCATGGGTCTCGCCAGCATTTCCGACGCCGAGACATTCGACAACTATCTCAATGCCGCCGACCAGTATCTATACCTGGCGAAGCATTCCGGGCGCAACCGCGTGTTCTCGGACTACCAGGTCGCGCGCATCGCCGCGTCATAGAGCGCTTCATTGTTAAATGGAGGCAGTTCTGTTGGCTCAAACGGAGTCGGATGGTCGACCGGCCGGCGCGCGTCGTAGCCAAATCTACTGCCAAGCCGGCCGGTCGATCAGGCGGCCCGTTTCAGCCAACAGAACTGCCTCCATTTAACAATGAAGCGCTCTAACGCCCTTCGAAACCTTCCCGGAAATTACATCACAGCGCCGTTGATGCTCGGCATGGTCGACAGGTGCTTGCGATCGGCGCGTTCCTGCTGTGGCGAGCGGCCATAGAGTTCGCGGTAGCACTTGGAGAAATGCGATGCCGAGACGAAGCCGCAAGCAACCGCGACCTCCACCACCGGCATCGAGGACTGCACCAGCAGGTGCCGTGCCCGGTCGAGGCGAATCTCAAGATAATAGCGCGCAGGGGACCGGCCCATTTCCTGGCGGAACAGGCGCTCGATCTGCCGGCGCGAAAGGCCTGCCTTGTCGGCGATATCGACCAGCGACAAGGGCTCGGCGAGGTTGTTCTCCATGATCTCGATGATCGAAAGGACCTTGGAGTTCTGGACGCCGAGACGCGCGCGCAGTGGCAGGCGCTGACGGTCGGACGCGGAGCGCACGCGATCGGTGAGGTGCTGTTCGCAAACGCGGTTGACGAGGTTCTCGCCGAAATCCTGGCGGATGAAGTGCAGCACCATGTCGAGCGATGCCGTGCCGCCGGCACAGGTATAGATGTTGCCGTCGATCTCGAAGAGGTCTGCATGGACGTCGGCCAGTGGGAAGGCTTCGGCGAAGCCGGGGAGGTTCTCCCAATGGATCGCGCAGCGCTTGCCATTGAGCAGGCCCGCCTGGGCGAGCACATGGGCGCCGGTACAGAGACTGCCGACCGCGATGCCGCGATTATAGACTTCGCGCAGATAGGCATTGACCGACTTGTTGCGGAACTCCTCGACATAAATGCCCGAACAGACCAGCACCATATTGGGCCGCATCTCGCCGGATAGGAACTTGCGTTCGTCGGTCAGCGAGGTCTTCGCCGCGAGCCCGATGCCCGAGGACGAATAGACCTGCTGGCCATCGACGGAAGCCAGGCGCCATTGATAGGCCTCGTAGCCCAGCATGCGGTTGGCAATGCGAAGGGTTTCCACCGCCGCCGAGAAGGGCAGCATTGTGAAGTTGGGGACCAGGAAGAAAACGATCGTCCGCTTGATCGCCGGTTTCTTGGGCAGGGGAAAGCTCTCTGGCCGCATGGTCTTCCTCTCAATGTCGCATGAGAACAAAGTGGTCTATATGCGCCACGAAATAATTGCGCAATAGCGACATGAAAGCGATTTTTTGCGACACGCTGGCGAGACGGTTAAAATAACTGCGTCAGGAAAGGTGCGGATAACGTCGCGGACTGGATATGAAATGGCTAAAGAAAAAATGGATGCAATCTGAAATGGGATACCGGCTCCGGATATGCAGCCTGTAGGCTATTTCCGGAACCGGCTTTTGGCTTTGTCACTGTGCATTCGTACGCTCCGCAGCCCGGAAGCCAATGTCCTTCATGACGTCATAGGGCATCGATTCGAGGTCGCGCATCATGCGATAATCCTGCCATCTCGCGACGAGCGCGGAAATGAAAGCAGATCCGGTGAACTGGCCGGTCCCGTGTGTGGTGCTACGCATTTTCGGTCTCCTTGATATTGAGGCTTTGCCTCTGTTTGAAAAGATACGCTCCTTATTGCATAAGACAAACGAATATGTCTGATGCAATCAATCAAGAAAATTGACGGAACGTTGCTGGTCGATCGCTTCGCGGATATCGTCAGCGACGTAAGAGGGAAGCCGCGAAAGCTCCCGGTGCAAGCGGGCTTCCTGGCGTGCCTTGCGAGCATGCCTTGCCCTTGTTTCAAAGAAGTCGGCGACAGCCGACGGTGTGATTTTGAGCAGTTTCATCGGTTTTCTCCTTCATATTTCTCAGCGTCCAACTGAGAACGTCTTGACCTTCGGCTTTATTTGATGTTCAATCAAACGAAATGATCTGATGGATTCATTCAGAAAAATTGATGGAGGATTTGATGGCGAATTCCCTTCCGGCGGCACTGCCCCTGCTTGAACTCGACATTATGAAGACGTTTATCGCGATCTCGGAGACGGGCAATTTCACCACGGCGGCGGAGGCGGTTTTCCGCACGCCGTCGGCCGTTTCCATGCAGATCAAGAAGCTCGAGGACACGCTGCGCGTGCCGCTGTTCCGTCGCGACGCGCGCTCGGTGACGCTCACCCACCATGGCGAAATCCTGCTCGCCTATGCCAAGCGGATGATCGCGCTCAACAATGAAGCGGTGTCACGTTTCGTGGTGCCTGAGATGAACGGCATCGTGAAACTCGGCGCGCCTGACGATATCGGCGAACTGATGCTGCCGGGCATCCTCAAGCATCTCTCCGAGACATGGCCGCAACTCGCCATCGACGTGACGATCGAATCCTCCGCCAATCTCCATCGCGGGGTGGAGGAGGGGCGGCTCGACCTCACGCTCTATAATTTCCTCAACGCCGTGCGTGCGGATCCTGCCGAGAAGGTGATGACGGAACGGCTCGTGTGGGTCGGCAAGAAGCACGGCCAGGCGCATCTGAAGACGCCGCTGCCGGTTTCGGTCTGGGACAGCGGCTGCATCTGGCGCACCAAGGCGCTGGAGGAACTGACCAAGTCCGAGATCGAATTCCGCATCGCCTATTTCTGCGGCAGCCATATGGGCCAGACCGCGGCGATCCGCGCCGATATCGCGATCGCGCCGCTCGCCCGCTTCCTGGTGCGCGACGACATGGTGGTGCTCGGCGAGCGCGACGGCCTGCCCGACCTCGGCAGCTATGATATCGGCCTTGCCGTGCGCCAGGGCGCGTCCCAGCCGGCGCTCGCGGTGGCGGATTATATCCGCAGCACGCTAGGCGACCTGGATATGCAGCAGCCGTCGGCCGTGGCGGCTTAGTCGCTCTCTACGCGTGGGTACAAATTAAAAAGCGCGCCGTTCGGCAAGCTTTTCAATGTCTATCGCCGGCTTAACGCTCCCGGCGCCGTCTCCGTCCGCCACCTTCGCCGTCACCTCCTGTTGTGATCACCTTGCGCTCCGGCAGCGTCACGACCTTCGAGAGTTCCGGGAAAGCGTCGACCTTGTTGGGTAGCGCCATGGCGTCGATGAAGAGTTGCTGGAAATGCGGCTCCAGCGCGGTTTCGATCTTCTCGATCTTCGAGACCTGTTTTTCGATCTCGCGGCGGTGCTCGCGGTTAAGCAGCGCCATCAGCGCGCCGGTGCCTGCGGCGTTGCCCACGGCCTTGACCTCGGCGAGATCGCAGTCGGGGATCAGGCCCAAAACCATGGCGTATTTGGGGTCGATGAAGGAGCCGAAGGCGCCGGCGAAGCGGATCATGTCGACCTTCTCGACGCCCTGTTTTTCCATCAGCAGCTTGATGCCGGCATAGAGTGCGGCCTTGGCGAGCTGGATGGCGCGCACGTCGTTCTGGGTCACGGTGATGCGCTGTTCGCCATCGCCGCGCAGGAGATAGGAGAAGGTGCGGCCGTTCGCAATGATGCGGGGGCTTCTCGCGGCCATCGCGCCATCGACTACGCCGTCTTCCGAGATGATGCCCGAGAGATACATCTCAGCCACGACCTCGATGATCGCCGAGCCGCAGATGCCGGTGACGCCGACCGAGGCCGCGTCTTCCTCGAAGCCATCCTCGTCGGACCATTTATCGACGCCGATGACCCGGAACTTCGGCTCGAGCGTCACCGGATCGATGCGGACGCGCTCGATCGCGCCGGGTGCCGCGCGCTGGCCGGACGAGATCTCGGCGCCTTCGAAAGCGGGGCCGGTGGGCGAGGAGGCAGCGACGACGCGCTGGCGATTGCCGAGTACGATTTCGGCGTTGGTGCCGACGTCGACCAGCAGCATCATCTTGTCTTGCCGGTATGGCCCTTCGGAAAGGGTGGCACCCGCGGCATCGGCGCCGACATGGCCGGCAATGCAGGGCAGCAGATAAACGCGCGCTCCACGATTGACCTTGATGTCGATGTCATGCGCCCAGTATTGCAGCGCGCCGGAGACGGCGAGCGCGAACGGCGCCATGCCGAGTTCGGTCGGGTCGATGCCGAGGAACAGGTGGTGCATGATGGGATTGGCGACGAACACCATGTCGAGAACGTCGTTGCGGTCGACACCACCTTCCTCACACACTTTGCCGATCAGGCCGTTGATGGCCTCGCGGACGGCGATCGTCATGGCTTCGCGACCGTCCGGGTTCATCATCACATATGAGACGCGGCTCATCAGGTCTTCGCCGAAGCGGATCTGCGGGTTCGACGTTCCGGACGAACCAACGATGCGGCCCGAGAGCAGCGATACGAGATGCATGGCGATGGTCGTCGAGCCGATGTCGCAGGCGATGCCATAGGCTTCGTTCTGCAGCCCCGGATACAGTGCTATGATGAACGGCCGCGACGAATCCATGTCGCGGTGGATGGCAGCGGTCACCCCCCAATTGCCCTTGCGCAGGATACCCTGGACCTGCGGGATGAGATGAGGCGCGATCAGCAGGTCCTTGAAGCCCCAGTCTTTTTCCAGCATGAGCTTGAGGCGGTCGAGATCGCCGAGCGGCTTGTGCATGTCGGGCTCGTCGATCTCGACATAGCAGAGTTGGACGGCGGCGTTGCGCTCGATGATCCGGTCGGTGGCGGCCTTGCGCACGACCTGGGCGTTGACGACGGTATCCTGCGGCACGTCGATGACGAGGTCGCCGAGAATTTCCGCCGAACAGGAGAGGCGCCGCCCTTCGGGCAGCCCGCGTACGCGGTCGTAGCGGTCTTCCTTGGCCCCACGCGCCGTGATGTGGTCGTTGGACGAGACGATCTTGTGCTTGGCGAAATTGCCTTCCTGCACGACGACCTGACAGCGGCCGCAGGTGGCGCGCCCGCCGCAGACGCTTTCGACATAGACACCGAGCTTGCGCGCGGCTTCGAGCACCGGCGTGCCGACCGGAAAGCGGCCACGCTTGCCCGAAGGCATGAACAGGACGAGGGGATTTTTCTCAGTGCCTTCGGTCATGTTGAACTCATTCTCGGCGGGGCCGTCAGTGCGCATTTCGAGTCTTCTTTCCCGGATATAGTCCATTAGCAGACTGCACCCTCATTGCCGGGAACAATGTCCAAATCCCGACATGCAAATATCACCCTGCAGCTTTTGTGCAGGGTGATATCGTATTTCAACCAGTTTTTCGCCCGGCAATCAGGCCGATACGCGAGCCGCGCGACCGCCGCGACGGCCGGGAGCCGCCGATGACGCAGCCGGCGTTGGGGCCTGCGCCACACCGGGTTCGGCCGGCTTGTAATCGCGATAGGTCTTGATCCAATGGGTGCAGTTCGGGTCGGTACCGTTGAGCACGTTGGCGGCGCGGACGGCTTCCATTTCCTGTGGACGGCAGGGGTTCATGATCGCCGAGGTCATACCGGCGCCGATGACCATCGGGATGAAGCCGCCATTGATGCCGTGGCGATGCGGCAGGCCGAAGGAGATGTTGGAAAGGCCGCAGGTCGTGTTGACCTTGAGTTCCTCACGCAGGCGGCGCAGCAGCGCGAACACCTGCCGGCCGGCATCGCCCAGCGCGCCGATCGGCATGACGAGAGGATCAACGACGACATCGTATGGCTTGATGCCATAATCCATGGCGCGTTCGACGATCTTCTTGGCGACCGCGAAACGGACATCCGGATCCATCGAAATGCCGGTCTCGTCGTTGGAGATGGCGACGACGGGAACATTGTATTTGGCGCAAAGCGGCAGGATGGCCTCGAGCTTTTCCTCCTCGCCAGTGACGGAATTGATCAGCGGGCGGCCCTTGGCAACCTTGAGCGCGGCTTCGATCGCAGCGGTGACCGAGGAGTCGATGGCGAGCGGTACATCGACCAGGCCCTGGACGATTTCGAGCGTCTTGACCAGCAGGCCCGGTTCGGTTTCGTTCGGGTTGACCGAGGTGACGCCGGCATTGACGTCGAGCATGGTCGCGCCCGCGGCGACCTGTTCGAGCGCATCCCGGATCACGGTGTCGAAATTGCCTTCGATCATTTCGGCGGCAAGCTTCTTGCGGCCGGTCGGGTTGATGCGTTCCCCGATCACGCAGAACGGCTGGTCGAAGCCGATGATGATTTCCCGGGTTGCGGAGGCGACGATGGTGCGGGTCATTTGTTTTCCTTGATGGCTCGGGACATGGCGGCTTCTTAAGTCGCTGTTCTGTTGAAGGCAAGTTTTGCGAGGTGCTCAATCCATCGAGTGATCGACGAGGGAGTCCGATGTCTCTTCCAGCATCTCGCGCATTTCGCTACGCGGCGTGCGCTTCCAGGGCGTACGGCCCTTGAGGACGCCTGATTCATGGACGATCTCGGAGACATATTCTTCCTGGCGATAGGCCATGACGTGAATGCCGGCGACCCCTTCGATTTCCTTGACCTCGTTGATGATGTCGATGCAGAGTTGCTTGCCTTCCTTCTTCTGGTCCTGGGCGCCTTCGAGGCGCGCGATGACCGAATCTGGAATGTGGATGCCCGGCACGTTCGAGCGGATCCATTTGGCCGTCTTGGCCGACGCCATCGGGCCGACGCCGACCAGGATGAAGCATTTCTCGTGCAGTCCGAGATCGACAACCCTCTTCATGAAATCCCTGAACATGGGAATGTCGAAGCAATACTGGCTCTGCACGAATTGTGCGCCTGCCTCGATCTTCTTGCCCAATTGTAGTGCCCGGAAGTCGTAGGGCGGAGCGAACGGGTTCACGGCCGCACCCAGAAATACCTTGGGTGGCGTCGTCAGCTTGCGGCCCGACAGGAATTTCGAATTGTCGCGCATGATGCGCACGGTCTCGAGCAGCGACATGCTGTCGAGGTCGAAGACCGGCTTGGCGCCGGGCTGGTCGCCGGCCTGCACACCGTCACCGGTCAAGCACATGATGTTGGCGACGCCCATCGCGGCCGCGCCCAGCACGTCGCCCTGGATGGCGATGCGGTTCTTGTCGCGGCAGGCGATCTGCATGATCGGGGCATGGCCCATGCGGGTCAGCAGTGCGCAGATGCCGACCGAGGACATGTGGCAGTTGGCGCCCGAGGCATCGACCGCGTTGATGCCATCCACCCAGCCCTCGAAGATCGCGGCGCGCTCGTAGACATCCTCAGGATTGGCACTGTCGGGCGGATTGAGTTCGGCGGTGACGGCGAACTCGCCGCGGCGCAAGACACGTTCCAGCCTGCCGAGAGAGGAGTGGCCGGGCAGGGGATCGAGCGGAAGGTGTGGGCCGAGCGGATTTTCGTCGATATGCACCATCGGGCTCATGTGTCCTTCTTGTTCAACGCGTCGCGTTCGGCGGCAGCGAGCGCGGTCACCCGCAGCCAGGCCGAGGTTTCGCGCAGCGACTGGTCGACGGGCTTCTGCACCGTCATGATCTTGTCGCCATGCACCATGTTGCGCGATCCTTCCCAGGCCTTGACCCATACGCAGGGCATATCGGGTTCGACCTCGCAGTTCCCATTTGCCCGAACGCCTCCGCAGGGGCCGTTGCGGAGTTGCTTGGGGCAATTCATCGGACAGCTCATGCCCGTCGAGGACAGCACGCACTGGCCGCACATCCGACAGTCGAACATCAGGCCCTTGACCCGCTTTTCGACAAACTTGACCGGCGCTTCGATGCGGCCGTAACCGATCTTGTTCCACAACGGATGCAGAAGCAGGAACATGTCGGCGAATTTGGCGTAAAACCATTCGAGCAGCCTGGAATGGCGGACGGCCCAGAGCCGGATCGAATAGCTGCGCTTGCGGCGGCCGATGGCCGATACGCCTGATGGTGTATACGCCCCGGCTTTAGCCTTGGCGCCGGCGCTCGCATTGCCGGGCTTGGCGTTAGCCATTTTCCCGCCCTCCAGCCTTGACCAGTGCGATCAGGCGGTCGCGGTCATAAGCGCCTTCGATCTCGGCCGCGGCCTTGTCGGCTTCGGCCTCGAGATCGTCGGAGACGGGGGTGGGCTCAGCCTTGCGCCATTCGGCGAGATAGTCGTCGGTCTCGGCGGCGCCGGTCCGCATCGCGCACATGTCGATCGCCTCGGTGAAGCGCAGCGACAGCTCCCGCTTGGCGTTGGTCCGGCCCTTCTTGATGATGACCTGCGCGGGAATATCGCGCCAATAGACGATGATGCGGTCTGCCATGAAAATCGGTACTCCCTTTTCCGGCACAATGGTCGGGAAAGGGCTAGTTTGCACGGCTAGTCACGACGTCGCAATCGCCTTATTGCGACAGCCGGAATCTCGCTGTGGATTGGTGGCCTCTTCTCACATGAAGAAGCCGAGGAACCCGTGCCAATAATCGGGAACCTGACTGATGAAATACGGGATGTGCATGACGATCTCGTAGCCCACATAGGCTACGATGATCGTGAACACCGCACCAACCAGCACGCCGACGGAGACCATCACGCCGTCGCGTTCGGTCAAGCCGAGACCCATGAAGGCAAGCGCGAAGGAGGGGCCCATGTTTCCAAGCGGGATCGGCAGGAAGATGACGATGGCCAGCAGCAGCGCAAACACGCCGAGAACGCGTTCATAGAGGCGCGTATTTCCCGACCAGAAACGGGGCTTGATGTAGCGTTCGGCCTTGATCATCCAGGGAATGAACTTGTCGAGCACCGCCGAGAATGCCTTGTTGTCGAACGAATAGTCGTGCAGGCGCTTGGGCAGCCAGATCGTGTCGAGGCGCGAAAACGCCATCTGGAAGGCAATGAAAACCAAAGGCAAGCCGAGGACGAACGTTGCACCCGGCGGCAGAGGGATCAGGTTGGGAAGACAGAAGACGACGAGGAAGGCGCCGAAAGACCGGTCGGCCATGGCATCGGCGATATCGCCAAGCGAAATCCGGTCGCCTGCGTTGTCGGAGAGATGGCGCAGAAGTTCGGACAGTTTTTCCGGCTTTTCACCAGCAATTTCATGACCCAAGCCGAAATCCATTTCTACTTCCGACACAACGCACCCATCGTCCATTCCTGTTCAGCTTATCGCGCATGTGTTTATGCCGCGTATATCAAGCGAATACGACAACGGATTATGAATGGTCTTTATTTGCTGTAGTTGCCGAAATCATATTGTCACGCATCGACGGATAATCAAGCGGCAGCACCGAGAAGAGCAGGCGTCAGATCGCCATAGCCGGTAAAGCGGTACTCGTAGTCGAGCTTGAGATAGTCGGCGGCCCATTTGGCCTTGCGCTGCAGGTCCTCGTCCTCGGTCTGTGCGAGATAGACGATCTTGGTATAGTTGCCGAACACCATGTCGCGCAGCTCAGGGTGCTTGTCGAGCTTGAGCGGTTCGATCACGAAGGCCTCGAACTGCCGCGTGATGAGGTCTGTGAGATAGAAGGCGGTGAATTCCGTTTCGCATTCGGCGAGGAACTTCTCCGTGCCGGTGAAGAAGGCGTAACAGTGTGGCCCGGCAATGCGCTCGATGCCTTCCTCGGCGCAGATCTTGTCCAGTTCGCCCTGGGTGCCGCATTCGGCATACCCGATAAAAATGTGCTTGATGCCTTCGACGCGCGCCTCGGCGATCTTGGCCCGCATGGCCGGAGCGATCTTCTCCGGATGCACATGCCAGATGGCCGGCAGGCATTCCAGTTCGATGTGATCGAGCCCGTTGGCATTCTTGATAGCGATGATCTCGCGGGCGATGGCGCCGCAGGCGATGACGCGTACTCTCTCGTGGCTCTGGACATCCGTCGGCATGATGGTCTTTCCCAAGCTTGCCTCCTCAATATAGGCGCGCTGACGGCCATTGAAAATGTCGTCCGCGTCATTTGCTGGCGTCAAAAGAACGGATCATCGTTGTTACGACCTATTTTCAATTGGTTGAGCCGAACCAAATCGCATTTCATGCGTTTAGTGCCCGGAGCAATCACTGCAAGTTTCGTAAGGGTGTTGCCCAGTCATTGGCCGGGGCGCGACCGCGCTTCGGATCTATCTATTTACATCGGAGATCACGGTCATGAAGACATCCACCAAGATTGCGACAGCCCTTCTGGCAGTCCTGATGCTTGCATCGTGCGGCAACACCATCCGTGGCTTAGGTCGGGATACATCCAACACTGTTGATGCCACTCAAGACGCCGCCAAGGACGTCGCGGAGTGATCAGTCTTCGTGGAGTCCAACTGGAGGCAATGAAATGATCAATATCACCACGCGCGTCGCTGTCGCAGTCGTTCTGGTCTTCGCACTGGCGTCATGCGGCAACACTATTCGGGGCTTTGGCCGCGACGCATCGAACACAGTCGATGCGACCAAGGATGCGGCAAACGACGCAACCAACTAATCCAGAAAACGAAAACTGGCCGCGCGGGAACCACAGCGGCCAGTTTCTTATCTTCACGCTGAAACAGGTCAGGCGCCGGCAGCGAGCATGTTGTGCTTGCGCTTGATGTATTCCTTGGCCGTTTCCACGGCAATCGCCGCGTCGCGGCAATAAGCGTCGGCGCCGACGGCCTTGCCGAATTCCTCGTTCAGCGGCGCCCCGCCGACGAGCACGACGTAATCGTCGCGAATGCCTTTTTCCTTCATCGTGTCGATCACGACCTTCATATAGGGCATGGTCGTGGTCAGCAGCGCGGACATGCCGAGGATATCCGGCTTTTCGCGTTCTATCGCGTCGAGATAGTTCTCGACCGGGTTGTTGATGCCGAGGTCGATGACGTCGAAGCCCGCACCTTCCATCATCATGCCGACGAGGTTCTTGCCGATATCGTGGATGTCGCCCTTCACGGTGCCGATCACCATCTTGCCCTGCTTCGGCGCGCCGGTGGCGGCGAGCAGCGGACGCAGGATGAACATGCCGGCCTTCATCGCATTGGCCGAAAGCAGCACTTCCGGAAC